>Ga0206903_10011_pt1 | contig 57270 bp, 41 predicted proteins | sample Alteio_BWOrgHeat_45_FD_152959 | JGI IMG/M metagenome (GOLD analysis project Ga0206903, IMG submission 152959) | Enriched cells from forest soil in Barre Woods Harvard Forest LTER site, Petersham, Massachusetts, United States -... | ecosystem: Environmental > Terrestrial > Soil > Temperate forest >... | reverse complement strand
CCAAAAAAATATGTTGATTCTGTCAAATAAAAAGATACAATAATTTAATTGTTGCTTAATCAGGCATCAAATTTTGAGTTTGAATGCCTTTGAGTTGCCGTAATGGTTGAAGTGAATGATCAAAAATGTAATTATTGATAACTAAAAAATCCAGACCCATTCTTACAAAAGCTTCGTATGCATCTGCCGGCGTGCAAACCAATGGCTCGCCTCTTTGATTGAAAGATGTATTTACAATCATGCCGCAACCACTTAACTCTTTGTATGCTGATATAAGTGCATGAAATTTCGGATGTACATTTTTATTTACTGTCTGTATTCTTGCAGTTCCATCAACATGAATAACTGCCGGCGCATTTACACCGCTGTTGCTTTGTGCAACGAACAACATATATGGAGAACATTTCAGCTCTTTAAAATATAGTTCAACATCTTCTTCCAGCACGGAAGGCGCAAATGGCCTGAACGATTCTCTTTTCTTTATTTTTTGATTGATGATGCTTTGCATTTGCGCGTTTGTTGCGTTGCCCAATATACTTCTGTTGCCCAATGCACGCGGCCCGAATTCCATTCTGTCCTGGAACCAACCGATTACTTTTCCATTATGAATATGTTTACTGATAACTTCAGTTAGCTCATTAAAATTTTCAAAGTATATATAGTTCGCGTTGCATTTTCTTATTACTTTTTCAACTTCATGATTTGAATAAGATGGTCCTAAAAAAGCGCTTTGCATGCCATCAATGTCATCATATAGTTTTTTGGGCTTTTCGAAACTAATATGATAAGCAGCAGAACCCCGTAAGTGGCAGGATAACCGACCAAACAGGAGTACCGCTCGCAGGAGCAACAATAACAATTAAAGGAACAGGAGCTTCTACAATCACCGATACTTCGGGGATATTTCAATTTAGTTCCATCACCCAAAAAAATCCGGTGCTTGTAATTTCTTATGTTGGCTATCAAACACAGGAATACCCGGTTAACGGGCAAGCAAATCTCGCCATTGAATTGGTACAGGATGTAAACTCTTTAAACAGTGTGGTAGTAGTTGGATATGGTACGCAAAAGAAAAGAGATGTTACCGGCGCTACCAGTACGGTTAAATCAGATGAAATTGTAAAACGACCGTTGGTTCGGATTGAGCAAGCTTTGCAGGGAACCGTTGCCGGTGTTGCTGTACAGGGCAATAGCGGCCAGCCCGGTAATGGGTTGAGTATAAGGATACGTGGCGCCAATTCAATAACGGGTTCCAATGAACCATTATATGTAATTGATGGCTTTATTGGCGGCAGCATTGAATCAATATCGGTAAATGACATTGAATCAATGGAAATATTAAAAGATGCTTCTGCTACGGCAATATATGGTTCAAGAGGTTCAAATGGTGTTGTTATCATCACCACAAAAACAGGTAAAGCCGGAAAAGCGAGAGTTGATATAAATCCATGGTTCAGTAAAGCGCAAATCCCAAAGAAATTAAATCTTATGGATGCCTATGATTTTGCAAGTGCGTTAAATGCACAAAATGCGGCAACAGGAACTTCGCCTGCATTTTCAGACGCACAACTGCAAAGCTTTAAACAAAACCCGGGTACAGACTGGCAGGATGCGATAACACAGGAACCATGGATAGAAAATTACCAGTTAAGTGTTTCGGGCGGCGCTCCTGCTGTAAACTATCTTTTCTCTTTTAATTATCTTGATCAGCCTGGTTTGATCTTAAACCAGTATTATAAAAAAGCAATCTTTCATTCCAATGTAAACTTTAAGATCAATGATAAGATTGATGTGAAGGTTTATCTGAATGTGCTTATGCCTAAGAGCCGCAATAACAATTATGCGGGCGATATTACAGATCCTTTTGCACAGGCTTTCCAGTGGGATCCAACATCACCAATAAGAGACAGTGCCGGAAATTTTATTCTTAAATCCCAGTATGGTTCCAATGCTACAAACCCTGTTGCACAAGCCACCAACCAGTTAGATGATAACAGCAGCACCTATATAAACGGAACAGGCATTTTAACCTGGCATATTGCAAGAGACCTTACGTTCACTACAAATAATACTTACGATGCTAATTCAAGTTATGGTCAATCATTGCGCGGCCCTGAAACTGCTGATGGTTTAATAGGAAATGATTATGCGCAAAACTCAGCAGCAAAATCATGGAGTTTTCAAAATAGTAATTTTCTTACGTACAATCACCAGTTCGGCGATCATACAATTACAGTAACGGCTTTGTATGAACAGCACAAGTACGAAGGAATGAATTTTACTGCAAGATCAACCAACTTGTCAACGTATGCTCTTGGTTATTACAATCTCGGTTTAGGTCAAACACAAAAAATAAGTTCCGGCTATACTTCTGATGCATTGCAGTCTTATATGGGCAGAATAAATTATTCTTATAAAGAAAAATATTTGCTTACTGCAAGTGTACGTTCAGATGGCTCCTCTCATCTTACGCAGAAGTACAGCACTTTTCCTTCTGTAGCAGGTGCATGGAATATTTCGAAAGAAAATTTCATGAATAATTCAAAGGTTTTTTCAGATCTTAAATTAAGAGCAAGCTGGGGTATTACAGGCAACCAGGCAGTACCGGCTTATGCAACCATTGCTCAAATAAATACCGGTCCGCAAGGTCCCAATCAAACGCTGGGATATTATTACGATGGAGGTACTTTAACTATTGCTACCTCATTAGGCGCGCCCGTATCTACATCATTAAAATGGGAAACCGATGCTGAAACCAACATAGGTGTAGATGCAGGATTTTTAAAAGGCAGGCTGACATTTACTGCAGATGCTTATCATAAAAAAATAACAGACCTTCTTTACAATTATCAATCGCTGTTCTATGTTGGCGGAGGACAGTCTTACCAACGCAATTTGGGAAGCCTCGAAAATAAAGGATTGGAATTTGCTATCGCAGGAACACCGGTAAGCTCAAAAGATTTTCGATGGAATGTGAATTTCACACTCGCCTTCAACCGTAACAAAGTATTAAGTCTTGGTGGTTTGGATAGCGTGATCAATGGTAATGTTGGTTCTGCACAAAATGGAAATTCAATACTTGTAGTAGGTAAGCCGCTAGGCGAGTTTTACGGGTTTCAATACCTCGGCACATGGAAAACCAGTGAAGCAGATAAAGCGGCCACATACGGCATGAAGCCTGGTGATTCAAAATATACCGACGTTAATGGAGACAATACTTATACACCTGCTGATTATATGTTAATTGGCAACGGCAATCCTAAGTATACATTTGGTTTTATAAATGATTTTTCCTACAAAAACTTTACATTAAGCATAATGTTCCAGGGAAGTGAGGGCAACCAGATATATTCAGGAACATTTCCTTATACTTTCGGAGGCCAGGGTGATGCAAGAAATGCTACCAATGCCGACATCTTAAATGTTTGGACGCCTGAGCATGAAACAAATATTCCAACATTTGATCCGTCAAGCAACAATTCAATACACAGCAGCAGGTATGTATATGATGCGAGTTATATAAAACTCAGAAATCTTTCATTGGCTTACCGCTTGCCGCAATCATTGCTATCCAAAGCAAAAATTGCCAACATAGAAGTATATGTAAGCGGCCAGAATTTGTTTTGCATAACCAGTTATCCAGGCTATGATCCTGAAATTACCAATGCAAATTATGGCGCTTATCCTGCATTGGCCCAAGGCCTGGAAACAGGTGTAATACCTAATCCGCGCACTTATACAATTGGCCTGAGAGCAAGTTTCTGATCAATTAAAAAATTCTGATGAATCAAATAAAACTATTAACAATGATTACTAAAAATTCTCTTTTATATCCTTTGCTTGCCTTGCTGGTTTTTGCCGGATGCCAGAAGTTGGATGAAGATCCGAAAGCAAGCTTAACACCGGTTACTTATTTTAAAACACAATCTGATCTGGATGCAGCAGTAGCGGGTATTTATGAGCAATATTCTTTTGATGGTGCTTATGGGTTTACCAGCCGCATGACTTCTTATTTCGGATCTGATGATTTAACAACAGATCCCGGATTAAACAAAGCAGATATGCGTGATTTTGACAGGTTAAGCGGAAGCAGTGATAACGGTAGCATGCGTGCAGAATGGGAAGGTCCATGGCGTGCAATTTATAACGCGAATAATGTGCTGGCGAATTACGACAAGGTGAGCACTTCAGATGAATTAAAAAAAGAATCTGCAGGCCAGGCTTATTTTTTACGTGCCTGGGGTTATTATAATATGGTAAGAACATTTGGTGCGTTACCGCTTGTGCTTACACCGGTAAGCGCTGATGCTATATTTCCAAGAGATTCCGTTGCTAATATCTACACATCAATTATAAGTGATCTGCAAATTGCAAAAAGCTGGTTGCCTGTTTCTTTTCCCGGTGCGCCAGGCAAAGCAAATCAAATGGCTGCGCGTTCGCTGTTAGCAGATGTGTATTTAACTATGGCAGGCTGGCCTTTAAATCAAACACAGTATTATGCAATTGCAGCAAAAGAAGCAGATTCCGTTATAACCTCTGGTGCTTATAACTTAAGTACGCCTTATGCACAAGTGTTTACCGAAAACAATACACCTGAATCAATTTTTGCTTTGCAGTTTGATGTAAGTGGTGGCCTTCCGCAAAGAAGCTATGGTTCATCAAGTGTGCCGCTGGAAGAATCAGGACTTGATGGCTCCGGTGGTTGGGATGATTATTATCCTGAAGTAAATTTTTATCTGAATGCACCAAAATGCACAAGAACAGATGCAACTTTTTATACAACATTTAAATTGTTGCAACCTGATAAAACGTTTAAGCTTGTTCCATGGAATTCTAATGAGACCCGTATCCAACATCCTTATTATAAAAAATTCAGATCAGGATTAAATGGTGATGGTGTAAGCGAAACAGATACGTCAATTGCTTATATTCATCCAAGTACAAATAAAGCATTAGACATTATTCGTTATCCGCTCATATTATTGGATTATGCAGAAGCTTCTGATATGGCTGGCTCAGGACCAACAAGTGATGGATATACGGCGATAAATTTAGTAAGACAAAGAGCAGGCGAACCATCATTAACACAAGGGTTATCACAAACGGCTTTTCGCGATTCTGTGGTTAAAGAGAGAGCATATGAATTTGCCGGAGAATTTGGTATACGCTGGTTTGATATTGTGCGATTACAATTATTGCCACAGATAATAACAATGCGTGCTTCCAATGAAAATCCAATTCCTTCAACTGTTTCCGGTAACCCGGCCGTATTGCAACAAAAATACCTTGCACCTATTCCGTTCGAGGATATATCAAAGAGTCCTGAATGGGCACAAAACCCGGGATATTAATATATAGATAAAAGGTTGAACTGCTTAATTGCGGTTCAACCTTTTCTTAATAGAAAATCAATCAAAATTATTTAATCAATTAACAAATGTTCAAGGCGAAGCTTAGTGTTTTAATTTTAATTGTAGTTTTTACAATTAATGTTTCAGCTCAAACAAAACACAGCGATCAAACTTTATATCCGTCTTATAAAGGATTGATCATGGCAGGTTACCAGGGTTGGTTTCGCGCACAGGGAGATGGCTCTTCTGCAACGCATTATGCTTTTGGCGATGCGCAGCAAAGCAGCATTGATGTCTGGCCTGATATAAGCGAGTATGAAAAAACATATGTAACACCTTTAAAATTAAAAAAGGGCGATCCGGCAAAATTCTTCAGCTCGTATGATAAAAGCACTGTTGATCTTCACTTTAAATGGATGCAGCAATATGGAATTGATGGTGTTTTTATGCAGCGCTTTTTTGATGTAACGCGGGAAGGCAATGGCAAAAAAGAATCTGTAAAGATTTTGAAAGATGCGCTGGAAGCCGCTTCAAAATACAAACGTGCAATTGCAGTTATGTATGATCTTTCCGGTTTAAAAGCAACAGGCGAAGATTGTTCTTCTATTATTGCAGACTGGAAGTATTTAGTTGATTCAATTAAAGTGACAAACCAGGAAGGCACAAGAACTTATCTCCATGAAAACGGAAAACCTGTTGTGTGCATTTGGGGCATTGGTTTTCCCGACAGGCCATATAACATCCGCAATATTGGTATTGAAAGATTGATCGATTTTCTACAACACGATCCTGTGTATGGAGGGTGCGCTGTAATGCTTGGTGTGCCTACATCCTGGCGTGAGTTGAATGCCGATTGTGTGAATGATCCTTATCTGCATGACATAATTAAAAAAGCAGACATTCTTCTGCCATGGATGGTGCAGCGTTTCTCGCCTTTATTGCATGAAGATATGAACCGTTACCGCGATGATATTATTGCGGATATGCAATGGTGCAAGCAAAATAACATCGAATATGTGCCTTGTGTATATCCGGGATTTTCATGGCACAACTTAAGTGTGCATGCTTTCCCTGATGACATAAAACCTGTTGGTTCTATACCAAGACAAAACGGGAAATTTTACTGGCAGTTATTATCAACCGCGATCAATTCCGGCGCATCAATGATTTATGTTGCCATGTTTGATGAAGTGAATGAAGGCACTGCGATTTTTAAATGCAGTGATGATCCACCTGTTGGTGATAATGTTTCTTTCTTACCTGTAGAAGGCCCCCCTGATTTATACCTGTGGCTTACAGGAAAGGCAGCAAAAATGTTGCGTGGTGAAATTCCATTAAGCTTTACGATGCCGCAATACAACAATCCAGAAAATAAATAAGATGATTGCTGAATTAAACAGACTCCTGATTTGAAACCAATAACCTTGACAGCCATGAAATTTTTTCTGCTTATTGTTTTTTTAACCACGTATAGTTTATTGAATGCTCAATCTGAATATCCATATAAAAATTCAAAATTACCGGTTGAGGAAAGAGTAAAAGACCTGGTAAGCAGAATGACCACATTAGAAAAAATAAAACAGCTTGATATGTATTGGGGCTACCAGGTTGCAGATACAACAGGGCATGAATCAACAGCATTTAATCCTGCGAAAGTGCAGCAATCTTTAGGTAAAGAAGGCGTTGGCTCTATACATGATTTTTATCCTGTGAGTGCAACTATTGCTAATAAAATTCAGCAGTACGCAATTGAGCATACAAGGCTGGGCATTCCTGTATTATTTATTGAAGAAGGATTACATGGTTACCTCGGTGCAGGCAGTACAACATTCCCGGTTCCTTTGCAGTTGTCCGCTGCATGGGATACATTATTAACGTATAATGTTGGAAGAGCAATTGCCACGGAAACACGTGCGCATGGTGTTGACATGCTGTTAGCGCCGGTGCTTGATTTAGCAAGAGATCCGCGTTGGGGAAGAGTAGAAGAAGATTATGGAGAAGACCCCTGTTTAAGTGGAGCAAATGGCGTTGCTATGGTAAAAGGTTTGCAAAGCACAGGCGTTAGCAATGCAGATGCGGTTATTGCAGAGCCAAAACATTTTGCGGTGCATGGCATTCCTGAAGGTGGTAGTAATGCATCGCCTGTAAATATTGGTGAAAGAGAAGCACGCACTGATTTTTTATATGTATTTGAACAAGCCGTTAAAAAAGGAGGCGCATTAGGAATAATGGCAGCTTATAGTGAAATAGATGGTATTCCGTGCGTAGATAATAAATGGTTATTAACGGATGTATTGCGTAAAGAATGGGGATTCAAAGGCTTTGTTTTATCTGATCTCGGTGCAATAAAAATGAGCCTTGTTGATCATCATGTAGCAAAGGATACAGCTGATGCATTGGCGCAATCATTAAAAGCAGGAATGAACATGCAGTTCTACGATTTTCAGCATGCATCATTTCAGGAAGCCATTCAATTTGCAATCACAAATAAACAGTTAGCAGAATCAGATTTAAACAAAGCCGTAAGCGATGTGCTGCGTGTAAAATTCTTATCAGGTTTATTCGATCATCCTTATACCGATACTACACTTGTACAAAAAGTTGTTCATACAAATGAACATCAGCAACTCGCTTTAAAAGCTGCGCAGGAAAGTATTGTGTTATTAAAAAATGATAATAATATTTTACCCTTGAACAAAACCAATCTTCATGTTGCATTGCTTGGGCCACTTGCTTTAAGCACTTATGTTGGCGGGTATTCACATCCAAATGCAAAAGGCATTTCAATTTTAGATGGATTGAAACAACGTGCAGGTTCAAACATTGTAATTAATTATGCAAAAGGATATGATGCAAAAAATGATTCAGCACAATTATTATCACAGGCAATTACAATTGTTCAATCTTCAGATGTTGCTGTTGTTGTGTTGGGTGAAGAACCAAATGAAATTGGCGAAGGCAAAGACAGGGCTGATCTGAATTTAAGTGAAAAACAATTGAGGCTGATCAAAGCAATAAAAAGAACAGGCAAACCTGTTGTTGCGCTTTTGTTTAATGGCAGGCCTTTGTCAATTAACTGGGTTGCAGACAGCATTCCTTCTATTGTAGAAACATGGTTTGCAGGCGAGCAGGGTGGTTTGGCAATTGCAGATGTTTTGTTAGGTAATGTAAATCCTTCAGGTAAATTGCCTATTACATTTCCACGTTCTGTTGGCCAGCTTCCTTTTTATTATAATCATAAACCAACTTCTTATCATAAATATGTTGATGAAGCCAATACGCCTTTGTTTGCATTTGGTCATGGCTTAAGTTATACAAGCTTTGAATATTCAAATCTCCGGATAACCCCCAAAAATATTGAAGCAACAGGCAATGTTAATGTAAGCATCATCGTAAAAAACACAGGTGCTGTTGCAGGTGCTGAAATAGTACAATTATATTTGAGAGATGAAATAAGCAGTGTAACTACACCTGATCTTGCATTGAAAGATTTTGCGCGTGCTGAACTGCAACCTGGCGAAAGCAAAACCATTCACTTCATTATTACACCGGAACAATTAAGCTTATGGAATAGAGAAATGAAACATGTAGTTGAACCCGGGGAATTTGAAGTAATGATTGGTGCAGCCAGCGATGATATAAGACTAAAAGGTATGTTTAATGTTGGGCAAACCAAATAACATCAAATAAAGAATTCTTTCACTTTTTATAACTCACGGAACCGGGTCATATCCACTTCCACCCCAGGGATGGCATCTTGATATGCGTTTTACGCTTAACCAAAAACCTTTGAACACGCCGTATTTTTTAAATGCTTCCATTGCATAGTGCGAACAGGTTGGCGTAAACCTGCATTTAGGGCCAATTAATGGAGAAATTAACCGTTGATAAATCCATATCAACAGCATAAAAGGGTAACTAAGTATTTTTAAGATCCACTTCATGTAGTTCGTTTATCAATCGCTGAATGCATGACCGTGTTTTTTCTTTCAGCAAAGTGTAAGAAGGCAACTCTTTATCAATAAACAGTAAAAATAAAACTAATTGTTTTTTACTACTGTCAAGATGCAGGTGCAGCGGTTGCTTTTCTGTTCTGTATGCTTCGCGCAATAAACGTTTAATCCTGTTGCGGTGCACTGCCTTCCTGAAAAATTTCTTGCTTACGCCAACACCTGTTTTAATGATATTATCCTGTTCATCTGCAAAAGCATAAAATAATTTCACAGGAAAAACAGTGAAAGTTCTGCCGCCTTTAAATAATGCATCCAGTTGTTTCCTGCTTTTAAGCTTTTCTTTTTTGTTATATGCATTAACTTGTATCAAATCGGGGCAAAGATGCCGCACATATTTTGTTCCGCATTTCATTTTGGTATAATCTTTTATTAATGATTATTATATAAACCTCTTATCCGGTTTATAAATTAAAATGCACAAACGTACCTGGATAAAAATATTGATTGGAGTAAGCGCATTGATTCTTATAGTAATTGCAGTAAACTGCATTTTAAGATCTTTAGTGGAAAAAAAATTAAGAACATCGCTGCAACAATGCCAGCCATTTATAAAAGCAGATTTTTCAAAGGCACACATTAATCTTTTTAACGCCTCTGTTCAGCTTGACAGCCTTCATGTTTCGTATGATCCAGAATTAAAACAACAACATACACACGAAATAAATTTTTCTGCTGCAACCATCAGCGATATTCATTTCTTTAAACTGTTCACAGCAAAAAAATTTGAAGCAGGTTCACTGCAGTTAAAAGATGCAAAGATCAAATTGGATAATTACCTGCTGAATAAACATGATACACTTCCTGCCGATGTTTTAAAAAAAATTGATCTGCCTTTTAAGACTGTTTCTTTTAATGCAGTTGAAATAAAAGATGCTGTAATTTTTGAAAAGAAAAATAATGCATGCGATACCATTTGTACAGGAAGTATTACATTGAATGATCTTCATCTTCCTGAGATAAATGCAGCTTTTTCAAAAGACAGTATTCATTTCTCAAACATACAATGCGATCTCAATGATGTGCATTACAGAATCTCTGATTACTATTCGGTTTATCTGAAAAAATTTTATCTCAACAGTAAAGATTCTGTAATACAGATCGATGCTTTAAAACTTGTTCCGTTAGTAAGCAAATTGGAATTGGGTGAAAAACTGGGAAGACAGGCAGATCATATAAATGCATCCATAAATACAATTGAAATTTCCGGTTTGGATGCAATGCGTTTACGGCAAAAAAAATTTATAGCAAGAACAATAAAAATTAAAAATACAAGTGCTTATATTTTCAGAGACAGGCGTTTGCCACGCAGTAATAATAAACAACCAATGCCGCTTGATTATCTTAAACAAATTCCGTTTGATGTAAATGTTGGCGAACTGAATTTGAATGATGCTGAAGTAACATCCGAAGAATTTCCCAAAGAAGGCAGCCGCAGCGGTTATATTAAGCTGTATCATTTATCTGTAACGATGAAACCTTTCCGTAATCATGCAGATAAAAATGCTTCAAATATTGTTTCAAACATAAACGCTTCCATCATGAATGCAGGAAACATTCATGCTACTATTGATCTTTCATTATTGAACGGAACTTCAGTGATAAAAGGCGCGATCGACAATTTAAACCTGCCGCCTTTGAATGCTTCCGCAGAAAATCTTGGGAAATTTCATATTGAAAGCGGCGTGCTCAATCACCTCGATTTTCAATTCACCGCAACAGATACCAAAGCAACCGGGCAGGTCGTTGGCGAGTATCATGATCTTGTGATAGATCGCTTAAAACTTACCAACAACGGGTTGAAAAAAGCAAAACTGGCAAGCTTTCTTTTGCATAAGATCATTATTCCAAAAAATAAAGATGCATCTTTAGATGTTAAAAACCGCACAGGTAAAATAGACTATGACCGCGATGCTACAAGGCTTGTTACATCTTATTATCTCAAAGCCTTGCTGGATGGAATAAGAGACAGTTTTGCATTTGGTTTTGTGTTACCAAAATGATCAGCATTTATAACATAGTTTATCTTCATCATTTATTTTAAACGTCCAGGCAACTACACGTTGCATCGTGCTGTTTAATGAATCAAACAAATTATCATGAGAAATTTTACGCTTGTGTTATTATGTATTTGCATGTACACAAACAACTATGCACAATCTCATCTGCAGGCTGAAAATGCTTTTGGAGGCACAGCAACAGACCGTGCTTACAGCATCCGGCAAACAAAAGACGGCGGTTATATTGTTGCAGGCTCTACCACATCAAACAACGGGCAGGTTCATGGCAACCATGCGCCGGGTGAACCGGATTATTGGGTAGTTAAACTAAGCAGAACAGGAAGCATTCAATGGCAAAAATGTTTGGGCGGTGCATTTGATGAAGTTGCATTCAGCATACAACAAACAACAGACGGCGGTTATGTGGTGGCCGGCGAAGCAAGCTCTGTCAATGGACAAGTTGTGGGCAATCACGGCTTGTTAGATGTATGGGTAGTGAAGCTGGATAGTTCCGGCAACATTGCATGGTCGAAAGCATTTGGCGGAAGCAATAACGATTTTGCTACCAGTGTAAGTCAAACCAAAGATGGCGGTTATATTGTTGCAGGCGGAACTAATTCAAATGATGGAAATGTAACTGGTCACCACGGATCAACTGCCACATCAGATTACTGGTTGATAAAACTGGACGCTTCAGGCAATATGCAATGGCAAAAAACTTACGGTGGATCCAACGGAGATATTGCCATGAGTGCCATTCAAACCAAAGACGGAGGTTATATTGTTGGCGGCAACAGCAATTCTACCAACGGCGATGTAACCAATGTGCATGATAGTATTTATGGCGATGCATGGATAATTAAAACAGATAAGCTTGGAAATATTCAATGGCAAAAAGCGTATGGTGGTTCTGATTATGAGCAGGCCAACAGCATTCAGCAAACAAATGATGGAAATTATATCGCAGCAGGCTGGACGCGGTCGAACAATGGTGATGTTTCAGGCAATCATGGCAATTATGATTTCTGGGTGATAAAAATTGATACAGTTGGTAATTTAAAATGGCAAAAATGTTTGGGCGGAAGTAATGGCGATCTTGCTTACGGCATAGAACAAACTACCGATAACGGTTACATTGTTGCAGGCGGCACTACTTCAACCGATGGACAGGTTACCGGTTTGCATGGAACCGATGAAGATTTCTGGGTTACAAAACTGGATGCAAGCGGAAACCTTCAATGGCAACAGGCTTTGGGCAGCAACCAGTTTGAAGAAGCAAGAAGTGTTGATCAAACAAAAGACGGCGGTTATGTGGTTGCCGGCTGGACAGGCTTTGCCAACAACAATAACGGAGATGTTACAGGAACTCACGGTGATTATGATATGTGGATCGTTAAGCTTTCAGCAAATGCACATACTATATCAACGCAAAATATTTCTATACAAAAGAATCTGCAGTTTATACTTTCGCCAAACCCGGTGAATGATTTTATAAGGCTGAATATTATTTCAGATAAGCCTTCCGTATTACTGCAGATCATTAACAGCAATGGAAATATTGTACAACAGCAAACCATTTCAATCAACAAAAACACAAATGTATTTATTGATGTAAGCAAGCTGCATACAGGTGTTTACAGAGCAACAATTTTTGCAGGAAAAGATATAACAAGCGCGCAGTTTATAAAGAACTGATGTAACTAATGCTTTAAAGCTTTTTATTGTAATAGCAACAACATTATATTTACAGCATCAATTAAATAATACTGCTATGCGATTTTGTTTTACTGCTCTATGTTTATTACTCCTGGTTTCATGCAAAAAAGAATCGTTTGTAAATATTCAAAATGCTGGTACTGTTTCAAATGCAGTTACTGCAATCACAACAACAGAAGCTACTTATTGGGATAGTGTTTTTACTCGCTATGGAAACGGATGGACAGGCGGCGATGGCGCTATATCTTATAAACTTCCTGATGGACGTATAATGTGGTTGTGGGGCGATTCTTTTTTAGATACGGTTTACCAGGATCGTCACCGGCCTGTGGTTGGCTTTATTCATAACCAGGTAACAACAATGGATATTAATGGAGGAAACTTTACAACATATTACGGCGGCACAAAGAATAATCCTTTGCCTTATTTCCAGGCAAGTGGCAGCGATTTTTACTGGCCTTGTTTTGCCTTCATGAACAATAACAACACAGGTGTGTATGTTTTTCTTGATCGTGTTGAAGCATTTGGAACGGGCGCTTTTGATTTTAAAGTGATCGGTGTTGATGTAGCTGTTTTAAATTATCCTTCATTATCCATTCAAAAAATTGTTCCGTTTACAAGAGACACAACGGTTAACTGGGGTGGCGATGCCTTTGAAGGCAGCGATGGCTATGTTTATTTATATGGAGCGGAAAGCACGAAGTACAATAAGTATGTGCATGTAGCAAGAACATCAAAATCAAACCCGCTGAATGTCACGTACTGGAATGGCAGCACATGGACAACCAATGCTGATTCGAGTGTAAGAGTGCTGAGTGGCATTTCTGAGGGATTTTCATTCTTTCAATACCAGGGCAAACAATATTTACTATCACAGGAAAATTTGTTAGGACCGAATATTTATATCTGGAATGCAGCAAGTCCTGTAGGGCCATTTACAAAGAAAAGATTGATATATACAACGCCGCAAAAAGTTGGCAATTTTAAAGTGTGGACATACAATGCAAAAGCACATCTTGAATTTACAGTAAATAACCAATTATTGGTGGGTTACTGCTCCAATTCCCAAACATCAAACGGATTGTATAAAGATGCAGATACTTACCGGCCCTATTTTGTTTGGGCAAGCAATTGGCAATAGGAGCGACCTGCCTAAATCCCTTCTAAGGAGGCAATTTTACTTGCCATTTTTTAAGAGGTTAATTTAACATGAATTCGGAGTAAGGAATCAGATGCTTACAAGCATTGATCATCCCATAAATATAAGCCTGCTTTTTCGTTCCTGCGGAACAATAAACGTAATTGCGAGAGCCCTGTAATGCTTATACCGAACTCAGGTTATTTGTGAGAAGTCTTCAAACCCCTCTCCCTTGAAGAAGAGTTGGGGAGAGGCCGCATTTAACCTGCTTTTTAAATAAGCAATCTCGTTCTTCATATTATTAACACGTTCAAGCAAAAAACTGATTGCTTCAATGCCTTCTACATTTATATCAAGTTCGTAATGCATGCGAATGAGTTTTTCAAGTGTTTGCAATTCATCACTGTCAATGAACTGTTGTTGCTCAACAGAAACAATATGTATAAATCCATACTGATGCAAAGATTGAATAAATGATAACTCAACTTTGTAATGCACGCGGCAGAGTTCAACCGGTATAAGATTTTCGTTTTGCATTATTTATGATTTAGACAGTTCTCTGAATAATTCTTTTTGTTTCTCTGTAAGATGGGTTGGAATTTTTACCTGCCATGTTACAAACAGGTCGCCGGATTTTCCTTCTTCTTTATATATCGGGAAACCTTTGCCTTTTAAACGAACGGTGCTTCCGTTTTGTGTTTCAGGATTTACCTTTAGTTTGATTTTTCCGCCGAATGTGTCTAATGTATAATCACCACCCAGAACGGCTGTGTACAGATCTATTTCTGCAGTGCTGTACAGATCATCTCCCACGCGTTTAAATTTCGCGTCATCTTCAATAACAAATGTTATGTACAGATCTCCGTTCGGGCCGCCATTCATGCCGGAGCTTCCATAACCTTTTAATTTTATAACCTGTCCGTTGGCAACGCCTGCAGGAATAGTTATCCTGATCTGCTTATCATTTATTGTAAACGTTTGTTTATGTGTAGTATAAGCATCGCTTAAATTCAATTGTAATGAAGCATTGAAATCATTGCCGCGGAATTTAGTTTGTTTGCTTTTACCTCTGCCTCTTGCGCCGCCGAATAATGATTCAAAGAAATCTGAAAAATCACCTTCGTCACCATTGCTGTATGTAAATTCATCCCGGCCTGAAGATGACGATGGTTGCGGGCGCGATCTGCTTGCCTGCTCATATTGTTCTGCATGTTGCCAATGCTCCCCATAGGCATCATATTTTTTGCGCTTTTCAGGATCGCTCAATACTTCATTTGCTTCATTGATCTGCTGAAACTTTTTGTTGGCTTCTGCATCATTCGGATTAAGATCAGGATGAAGTTTCCGGGCAAGTTTTCTATACGCTTTTTTTATTTCTTCTTCGGTGGCAGTCTTTCCTATGCCTAATGTTTTATAATAATCTACGAATGCCATGCTGTTTATTTAAACTATTTTATAAGTTAACCTGGTAGTAATTGTATTTAATGTATATCAACAATTCTGCTAAAAAACGTTCAGCTAAAATATTTATTAAAGATTATTCAACCGGACATGGAATTTCTTTCAGCACCCAACTTCCTAATTTTAATGCGGCAGTATTTTTAAACAGTATTGAATCCTTTTGTTTTCTTACATCACCATAACCTTCTGTTGCTGTAGTGTCTTTAATAAGGAAAGCAACCTGTCTTACAGATCGTTTTCCTTCCGATGTAAAGGTATAAGCCGCAATCAAAGTATCGCCTTTCAATACGCCATCCAACGTTCCTTTATTATTATCTTTTTCATAAAATTATACTCGAGGTTCCCGGTAACAACGTCAGGAAATTTTTCAAGTTTAAGATAGATCGTATTCCTGCCTTTGGTGCTCCTGAAACAACGCACACCAGGAACCTGTATAGTAGCTTTGGTTGTTGTATCTGCGCCTGTGCTGTTTGATGTGTCAACAGTTTGCCTTGTGGATGAACCGGAATTGCATGCTCCAAAAGCTACAACCAGCAAAACAACCAAATACTTTTTCATAAAAATTTTTGTATTCGAAATTAAGAAGAACAAAATTTATCAGGCTCATCTAAAGAAGAACGTAGACCCTGTCGGACTTAATTTAATGAACATAAACCGCTATTTTCGTAATCGCTTATCAAAACCATAATGAAAATCTTAATCTGCTTTGCCATATTCGCTACAGCAATTATTTCATGCAATAACATTCAATCATCTTTTGACATCACATCTTCGAAAAAGCTAAACATCCAGGACACATGGAAATGGATGGAAGGCATTACCATAGAAAAGAATGGTTCAGCCATTACAAATTACACAAAACACAAATTATTCATCAAAGTTATCAATGCAACACATTTCTCTTGTATGGGTCATGGCCGGAATAAAGGCAAAGATTCTGCTACTGCTTATTATTCATCCGGCGGTGGAAGATATGAGCTGAATGATTCAAATTATACTGAGCATCTTGAATACTGCAACGCAAGAGAATGGGAAGTCAATAATTTTCATTTTACGGTTTCTATTCATAACGATACGCTTACATCACGAGGCATCGAAAAAGTTGACAACATTGGTGAACAGGATAAACATTGAAAAATATGCCCGGGCGAAATAACAAACAATACAACAACTTCAAATGAAAAGTAATATACATTGCTATAAAATTCTTTGCAGGAGTTTTCTGATGATAACATTATTCCTGTTATTATGTTTATTCTCCTTTTCCCAGTTGCTTAAAGTAGATGTTGCAGGGCTTAATCATGATCATGCTTACGGATTGATGCAGCAATATAAAAAAGGAGAAGTGATCATTCTTGGTATCGCCGAACCCAATGCAGAATTAGTAGCACGTTATAAAAAATTATACCAGTTACCTGATTCAATTTTTTATACAACCATCAGCGGTATGCTTGATCACACAAAACCAGATGCAGTACTTGCGTACAATGCCATTGTTGATCATCTTTCTGTTGTAGAAACCTGTGCGCCGAGACATATTTCGGTAATGGTAGAAAAACCTTTGGCAACAACTGTGGCACAGTCTGAACGAATGGCTTCACTTGCTGAAAAATATCACATACAAATATTAACCAACTACGAAACCACATGGTATCCGAGCAATCATGAAGTGTATGATCTTACCAATGAACAGCATGCCATTGGCGATGTTAGAAAAATGGTGGTGCATGATGGCCACCAGGGACCCGTTGAAATTGGTTGCAGTAAATATTTTCTGGAGTGGCTTACTGATCCTGTAAAAAATGGCGGCGGCGCCTTAATGGATTTCGGTTGTTACGGCGCAGACTTAATGACCTGGCTGATGCATGATGAAATGCCTGTTTCTGTAACAGCGGTAACAAAGCATATAAAGCCGAACATTTATCCCAAAGTTGATGATGACGCAACCATATTGCTCGAATATCCCAAAGCAACAGGTATAATTGAAGCATCATGGAACTGGCCTTTCGGCATTAAAGACTTTGAAGTATTTGGAGAGAAAGGTTATCTGCATGCTTTAAATAATAACACACTTGAAAGACGTGATACTACAGCTTATTACAAAGTTGATACAAGGCCATTGAGGTATAACGATAATCTTGCTTACCTCGCTGCTGCATTAAAAGGCGATGTGCATGATGATAATGATCCATCTTCATTAAAAACAAATTTGATTGTAGTAAAAATATTGGAAGCCGCGCGTGAATCTGCAAAGCTTGGTAAAAAAGTTTTATTGAAATAATGCAGGTTCCGGATAAATATGAACCCCATTATAATAAGCAACAAACAATGGGTTCAATAAGTTTTATCAGTTTTTTTTTAAAGCTTACGTTTTATCCGGCATAACTTCTAAATTTAACCACTTCAAGTAATCACCAGTAATTATAATAGCCGAATGAAAAAGTTTCTTGCCTTTGCTATCATCGCATGCATTGCATGCAGTTATTTTTCCTGCAGTAATAAAAGAGAAGAAAAACCAAGAGTGCTTGTTTTTTGTCTCACGAAGGGTTATCATCACGAATCTATTGCAGATGGTATCGCAGCCATTCAAAAACTGGGGAAGGAAAATAATTTTGATGTTGATACCACAACAAACCCTGATATGTTTGTTGACAGCACATTGAAAGATTATTCAGCAGTTATTTTCTTAAGCACAACAGGCGACGTTTTGAATTACAGGCAGGAAGCTGCTTTTGAACGTTATATACAGGCAGGTGGAGGTTATGTTGGGGTACATGCTGCTGCAGATTGCGAGTATGATTGGGGTTGGTATGGCAGGTTGGCTGGTGGTTATTTTTATGATCACCCTGGCATTCATGATACAGCACATAATGTACAGGAAGGTGTTTTAAATGTTATTGATCAAACCAACAATGCCACCAAAGACCTTCCCAAACAATGGAAACGTACAGATGAATTTTACAGTTTCAAAAAATTCGATTCTGCTGATGTGCATGTATTGATAACCATTGATGAGAATAGTTATCATGGCGGCAAACGCATGGGTTATCATCCAATGACATGGTATCATGAATATGATGGCGGACGTGCATTTTATACAGCACTCGGCCATACAAAAGAATCTTATACAGAACCTGAATACTTAAAATTATTGCTTGGCGGAATTGAATATGCAATAGGTGATAATCTTAAGCTGGATTATTCAAAAGCAAAAACAGAAATGCCGCCTGATGAAGACCGCTTTGTAAAAACACAATTGGTACAAGGCCAATTCTTCGAGCCGACAGAAATGACTATTCTGCCAAATCTTGATGTATTGATCGTTCAGCGCCGCGGCGAAGTAATGTTATATAAAAATGATGCAAAGCAATTGAGGCAGGTGGGTTATTTAAAAGTTTACTGGCATGCCAACACGCCGGGTGTAAATGCGGAAGAAGGCTTAATGGGCTTGTCCAAAGATCCCAATTATGCAAAAAATCATTGGGTGTATATGTATTATAGTCCTGTTGACAGTTCAGTAAATCGTTTGTCCCGCTTTACGTTTGAGAACGATTCGATCAGCATGGCTTCAGAAAAAGTAATTCTTGAAGTGCATGCGCAACGTGAAATATGTTGCCATACAGGTGGATCAATTGCGTTCGGAAGTGATGGATTATTATATCTTTCAACAGGTGATAATTCAACTCCTTTCAATGAGCCCGGCGTTAAATATGTCAGCAACAGTTTTGCCCCGTTGAATGATATTCCGGGTCACCAGCAATATGATGCGGAAAGATCAGCGGGAAATACCAATGATCTCCGCGGAAAAATCCTGCGCATCCGCGTAAAAGATGATGGCACTTATGAAATTCCGGATGGTAATCTTTTCCCGCAAGGCACACCTAAAACAAGACCGGAGATATATGTAATGGGCGACAGAAATCCTTACCGTATTTCGGTGGATCAAAAAACCCATTATTTGTATTGGGGTGAAGTTGGGCCCGATGCCAATAATGACAGTATGGAAACAAGGGGCCCGCGTGGTTATGATGAAATAAACCAGGCACGCAAAGCCGGGAATTTCGGATGGCCTTTTTTTGTTGGAAACAATTATCCATATCGGCGGTATGACTACGCAACAGGCAAAAGCGGCGCTGCATTTGATCCGGCACACCCGGTTAACAATTCAAGAAATAATACAGGTTTAACAGATCTTCCTCCGGCACAACCGGCATACATCTGGTATCCTTACAGCAATTCTCCGGATTTTCCTGAGGTTGGAACAGGAGGCCGCAATGCAATGGCCGGGCCGGTGTACTATACAGATATGTTCCCCAAAGAAACCCGTATGCCCGATTATTACAATGGCAAACTGATCATTTATGATTGGATTCGCGGATGGATAAAAGCAGTTACCATGTTACCTAATGGCGACTTCGATAAGATGGAACCTTTTTTTGAACATATCAAGCTGAGCAATTGTATTGATATGGAAGTTGGGCCAGACGGGAGATTGTATTTGCTGGAATATGGTACCGGGTGGTTTCAGAAAAACCCTGATGCCGGTCTTGCAAGAATTGATTATATAGCAGGTAACAGGCCTCCGAAAATTAATTCAGTAGTAGTTAATAAAACAACAGGATTATTGCCATTTACAGGAACTGCCATTGTAAATGCCAAAGACCCGGAAAATGATAAACTTACTTATACCTGGAACCTTGGCAACGGAACAATGAAGGAAACACCTACGCCACAGCTCGATTTTAGTTATAATGTTCCCGGTGATTATAAGCTTTCTGTTACAGTGAGAGATCCGCAGGGGGATTCTGCAGTAAGCGATCCGGTGGCATTATATGCAGGGAATGAAATACCCGGTGTAAATATTCAGTTAATCAGCGCAAACAAGTCTTTTTATTTACCGGGCAAACCCATTACTTATAGTGTTAGTGTAACTGATAAAGACACAGGTGCATTCGACCCGGCAAACCTGTATATTTCTGTTGATTATGTAGCCGGGTTTGGGGGCCAAAAGCTGGTTACAGGTACCGATATGGAAACTGCATCGGTGTCGGGTAAAGCGATTATGGAATCACTTGATTGCAAAAGTTGTCATAAAGAAAATGAAAAATCTATCGGGCCTTCATTCATGCAGGTATCGCAGAAGTATGCAAAAGATGCAAACGCCATAAGCTATCTAACGCATAAAATTATAACCGGTGGCGGTGGTGTTTGGGGCGAAACGGTAATGTCTGCCCATCCAAATTTGCCTGAAAGTGATGCGACTCAAATTGTACGGTGGGTATTAACACTATCTAACCAGGCCGCAGTAAAAAAATCGCTTCCTCAATCAGGAATAATAACGCCACCGGCGAACACCAAACCCGGATCAGCATTGGTAATATCAGCAAGCTATACAAATAAAGGCGGAAACAATATTAAAGCGCTCACCGGCAGAAATGTGTCTGTACTTGGTAGCAATACAATAATGTTTACCGGTAAAGAAAAGATGAATGGCTTTGCTGTTTTCAATATAAACGATAATAATTATATGGTGATGCCGAAAACAACCGGTTGGTTTGCTTTAGACAGTATGGATCTTACAGGAGTTGGATCAGCTACATTTATGCTGGGATGGCAGACTCCGCCACAATACGGCTTCGATTTTGAAGCCCATCTCGATGCACCGGATGGTAAATTGTTAGGAACAGTAAGTTTAATGCCTCAGCCAAAAGCATTCACATATACTTCACCAGGCTCAGGCGGTAAGCAACAATTTGCAATGGTTACACTAAAACTTCAGCCTGTAAATGATGACGGCTTCCATTCAATTTATTTCATTTCAAAACCCAGGGATAATAGAGAAACGGCACAGGCGGGTATTGGTTTTGTGCGGTTTAACGGGAAATAATACTGATTTCCATATTCATTCAGTCATATTTAATAATTGCGCGGGCCGCAAAATCTCTTAATTTTGCCCGCGCAATATATTAATATACTGTGCTTAACAATATTTAAAACTTAAGTTCGTTCTAAAATCCTAAAGTTTAATTTTTTCAAATGACAAGGCTGCTTAAAAATTCTGCGATTTTTCTCCTGTTGATCGGATTGCTGGCATCATCCTGTAAAAAAGGCGCCAGTAAGAGTTCCTGGAAGAAAAAGGATGGCGCAAGCGACGTAACAGGCTGGCATTATAATGATAAAAACCAGGGCGGCTATTATGTTGCTAAACCAAAAGATATAAAAACAGGCCCGGGGCTTGTTTTTGTACAGGGGGGTACGTTTACGATGGGCTCTACAGAAGAAGATGTGATGGGTGATTGGAATAATGTTCCCCGCAGAGTAACAGTTAATTCATTTTTTATTGATAAAACAGAAGTAGCCAATGTGCATTACCGCGAATACATACACTGGATAGAAAATGTATTTTCAGACCCCCAATACCAGGCTGTTGTTGACGGCGCTAAACCGGATACACTTGTGTGGCGCGAACAATTGGCATACAATGAACCTTACGTTGAATATTATTTCCGCCATCCTTCTTACAATTATTACCCTGTAGTTGGTGTAACATGGCGGCAGGCTCATGATTTCTGTATCTGGCGTACAGACAGGGTAAATGAACTGGCCCTGATCGACGCAGGTTATCAAAATAAAAATCTTATTAAACAGGAAATGAATGGTGGCGGGCAGGACAATTTCAACACCAAATCCTATCTTATGGGTGAATATGAAGGCGTGCCTGGCAAACCTAAAAAGGACAATCCTTTAAAAGATGCCCAAGGCAGGCCAAGAACGCAGGTTGCCTTTGAAGATGGAATTTTATTTCCAGATTATCGCTTACCTACTGAAGCAGAATGGGAATATGCGGCACTCGCGCTGATTTCAGAAAATCCTGATCAACGTAAGTCAGAAAAGAAAAGAGGCGAAGAAGTGATTGCCAATAAACAGGTTTATGCCTGGAAAAATGATGGATATGACAACCTTCGCGCTACAAAAAGCGGTGCTATGCAGGGTGCAATGCTTGCTAACTTTAAACGCGGTAATGGCGATTATATGGGTACAGCAGGAGGCTTAAACGACCGTTCTGCAATCCCGGCTTCAGTTACTTCGTTTTTCCCGAATGCCTTTGGGCTTTACAATATGAGTGGTAATGTGAGCGAATGGGTAGCTGATGTGTACAGGCCAACTACAGGCATGGATGAAGGCGATATAAACCCATATCGCGGTAATGTATTTATGCAGATTGACAAAAGTGGCGGCGAAGGCAATTTAAGGGATAGCCTTGGCAGAATCAAAATGATACCGGAAAATGACTCTGCATTAGCGAATCGTCGTAACTATCAGCATGCTTATGCTGTTAACTACCTTGATGGTGATTCCACCAGTAGTTATTACTATGGTTATGGCGTTACAACACTAATAAGCGATCAGAGTAGGGTAGTAAAGGGCGGCAGCTGGTTAGATCTGCCTTATTGGTTAAGTCCGGGTGCCCGCCGTTTCATGGAAGAATACCAGAGCAGCGCTACTATAGGTTTTCGTTGCGCAATGACGCATTATGGCGCTCCCGAAGGCCAGTCAACAAAGACGAACACAGGCAATTTCTTTCCCAAGAGAAGGCAGAAAAGATAAATTGAACTTTATTTTTATTATAAAAAAGCCATCTGCTTACCTGCAAATGGCTTTTTTATTTTGGGGAAATGAACGGAAAATACGAACGCCTGGATGCTAAAACGCAATAGTAGCCTCCGGCATTGATGCTTATCTTCTACCAGCTACTAAAACGTAAACCGATCGTATAAGGATAATGGTTTGCATCCTGGAACAAAGTGTTTATACTGTAACTTCCGTAAATGTGCAGCGGGCCGATACCAATTTCACCTATATAAGAAATTAACCAGGGATCGAGATCAAAACCGTTATGATTTTTTACTTTGCCATATTCACCGCTTATTTGCTTTGTATGTGTATTCATACGGTAGCCCGCGCTCGCTCCCACACTGAAATTAAAGCCATGCGAATGATCGGGCTCTGGTATTATATTCAGCATCAATGGCACAGTTACGTAAGCTGCATATAATTTGTTTTTCGAAAAATCAAGTGTATCCATTTTAACGAACGGAGAATTTTCCTGGAATGTAATATTGCTGCTGTAACGATAATTATACATATCGAATCCAAGACCATATTTAAGATTCAACACATGCTTTGATAAGTTTAGCCTTTGCATGAAAAACCAGATATTTACGTTAGATGATTTGCCTGAGATAAGTTTCATATCCTGTTTAGTTATACCAGGCTCTGCAAAAATTGCTGTTCCGGGATCGTTATAATTTGTACGATCATTATAATTGAGAAAGCCCAGGTCAAAAATCAGGTAATTGGTAGTGATGTTTTGATTTTTGTCATGATGATGCCATTCTTCATAATCGTGGTGTATGCCCGGTACATTGATTATAGTGTAATGCTCGCGGTTTGGTGGAAGGCTGTCGTTATAAGTATTTCCTTCTTTCTGATTCCTTATAATAATAAAATTTCCAACGTGAACTGTATCTTCTTTTTTCCCCGTGCCTGTTGTATCTGTTTGGGCAATAGTTAATAAAGATGACAGTATAGCCATTGCTGCTAATAAGATCCTTTTCATTGTAATTTTCTTTGAATTAATTATTGTTTTTTCGTTTTTATTTCAAAATCGGCAACCTGCAGTTTGCCATCTTCATTTGCAAAGTCATTAGTACGGTTATTGAACACGCGGCCTGCTTTTTTAAAAAGATTTTTTACCTTATTTTTATTAAGGTCGAACACACCTACATGCAAAGAATTGTCATCATCATTTGTGTTGATTTCCTTATAAGCCACGGGGTATGTTTTATACCCGTTATTTTCACTGCTGATGGGTTCTGCCGCCAAGGTTCCCGTTTCAGCTTGCCTTTCGGTTAAATCATCAGGCACATCAGCGGTTGCATCAATTGAAGAAGGCAGTTCGTTTTGTTGCCTGATAATATCGTTATTGGATGGATCAGCATGCTGGTAAGCAAGGTCATTACCATCATCATTATTTACTGTATTGTTGTTATTCGCAGGATTTTCCTTTGCGATCTTAGAAATAACAGGTTCTGCTTCGTGCTTTCTGTCTTTTTCTTTGACAGGTTGTTTTGCCACGAGCACTTCCTGTATTGCAGGTTGCGCCGGTTGTATTATGTGCTGTTCAGGTGTATCAACACGAGGTACTGTTACAGGTTGTTTGGATGGAATAGAAACTTTGTTATTATCGGCAACAGTAATGGCAGGTGTATTTTTTTGCATCATTAACCAACCGGTTACACATACACCAATAAATATTGCCGCTGCGGCCAATCGCCAGGTGTTTATATAAATTGCTCTTCTTTTTTCCTTGCGGTATAAACCGGCTTTGTTGCCATAGTTCACTGTTCCAGGTACAAGCACAGTTTGCTTTATTAAAGTAAATTCATCCTGCAAATGCGGATGTTGCAATACATACTTCTCCACCTCTTCCCGCTTTGAAGCACTCAGTTCATTGTCTACATACAACAGAAAATATTCTTCGTGATTAATCTCATTAATATTATTCCCTTCTGTTCTTAACAGGCTTTCTTTATCAGTGAACACAATTTCTTCAGGCAAAGGCTTAGCCTGCATCAGCATTTCCAGCTCAATAGCCAGGTCTGCATGCTGCAGTATAAAATCTTCAACTGCAAGTTTTGATATAGCATCGAGCTCGTCATCTACATACAGTAAGAAGAACTCTTCGTAATTATTCCTGTTGATCATTTTCATGTTTAACTATTTTAAGCTTACACTACATTTTCGGGTTTCACCAAATAGTTGCGCAGGTTAAGCCTTGCCCTGTGCAGATATACTTTTACCTGGCTTTCATTTAATCCTGTTATTCGTCCTATTTCTTCATAATTATATCCTTCATAATCTTTAAGCAACACCAAACTTCTTTGTGTTTCATTCAGCGTGTTCAGCGCATCCTGTAAATTTTTTTTAAGGTTTGAGACCGGCTGTTCAAAGGTTCTTATTTCAGCATTGAACTCATCTTTCAAAGAAATTCTCTTTGCTTTTCTTATGTGATCTATCATTTGATTGTATGCAACCGTAAACAAAAAAGATTTTGATTTTTCCGTTTGAACCGATTCGCGGTTGCGCCATAATTTCTCAAAAGCAGTTTGAACAATATCCTTTGCGTCTTCTTCATGCCGTATATTCTTCACTATAAAGCGAAAAACATTGTCGGCATACAAGTTTACGCAGTCATTGTATTCCCTTTCAGTCATAAATATTTCTTGACAGCTGTAAAATTAATATTCAAAGTGATTTATAGTGGTACGGATAATGGAAGGAAATGTTACAGGAACGCCGATTTTTATATTATTAGAGTGGTTTGCTTAAATCATTCATTTTTTATATTCATATCTCCCTTGATAGGATATGCTTTTATAATTTTATCAAGCTCATTTATAAGTCTTTTCAATTCTGTTTGATCAAAAGTCAAACTAAACGAAAGTCTACTTCCAAAAGAAGCATTATCTTTTGCTATACATTCTAGTTCAAAATGTCCAATTCCATCTCCTTTAATACTCAAGTTTAGCTGATCTTCAAGTGTTTCAAATTTGCCTATCCCATTGAAGTCTTGATCTATCTTTTTTATATCGCGCTTAAATAGCTCAAAATCAGTAGTCATAAAGTCTGCCCAATAGTGCCCATTAAAAGCACCCGCTTTAATTATAACTTTTACCCTAATCCAATTTTTATCCCAATCATTCATAGAATCGTCATTTATCTTATTTGGTTTGGCAAACTCAAGTCTTATTAAATCACCACTATCATGAATTTCAAAATATAAATCTTCTAAATCGTCCATTTTACATTTTTAGTCAACCAAACATATGCAAATTTGAAAAGCGTTCATTTCCTACATTCGCGCCATGCAATTGATTGAAGTTAACAGCACTGCAAGGGCAAAAGATTTTATTAAGGCTAATGTGCTGATGAATAAAAATAATCCAAATTATATCCGGCCGCTTGATAACGAAGTAAATGATGTGTTTGATACTGCAAAAAACAAGCATTATAAATACGGAGAAACCAAACGCTGGATTTTGAAAGATGATGATCAGAAACTGCTCGGCCGTATTGCTGCGTTCACTCATTCAAAATATATAAATAGCGGAACTGATTTTGCTACCGGCGGAGTTGGCTTTTTTGATTGTATTAATAATGACGCTGCTGCTAAAATTTTATTTGATGCTGCGAAAGACTGGCTGAAAAGCAAGGGCATGGAAGCTATGGATGGACCAATAAACTTTGGCGACCGCGACAAATGGTGGGGATTAATGGCGGAAGGTTTTGACAAAGCGCCTATTTACGGTATGCCATATAACCCGCCATATTACGATAAGCTGTTTGAAAATTATGGTTTCAAAAATTTTTACAACCAGTACTATTATGCAATGGGCGTAACCGATAAAATATCTGATAAATTTTCCGAACGCCACACTAAGTTTAAAAATAAACCCGGTTATGCTGCACGGCACATCAACATAAAAAATTTAGAAAAACATGCACAGGAATTTGCAACCGTTTATAATGCTGCATGGGCACAACATGGAGAGGCCAAAGAAATATCAGCAAAAGAAGTGATGAAACTGTTCAATAAAATGAAACTGGTAATGGATGAAAGGGTTATCTGGTTTGCTTACTATAAAGAAGAGCCGATCGCCATGTGGATAAACATTCCTGACCTTAATGAATACTTCAAACATTTTAACGGCAAACTTGGATTGATTGAAAAACTACGTTTATTATGGATGAAGAAAAATAATAAATGCCGCATTTTTACAGGCGTTGCGTTTGGCATTGTTCCAAAATTCCAGGCATTAGGCATTGATTCATTCATGATATATGAAGCGTCTATTCCTATTCAAAGTAAAGGATGGTATGATAAATATGAAATGGGTTGGGCAGGAGACTGGAATCCTAAAATGATAAATATCTATAAAAGCCTTGGCGCTTCGCAGAGCAGGAGAATGGTTACTTACCGTTATATTTTTGACGAAGCAAAACATTCATTTGAAAGGCATCCCCAACTCGAATACAAACAGTAAATTTTAATAAATTTTCATTGTTGGCTTTTCGCTTTTATTTTTGCAAAAATCATACAAATGACAGAGCGTAAATCTTCCTCAAAATATTGGTTTCTCCTCCTCGTTTGGTTAGGCATTCTTGCTTTACTTGTTCTTTTCTATCCTCAATTATTATGGATGGCTTTGCCCGGCATAGTTACCAATTTTGCGCTTGCACTTGATCTCATGTAATTTTTTGTGAAAGATTTTTTGCTTTCCCTCTTGTAGCTTTTAAGTATAAGTTCGTTGGCTTTTAAGTAACGAATCTGGCAAGCGTTATGCAGCTAATTATTTAAACGATTGTATGCAGAAATTCAGAATTGAATTTTATAAGTTTGAAGTAAGATCAATAACCGCCATACAGGAAGAAGTCGCCTATGATGATACTTTTTTGGAGCGGCACGTTGGTGATACGATCTGGGCTGTTATCAAGGCAGAAGATCGCGCACAGGCTTATGAAAAAGCCTTCCGGTTTTCCAATAATTTAAAAACGGGACTGGTTGCATAGCTTATATATAAATTTTGTAGCCTCTTAAAAAATCCCTGGTATTCATTCTTTTTTTGCCCTGCAATTGTATATCTGTGCAGTGAATGAATCCATCAGCGCAGGCAAATTTCAAATAAGTTTTTCCATCTGAATGTACTGAACCATTTGGGTAACGATGCATTGTTATCTCTTTTTCGCCAAAATATATTTTAAACACTTTGTCATCAAGATAAGTAAAAGCTGCAGGATAAGGTGACAGACCACGGATAAGATTATAAATATCATCTGCTTTATTGTTCCAATCTATTTTACAGGTTTCGGTATTTATTTTAGGTGCATGTTTGATGTCTGATGTCTGATAGCTGATAGCTGATTGTTGTGTTTCTTTTATTGCTCCGCTTGCTATAGCTTTAATAGTTTTCACCAGTACATCTGCACCAAGTATCTTTAAATGGTCATGCAACTCACCGGCTGTTTCTTTTTCACCAATTGAAATTTTCTCCTGTAACAAAATATTACCTGTATCAATTTCCTGCTGCAATTTGAATGTTGTAATGCCTGTTTCTTTTTCACCATTAATAATTGCCCAGTTAACAGGCGCGGCCCCACGATATTGCGGCAACAAAGATGCATGCACATTGATGGTTCCCACCGGCGGCATGTTCCATACAATTTCAGGCAACATGCGAAAAGCTACAACTACCTGCACATCTGCATGCAATGATCTCAATTCTTCAATAAACGCAACGTTCTTTAATTTTTCAGGTTGAAGAATATTTATTTTTTTTTCAAGCGCATATTTTTTTACGGCGCTTTGCTGTAGCTGCATACCACGGCCTGCAGGTTTATCCGGAGCGGTAATAACGCCAACAATAGTACAACCGGCATTAACCAACGCATCAAGTGATGCGACAGCAAATTCAGGTGTGCCCATAAAAACAATACGCAGATCCTTTATATCTTTCGTTGAAGTCATATTGCAAAACTGCACAATAAAAGTTTATTCATTTATCAATATGATTTTTTTACTTGGAGCAATTGATTTATTTTGACGGTTCTTTATGCTTGTTATACTTAATAACCACTATCTGTGAAATTTAACGGCGCTTGCTCTAAATACATAACTTTTATTGCTTTTTTATTTTTTTTCTGCCTGTTTAAAACTGACGCGCAATTGTTTTCAAAGGATTCAATCACCGATATACAAACAAAAGATAGTGTTGTGGCTTTATTTAACAGCACAGTTAAAGGCAATATTGGTTTGTATAACGGCAGCGAATATTTATATGGCGGCCATAACGTGAAAGGCTTCCCCTATTTCAAATCGGATGATATTTTAAACGGTTCTGTTTTGTATGACGGCAATTTGTACAACGATGTATCTATGCGTTTTGATCTTACCACAAACGAGCTAATAATTCCTGATTACACCCGCAATTTTCCGATAAAACTGCTTACATCAAAGCTTGATTATTTTGTTATTGACAGCAGCCGCTTTATTAACGCTGCCAATAATTATGGTATACCCTTGCCTCAAACAACAGATTTTTACCAGGTATTGTACAACAATAAATCAACTGTGTTGGCAAGAAAAGAAAAACAATTGATCTTGTCTTCAAAGCTTGATGAAAATGACAGTCATTATATGGAGTTTAATTGGTATTACATCTATGTTAATGGTAAACTATATGAAGTTGACAAGGAAAAATCAGTATTGAATGCTTTTGAAGAAAAGAAAACAGATCTAAAAAAATTTATAAAAGCAAATGGCATCAGCTTCAAAAAAGATTTTGAAAATGCTGTTGTAAGAACGACCGTATATTATGATCAATTAAAGAATTAGATGCTTAAAAATATTATTATAACGTGTTTCTTTTTGCTGCTTTTATCAACTGCGTTCGCACAAAAAACACAATTGATAAACGGGGATTTCAGAGAACTGAGTTTTTTAAAGTTCGCTGATACTATCGAATCCAATTATCCTTATCATTTTTATTTTGATCAATCAGAAACGGATTCAATAAAAGTCAATATAGTTGCCGGCAATTTTACAATACAACAATTATTAGACACAGTTTTAAAAGGCAGTTCATTTCATTTTGCCATTGACTCACTTAACCGCATTTTCATAACCAATAAATTGGTTGTGCAAACTAATTTTCCTTCAAATTATTTTTCGCCTATACAAAACGTTGATACAACACTTACAGAAAATGAACAGGATAATGCAGAAGAAGCAAAACAGGAACTACGCGTGTCTATAGAAAATAAAGTATTGTATATCGGCAAAGGATCAGGCACAGGCAATGCAACCATTGCCGGCTATGTGCGTGATCAGAAATCCGGCGAACCGATAATTGGTGCATCGGTTTATATTGATACGCCACGCATTGGCGTGAATACCGATCAGTACGGATATTTTTCTATCACTTTGCCCAAAGGCTATCATACTATAAAAATTCTTTCTACAGGTATGAAAGAAACAAAGAGGCAAGTGGTGCTTGGTGGTGATGGAAAATTAAATATAGACCTGGAAGAATATATTGCCAATCTTAAAACAGTTACTGTACGAACAGAAAAGAATTCAAATACAAGAGGGCTGCAAATGGGTGCAAACATTGTAAGCATTAAAACTATAAAACAGATACCTGTTGTTTTTGGTGAAGCAGATATTTCAAAAGTAGTGCTCGCGTTGCCGGGTGTTACTTCAGTGGGCGAAGCCAGCAATGGCTTTAATGTGCGCGGTGGTTCGGTTGACCAAAATTTAATATTGTTTAGTGATGCGACTGTTTATAATTCATCTCACTTGTTTGGATTTTTCTCTTCGTTTAATCCCGATGTGGTTAAAGGCATTGAATTATATAAAAGTTCCATTCCTGAAAAATATGGCGGAAGATTATCTTCTGTGCTTGATGTAGATGTAAAAGATGGGAATACAAAAAAATGGACAGGTGCTGCAGGGATTGGTCCACTTACAAGCAAGTTTTATATCGAAGGGCCTTTGAAAAAAGATAAAACATCCATCATCGCAAGTGTAAGAAGTACTTATTCTGATTGGATACTGAATCAAATTCCAAACAGCGCTTATAATAACAGCACTGCAAATTTTAATGATGTTACATTGCGCATCAGCCATACTATCAACGCAAAAAATTCATTGTATATAACCGGTTATTTAAGCAACGACAGGTTTAGGTTAAACAGAGATACATTATACACCTACAGCAATAAAAATGCAAACCTTAAATGGAAACACATTTTCAATAATAAATTATTCATGGTTATCACCGGCGGTGTTGATCATTATGATTATGCTATAAGTTCTGAAAAAAATGAAGTGAGTGCATTTAAGCTTGGGTTTAATATCAATCAATATAATTTCCGTACAGATTTTACTTATGCACTCAACAGTAAGAACCGAATAGATTTTGGAGTAAGCAGCATTTATTACCAATTGCATCCGGGTTCATTAACACCTGAAGGAAGTAAATCATTGGTGGCAACAAACATAATGCAAACTGAGCAGGCACTGGAAAGTGCAGCTTATGCAGGAGATGAATACACGGTGAATTCAAATTTTTCTATAGATGCGGGTGTGCGGTATTCTGTTTATAATTATCTCGGGCCTCATTCTGTTAACAGTTATGTTGAAGGTATTCCAAAAGACTCAACCACTATAACTGCAACTACTGATTATGCAAAAGGCCAGGTGATCAAAACCTATGCAGCGCCGGAAATAAGGCTGAGCACACGTTATAGCATTTCAAACAATGCATCGTTTAAAGCGAGCTTTAATACCATGCAGCAATACATACATTTATTAAGCAACACAACAACGATCTCTCCCACCGATATATGGAAACTGAGCGATCCGAACATCAAACCACAAAGCGGTTACCAGATTTCTCTTGGTTATTATCAAAACTTTCATTCAAATACTATTGAAACTTCTGTTGAGGCATATTATAAAAGAACAAAAAATTATCTCGATTACAGAAGCGGCGCTGATCTTGTTTTGAATCCGCACATAGAAACAGATGTGATTGCAACAAAGGGTGAAGCATATGGAATAGAATTCCTGTTAAAGAAGAATGCAGGGAAATTAAATGGGTGGTTAAGCTATACTTATTCAAGAAGCTTATTAAAATCCAATGATCTTTCACAGGGTGAAATAGTGAATCATGGCGCATATTATCCGGCAAGTTTTGATAAACCCAACAGCGTGAACTTTATATCAAATTACCAGTTCTCGCATCGTTATAATATCTCTTTGAATGTGGTGTACAGCACCGGCAGGCCGATAACTCTGCCACTTGCCGTATTTAATTCAGGCGGAACAACGGGTTTGTATTATTCTGATAGAAATGCGTACAGAATTCCTGATTATTTCAGAACAGACATTTCAATGAATATTGATGGCAATCATAAAATACACCAGAAGTTTCATAATTCATGGTCCTTTGGCGTGTATAATCTAACCGGCAGGCAAAACGTATATTCAGTTTATTTCATACAACAAAACGGCGTGGCAAAAGGTTACCAGTTAAGCATATTCGGTACGCTGATTCCTTTTATTACGTATAGCATAAGATTTTAAAAGCATGAATCATTATAGAATAAAATATTTTTCAATAATAATTATCATAACTGTTTTAGTGCAGTGTGTGAAGCCATATAATCCACCCGCGCTGCAGGCAAAAAATAATTATCTTGTTGTAGATGGATTTATTAACAGCGGAGCAAACCAGGTTACAACTATTATACTTTCCAGGACAAGAAGCATTTCAGATTCTACCACAGCAACTGATCCTGAATTAGGCGCTTCGATACAAATTGCTTCGAACGATGGCACAACATACCCTTTATTTGAAACAGGAAATGGCAATTATCAAAGTGCTGCTTTACATCTTGATAATACAAAAACTTACCAGTTAAAAATTAAAACGTCAAATGGCCATCAATATCATTCGGATCCTGTTGCATGCGCCAATACACCACCAATTGATTCTTTAACCTGGCAACAACCGGGTGATGTAAATATTTATTTATACACGCATGATCCTGCAAATAACACACGTTATTATAAATGGGATTATACAGAAACATGGGAATTTAAAAGTCCATTGCAGGGTTTCTACGTGGTAAAAGACAATCATATTTATATTGCTGATACAACTGACCAGATCGATTCCTGCTGGCAAAGCGATCTATCTTCTGATATAGTAACCGGCACTTCTATTAATCTTTCTGAAGATGTAATTAACCAGGCTAAAATTGCAACGATACCTCAGAATGATGAAAAGATCTTCGTGCGCTACAGCATATTGGTAAGACAAAGAGGTATAACGGCAGATGCTTATAAATACTGGGGAATTGTTCAGAAAAATTCACAGGATCGCGGCGGCCTTTTTGATTTACAGCCGGGGCAATTGGTAGGCAATATTTATTCAGAAACGGATCCAACAGAGCCGGTTATTGGTTTTATAAACGCATCTTCAGAAACAGAAAAAAGAATATTTATTGAGCATAGTGAATTAGCAGGTTGGGCGACAGGAGCTGATACCTGCGATCAAAAAACCACACCGCAAGATCCAAACGATTTTAGTTATTTCAATTATAGTGATCCGGATTATACAGCATTTTTCTTCTCAGGTTCGGATATAGTAATAGCACAAAAAATTTGTTTGGATTGCAGAGTGCATGGAGGAACAAATCAACGGCCATCTTTCTGGAGATAGTAATAATAAAAGATGAATAAAAGTTTGAAACAGCCACATAAAAAATTAATTCTCGCTTTAGCATATTCTGTTATGGCAGCAATTACAGTTGCGCAAACTTCACCTAACGATTTGCAACAGCAGTTCACTTCATATCAAGTCAATAATTATAATGAAAAAGTATTCGTTCACACAGACAAAACATTTTATGTAGCCGGTGAAAGCATCTGGTTTAAACTGTATTGTATTGATGAGAATTTTCACAAGCTTTCCGAAATAAGTAAAGTTGCTTATGTCGAAATTATAAGCGCAGAAAACAAAGCTGTATTACAGGCTAAAATTTCTTTGGATGAAGGAGGCGGCAACGGTTCATTCATTATTCCATCTTATATTTCTTCAGGCAATTATATGCTGCGTGCTTATACAAAATGGATGGAAAATTTTGATGCAGATTATTTTTTTCAAACACCTATAACTATTATCAATACTTTAAAAACCGGTGTTGCAAAAACAGAAACAAAAGCGGGATCATATGAAGTATCTTTTTTTCCTGAAGGCGGAAATTTGGTAGAAGGCATTGAATCGAAAATTGCTTTTAAAGTTGTAGATGAAAATGGCAATCCTGTTGATTGCAACGGCACGATCACAAATGGTAATAACAATGTTGCAGGTTTTCAATCTTTAAAATTTGGAATGGGCAGTTTTACGTTAACGCCAAAGCCGGGCGAAACATATAATGCCATTATTAAATTGGCCGATACAACAATCACCAAGCAATTGCCTGCGGCATACAAACAAGGTTTTGTTATGCATGTTGAGCATAAAGATGAAATGCATATCAATGTTTCTGTATCAACAAAAACAAATGATAATAGTGTTTACTTATTGGTGCATTCGCAAAATATATTGAAAGATTTTCAGCAAAGCGTTATAACAAATAGCAGCGCTACTTTTATAATTGATGAAAATAAACTGGCTGATGGCATCAGTACCATTACTGTATTTAATTCAGCAAGGCAACCGGTTTGTGAAAGATTGTATTTTAAAAAACCTGTTGCAAAACTTTCTATTCAACCGCAGGCAGATAAAGCTGAATACACAGAAAGAAAGCCTGTAAATATTTCAATCAATGCGACAGAAAACTCAAGCTTGCCTGCCATTGCAAATATGTCTGCTTCCGTGTTTATGATCGATTCACTGCAATCAACCAATTACAATGATATTCTTTCTTATTTGTTGTTGCGTTCTGAACTGAAAGGAACCATTACATCTCCTTCTTATTATTTTCAAACAAACACTAAAGAAGCGGATGAAGCAGCAGATAATTTAATGCTCACACAAGGCTGGCGAAGATTTAAATGGGAAGACATACTTCAAAATAAAAAACCATATTTTGAATTTATACCAGAACATGAGGGCCTTGTTATTGATGGAAAAACCACGGATGCATCGGGCAATGCCGCACAAAACATTGATGTAACACTTACAGTTCCCGGTGAAAAATTTCAATTGGCCGACGCAAAAACTGATGCATCTGGCAACCTGTTATTCAACGTAAGAAAATTCTACGGCACAGATAATATTATTATTAAAGCAGACAGTAATTACAAAACAACTGTTGCATCCTCTTTTTCGAATAAATTTTCTCATCCATTCTTTTCACCGTTCATATTTCCTGCTCAATGGAAAGACCAGGTTTTATTCAGAAGCATTAATGCGCAGGCAGATAATTCTTATTTGATCGATGAGAAACAGCACGCCTATTCATACGATGCAGAAGATACTTCTTTGTTTTATGGCACACCCGACAAGCGTTATTATCTTGATGATTATACAAGATTTACAACGATGGAAGAGGTGATGCGTGAATATGTTATTGAAGTGCACGTAAAAAAAGAAGGAGATAAATTTTCTTATAAAGCATTTGATGCTCTTACAAAAACATTCAGCAATAATGATCCGCTTGTATTAATAGATGGAATGCCTGTATCAGATGTAAACCGCATCATGCAGTTTGATCCTTTGAAAATAAAAAAGCTGGATATTATTGCGCGACAATATTATTTTGGAAATATTGTTGCTGACGGTATTGTTAGTTACACAACTTATCATGGCGATCTTGCGGATTTTCCATTGAATGCAGATGAAGTGGCGGTTAAGTTTGAAGGGTTACAACGTGAAAGAGAATTTTATTCGCCGGTATATGCTACTGATGAACAAATAAAAAATCATTTGCCTGATGTAAGAAATGTTTTGTATTGGTCGCCTAAAATAAAAACCGGTGCAGATGGTAAAACAAGTTTCAACTTTTACACCTCAGATATCACCGGAAAATTTGCATGCGTTATACAAGGCATAACTGCTGATGGTTTGGCAGGCAGCAGCATTATTACATTTGATGTAACCAAATAAAAAAATCCGCAATAAATGTTTTATCACTGCGGACTTTTCAAATTCTTTCAACAAACAAATTACTTCGCTCCCGGCGGGCAATATTGTTGCAGGTATGTTGTGTACAAATGTTTTAAATGCGTGAACGTTCCTTCACCTTCACTTAAACTATGTGTTCTGTTTGGATAGGGCATAAACTGAAATATCTTATTATACTTTATCAATTCATTCAACATCATTTCTGCGTTGGCATAATGCACATTGTCATCGCCTGTTCCATGAATGATCAATAAATGTCCCTGCAAATTTTTTGCATAAGTAATAGCCGAACCCGCTATATAATCTTCTTTGTTTTCCTGCGGCAAACCCATGTAGCGTTCCTGGTAAATATCATCATAGGTTTGAATGTTATCAACTGCCGCAATAGAAATACCTGTTTCATAAATTTCGGGATATTGCAAAATACAATTCAATGTTGCAGAGCCGCCGCCACTCCAGCCCCAAACAGCAATGCGACTGGTATCAACGAACGGCCATTGCAAAATTTTCTTTGCAGCCATTGCCTGGTCGCGAATATTTATGCGCCCGATATTTCTATAAATTGCTTTACGCCAGGCAGCGCCTTTGGGTGCAGGTGTGCCGCGGCCATCAATACTCATATAAATATATCCGTCTGCCGACATATCTCCATTATATAAAAAGTTATATGCGGCTCCATATTCATCTACTACAGTTTGCGCTGCAGGCTCTGTATAAACATAAAATACAACAGGGTATTTTTTTGTTGAATCAAAATTGGCAGGCTTCACCATCCAGCCATCCATCGTTATACCATCATCAGTAGTTATGGTGAACATATCCGCATGTGGCAAAGTGAAATTATTATTTCCTTTTTCGTCCTGTTTTATTACTTTATGATCAGGAAGGCTTACCCAATCTTCAACAGGCGATGTATTGATGTTTGAAAAATCATGCGAGGCATACAAACCATTTGGTGAAAGATCATAATCATGTGTGCCACTTTCATTTGCAGGCGATAAACGTTCTGCTTTGCTTTTGCCATCCATCTTTACACGATACAAATATTTCTGCGTAGCATTCTCAGGCGAAGCCATAAAATATACATAGCCGCTTTTATCATCATAACCTTTCAAATTAATAATATCATAATTGCCATTCGTAAGTAAAGTTTCTTTTTTGGCATCGCGGCTTTCAAGATAAATATGCCGCCATCCATCTTTCTCACTCACCCATAAAAATGCGCTTCCATTCTTCACCCACTCCCAACCTGTTGCAAAAGGATTACCTGACCACGCATTTTTATTATCAACCCATGCTTTATCATTCTCTGTATAGATCTCATTTGTTGCGCCATTTAAAGCATCGCAATACATGATCTTTATTTCATTTTGTTTTCGATTGAATTGTTCGATGATGAGTTGTGAAGAATTCGCAGCCCATTCCATGCGTGGAATATAGTGCTGCTGCGGATCGCCGGGCATATTCATCTTTGTTGAATTGCCGGTTGCAACATTTACAACGTACACATAACAAGGAGATGGATCAGTTCCTGCAACCGGATATTCAACAGGCTTCACAAAAGAATAGATAGAATCAGTATTATCCATCATTAAAAAGTTAGGAATTTTTGTTGCATCTATTTTCCAGTAAGCAATACTTTTCCCGTCCGGGCTCCAGCGAAATCCATCGCGGCAATCAAATTCTTCTTCATACACCCAATCAAAAGTTCCGTTAATCATACGATCTGTTCCGTCTGTGGTTAGTTGTTTTATATTGTTTGAAGCAAGATCTTCTACATATAAATTATGCTGGCTTACATATGCAACGCTATTGCCATCAGGAGAAAATTTTGCATACATTAATGAAGAAGATGGAAGCGTTTTGCCTATTTGTTTTAAACTATTACCGGCAGTATTTAAAACCCAATAATCGCCGCGTGTATCATAACGCCAAACTTTTTTACTGTTAGTATATATAAGAACTTTCTTTCCATCATCAGAGAAAAAAAAGTTGCGCACTCCTAACGGTTGTGCTGATCCTGCCGGCGTTAACTGCTGTGTTGTAACAACAACTGTTTTGGTAAAAGCAGGCAGTTGAACTTTAGTTATTCCATCTGCCCCGTTTTCATAATAACTGTTACCATCAACTGACCAATGTAAACCATGTGGTGGCTGCGCATTCACAATAGAAACAATACAGGCAAAAATTAATAAACATAATCCTCTTGGCTTCATGTAAAAAAATTTAAAGTGACGAAAGTAAGGCATCACAACATAACGATGATGCCATTGATGTATTTAAAGATGATAACGCGCTGCTGTGGTCAAAGCTATTATTAGTTACAGATCATTGACTATTGATTATCATAAAATCAAAAAGCCGTTTCAATTTATGAGACGGCTTTTAGTAAATTGTTCTTAAGTACCCTTATTTTCGTCCGGCAAAGCGGCTTAATAATCTCAGTATTTCTACATATAACCAAACCATCGTAACCAGTAAGCCAAAAGCGCCATACCATTCCATGAATTTCGGAGCACCCATATCAGCACCACGTTCGATCATATCAAAATCAATTATCAGGTTCAGCGCCGCAATAGCTACTACAAAAATGGAAAGGCCAATGCCTAAAGCAGAGCTATCGTACATGAACGGAACATTTACATGAAACATACCAAGCACCAACGTTACCAGATAGAAAATCGCAATGCCTGCAGTAGCTGAAAAGATTATCGACTTGAATCGCTGCGTTGCTTTGATAATACGAAAATTGTACAGCAGGAACATTGCTAATGCAACACCAAAAGTTAAGCCCACAGCCTGTATAACAAGGCCAGGATAATTTTTACTGAAAGCATCATTCAGAATGGCTGAAAAAGCACCCAGCGCAAAACCTTCCAGAATACCGTAAGCAGGAGAAAGATAAGGAGCCAATGTTGGTTTAACACTGATTGCAATAACAGAAATGAGGCCTCCGATCAAACCCACCCACATAAAGGTCATCATGGTTTGTTGCTCATTATTGTAATACAGGTACCAGGTATAGGTTGCACCTGCTATTACCATAAGCAACAGGAATCCGAATTTATTGATGGTACCGCGAACCGTCATGGTTCCGGCTTCATCCTGAGTGATAGAACGACTAAAAATTTTTTGAGATAACGTCGGGTTGCCCGACTCAAAAGCTGCCATAATAGTTTTATTTTGAAGCTGTGAAGATAGAAGAATTTTTATTTGGTGAATCGTTAATTTAATAACGGATTTCATCTTCACGCCTTTATAATATCAGTCAAAAATTATTGTTTAAAGAACTGTGATGTTGATATTAAACTGCCTGAAGTAACATTCAAATAATAAGAACCGGCATTTAAATTTTGAATGTTCCAATTGCAGGTACTGGTGTTGCTAACCTGTTTCAAAGCTTTAATATTACCCTGTGCATCAATAATGCTTAAACTGTATTTTGAATTAGCATCAAGCCCTTTAATATGTAAAGTTGATGTAGCAGGATTTGGATATAAAGCAATGATCAAGCTACTTGCAGATTTAGCTTCTGGTGCTGTAACCGGTTTAAATCTGGCGGCGCCAAAAGTTTGCAATCCATTTGCCTCGTCTACATAACCGGCTAAAATGATTTTTGAATTTGGCTGCAATACAAGTTGTTCACATACTGCATAGGACCCCGGGATTATATCTGAAAAATCAGTGCTTATCTTTCCATTTATGCCAAACGATGAATCGATTGTTCCATCATGCAGGTACCGTGCTGCAGAAAAGGGATATTGGTTAATAAGTATACGTTGTGATTTATCAAGTATTACACAAAGCGAAAAGGGAAAATAAGATGTAGATATCATACCATTAATTCCAAAAGTATTATCCGGTTTTCCGTTTGCATTATAGCGGTAAATGCTATTGGTTAAAGGTGAGCCAACAATATATTCAATTATTTTTCCATCAACCTGTATAGCAAGAGACATTTTGCCCGAAGAGCTTGTACTATTGTTATTAAGCACCACGCCCTTTGTTCCGAAGCTGGAGTCTATCGTTCCGTTTGCATTATATTTTATAAGGCAGTTTTTATATCCACCTCCGTTCGGATCAACATATAAAAATCCTGAAAGAATTTTATTATCGGGTAAAAGTGCCAAAGCTACGCCCTGGAGTTGATGACTGGTACCGTTTTCAACAATTCCATGTGTACCAAAACCTGAATCGAGTTTTCCGTTGGAGAGAAATTGTGCTAATTCTACACTTTTTGCACCTTTATGATTTTGCGGCAGGTTACCGGCAACAACTATTTTCCCGTCCGGCTTAAGCAGAAGAGCTCCGGCGATATTCGAAAAGTTGCCAAAATTCGTGTACGACTTTCCATTTATTCCAAACGAAGAATCATAATCGCCATTTGATTTTAACCTGAAAAGAACGATTTGATCCCGCACTAAATCATCCCGGTCAAAATCAGTTCCTAATCCCACAATTTTATTATCTGGCTGTAGCGCCAGGTAACCCCCATATTCAGAACCTCCAAAAGGCGAACCGCTGATTGTTTTAAAACCGTTTAAGCCGAAACCTGTATCTGGTTCTCCGTCAGGATTAAACCTTGCAATATTGATTTGTGGGAAATAAAAAAATTCATCATAATTATATCCGCCCATTAGCAATTTGCCATCGGGTTGCAGCAATGCAGAATTTACTTCTTCAAACTCGCCATTGTAGGTAGCAAGTGTTTTTCCATTAGTGCCATAAGAACTATCTAAAACCTGGGCGTTGATTACACTAAAACTGAAAAAGCAAAATAAAATGGTGTAGGAAATTGGTTTCATAAAAATATTTTTAAAGTGAAGATGGATATCACAAGTTACATTTTTTTAAAAAAATTAGTATCGCTTATTGCTTAATATAAAAATACAACGTGGGCTTGTTATTAACTTTGCATATCTAATTTACAAATAATGGAACGACAAGACGTATTGCTTAATGATGTGGTGATTAAGTTTGCGGGAGACAGCGGAGATGGAATGCAGCTCACCGGTACCCAGTTTACAAATAATTCAGCATTGCTTGGCCTTGATTTAGCAACCTTTCCTGATTTTCCTGCGGAGATACGTGCGCCGCAAGGCACATTGCCAGGTGTAAGTGGTTTCCAGTTAAGGTTTTCATCAGACCGTGTGTATACCCCGGGGGATATGTGTGATGTATTGGTAGCAATGAATGCCGCTGCTTTAAAAGCCAATCTTTCTGCCCTGAAAAAAGGGGGAAAGATCATTGCAAATGTTGAAGGTTTTGATGCGAAGAATTTACGTTTGGCAAATTATTTAGATGGCATAAACCCTTTGGAGAATGGAAGTCTTGAAGGTTATGATCTGATTAAAGTTGATGTTACAAAACTTACGCGCGAAGCAGTAAAAGATTTTCCCGACTTAGGCATGAAGGAAAAAGACCGCGCAAAAAATATGTTCGTGCTCGGCTTTTTATATTGGATGTATAACCGCAACCTCGATAACACGATCAACTTTTTAAAAGAAAAGTTCAGCAAGAACGAAACAATACGGAACAGTAATATTAAAGTTTTACAGGCGGGTTACAACTTTGGCGATACCACTGAAACTTTCACTTCCCGTTATAAAGTTGAAAAAGCAAAAATGCCTGCAGGGAATTACCGCAATATCATGGGCAACCAGGCTTTGGCTTATGGTTTAATTGCTGCAAGCCAGAAAAGTGGGCTGCAGTTATTTTTAGGCAGTTATCCTATAACACCTGCTTCCGATATTTTGCATGAATTAAGCAGGCATAAAGCATTCGGCATAAAAACTTTCCAGGCAGAAGATGAGATCGCTGCTATTACTTCAGCTATCGGCGCCAGTTATGGCGGAAGCCTCGGCGTAACCACCACATCAGGCCCGGGCATGGCTTTAAAAGCTGAAGCGATGGGATTGGCAGTAGTGCTTGAAATCCCTTTGTTGATAATAGATATTCAGCGCGGCGGACCATCAACAGGCCTTCCCACAAAAACAGAGCAAAGTGATCTGCTGCAGGCTTATTATGGAAGAAATGGCGAATGCCCGATGCCGGTAATTTCATCGCGTACGCCAAGTGATTGTTTTGATGCGGTATTTGAAGCTGCGCGTATTTCAATTCAACATATGACGCCGGTTATTTTTTTAAGTGACGGATATATTGCCAACGGCGCTGAGCCCTGGCGTTTTCCAAAGAGTGAAGACCTGCCACCGATCCATGTAAAATTCAAAACAGACCTGGAAGAAGATGAACATAAATTTCTCCCATATAAGCGCGATGAAAAATTAGTGCGCCCATGGGCAATACCCGGCACCGCAGGATTGGAACACCGCATTGGCGGATTGGAAAAACAAAACATAACGGGTAACGTAAGTTATGATCCGGAGAACCATCAACTGATGGTTAATATCCGCGAAAAGAAAGTAGAAAACATTGCCGATTATATTCCTTTACAAACTTTAGACAGCGGGCCGGTAAAAGGTAAAGTGCTGTTACTTGGCTGGGGCAGTACATACGGCGCTATTAAAAGTGCTACAAGTGAATTACAGGCTGAAGGCCATGCAGTAAGTCATGCGCATTTGCGTCACTTACGTCCGTTCCCCAAAAACCTTGGCGAAATTCTGAACAGTTTTGATACCATTCTTGTTCCTGAAATAAATAACGGACAGCTTATAAAGATCATCCGTGATAAATTTATGATAGATGCGAAAGGCTATAATAAAGTGATGGGCATTCCTATTACAAAAGGTGAATTGGTGGAAGAGATAAGGAAGTATTTGTAGTAGTAAATTAAATGATGTTTTAATTCAATCTTTCTAATAAATGAATTGTAACATTATCACCTGATTCTTTACCAATCTTTTTACGAAGGCTTGCTTTAATTGGAAATTTATGTGTTCCGTTTCCCAAAGCCATAAATGAACTTTCAATTGGTTCGCCATCAACCGTTGCACGTACTTTAACCAATCCGCGCGTTTTAAAAAAATCAACAGATTCCGGCCAGATCACAAATGTCCACCCACCTTTGTTTGAGCTTTTTTGCAAGGTTGCAGTAAATGATTTATTCAGCTTTTGCATTTGCAAATATTTTATTGTTAGAATACTTACAGCAACCTTTTTACAACATCAATCACTTTATCCAAATTGCTTGCATCCTGGCCGCCGGCTGTTGCTAATGTTTTTTGTCCTCCGCCGCCGCCTTTAATTAATGATGCAATATTTTGTTTGATGATCTTGCCCGCATCTAAATTTTTATCAGCAGCTAATGTATCATCAATCATTATTGCAACAGATGCTTTGCCCGCAATATTTGCAACAAGAGTAATAAGATAAGTTCCCTCCCGGTTTCCCCCTTCAGGCAAGGAGAAAGCCTGCTTCAGATCGAAACACAATTTCTTTAAAGCATCTGCATTATTCACTTCAACTTTTTCGCCGATGAAGTTGATACCATTAATGCTTTGTACTTTTTGCAACAATTCATTTTTGATTGACTGTAATTGCTTTGCTTCAAAGCTTTCGAGTTGTTTTCTCAGCTCATTATTCTCTGTTGACAAACTTTCAATTGCCTTCTGAATATCTTTTGGATTCTTTAGCGCTTCGCGAATGAAATCCAATTGCTGAAACTGTTGCCGGATAAGCATTTCAGCCGCTTCACCACTTACAGCTTCAATCCTGCGAACGCCTGCAGCAACAGCAGTTTCTGTTTTTATTTTAAAGAATCCAAGTTCACCGGTTGCGCCAACATGTGTACCACCGCAAAGCTCAACGGAATAATTTGGATCGATGATCACTACACGCACAACATCACCATACTTCTCACCAAACAAAGCCATTGCACCCAATTTCAACGCTTCATCTTTTGGTAATTGTTTTATAACGACAGGAATGTTTTCGCGAATCTTTTCATTTACTAATGTTTCCACTTTTGCAATTTCTTCATCTGTCATTTTTGCGAAATGAGAGAAATCAAAACGCAGGTGTTCTGAGTTTACCAAGCTACCTTTTTGTTGTACATGATTGCCCAACACTTTGCGTAAAGCTGCATGTAATAAATGTGTTGCACTGTGGTGCGCTTCTGTTGATTTGCGTTTAGAAACATCAACTTTTGCAATTACATCTTCATCAATATTCGCCGGCAATGTTTCTGCAAAATGAATAATAAGATTATTCTCTTTCTTGGTATCAATAATTTTCAATTGTTTATTGTCAATTATCAATTCACCTACGTCTCCAACCTGCCCGCCACTTTCTGCGTAAAACGGTGTTGCTTCCAAAACAATTTGATATTGTTCTTTGCCTTTGGCTTTTACTTTTCTATACTTGACAACTTTAGTTTTTAATTCGAGTGAATCGTAACCAACAAATTCATTCTGTGAAAAATCATCGCCAACATTAATCCAGTCTTCTGTATCAATTGCTGTAGCTGCGCGTGAACGATTTTTTTGCTGTTGCAATGCTTGATTGAAACCTTCAATATCAACTGACCAACCTATTTCTTTGGCCATTAATTCAGTGAGATCAATTGGAAATCCATACGTGTCACTTAAGTCAAAAGCAAACTCGCCAGCCACTTGTTTATTTTTAATCTGGCTCCAGTATTTTGTTTTGTCATCAATTAATTCATGAACAAATTTGTCTTTATCTTTTTCTGATTGAACTATATTTTGGGGAATAGAAATTCCTTGTATGGCAACAATATAATTTTCAAATTTGTTTAACCCTTTCGCTAGTGTTCTCAAAAAACTTTCTTCTTCTTCCTTTATAACTTTTGTTACAAAATCTTTTTGCTGATTCAATTCAGGAAAAACATTTTCAAACTGTTTTGCAATAATATCAACCAATTGAAACAATAATGGCTGTTTATAATCTAAATAAGAATAATAATAACGAACGGCTCTGCGCAGAATTCTTCTTATAACATAACCTGCACCTGTGTTTGATGGTAATTGTCCATCAGCAATTGTGAAAGAGATTGCACGAATATGATCTGCAATTACACGAAATGAGACATCTTGTTTAGTATCGCTAAACTTATATTGCTTATCTGTGATTTCTTCTATTGCTGCAATTGTTCCTGTAAAAACATCAGTATCATAATTACTTTTTACATCTTGCAACACACGCACCAAACGTTCAAAACCCATTCCTGTATCCACATGTTTTTGCGGCAATGGTTCAAGACTTCCATCTTTTAAACGATTGTATTGTATGAACACATTGTTCCATATTTCAATCACCTGCGGATGATCTGCATTCACCAATGTTTTTCCATCAACTGTTTTTCTTTCTTCATCACTGCGGCTGTCGTAATGAATTTCTGTACAAGGTCCACACGGACCGGTATCGCCCATTTCCCAGAAATTATCTTTCTTATTTCCCAATAAAATCCTGTCTTCACCAATCCATTTTTTCCATTCAGCAAATGCTTCATCATCTTTTGGCAAACCTTCTTTCACGTCGCCTTCAAAAATGGTAACGTATAATCTTGCTGCATCAATCTTATATATTTCAGTCAGTAATTCCCAGCTCCATGCAATGGCTTCTGCTTTAAAATAATCACCAAAGCTCCAGTTGCCCAACATCTCAAACATGGTGTGGTGATAGGTATCAACACCCACTTCTTCCAGATCGTTATGCTTGCCGCTAACACGCAAGCATTTTTGCGTATCTGCAACGCGTTTATATGGCGCCTGTTTATTACCGAGAAAATAATCTTTGAACTGGTTCATGCCCGCATTGGTGAACATGAGGGTTGGATCATTTTTTATAACGATAGGTGCTGAAGGAACGATCTGATGTCCTTTGCTTTTAAAAAAATCAAGAAAAGCCTGTCTTATCTCTGGTGAAGTCATAAAATATTTAACTCGTATTATAATTTAAAACCGGCCAAAGATAAATGATTAAAATATCAGCAAATTTGGCTGATTGATCTGCGATATCCGGATAGTCATTAAAACAAATAATCTGTGGTGTATTACCGCAGGCTACTGGCTATGAACTGGCTGGCTAAGGACTATCTGAAGGCAGGTTGATGGCTTAAAAGCGCCTGAGTAATTATGTTAAGCAGGCACTTCTAATGCAACTATTGGACTCATTCTTTAAGCGGCTAAACGGAGTATTGCTGTTGTGCCAATATGGTAATTGTGCGGTACGGTCAGGCAGCTTAATTTTACAAATTATTTGTGCAGGTAAAATTACCTTTGCCGCCCGACGAACAGAATGCTTTAGTTTGAAATATAAAACTTATAGATACATTATAAAGTTGGAAGTAGTAGCCAGATGAAAAAAATAAAGTATTACTTTAATACACATACACTCAGATATGAGAAGCTTGTTACGCCGTTGCGTGTAAAGCTGTTGAAATTTTTTGCTTTTATAGCGAGCGCTGTTATAACAGCAGGCGTACTTGTATTTATTGCATTTCAGTATATTGATTCTCCCAAAACGATCATGCTGGAGCAACAAAATGAAGACCTGAAAGATAATTACGCTGTTTTACAGCAACAGGTTAACCAGCTTCAGCAGAAGATGGATGAACTGCTGAACCGTGACAACAACGTTTACCGTTCAATTTTTGAATCATCACCCATACCTGACAGCGCAAGGCTGAAAGACATGGAACGGTTGAATGAAGTGAAAATTGTTACCGCCTTAGGCAATGATGATCTTGTAAAAAGCATCAATGCGCAATTGAATCGTTTAATCTTGCTTACTTCTTACCAGCAAAAAAGCTTTACGGATATTGAAGCAATGGTGAAGAACAAAGAAAAGTTACTCGCTGCCATTCCCGCCATACAGCCAGTAAGCGATAAAAATCTTACCCGCATAGCTTCAGGTTTTGGAAGGCGGATAGACCCTGTATATAAAGTGCCGAAATTTCATGCAGGTCTCGATTTTGCTGCACCCATCGGCACACCTATTTATGCCACTGCTGATGGCATTGTTACCGATGCAGGTTACAATGATGGAGGTTATGGCAACCGTGTTGTAATTGATCATGGCTTTGGTTATGAAACTTTATACGGACATATGTATAAAGTAAAAGCGCGTGTTGGACAGAAAGTAAAACGCGGCGAAGTAATTGGTTATGTAGGCAGCACCGGCAAAAGTACCGGTCCGCATTGCCATTATGAAGTACACAGGAATGGCACTCCTGTTGATCCTGTATATTATTTTTATAACGATCTCACTCCCGAGCAGTATGACCGCCTGCTGAAACTTGCTCAAACAGCCAATCAAAGCTTTGACTAACTTTAGCTCTTAAAATTCAAGGTTATGTTTGACCAACTGTTGATGCTGGTTCAGCAAAACGCCGGCGACACTATTCTTAATAATGATGCTATACCAAATGAAAGAAAACAGGAGGCAGTTGAAACCATTACGTGTTCTATCATTGATGCTTTGAAGAACGCCGTTCAATCCGGCAAGCTGGGTGAAGTGATGCAACTATTCAATAATGCCAGCAATAATGTTGCTGCTTCTCCCCTCAACCAAAACATGCAGGATAATCTCGTTGATAACATGATGCAAAAGTTTGGATTATCCAATACACAGGCAGGCAGCATTGCCTCCTCTGTCATACCTGCTGTGTTGTCAAAATTTGTTCATAAAACAAATGATCCTAACGATAACAGCTTCAGCCTTTGTTCAATACTAGCGCACCTGGGTGGTTCCAGTTTTGACCTAAGTTCCTTATTGAATAATTTGAGTTCAGGAAATAACAACGAGAGCAGCAACATAAAAGACGCGCTTAAAAATATGTTTGGAAAATAACTCAACACATGGCAACAGCATTAATAACAGGCGCTTCATCAGGTATAGGACTTGAGTTCGCTATTGAATTTGCAAAACATAATCATGATCTTATACTGGTAGCAAGAAGCGAAGCCAAATTAAAAGAACTGGCTGATGCTGTTAAAGCAAAGTATAAAGTTACAGTGCATGTATTAGTAAAAGATCTGGGCAGTGATAAGCAGGTAGATGAAGTACACAACTATACGCTAATGCAAAATATACAGGTAGATTACCTGGTGAATAATGCAGGCCTTGGAGACTATGGCGCTTTTGCAGATGAAGATTGGAACAAGATCAATTCAATGATCGATGTTAACATTAAAGCGTTAACGCGGTTAAGCTGGCTGTATGTAAGAGAAATGATACAAAGAAAAAAAGGCAGGATAATGAACGTAGCTTCTACTGCTGCTTTTCAGCCGGGACCTTACATGGCTGTTTATTATGCTTCTAAAAGTTATGTGTTATTATTGAGCGAAGCAATGGCGAATGAATTAAAAGATCATGGTATTACCGTAACGGCTTTATGCCCCGGCGCTACGGAAAGTGGGTTTGCCGATACAGCTAATGCAAGGGATACCAGATTATTTAAACGTAAAATTCCTTCAAGCGCAGCAGTTGCTGCTTATGGTTATAAAGCCATGATGAAAGGAAAAACAGTTGCCATACACGGAACAATGAATTATATGATGGCACAATCAGTAAGGTTTGCTCCCCGCAAAACAGTAACAGCAATTGCCGCGAAAATTAATAATAAGGATTAACAAATCCGGATTTTAGAATGCAACCTGAAGATGCTTCGCTAAAAGTTCAGGCATAACACGATGCCTTACAGGGTCTACCAGTTAACAAACAGTAATTCATTCATTAATTACAGGCTTTGTCTGCACAGCAACTGCTGGCAAATGCTTCAGGCTTTGCCTTGAATGCAAAACCCATTCCCATAATATAACCCATTGCTTCGCGCAAAGCGTCGTTGCTTTTAAAGTGCGGGTTGGTGTTAATATCGGCATGCACTTCCATGTCAACATCATACTGAATAAAAAGATTGCACAGTTCATACGCCACTTCAATGCTTTTGGCAACCTCTACCAGCATGCGTTCTTTAATGTTATACCGCTGCTTTGTTTTTTCGTTATGAATGAACATAAAGCCGCCGCTGTGCTCGCGTAAAAAAACGATCACAGTTGCAAATTCGGTTTCATCGCCTTTTACCTGGCTATCGGTGCCAATGCAAACCTTTAAATGCACGCCTTTGTCGTGCTCGCGTTTTATGGCTTCTTCCACCGCATTTTTAATGGGCATGTGAATGATTTCTCCGTTAAATCTTCTCCAACGCATAGATTAAGTTTTTTCCAAGATACAAAGAGAAAATTAAATAGGCAGTTATAAGATTATAAACATAAGTGGAAAACCTTGAAGGTCTTGAAGACCTTCAAGGTTTAAAAGATAACACAATTGCCAGACCTTGAAGGTTTTTGGAAACCTTCAAGGTCTTTATTAATTTCATACATGCCCTCTTACAACAGCCTTCTTATACCCGAACATTATTTTCATGTTTTCAATCGGGCAGTCGGAGACGAAAAAATTTTCCGAACTGAAGAAAATTATGACTTCTTTTTAAGAAAATTTCACGCGCATATTCCACCCGTAGCCACGTTATATTGTTATAACCTGTTGCCCAACCATTTTCATCTGTTTCTAAAAATAAACCCTTTAAAAGAAATTGAAAGTCTTTTTCTCACCAGGAAAGGAAAAAAGATGGCTACTTATGATAATAAGGTCATAAGTGAATTTATTATGGAGCAATTCAGCAATTTCTTTAATTCTTACACAAAATCTTACAATAAAGTTTATAACCGCAAGGGTAAACTGTTTATGGATCATTTAAAACGCAATGAAGTTTGTGGAGATGCTTATTATTCAAAAATCATACATTATATACATGCAAATGCTGTTCAGCACGGGTACTGCAGATATATAAAAGACTGGCCTTTTTCATCGTATAATCAACTTATACAAGTTAACCCGGACTCATATCCTGCTGAAGAAATTTTCAATTGGTTTGGCGGAAAAACAGGGTTTATTTTATTTCATCAGCAACCAATAAAACGCAGGAATAAGCATTAAACGGTGCGAAGCCGGTAAAGACCTTGAAGGTTTTTGGAAACCTTCAAGGTCTTTAAAAAGTTTTTTCCAAGATACAAAGAGAAAATTTAATAGACAGTTATAAGATTATAAACACAAGTGGAAAACCGTTGTTTATTGTTATAAAAATTAAGGGAAGTGTTATGAAAGCTTCAGGATTTAATTAATTGATCATGACATTTAGCCCTGGATGTAATCAGAGGCTTATTCATATTAAGGCCTTTCAGGCTTATCCCCCGGATTCACGTTATTTATTTAGTATGCGATAGTACAGGCTTAGCTATACACCTGCATACCCTTTGACAGGGGGCTGATAGCTGTTTAGCAGGAAGTAAGGTTACTATAACGTTACTATAAGGTTACTATAAGGTTACTATATTGTTTCTATGAAAATGAAGCAGAATGGAAGAATGTATAGTTTTATTACTGCTATTTACAAACAGGATATCGTGGTATGTAAAATAAGTATAAACTCCGGAATGGCAAAAAAGCCAGGAAAAATAAACGATTGGGCAGAAAGCCAAACCGGTAAGACCTTGAAGGTTTTTTGAAAACCTTCAAGGTCTTAAAAAAAACCGCTTCAATATTGAAGCGGTTGCATAAGATAAATTGAAATAATAGAATTTTTTTAAAACCAACTACCGACAAAGGCTTCATTCGTTGTTGTTGAATCGACCTTTCTTCTTCTCTTTGTCACTTTCCTGCGTTGCACGTATGTTGTTACCAACATTAACGGAATGAACAAAAATGTAAGTGGCGGAATACCCATAATGCTTATCCATTTACCGCCATACATTCTACGCATGGGGCGTTTTAATCTTTCGGCTATCAAATACATACTTGGTACAATTACCAGCGTCATAAAGAAGGCGAAAGCCAAACCAAAAATGATCGTCCATGCCAAAGGTTTCCAGAACACTGTATTATCACCACCAAAATATATATGCGGACTTAAATCAGAAAACAATGTAACAAAGTTGATGTTGAAACCAACTGCCAATGGTATCAATGCAAGTATTGCCGCCAACGCAGTAAGCAACACAGGAATGATACGCGTTTTACCGGCCTGTATAACCGCTTCGCGCGTTTTTAATCCCCGTGCACGCAATTCATCTGCAAATTCAATTACAAGAATGCCATTCTTCACAACAATACCAGCCAGGCCAACAATACCAATACCCGTCATTACAATACTTACAGTCATGCCTGTAAGGGCAAAGCCAAGCAATACACCAATTACACTAAACACAATTTCTGTAAGAATAATTACAGGCTTGCTTACAGAATTAAACTGCAACACAAGTATGAGTAATATCAGCATTAATGCGATCAGCAATGCCTGCCCCAGAAAAGCTCCTGTTTGAGCCTGTTGTTCGCTTTCGCCGCCGGCCTGTGCAACGGTAACATCATCGGGTTTTTGTGTAAACTTCTGCAGGTAATCACCTAATTGTTGATTAACTGTTGTAGTTGTATAACCTGATAAAATATTTGATGTAAGCGTGATGACACGTTTATAATGCTTGCGCTTAACACTTCCCAAAGTGCTTGTATAATCCACATCAACCAATGAACCCAACGGAACAGATTTTACATGCCCCGTATTATCACGAAAGGTTATATTCATGTTCAACAGATCAGTAAGGCTTGCTTTTTCCATTTGCTCATCGCGCAACTGAATTTTATATTCATCTTTCCCTTCTTTTATTTTAGAAACTTCACGGCCAAATACAGCCGTTCTTAACTCATTGCCTATCTGGTAAGTTGAAACACCTTGTGCATTTGCTTTTTCACGATCTATATTGAAACTTATTTCAGGATTGGTAAGATCAACATCCATCTTTAATTCTTCAACACCCGGCACCTGTATTGAATCCAGGTAATTTTTTAATGCCGATGCCGTGCGGGTGAGATCATCGAAATCATCACTTGCAATTTCTATGTTCACCGGCGGATCTGTCGGCGGGCCGCCCTGCTCCTGTGCTACACTTATTTCTGCACCGGGAATACCTTTTAAATCTTCACGGATAGAATCAAGATAAGGTGCAGTTGAAACACCATTGCGTTCTGAATATTCAACAAAAGAAACCTGTATTCTTCCGCGTTCAGGATGCGAGCTTTGATCGCCGCTGGTAGGATCATTGGCGCCAATAGCAACATTGCTGATAACACTTTCCACCACCGGGTTCTTTTTGTTATTATCCATGCCCAGTACGTGATACACTTTTGTTTCCAGCGTGTGGGTTATAGAATCAGTGTAATCTACGTTCGTACCAACAGGCAGTTTCAGGTAAACATATATCTGGTTGGGATCGCCCTGCGGAAAGAACACAACCGGTACCTGCCTTACTGCAAATAATACAACCGAAACAATGAGCAAGCCGAATGTTCCAACTAATAAACCGGCAGGCCTTCTGCCCTTTAAAGCCCAGCGTAATAAATTTTCATAATGACTCATGATCCAGGGCAGTGCACGGTTTTGAAAAGCATGGATCCATCCTTCAAAAAGATAAGCATTCAAGATCATTAATAAAACAAATAGAAGCAAAAGATTAGCAACAAAAGCATTAAAGGTTGACCCATTTGCTTCAATATAAAATATAAATGACGATGAGTCTGGAAGTAGTAAACTCAGGTAAAGAAGTACTGCAAATCCTAGAAAAAACCAAAGCAATCTATTTTTAAAAACATCGCTTTTTCTTTTTACAGCACCTTCTTCATGGTTCATGAAATCAACTGCAAACACAGGGTTCATTAAGAAGGCAACAATTAATGAAGCGGTTAAAGTGAAGATGAGCATTGCCGGTAAATAGACCATGAACTTTCCGATAATGCCTGGCCAGAATAACAATGGGAAGAAAGGCGCGAGTGTTGTTAACGTTCCCGCAAGCACTGGCACGAACACTTCGCCTGCAGCCATTTTTGCTGCAATGGTTGATGAAAGTTTGCCTTTGCCTTGTGTAAATATGCGGTGTGTATTTTCAATTACCACAATAGCATCATCAACAATAATTCCCAAACCAAATAATAATGCAAACAGCACAATAAAGTTTAGCGTAACAGGCGTGCCTATGATAATATCTGCCACCGGTAAAAACACAAATGCAACAAACATGCTCAGCGGAACAGACAGCGCAACAAAGAATGCATTTACCACACCCATAAAGAACATGAGAATGATCAACACCAGCACGAAGCCGATAACAATGGAATTCACAAGATCATTGAATGAATTACGGGTGGCTTTACTTTGATCGCCCGTAATAACCACATTCAGATCTTTTGGAAATTGTTCTTTCTGCATGTTGGTTACTTCATCCTTTACCGCATCGGATGTTTCAATCAGATTTTCACCGGAACGTTTTATAATGTTAAGCGTGATCACATTCTTGCCATCAAGCCTGGCATAGCTCTCGCTTGTTTTTAAAGTATCTTTTATGGTAGCAATATCTTTCAGGTAAACAGGATTGCCATACGTGTTTGTTACCAGTACTTTCTGAATATCATAAGCTGTTTTAAACTGTCCACGCACCTGCAGTGTGCGCTTCATATCACCCACCTGCAACAAACCACCGGTTATATCATGATTCTCTGCGGCAACAGCGTTGTTGATCTGGTCGAATGTTACGCCTGCTGCTTCCATGCGTGAACGGTCAACATCGATTTGGAATTCCCTTTCAGGCGCACCCACAATATCCACACGGTTTAACTGGGATAAATTTTCAAGATCATCCTGCATGTCTTCGGCATACTTCTTCAAACGCTGCAGGTCATAGTTGCCACTGATGTTTACATACATGATCGGCTGATCAGAAAAACTTACTTCAAGCGCTGTAGGTTGTTGGGTAAGATCTGTGGGCAGATCCTGCTTCGACTTATCTATTGCATCTTTTACTTTTTGCAGTGCGATATCGGTTTTTACTTCTGTATCAAATTCAATTACTATCGCAGAATAATCCTGCTGAGATGTACTTGTTATTTTATTGATCTTGGCCCCGGTGATGCCTTTTATCTGTTTTTCGATTGGCTTTGTAACAAGGTTCTCAATATCTTTTGGCGAGTTGCCAACATAGATGGTTTGTATATAAATGGTAGGAATAACTATATCGGGAAACTGTTCTTTTGGCGTGGTAACAAATTTTGACGCACCCCAGATGGTAACAAAAATAATAATGAGATAAACAGCCGTTTTATTGGTTACAGCCCATGAAGTAACAGCAAATTCTTTTAATTTTTTAGCCGTATTTTCTAAGATCATATTCTCAGTTTAATTGTTTGATGAACCGGTTTTTTAACTATAGCTCATCTTGATATCAACCGGCGTTGGTAGTGATCAACTGCCCATCGTATAAATTCTGAAAACCATCGGTTATAAGCATGTCGCCTTCAGTAAGGCCGCTTTTTATTTCAAGCTGGTTATTATACATTTCACCCACTTCCACACGTTTTTTGCGCGCATGCATTTTTCCATTTTCCATCACGGCAACCAGCACATATTTTCCCTGTTCATCTGTTTGCAAAGTATTTACAGGAATAGTAAGTGAGTTTGAGGCTGCATAATCCATTATTCTTACAAAAGCCAATTGGTTTGGTTTATATAATGCATTTGGAGGCAGCTTTGTTTCGATTGGAAAAGTGCGTGTATTAGGATCGATAACTTTACCTGCAACATTTATCTTAGACATCAAGGAATCATTCAGATCAGGAAAAATAATTTTTACATTGCTGCCAACTTTTACTCTGTCCAAATAGTTTTCGGGCACCTGGGCAATTACTTTCAGATCACTGGTGTTTACAATTCTTATATATCCTGTTGTTGATGGAAATATTTCGCCCACATGAATAGTTACCTGGTCTGCCACGCCGTTTATCCCTGCATACACATTTGAATAACTTAATTGCTCATTTAAAATATCAACCTGGTGTTGTGCCTGGTCAACATTGTTTTTTGCAGTGGTTAAATCTACCTGTGTTCCTATATTTTCTTTCCATAAATTATTTCTGCGCTGATAGATATCATTTGCATAAGCCAGTTGTGTTTTTGCCTGGTCTATTTGCTTTCTCAGGATCGCATCATCAAGTTTTAATAATAACTGTCCCGTCTTTACATAATCTCCCTCTTTTACATAAACCGCTGTTACCTGGCCACCTTGTCCGCGTGGCATTGCATAGGCAATATTCTGGGCATCAACCTTGCCCTGCAGGTTTATATAATGATTAAAATTTGCTGTTGATAATTTCTGCACAGCAACAAGCTTTGCCTTTTCAGGACTGGCAGAAGGATCGAGCTTTATTATCTCAGCCTGCAAACCTGTGATCTGTTTGTTCAAATCATCCTGCTGTTTTTTTAGTTGTTCAAGCTTTGCTTTTTTGCCGGCAAGGGCTGAATTATCACTTGTTTTATTACTGCATGAATAAAATGTAAAAACAGTTACAGTAATTATTAAAACGGCTAAGTGTCTTTGCATTTTTAAAAATTTATTTCTCATAATTTTCCTATTGCTTTTAAGTAATCAATCTTCGCTAATACTGCATTGAATAACGAAACTATATAACCTGTTTGAGCAGTAGTAAGGTCTGCCTGCGCATTAGATATATCGGTTGTTGATGCAAGACCAGACTCGTATTTCTTTTTTGTAAGATCATATACCTTCTCTGCCAGGTCAGAATTTTTCTTTTGATTATTAAGATTGGTGATAGCGCTGTTAAAGCTATTGATCGAAGAATCTATGTCCTGATCAATTTGCAGTTTCATGTATTGAATGTCATTATGTGTTTGTTCTAACTGGATCTGCGCCTGTTTGATATTTGCATCTTTAAGAAATCCTCCGAAAATCGGAACGTCAATAGTTACTCCAATATAAGAACTGCTGAACCATGGAGCCCCGGTTAACAGGTCAAAGGCATTACTTTGCGAAAGCTTACTGTATGCTGCTTTTAAAGAGGCTGTAGGAATTCTTTCAAGTTTGTACCTGCGCACATTATACTCCTGCAGTTTTTCTGAAAGTGATAATACACGGAAGTCCGGCCGGTCTTCATATTTATATATTCCATCGGTCAGCGCTTCCTGCTGAATGCTTTCTGCAGTTACAGAATCTGTAAGAATTAAAGTATCATGTACAGGCATTCCCATAAGCACCTTTAAACCCAGGTAGCCGTTTGAAATGTTATTTAATGTAGTTTGCTTTTGTGATTGAAAATTCGTGAGCTGCACAGAAGCTCTGTCAATATCAAGACTTTCACCAAAACCATTTTTATACAGCGCGCGGCTATCGCTCAGTAATTTATCTGCCCTTGCAATATTTGCATCAATCAAACGGATTTGCTCGTTTGCCACAGAAAGCTGGTAATAAATTTTATAAATATTGGTGCGGATCTGCTCCTTGGTTAATTCTGCAGACTGTGTTTTATAATCAATCGCAGTACTTCTCGCCTGAAGGCCAACGAATACCGCTCCGTCGAATAATATTTGTGAGAGCGTTGCGCCCACGTTTGCTGTCCATTTTGTACCAAACTGTGCATCGATGTAACCCAGATCATTAGGTGTAGTAATGGGATCGCCGCTACCATTTTTAACACCCTCAGCTTCTAAGACGCTATAAGTTGCACCTGCAATAAAATTTGGAAAAGTTTGAACAGTAACATTGGGATTATATTGACCGCCCAGGTTTCCGTTTACCTGCGGATAAGCCGCGGCAGCTACTGCACGGTTTTGCTGTTGCTGTAATTTGATATCAAGCAAAGCGTTTTTTACAATAGCGCTGTTTTGTTCAGCGTACTCCACACATTGCTTTGCTGAATATTCATGTCTTGCAGGAGTCTGCTGACTAAAGGCCTGTAACGAAATAAATAAAAATGCAGAAAGCCATCCATATCTCATAAAACTCATATTGATTTTTT
>Ga0206903_10008_pt3 | contig 63763 bp, 57 predicted proteins | sample Alteio_BWOrgHeat_45_FD_152959 | JGI IMG/M metagenome (GOLD analysis project Ga0206903, IMG submission 152959) | Enriched cells from forest soil in Barre Woods Harvard Forest LTER site, Petersham, Massachusetts, United States -... | ecosystem: Environmental > Terrestrial > Soil > Temperate forest >... | reverse complement strand
TGGAGCTCCCGTTTCTGATGAGGACTTCTGGCAATTCCTCGGATGCCTGACGATATTGAGTTTCGACCTGAATACGGCAACGGGCCAAACAGAAGCTTGGCTCCGCGCGTTGCTTAGTCACTCGGCAACGGGAGCAGACAAAACCGGCACCGCGAAGGCAACATGGGAAAGCCTGCTAAGACTCGCTTCGAGCGCGATGCCGACGGCCCAGGAATTTGCGTGGGAAAATCTCCCGGAAGATATTAGGAGGCGCCACACGCCAATCTCGTCGAGCGACTACAATTCTCTTTCGGTCCTCAGAGATCATTCCAAAACTGTTACGAGCGGGATTCGTGACTCAATTGACGGCGCTATTCGGCTTCCCAGGAGCTCAAGCGTTGCTATTGCCCTTGAGAACATCGAAGCGAATCGAATAGTCGTGCTTTCTGGACCGGCCGGTCACGGAAAGTCCGCGATAGCCAAGAGCGTAATCGAAGCTGTCCGCGATAGATATTTCACGTTCTCGTTCCGGGCGGAAGAATTTGCGATGAGTTAGATTAAGAGTCTTTCGCAATACGATTAGGCGGGCAGCCCCCTTCTGGTTTTTCGATTTGGGAGCTTTTGGTTTAGGTGACATGGAAGCTTCCTGACTATGGATACATTGTATCCAATAACCGGGCCTGCCCGTCAATAGCTCTGGATACAATGTCTCCAGGATTTGATGTGCTCGCCGACGAACCCGTAAACGTACCCATAAATATCCATATTATTGATGTTGAATACTGAATATGGGTATTTTTGAGTGTATATTTGGGTATATGGAGCCCAAGATACAACCCGATCATGAGATCCTTCAGTTGGTTGCAGAGCTCGACGAATTCAAGGGGAAGTGGACTGCGACAAGTCTACTGGCTCCCGACCGGCTCCAAGCGCTCCGCCACGTAGCGACCATCGAATCGATCGGCTCCTCCACCCGCATCGAGGGGGCAAAGCTATCGGACGCGGAAGTCGATGCACTTCTCAGTGGAGTAAAAACATATTCTTTCCGGTCCCGCGATGAGCAGGAAGTCGCGGGCTACGCGGAGGCGATGGAGTTCATTTTTACGAACTTCCCGGAAGTAAGGCTGGCAGAAAACCACATAAAGCAGCTCCACACGAGTCTTCTCAAATACAGTCATAAGGACGAGCGCCATCGTGGAGACTACAAGAAGTTCCCGAACCACGTGGAGGCGTTCGATGCCGACGGGAAGAGCTTAGGAGTGGTGTTTGAGACGGCCACGCCTTTCGACACCCCCCGAAGGATGCAGGAGCTTGTGGAATGGACGAATATCGCTCTCGACGAGCGGAAACTCCACCCGCTACTTGTTATAGCGGTTTTTGTCGTACACTTTCTGGCAATTCATCCGTTTCAGGATGGGAATGGGCGCCTTTCACGGGTTCTGACAACGCTCTTGCTCTTGCGGGCCGGTTATACCTACGTTCCTTACAGCTCGTTCGAAAGGGTCATCGAAGCCAACAAGGAATCGTATTACCTCGCACTACGAAGAGCTCAGGGTACACTCAACAAAGATGACTCTGAGTTGTCCAAGTGGCTCCTTTTCTTTCTCCGGTGCATGCAGAAACAAAAAACTGAGCTTGAGAAGAAGTTGGAGAGGGAATCCCTTCTGGAAAAACTTCCGGAGCTGTCCTCTCAAATTCTCGCTTTCGTGAAGGATCGGGGGAGAGCAACGATCAGCGACATCGTGACAGTCACAAAGGAAAACAGAAACACCGTCAAAGCACACCTCAGAGAGCTCGTGAAAGCGAATCGCTTATCTCCCCAAGGAAAAGGAAAAGGCACCTGGTACAAGATTGCTTGAGACGTTATCAAATTTCAGAAGGGGCAATCAGCTCCGTGACGAAACAACGGACAACGCTGCTCTACATCTGAAATTGGGCCAAAGGTTCGAGTCCCGTCCGGGTACCTAATTCGGTCTTATACGAACCGTTTCCTCCACGCGGGCAATCACGCAGAATCATTCGATTTCGATCTGTGACGGAAGAAAAAAAGTTCGAGAAAGGAAATGGCGGGGCGGACGGGATTCTTACCCGTCACTTTTTAACGTACTAAAACAACAGTAAAAAACAAATCTATCGACGAGCCACTCGGTTTACTCACTGCGAGCGACTGCTACTCACTGAACACATTTGGTGTGTGGCGTCCCCCCGTGTCCCCCCGATTTGGGGGGGACGAGAGACGACCCGTCTCCCTAACTTTGAATTCCTGTCCCCCCGAATTGCCTCCTCGGAGGATTTTGGGCGGAGCTGTACCCGAAATAATAACCCATGAAACAACCTTAAAAGGAGGTCCCTATGCTGAAAACAATTGCGACTAACCAGGAGCTCGGAAGGAAGATTCCTGAAAAGAACTACAACGAGTACGCCTTCGTTTGGAGCGTGCAGGACGTTGCCCGAGAGCTGAAGTGCTCTACCCGGCTGATCGCACGGCTGGTGTCTGACGACCGCATCCCCTACGCCAAGGTGGGGAGGCTTGTGCGCTTTTCACCCATTCGGATCGGGGAGTGGATAAGAAAGGGCGGAAACCGTTAGCCGTGTAGGCCGGTCGTGGTACGGTGGCGCTGCCCCCTTGGGTCAAGCGCTTCAGATTTGAACTCTCCGAATGTTCGCGGCCGGCCGTTTTTGTATAACCGAAAACTAGGGACGCTTTTTCCGAACTTTTTCCAGTTTGATCTTGGAACGGCGATAGTGATCCTTCCACTTTCCCGTTCCTGCCAATGCCATACCGTTGTGAGCCAACCTCCAACAGCGCATAGAAACCGTCCACGGAAGCTCGTCTAATACATCCGCCAATTCGCTAAAGTGCGTCCACTTTGAAACTGGCAGAGCTTTAAGGATTTTTTCATCAAGAAGTTGATCTGACTGCTCTGTCTCCTCAAGGGATTCCCAATCACACCAGCTGATCGCGTTGTTCCAAACGATAAAATGACTCTTACAACCCGATTCCCGCCAGATTGATGGATACAGGGTTAGCTTCCCCCTCCTTTCATAGTAGCGCCACGCGGGCCCAACTCTCTTATCAAGATTTATGACCAATTCATCGCCACATCCACTAGGACACTTCATCACCAAGGACCTCGGTACGCCTCGCTTTACTACGACCGTGTCTCCGGCAGAAATCATGGAGGACTTGGCTTCTTCCATAGTAGAAACCTCGCCTTTCCACTTTATCCTTTTTGCGCGGAGAGAACGGTCCATCATACAGGCCTCAACTTTTCTAAAAGACGGTCGCACAGCCTTTCCGCGACAACATATGCGTATGCCCTGCGGTACTCTTCATCATGAACGTCTGGCGGGTACATCGCCCATCGCAAAAGATAGATCACGAGAGCGAATTGATACTCATAGGGAGAAACCTGAGATGCTAGGGCGATAAGCCTTATCTGTCTTACGGTCGTCCATAGCCACTCCCGTGGCAACGGCTCCCGGGCAGGAGGAGGAACGCTCATAAGGTTCGACTCCAGGTAAAGAGTATCAATCATACTCTTCCACGTTTCATTTTCCCGCTCTTCGACAGGAAAACGAAATGCGATACTGACTTCTAGGGCAGCAGGATCGGCAACGATCGGGCCATGAAAGACAGAGGCGAAATCGATCAAGATAGCATCTATGCTTCGAATTCGAACGTTATCGGCGTGGAGATCTCCGTGAACTGGGCCCTTTCGAAAAGGTATAGAGGGTAAATTTCTGAGAGAATCGAATATCTGTTGTGGTGTCTTCACCGCCCCTAATCTCTTGGCCTCGGTAAGTCGTGGAACAGTAACTCGCGTCGGCTTGAACTGATTGGAAAGTGAATCAAATGGTGACGTGTTGCTAGGTTCATTTTCGAATGCTTGCAGACGCCACCCGGCCAGAGCTCTGTCAAACAAGGAATATAGCGGCGTTTGAGCTGTTCCCCTCCGCACGACATCCCAAAGGGATTCGGACTGCTCAACAAAATTTCCGACGAGGATTCCTTTCGCTCCTCCTAAAATACATCGGTCCTCGTCCAGATTAGGTCTCGAACTAAATGGAATGAAATGCTGAACATATTGAGAATATTTTTTCCCCTCCTCCTCGATTTTGGTTCTCTCATCAATTTTGGCAAAGAACGGTAAGGGCCTCGGCCCAGCGATCGGATCTCTGAATCTTGCGGAAACAGCAAATACAGATGCTGAGTACCCTCCCGACAATTTTTTTATGTAAAGTGAGGAGCAATCTGTAAAAGCCCTTCCAAGGAGTAGTTTCCCACATTCATCTAACCCGTCGGTGTCACCAGAGATACTCAATGATGGATGAAGTGGCCAACCGGGGTCATGCGTGGCGATGCGGTGGGGTATTTCGTGCGTGGTAGGGTTTGTTCTTAGATAAACGAGACTTTCAAGGTCTAACTCTTTCAGATACTTGTGCAAGATATCGGTGCACGCCGTGTCCTCGGCAATGGCTATCACGGCGAGCCCGTGATCCGCAGCTTTCCTGGCCAACAGCTCAAGCTGCGTTCGAACGGCTCCAGGTTTGGCCGAGTTGTAGCGAAAAATGATTCCGGAGCTTGCACACAGATCGGCGTCGGATATCTCTGAATTCGTGCAATACAGAGCGAGCTCGCGATTTGTAAATTCAGTCTGGATTGCTGCGTCAGGTTCCGGACCCATCCAAATTATCTTCTTCCTTACAACGAATGGTTCCCTGAATTTCATGCACGCCTGGCCGGAAGTTCCCATTCATTACCGCGTCCCAATGCCCCTCGCTTAGAGCAAACAATGCACATCGGATCAGGAGTTAGGGAGACAGCTCTCAGGGTGCCATTAATTCCATTGTAGATCTGATAGCGTGCGTGAGCTGGAATGTCGGTTACGGCGCCTAGAAACATAGTTGCTGCAAGCGAGGCTACGGTTGAATTAAGAGTTACAACTGCTGGTTGCGGAACTGCGCTCCCAATGAAATATGGATCGGCTTTCCTATGCTCTTCGACCATAAGCTCTCGACGAATTGCATCGGCATCCAATAGATTTCCGCAGGCTAAACAGCCCAAACCAGGGGAAAGCATCTGCACTCTGCCAGTCAGACGATCAACTTTACCTTTGCTTGCAACGATGCTCACCCCCATATCTATCGTGGGTATGTAATATTGATACGCGAGTTGATTTAGGATCGCCCTGCTGGCATGCGAATCGGTGCAGCAAAAGATTAAATCGGTGTGAACCAGAGATAGGGCCACTGAGAGATCGAGAACAGTCCCCGTGTTCTCCGTTACTTCAGCGTCAGGGTGAACAGATTTAATTAAGTGTGATGCTACTACTACCTTGGGAACTTCCAATGACTGATGGTTGGCTCCTATTAGTCGATTAAGGCTCGTTTCATCGACAGTGTCAGGATCAATTAAGAGAAACTTCTTTGCTCCCAAATAGGTTAGCTGTTGGGCAACGGCCGATCCCGTACCGCCAAGACCAACAATTCCTATTTTTAATGCTTCTACGGCTTGTTGTCCGGCAGATCCGAACGCTCGGACCTGACGGTCAAAAATATTCAAACTCGGCAATTCATCTGAGGCTAAATCGAATAATCTTAGTTTAGAGCCGACCTCGCGCACTTGGACTTCTTGCCGTTTGCCAAGAATACGCGCCCGGATTCCCTTTGGGCCCAGCACAGCGGCCAAATGAGGAAACGCTGAAGCACGCTGTTCAAGGAAATCAGCCAAAGCGGCTTCTCCAGAGTCATCGACGGGAGAAAACTCTGGCACAGAAGTGGAAAAGGGGTGCGTGTGGATAAAAACGAGCGCCTGCCCCGCCCGAGTTGCCTGCTTTACATGTAACGCTATGAAGCTCGGGTCCAAGACAGCAGAAAGAGTGGTCCGCTCCTTGTAAGACTCGGCACTGGGAAAGAAGATCTCCGAAACTAAAAGGAATGTAGTTTGGTCGTCAACTGTGACGGGGTTGGCGTATGCAATGGCACATGATTCGACTTCCCCGACAAGAAGGGTCTCGAAGAGATGACTCAAGCTATTACTCGGAAATATGAGCCTTATCACTTAGCCTCCCTCAGTCGCTTCTCAATCACTCGAAAATAAGTGGAAAGGTTGTCGCGATTAGGGTTCCACTGTGATGTATGCCAGGAAAACCATAGAAGCGCTTCAGTGGTTTCCGGAATGGGAGTCAAATTGCAATTTTGCGGCATGTTGCCGTTCATCAAACGCAAATCGACGTCTGCCCAAAAGCAGTCAGGCTTCGCAAACGGATATCCAACCGGAACGAGGAATTTCACCCTTGTCTGGGACTTGGACCAGCCTGCAGGAAGTTTGAGTTCCGGAATAACAACTATCGTAGTACCGCTTGGAAGACCTTGGACGGTTAGAGCCGCGAACTGTCCTCGTAGAATTTCAAGTTGTTGATCAAGAATCGTCACGGATGACCGAAAGTAGCGGGAGGGACAGTGTAGAACCGCCGGGGGCCCTTGTCTTTTTGCAGAGAGACGGACGTGTCGTCTCCAATTTGTAAATCAGGAGCGTCTCCTTGCTCCTCAAGGAAAAGAGAATAGGTCGGATCGAATCCCGGTATTAACGCCTTAATTTGAGCTCCCGTTAAAGACGCATGCTCCGTTTCATACTTGTTTCCATCTACGAAAAACTCATACTTCGGAGGCTTTTTATCTGCATGTTCTTCTGCCATCCATTACTCCACATGACCGATCATCCCCGCCGCAGAAACATGGGGCTGGTGACCTAGACCGTTTATATCCTGCCGTAACCACTTGACTTTTTCAATGTTTTTAGTTCATTACTTCCCCGGGGCCCTCTGGAGCCCTCAACCCAGGGCAAAGACCGGTTGGTGGCCAACGCACATCGCCTTAAACCAGTGCTTAGCAGCTAGAATTCGAACCACGCGCATCGGCGGAAAAAAGCCATGTGGAAATTCTCGTTCCATAAAGGCCTTGATCGTCTGCGATTGTTCTTCTCCGGGAACCTCGTGCTCGAATGCAGAGAGAATCCTTTCAGATTCTAGATCATTGACTACGGATTCGACCTCTCCGGCTTTCCTGACTTGTGCGATGTGAGCTGCTCGCAACTTCGCGACTTCTTCTATTTTTTTATATTTCTTAAAACTTCTTAGATCTTGCTCATTTTGAGGCGGTTGCAACCTCATTTTGAGCAACTGGCTCCCACTTTTTGAGGTAGCTACATTAGCAATTTGGGCCGACTCGTTTTGAGGTGCCTTGTCGCGAGGCGGCTTATCATCGTAGTTGGGATATCCGCAGGCGAGTGAGGAAACTTGCCAGAGGTTTCCGTTCTTGAAATCCACCTCAACAATCGAGATAAGCCCTTTCTCTTTGAGAGATTTCAGGCCGCGTGAGATCGTCGCGTGCGACATCCCAGCATGCATTTCAATATACCCGACCGATGCTCTTACGATGCCTCCGGAGCTCGGGTACCGCCACGCCCGGCTGGATAACCAGAGGAATAAACGAAAGCAGTCCCCGGACAGATCTCTGAGCAGGGGCTCCGAAAATACTCCGTGCGAAAGCTTAAAGAACCCTTGCGGTGCTCCCACCTCACGTTGAGGTTCCTCAACTTGAGGTAGCTCAATTTGTTGGACTGAACTTGCCTCTTTTTGAGCTGCCTCTTTTTGAGGCGGGTCATTCTGAGCTACTTCTGAACGAGCTTCCTCAATTTGAGGTTCCTTATTTTGAGCATGCTCGATTCGGGGCGGTACTTTAGGCTGAAGCAAATCAGTTTGAGGTCGCTCATTATGAGGATGCTCAGTTTGGGGCGATCGATTAGGAGGTGCCTCAATTTGAGGCACCTCCTTTCTGTCTTGCGGGGGTCTCATCGATACCCCTTCGCGATTTAGTTTCAGTGGCTCATTTACTCTAAGCGCTTTAAGCCTTTCCTTTAGATCGTTATCTCGGCGCTTGGTCATTGGGCACCCCCAACGGCCGCCTCGTTCCGTTTTCAAGCCGGATCTCGGCATTTGGCAGGTCGACCCGAATTCTCCCAATTACTTCGTTCGCCAGAGCCGAGTAATCTTCCGCTCCGGCGCTTTCCGGGGCATGGTGGAAGACGGTCCTACCGTATGCGGGCGCTTCCTTCAGCTTTACGGACCGACGAATTTTGGTCTCAAAAACTGCCTCTCCAAATCCTGCTATGAGTCCATCCCAAGTTTCCGCCGAGATGCGTGTCTGGTCCGCCATGGTAAGGAGATAGCCGAGAATTCGAAGGCGTTGATTGGTTCCCTGACGAATTTCCCCCACTTCAGATAGCAGTTCTTTGATGCCCATCATCGCGAAGTAACTTGAATCGACTGGAACGATGAGGCTGTCTGCCGCATTCAGAGCGGAGTTCATAAGAGGTCCGAGGGTAGGAGGAGTGTCTATCAGGACGACTTCGTACTTTTCCCGAAGCTGATTTAGTCTATGCCCCAATCTCAACTCGCTGTTTGTCATCCCCACCATCTCCCGTTCGGCTCTGGCAAGAATCGGAGTCGCCGGGATGAGATCAAGCCCGTCGCCCTGGTAAACGACTTCGGCAGCCGAAACTTCCTTGTTCAGAATAAGATCCGCGACGGACAGCTTAATGGTATTTAGTTCAACTCCAATGCCCTGCGTCGCATTTCCCTGCGGGTCTAGATCGACCAATAGAACCGCCAACCCATTTAGGACTAGGGCCTGACTGAGGTTGATCGCAGTTGTGGTTTTCGCCACCCCGCCTTTCTGATTCGTGACTGCAATGATGTGCGCACTCATGATGCCTCCAATTGACTTCGGCCCATCCTGGAAGGAGCATCAGAGATGGAGCCGGGCTCGCGGCCTGGTTTCTGGATTCAGTTCCTTGCTTTTGCGAGGAGCTGCGTTTTTTGGCGCCAGGGATTGCACTCCCTCGGCGCCTTTTTATATATGTATCTCAAACGCTATATATCATTCAAGTGATATTTCTTGATTGACCTATATCGCGTAGGATATAGGTCAATGAAGTTGAAGCTAGAAACCATATTGCAGAAGAAGAAGATCTCGAAGTACCGCTTCGCCCAAATGTTGGGCTTACCCACGTCTTCAATCTTCCGCTACTTCAAGCCGGACTATGATCCGAAACTATCGACCCTCGAAAAATGGGCGAAAGCGCTCGAACTCAAGGTCCGCGATCTCTTAGAGGAGTAGAGCATTCCTGGTAAGGCCGTATGAAAAAGGGATTCTGAGCTCCAGCAAATCTGCCCCCGCGGGTTTCGTTTGCAAGTCCAGTGAGGCAACCGACCGGCGGCACCATGATAGCGCCATCTCTTACTGCTAATAACCAATTATATTAAATACTTATTGTGACACGTGACTGCCGGTGAGACGTTTGGCTTGTGGAAGCACGATGCAATGTGTTACTGCGTACTAACAGAACATACAAGGTACTATGGCGACACACAAAACAAGAACAGTCCGCTTCAGCGAGCGCGAGCTTAAGCGTATCGATCAGTTTCTGAGTCAAAATCCATTTTTAGACTTTTCGAGTCTCGCCCGACTTGCCATCTCTAAATTTATTGAAAGCCCATCGATTGAAGTAAAAGCAGTGGCCATGGAACCCGCGCAGGAGCGCACGAGGGTAGAGGTCGGGCAATGACTGAAGAAATACAAGTCCCGCAGAATCCCGTTTCCCATAAGGTCCTGCGTTTTCCTGCACTTTCTGATGGAGCGAGGACACAATCTTTTGTGCAACCACACAAAAGCAGAACGTTTGATGGAACCTTGTCGGGACCTATGTATCGAAAAGTGAAGGCGCTGAAAAGTAGCCTTCCGGATACATTCGATTGGAGCATTTACGATAACATCGCCGCGCGATTTGGAAGTGAACTGCCACGCGGTGGTGTCGTCTTCAAGACTAATTTCAAACTGGTTAATCACCACGCCAGTTGCACCAGATGCCACTACTCATTTGAAATCGATTGCTATGGACGTGGTTGTACTTTCAACTGCCATTATTGCTATGCAAAAGAGCAACTGTTTGGTCGCAAATATTGGAACGAACCCATGCCGTTCCCCGTAGATCTCGCGGAAGTTCGAAAGATATTTCACACCGTCTTTGAAACGAATCGTCGTTCAAAATGGCGAGAGATCATGGAAAAGAGGATTCCGCTTCGAATCGGATCGATGAGCGATTCCTTCATGTGGATAGATCGCAAGTTTGGAGTCACCAAGGAACTGTTGAAGATTCTTAAATTCTATCAGTACCCATATATAGTATTCACTCGATCTGACCTCATTGCCGATCTGGAGTACATCGGTCTCCTGGATTCTCGATTGTGCTCGGTTCAATTTTCCATTTCAGGCGGAAATGAAAAGCTTACGCGACAAATCGAGCCCGGAGCTCCAACGGTAGCAAGAAGGCTCGAGGCCCTAAAAAAGTTAGCCGACGCTGGAATATGGACAACTGTTCGGATCAATCCTCTATTTCCGATTCATCCTGATGGATACTTTAGCGACCCGTTCTATATCAAGCGACGCTTCGGATCTTTGGATGCTGCCCCACGGTTTGATCTATTCAACTGGGATTTTATCGGTGAGCTGGCGGAGGCCAAGGTGCCTTCTTTGCTCGTCGGCTTCGTAAGGTTATCTACGTGGGCGCAGAAAAACATTTCGGTCGCGACGGGAATCAATCTTAAAGACTTCTTCCGACCCGAACTCTTTTCAAAAGGGGAAGATAGAAAATACACTGATCCCGAAATCGCATTTTACTACAAGAAGATCCAGGCATTGGCTCAAAGGCATGGAATTAGGTTCAGCACTTGTTACATCGGAAATGGAATAAAGGACTATTTTCAATATCAAGATCTTTGGTCCAATAAGATCGACTGCTGCGACGCTCGGCGGAATGTGCCGGCAATCAAATCTTCCTCTCAAGACATCACATGGGATGAAAGGTTGAAACATTCGCCCCACAAGCAAGACGCTCTTAATTCAAAAGCAATGGATATACTTGCTCAGCGAACCCACGACGGCCCAGAACGACAACTGATCAGAACTCAGCCAGCATCACACCTTTTGGATTCCAGAGACCCGTTGTGAGCAAAAGGTATTCAGGCTTAAATATTCGATGGCCGTGGAGTGAGTTGCTGCTCTCGGGAGAAAAAATTGTTGAAACGAGATCTTACCCGCTACCTGCGAAATATCTGGGGAAACCGCTCGCGATAATCGAAACGTTCGGAAAAGATCAGAAACGTCGGAAGGATGTCGGCGGAGCCAGAGTAATCGGGCTTATCACATTCGAAGAGTCCTTCAGATATACCTCGAAAAGTCAGTGGCTGGGGGACTTTCACCGTCATCGGGTGCCGCCCGATGATCCGAATTTCAGGTATCGACCGCCTCAAGAAAAGTGGGGCTGGGTAGTACGGAAGGTAGAGTCGATCACGCCACCGAAAAAAGCTCCGAAGCGAAGGGGAATAGTCTTCGCTACGAACTGTTGGATCTGAATTAGGCTGCTTTCGTTTTCTGCTTTTGATCGGACTGAATAGGCCAGCTTCCAGCAGCCTTGATCACAACATCTATTTCTAACATCAGTTCCAGTGTTCTAATTGTCGCTTCAACTATTCGCTCGTAGCTCCCGATTTCCTTATGGCCGAGCTTTTCGCCTTTTCGATCTTTCAGCCACTTATAGAGCATTTGATAGCCACCGATCTCGAAGTCCCAAGCCGACTTCGGAACGTTTTCAAAATACTGAGATGAGTTAATGTAAACACGGCTATTGGCTGAGTCGTACCGCACTTTTTCGATCACATTCGAGCCCTTCTGCGAAAAGATCGTTTTCCCTCCATCCAGGACATCAGACTGAAGCAGGTGAATATCAATGAGCTTTCGTCCAAGTTTGGCGAGTCGAAGATACACGGACTTTTCCGACACGATTTGAATGCGTGAAAACTCCAGTTTGAGAAATTCTTTATATCGTTCTCGGAACGAAGGCGAATGAACGTGAGCGTAGCAATATTCAAAAAAACGCACCTCAGGGTCTTCTTTTGAAAAGGATTTCGCGATTTCCAATATATCAGGGGACAGATTTGGAACGACCTTTCCAGCCTTTTTCACATAGAGCGGAAATATCGATGAGTTGGTAGTTGACTCCCCTGCTTTTTGTTCCGAAGGGGTCGCGGAGACAAAGAAATGATTAGGTACATCCGACTTGTTGCTACGCGCGGTAATTAAGGCCAAATTCTTTCCGCCCAGCATGTGAGTCATGACTTCGCCGCGAGCCATGCATAAAAAACCGCGCGATTGGCCCGTGTAATAGGTGAACCGGGTATCAAATGGTCTGTATAATATCGGAGTTATTTTTAATTTCGATGGACCTGATTCATTGAGATCTTTGATCGCCCATTCAACACGCCAATCACGAGTATCTGGTCCTAAATCAAAGTGTTCTCTTGCTTCCCCCACTGACATCTCACTCATTTTTCGGACGTTACTCCAGATCTCCTCTTCGGAATGCTGGACGGTAAGGGCGTCACGACCCGTATAAAATCCAACTGAATTTATGGGAAATATTTCTGTGACCTTTTTCCCTAGTTCGAATTCTCGACGTAATTCATGATCCTGATGCGTGAACAAGTAAATGGGTCTCTCAGGTTTGACCTCTTCGAACTCGGTTGAAGAGAAGCTATTCTTGAGTAACCACTCGAATTTGTCCTCTCTTAACCCAAACAAGTCTGCCCGGTAGACTTTGGCTTTAGCCGGATTTTTTGATTTCTTCCGCTCTTCAGTTCTTACGAAGAAATTAACACTCACTCCCGTTTGTATATCGAATACGTTTTCGTCTTTTGACCCGTCGGGGGAAAATTCCTTTCTTTTGGAATTTCCATGGAGATCCAAGATATAGATTTCGTCAAAGTCGACCATTAAAGACTCACGCATTCCACGAAACGTCGGATTATTGAGAAAGCCATGATTCGTTATGAAAGCGAGGACTCCGTGCCCAGTCTGTTCAATTCGCCAGTGTGCAAAACGAATGAATTTGGCGTAGTCATCGTTCAGTGGTTTGGGGTTACGCTCACCAAGCGGCTGACCATCACATTCATAGTAATTTGCACACTTCCTTTCGTTCATGGAGTCGTACCCACGCATTAACTCGCGAATCCACTCACCATCGTTTTGAGATGCGGCAGCGTAGGGTGGATTTCCCGTGACCACCATAATAGGTTTATCGCGCTTTACGGAAGCCGCGGCGGTGGCCTCTTCAGCCAGCCAATCGGAAAAGAGTACATCACTTCGTTTTGCGGTTTCTTCCAAGGTGTTAGTTAGGAAGACTCCAAGACGTTGGTCGCGTTGAAAAGTGTAACCGGTATTCTGAAGTTGCAGCCCCAAGTTAAGATGCGCTACCGCATACGGTGCCATCAATATTTCGAATCCGAAAATTCTCTCTAGTAGATTGGTGGAGACGTACGAATCCCAGACTCCCTTCTGGGTTTTGGAATGTATGTGCTCGATTACCTTGTGAAGAAAGCTGCCCGTTCCAAGCGCCGGATCGAGAATTAGCGTTTTGTCATCAGCGAGACCCTTTTTCCGATTGAACTTGCTGGTTAAAACTTCGTCCAACGACCGGACCATATAGGAAACGACAGGATCCGGCGTGTAATATACTCCCATCGACTTCTTTAGATTAGGATCGTAAGCACCGAGAAATGACTCATAAAAGTGAACGACGGGGTCCTGACGGCCCTGTTGGCCAAAATGTTTCAGAACCATTTCGACATCTGTCTTACGGAGGAGTTCCACAATGTCGTCCACCGCGCCAATCAATGAATCCGGAAGGCTCTCATTCGCGAATTCTGCGAATATTTTTCTCAAGAACGGATTTGTCTTGGGCAGGATTGCCGATGCGGTCTTGCGGCTGAATTCTCCATGGCCGTCGAAGTGCACTCTCGCCGCAAAAAAACCATAAGCCAGCGTTTGAGCAAACATGTCCGAGAATTTTTCCGCATCCATGTCCGCAAGGAGAACCTTTTGGAACGCGGTCATTAGTTTGTGCAGACGTAATGAATCCTCCTTTATTTTGAGCTCATTCCTAACTATTCGCTTCACCTGTCGGGTGAGATGAGCCAGGCGACTTGCTAGTTCGCCGGGAGAGGTTACCGAAGGCGTTTCTTCAAGAAGGAATTCTTCAAAGAACTTTTTTAGCTCTGTTTGCCCGTCGGGAAAGAACGCCAATCCCTTTTTGGGATGGAACTTTCCGATTTGTGTGCGACTTCGGAGTTCCCCTCTTACGTAGCGACGGAACTCCAGGTAGTCGGTAACAATTAGATTTGGGTAAGACTTGCAATAACGCTGGATCTGTTCGGAGGAAATGAGCGCATCAATTTCCTTTCCGATGTCTTTTGTCTCAATATAGCCAAGCGGGGTTTTGCGCTTCTCGATTAAGAAGTCGGGTTTGTTCCGTCGCTGCTCACCCTGGGTCTTCTTCTGCGAAGCCTCATTGCGTGCCCGAATATCGGAACCGAAACTCTCAATGTAGGTTGCTAAGGCGCCGCGGTATGTTAATTCCGTCGCGACTTCCGAAGAATAGTGGTCGTTGATATCGGCGCAGTACTGCTTGAACGCCTTTAAAGATTGTTCTGCCATGCTGCTGCATCGGCAGAAACTGCGTCTGACTGTATACGCACGTAGACGCGCTTATTTGCAGAAGTTTTTCAAAAATGACGCGCACAGTAAGCTTCGCTTAACTGAACGGAAATTACTCAGCTACTTCTACCTCATCAGTTCGTTTAAGGGACTTGGCGAAAACCCATTATTCATAGCTATCGTCGCGGCTGTAGGTTTTTCCTTATTACATTTTCTTGCGGAACCTCCAACTTGGCCAAACTTCTTCTATCGACTCTCTTTCGGAGTGCTTACCGGCCTTCTTTTTGTTGCCACGGATAATATTTGGACAGTGGTTGGGCTCCATACTGGACTTAACATCGTGGCCAACGGAATTTCAGATTCATCCTGGAAGATTGGCGCCGTTGTCCATCTATCTGGCTACTCAAGTGAACTAAACGGTTGGACTAATTTTGGCGTTCTATCGCTAGCAACCTTGCTCTTTTATCGATATTTCAATCTCCGAAGTCCTGGATTTATTGAAGCTAACGAAAAATGCTTTGCACGGAACTGAGGCCCTTATCTATGACGAACGGATCTCCGCTACCTCACTGCCGTGACTTATCGATCAGCTCCTGCCAGTCCTTCGGCATTTCCGCTTTTCGCAGGTGGTAGTCCGTAAATTTGAAATCCTCAACGAAGGAGTTCGCGCCGTCCCCGTAGTTAATCGCATCCTGATGGGCCTTTGATGCCACAAATCGCTGCATGCTTTTGGCATCTGTCCACACAGTGAGGTTCCAAAATTCGCGATTCCGTCGAAATGGGGCGAAACGTATTGCCCCTGGAGATTTTTTTAACTGTTCAATGATGGCCGGAAAAAATTTAGCCACTCGCTCATCGGCCAATGCATCTGTTTTAACTTTTAGATACCCCAGGTTTACTAAGTAAACCGTTGAGTCATCCATCGGGTTTATTTCCTGCCACTTTATAGCGGTAGATTCCTCAACCGCAGCTACGTGGTTTTTGTTCTTCTCGAGATTTGGCTCGTGTGGGGCTGAACAGGCGAAAAGTGCCAGAAGAAAGAGTATTGAACACCAACATTCTTTAAATTTCATGAAGTCCCCCGATTGCGAAGAGAAGTCTCCCCTACCGCGTAACACTCGCGACTCACCGGGTCAAATGGGTGGATGAGGGTAAGGACCGCCCGCTAGCCTCGCATCTATTTCAATTCGAAGAATTTCCTCGCAAAACAGACCAATTTTCCAAGTACTTTCCAGCCGTTAACCCTCAGGTGCTCCTATGACAAAATTGCCAAATTCCCCCCACTCGAATACGCTCATCCCTATCGCTGAGCCCATGCATCCTCGGGCTCCGGTCTTTGAAAAGTTGGTATGGTCGGTGGAGGATGTGGCGCGGGAACTTTCAGTTTCTGTTCGTCACATCTACAAACTAATGTCTTGCAATAAGATCCCCTACTCCAAAGTAGGGCGATCGGTTCGTTTCTCACCAGTGAAGATCGATGAGTGGCTTCGAAAAGGAGGCACTCGATGATTACGCGAAAAGAACAACCGGTCAGAAATTATCCGGGCATTTACAAGCGCCTGGAGCTTGATGGCCGAACTGGAAAATGGAGAGATACGGGCAAGTACAGAGCCATGAGGCGCGTCGTTGAGAATGGAAGCTCTCGAAAGGAGCAAGCCGTTTTCGATAATCTGGAAGACGCGCTTCGATTTCGCCAAGGGGAAATCGAAAAGGCTCCGATTGGGAATAACGCTCCTCGAAATACCATCCTTCGTAACGATGGACGGATTAATTTCGGCGAGCTCGTAGAACAGTGGAAACCGTTCCACTTTCTGCAATTGGAACGAAGCACTCAGCAGACCTACGAGAAGAGACTTCCAAATTTGGATTTCTTGAAACGGTTTAAGGTCGAAGAGATCAATACCTCTGTCATAGACGCGTTGATATCTTTCTGGGTGACGAGTTACCCCAAGTCGGGACCGAGACACACCTTCGAGAAAGAGTCCCGGATCGGCAGGTTCAAGGCTAAATTAGTCACCCATCGGGTGTCAGTTTTTCGCAGTGCCGATCCAGCGCGTCATCAAAAATTTCTTTTCAATGATCTCTGAGTTGGGTAGTGCAATGAAGGAAATTTGCTGTTGAGGGGATTTTTTTGAAGTTCGAATTCCGTCCTATTGAGCTGCAACCAATCGACGAGAAACTTACTCCAAGTGCCGGGCTTGGCACTTGGCTTGAGATGTTCGACAGCAGTCCGCTGAAGGAATCCTTCGCACGATGTTTGCCTATACAGACCAGCCCGAGGGCGAGTGGGAGTTATCCGCTGGCGTTGATGCAGATTGCGAGTTTTTTGAGTGACCATGACTGTCTTGATGATCTGGAAGCCTTTCGCTCAGATCCGGTGGTGGAGAAATTATTTGGGGCACCGACGGTCGCGCCGCGCACGATGGGGGACTTTCTAAGGTCCTTTACCGACGAGCATCTGTCAGCGCTTCGCGAGTTTTTGGCGGAGATGGGACACTTTATTCGAAGCTCGATTGCCGAACACCGAGATAAGCCCGTAATGAAGACTCTGGATACGACGCCTCATGAACAGAGTGGATTAAAGATGCAGGGATTGGCCGTCAATTACGACGGGAAATGGTGCTTGGACTCGCAGGTGAGCTTTGATGAGATAGGCCTTTGTTATGGGGCTCAGTTGAGAAGCGGAAGCACCCAGAGTGGGAAAGATTTTGACCCGCTACTGAGCTCAAGTTTTGCTCCCTTTATTGCGTCAGATCGCAATCGAAAAGATCGTCGAGCAATGCCCAAGTACTTCATGGGAGATAGCGCTTACTGCCGAAGCAAAGTGATTTTAAGAGCCATGAATCTGGGGCTAAAGTACACACTTTCCGCTCATGATGGCCGGACCCAGTGGAAGAGTCATATCGACGGAATTACGAAGTGGGAAGCATGGAAATGGAGCGAAGACGAAATCCAGTGGGCAATCGAGCACGAACAAAAGCTCCCTACCATCGAAGTAGGTGAATACTTGTGGCAGCCGCGTTGGGCCGAAAACATACGAATCCGAGTCGTTGTAAAAAGAATGTGGGTAGAGAAGAAACAACAATGGAAGTACCACGGTATTGTCACCAATATCTTCCATATGACAAATCAAAGCATCGTCGAGCATCACAATAGACGAGGCAACGCGGAAAACTTTATTCGCGAAGCGAAGTATGGCTATGATTTACTCAACTTTCCTTGCCAGAAGCTCTTGGCAAACGAAGCCTATCTATTGCTCGCGATGATAGCTCACAATATTTTGCGTTGGGCAGCGTTACTCATTGAACCTCACCATCCTAAATTCTCGAAGAAATTTAGACGGCAATTTCTCTTCTCACCGGCAAAACTCGTGCGCCATGCAAAGAAAACGGTGCTCAAAGTGAGCCGGCCTTTTTACCTGGAGGTGACACGCCTACGAGAAGCTTGGCAGTCATCGCTAAATCCTGCTCAGGCTATGGGCTTCGGTTAAGCGCCCGGTACAGCCTGCGATCTTTGACAATCGAATATTGTCGGGCCGTCGGTTCGATGGATTCGGGTCAAGGATTGAACTCTGCGACTAAAGCTAAACCAGCTAAGCTACAACCCAATGCGGTGGTGCGCTCAAAAACACCCCGTAGGCCCTGACGAGCAGCACGCCACGGTAATTTCACTGCTCAAAAAGGTGGTGATTTCCAAAATCGCGAAAGTCTGACCGCGAACTAAAATCGTTCAGGCAAAAAAAAATCCCCGCTAGAAAAATCTAACGAGGTTTGACGCGGCGGATCCACGGATTTGGGAAAGAGTTGAACCTTCTTAAAGTGATTCTCAATTTCTACCGGAAGCGAATCAATTCCAGTTACGTCATCCCGATTCTTGATGAGCACTACCGAGCGGCTGATATCGCCAAGAAGGCTCAGGCTCCAGTTCAGAGTCTGAGTCAGGAGGAGTTATCGCTGTTCTTGGAAGACCTCAGGAAGTCGAAAAGCCCGATCTTCGCATCGATGGCCGTTACGCAGTTTTGCTTGGGGCTTCGAATCGGAGAGTTGGCGGGAATAACGTGGGAAGCTCTGGACTTAAAAACACGGGTCATTCGGATCGAACGGACCATTGATTGGGATCAAATCACTTGGGAACCCCGAGTGAAGGAGAGACCAAAGAATGGAAAAGTTCGGGTCCTGGTGATGCCGGAAACCTTGGTCGAGGAGCTAAAGAGACTCGAGAAATCCCGAGACCTCAATGTGCCCTTTGTGTTTCACAACCATGGCAAGCCAATCAACCGGCAAACGGTGGCGAAAGCCTACAACCGGGCTCTGGAAAGATTGGGCATCAAGAATATCCGTGGAACGCATATGCTGAGGAAAACCTCAGCGACGTTGGCCAATGAGGCGACGGGCGATTTCTACGCGGTCTCGAAGCATCTCGATCATTCTTCACCGAATGTAACGCTGAGATATGTCGCGCAGACAAACTCGCAGAAGCACAAGATCGCGGACGCACTTAACGGAGTGCTGACGGGAAAAACGCAGGGCTCTGTCCCCCCGGGGGACGGCGTTGCGGGGAATTTTATAGTGAGAAAAAAGGCTCCTGTCCCCCAATGTCCCCCAGACAGATCTTCGCCTTTGCTAACTCTCTTGAAATCTTAAATTTTTTAGGAGAAATGGCGGGGCGGACGGGACTCGAACCCGCGGCCTCCTGCGTGACAGGCAGGCGTTATAACCAACTTAACTACCGCCCCGTATGGGTGAACTGAAGGGTCGAAATTACTTGGTAACACGCAGAGTTGTCAATTGAGATGAACGGGGGCCGGCGGAATCTTGGTTTTGCCTAGCCCCCTCCGGGGCCTAGGGTTTCGTGGCTTGGTAGATATTGGCCAGCGCAAACGAATCCTCTAGCTTATCTAGATCCTTAATCGCTCCAGAATCGGTAAGTGCTAGCCAGAATGGGCTTGCTGCCTTGGCCTGGATCGCCTTTCCTAAGGTCTCCTTATAAAGGGCGCAAGCGGCACTGTTGCCAATGAATAGGTGGTAACTCACTCGGGCGTAATACGCGACTTGGTTATTCGCCAAATTCAACAACTCAGACTCTGCCGTAGATTCATGGCAGCCCTTTGTCACTTCTTGTCCCAACTTTGTGTTGAACAGGTTGCAAGTTAGGTTATCACTCGCGTTCTTTTGGGTGCAGTTTCGAGTCGAGGCATCTCCGCCCCCGGTCACTGTCGCTTTCAACCCCGCCGCATCGTAATTCACCTTAATCTCAGCTAGCACCGGCACCTTCTCGTAAATGGAATCATCAAACTGATTTCCGGCGGTCGATTTGTCGGCGTGTCCATTAAACCATGCCGCTCCAAGCGAGGTATTCTGGTAGCTCAACTGATAATTTCCACTTACCTCCGTCCCCTGCACCGCCACACTTCCCCAAACCATCACACTTAAAACTGCGATCCCTAACTGATTTTTCATTCGGCCTCCCTGCCTTGAAACAATGCTTTCTTCACCGCTATGCCCGAATTCGGGCAATGGCAAGACGCCCCCCGGTATCACCCCAATTCCACTCCCCTTTCACCTCTACCCCAGCATGCCCGAATCGCCTCCGTCCCCACTTTTACTCCCTCCCCGCCCCTATCCTGGGGACGGAGGCCTTCCTATGGCCCACCGATATCTAGACATCAAATGTGAAATTTTCTCCTCTTGGCCTCATTAATTCATGGACTTACTCTGCTTGGCGATTTCTTAGACAATGGTGTTTGGTAGGATAGTAGTGGGATAGCCGCGAGGCATTAGTTTCGCGGTGGGGCCTCAACTTCTTAGAGAACAACCTCGATTTTTGTACATCAGCTTCAGAGTCTTGCTCTCACTGCCGAAGTGAAGGCGAGCCCAACTTTGTCCTCAGGGTCCGATTAAGGAGGAAGCATGCCTTCCGTGCTCACGTTGGTGGAAAAAGAAATAGATACTCTCGAACCGTTTTCTCTCAGCCAGGTCAGTCCACTCACCGCAACCGGCTATGGCCATACGGTCATCGGCACCCGAAACATGAATCAAGATGCTTTCCTGGTTTCTCCCGAACGCGGGCTTTTTGCCGTAGCTGACGGGATTAGCGGCGGTTTGCGCGGGGAGGATGCGTCTCGGATGGCCATCGAAGGCCTCATTCGACACGCCACTCAACCCGATTTGCTTAAGCCTTCCGTCGAATGGGCTCAGCATGAAATTTTGCAAGAAGCTCTGGCCTCTCTCGGCCGACCCATGATGGGCACCACCCTCACCGCCGTTCAACTTCATGATCACGAAATCACTCTTTGTCACGTCGGCGATTCGCGCTGCTACGTCATGAGCGAAGGAAAACTTCATCAAATTTCCATGGACCACCGAGTGTATGACGAGAAGCAAAGGCAATTCGTCTTGAGCTCCTATCTGGGGTTCCCCTCAGATATCAGCCCACTCCTGCTCCAAGAAATTTCCATTCCCGTTTCCTCCGGCACTCGCATTCTACTTTGCACCGACGGCCTTCATCGCCAATTACCTATCGATAGAGTAACGGCCAAAGTGCAATCCGGGCAGGCCCCGCAAGAAATGGTAAAAGAACTCTGTGATGAAGCGGTTCAGATCGTGGAACGCTCAGACAATGTCACTGTGGTCTATATCGAGATTAAATAACCCTAAAATACGTAATTGGTTTCGACCATGGCTCCCGAGTAAGGCGGCACTTCGCGGCAAACTCCCCCCGCACATTGCACCCCACCACTAGTCTGCCCCAGAAACGCTTTAGTACTCAAGGCACCCGTCTTATACGTTCCACCAAAGTTAAAGAAATGATTTCCTAGATTGGCCGTATTTGTCGGCACATACTCATACCCTAACGTCGTCGTAATCCGCTCTGAAAACGTATAAGTCGCGCTCAAGATATTTCGATATTCCTTAGTCAGTTGCACGGTCGCCAAATTATGCTGCCAGTTAATGCTAGTCCCATTCAATTCAAATGCTTGACCCTTAAACGTATGAATTTTCCATTTCAACCCTGCATGCCACATCTGCGCATACTCGGCCATCGTGCGATAACCTGCCTTCAGCTCATATTCCGTACGTCCGGGCCCATTAAATTTGCTGCCCAATATCGGATGGTAAATCGGCGCTAAATGATCCCGGTCCCATCCCCCTAAAAAAGAGGAATAAACCGATGCCCCGGATTCAGGCGCACGATACTCACCGTATACTCTTCCCGCACTCTCATTATCCGTCGTAATATATGCTACCGACGAATCCTCCAGCGTCGGCGGCCGTTGAAATGGATAATTGAAATTACGATAGTCGATTCCTTCCACCCTTACCTGCCACGGTGCCGGCGACCAGATGACCGAACCATAGCTCCCATACCCATCATCCAAGCGCTGAGAGATCGGAAGCTTCACTTCATTCTTCATCAAATTAGATTCGCCATAAAAATCTAATCCATCGACGATATTTTCCTTCGACGCCACCACCCCCGCCGTATTCCAACTATGATCAATATTCAACGTATCCGCCTGCTGCGAATAAGAAGCCACATACTGCACTCCCAAATGGGATTGTTTTGCCACTTCCACTTTGGCGGAGCCACCGGCGAGATACATATTATGCGTTAACAGGGGGTCCGGAAGCGGATTGATCGCCACCGGATTCGTGATCGAATTCACTCTCCCCCCAAACACCGTACCGTCGAATACCGAGGGGTGAAACCGAGCTGCCACTCCCTGCACCGTATTATTCTGTCCAAAAGCCGGATTATCAAAAAGCGAGAGCGCAATCCCCCGCCCTAATTCCTGATAACTATCCCCCAGCTTCAAATCCCAATTCGTCCACTCCGCTGTCCCATAAGCCTTCTCCAGAAAAAAGGGCGAGTTGCGTTCCTTCGATCCATTCGTAGTGAACTGATTCGTAAAATGAATCCCTAGAGCATAATTGTCATACTCCAACCGGGGTCGGTCCTCGTGCATGAAAAGCGAAACCGGCTGCGGGCCGATGAAAACCGGATCCTTAGCATTAGAAAAAATCAGATGATCGGTGACCGTGAAGTGCACTGCGCTCATTCCGGTAGATTCCTCCTCTACCGCCTGAATAGACGCGGCGCATAATAGCAACCCGCACCCCACTGTCGCCATCGACGTCTTCAATCTCTCTTTCATTATTCCTCGCTAGGAAAGCGAAACGGAATTTTCCGTTCACTTCTTTTTTTCGGTCGGCTTCGCTTCGGTCTTGGCCGGAGCCGAGCTTTTCTGATCTTGCTTCTGCACGTAGTTCTTAATCTTGGCGTACATTCCCTCGCTGTACCCATTAAACGTCTCAACTATCTGGCCGCTCGGACTGATCAATACCGAGAACGGTAAGGTGCCGTCGGAATGGTACTTGTTTAAAATATCGTGCTTGGGATCTTGAATCACCGGAAAGCTAAATTTGTGCAGTCGATAGGTCGGCTTCACCTGAGCGGAAGTCTCAGAGGTATCCGCGTTCACAGTAAGAAATGATAGATTCAAGGCTTCCTGTTTAAGATTTGCCCCCACATGATCCAATTCGTCGAGGCAAGGGCTACACCAAGTTGCCCAGAAAGAAAGCAGGAGAGGTTTGCCCTTGGCCAATTCTTCTTTCAGCGAGGTTCGTCCGCCATCCATCAGGTCACCCTGAAAATTCGGCGCACTCGCCGCAAAAACGAAATTTGAGAGAAAGCTCAAGAAGATAATACTCAGTCGCATGGATTCTCCTTACCCTAGGGTTGATTAACTAAACCTTGAATCACCGAGGTGATGAGGCTGCCCGTCGGCACCGTAGTTTGCGAGGTATACACCGTCGCTTTTCCTTTTTTATCTACGATCACATCTGCAGGCAAGTTCCCCACTGTCCCCTGATCTCCCACATATTGCTGAAACTTCACCCACCCCTTATCCATTTGGTAGAGAAACCCCGGCGCGTGCACATCGTGGAAAGATTTCGCACTTTCTGGGGTGTAATCCAAATCAGGATCACCTGAGGGCACATACAAAACCGTAATCACCTGACTGCGAATGTCGGGGTGGCTATTGAGAAACGCGGTGATTTCTCCCAACTCGGTTTTGCAAGCGCCACAGCCCTCGTTCCCCCAAGAGTATAAAGTGACAAATCCCGGCACTCCCAGCCCGGAGAGTGCACTGGAACCTCCCCCCAGACTTCGTTTAGCGCAACCCATGAGCGCCAGAGTGGCGACGCATAACAACGGCAGTAAGCGGTACATTGGATTCCTTTTTATAGCCTTATGAGGATTATTCTTTAAAAGCATGCCTGGTGACACGTTGGCCCCTTATCTCAAGCTACCTTATAAAAAGCAATAGGCTCTAGGCCTGAACTCGGCTTGCGTTAACACTTGTGATTCCCTAATTTCAGGCTTAAGTGATTCTTAATGAAGGGGGAGTATGAAAGCGAAAATCAAGCCTGGAAAACTACTGATCAACAATGAATGGTGCGAAGCCCAAAGCGGGAAGCGTTTTGAGGTCACGAACCCAGCTACTGAAGAGGTGCTTGCCACCGTGGCCGAGGGCGACGCCCCAGACGTTGATCGAGCAGTAACGGCCGCACGACGCGCCTTTGAAGAGGGTCCGTGGAAAAAAATGTCGGCCAGGGACCGGGGCAGAATCCTCTATCGCTTTGCCGGTTTACTCGACAAAAATCGTGACGAATTGGCCGAGCTTGAAACGCTGAATAACGGAAAGCCCATCCGCGAAACCACCCAGGCCGATCTTCCGTTAACTATCGATGCTTTCGAATACTACGCGGGTCTCGCGGACAAAATCCACGGCGATACCCTTCCGGTAAACGGCAATTACTTCAATTACACTCTGCGTGAACCGGCAGGGGTGGTCGGGCAAATTATTCCCTGGAACTTTCCTCTGCTCATGGCTGCTTGGAAGCTAGGCCCTGCCCTTGCCACCGGTTGTACCGTAGTACTGAAACCCGCCGAACAAACGCCGCTGACCGCTCTCAGACTAGGAGAACTACTCCTCGAAGCCGGTCTGCCGCCAGGCGTAGTCAATATCGTCCCTGGATTTGGGCCAACGGCCGGCGCCGCAGTGGCAAGGCATATGGATATCGACAAAGTCGCTTTCACTGGCTCCACTGACGTCGGTAAGCTCATCATGAAAATGGCCGCCGAGTCCAACTTGAAGCGAGTCTCACTTGAGCTCGGAGGCAAAGCGCCCAATATCATTTTCGCCGATTGCGACATCGACGCCGCGGTGAATGGTGCGATGCAGGGAATCTTCTTTAATCAAGGAGAGGTTTGCTGCGCTGGTTCCCGGCTTTTCATTGAAGAAAAAGTGAAGGAAGAATTTCTAAGCAAACTAAAGACTCGCGCAGAACAAAAGCTCGTCGGTGATCCGCTGGATCCCCGCACCGAGATGGGCGCTCAAGCTTCGGCCGAGCAGTTTCATAAGATCTTGGGCTATATCAAGAAAGGCAAAGACGAAGGCGCAAGGTTACTCACCGGCGGAGAAGCCGCCGCGGAACGAGGTTACTTTATCAAGCCCACTGTCTTTGACGGTGTCACCGACGAGATGGCTATTGCACGAGAAGAAATCTTCGGACCGGTGGTATCCGCTCTTTCCTTCAAAAATATCGACGAGCTCACCCGACGAGCCAATAACACCATCTACGGCCTCTCTGCCGGAGTCTGGACTCGCGATATCGGCAAGGCCCATCGCATGGCAAAGGAAATCAAAGCCGGCACCATCTGGATCAATTGCTATAACTGCTTTGATGCGGCATCACCTTTTGGTGGATTTAAGCAAAGTGGCTTCGGGCGTGAACTCGGAAAATATGCCCTTGAGCTTTACACTCAGGTGAAGTCGGTTTGGGTGGCGATGGATTAGCGTTTCCCTGCCGGAGTCGTCAAGTTAACGGCTCCGGCAGAAATCTTTCTTCGGACGCTCAAAACGGCTTGAATACCGCGAGATAGGCCGCGAGTGTCGCAAGCCCGATGGTTGCCCACCAATGAAAGGTAGCTAGCGCTGGTTTACGGCGAATCAAAGCGATGATTCCGCCCAGTAAAAGCCAAATCACGACTTTGCCTATGGCCCATCCCGGCAGGGAAGCCATCAGATGAAGTTTGGCTAATAATCCAAATCCAGCGACTAAGATCATCACTAATCCCAGTCCATGCGTGATCGCCAGGCGCCGCCGCCAAACCTTAGATTCCCCACCCTGCGCATAGTGGACAATCAGACCACCGAGCCCCACCACCAAAGTGATAACGCCCAAAAGATGTACTGTTTTGTAAGTTTCATAAGAAAGCATGGCCCCTTTTACCGCAGGGGTTCGGGATTTGCCAACTAAAGCGAAAGGGGAAAAACGGAGGAGATTTTGATTTCCGAATTGGCCGTCCCGCCCATTTTCTTTATCCAAGCTTGCAGCTGGGAAGGGAATGAACCTCGGTCCGTCTTTGTAGAGAGTGGCCCCTCCACCACGAACCGATCCGTTTTGCATTTTCGCCGCTGCTGGGATTGGCAATCGTCACAAGAATCTTTAATCGCAGCCCAAAACTCGCCATTTTTCTTGGCTAGAAGAAACAAATTGCCTCGAAAGACGTCTGTGGGCGAGGAATTACGGCATCAGGACCTTATTCGAGGAATTCAAGGGAGTAATGACAAACTATCGCTTCTTCACAAAGGACATGGTGACCAAGACTGAGATGATTCAAAAGGCCAAAGGCCTTTCAGAGATGGGGCTCGAAAAACTGAGGCAGTTTCTCCCGGGGAAGACGGCATTGGACAGCCTCCAGGGACGTACTCAGTTGGAGATTCTGACACTCCTTTCTCTGGGGCCCGAGCTGATGGACCAAATTCGCTACTGGCTGGAGCGGGGCAAGGTGGCGTCCGAGAAAATGGTAAGCCTCTGGAAACTTGTTCCAAAGGCAATCCCGAAAGGGAAAAAGGGTCGGATGCCGCAAGGCACCCGACCCGATGAGCAACGCATTACAGCGCCGCGCGCTTAGCAGAATCAATACGGGTTGTAGTAGTAATAATACGTCGTATACGGGTCAGAGTTGTAATAGTAACCCGCATAAGAATACGGATACAGGTAGTTATTGTAATACACGCCATAATTCGCATAGAGCGAAGGATCATAATTATACGAGCCATAGGGATCGTATGACCCATACCCATAGCCGTAGTACGGCGAGTACCCATAACCATAGAGGCCGTAGTTATATCCTCCGTAGTACCAAGGGTTGTACCAGTTCCATCGACGACCATACCCATAGCCGCGATTCCCGTAACCTCGTCCATAACCATACCCACCGCGATATCCATACCCACCGCGATATCCATACCCACCGCGATACCCATACCCACCGCGATACCCGTAGCCACCGCGATATCCGTAGCCACCGCGATATCCATAGCCACCGCGATATCCATAGCCACCCCGATAGCCGCCGCCGGCAAAACCACGGCCTACTCCACCCCGGAAACCACCGCCACCGCCTCGCCACGAAGCACTGCCTTCCGTCGACTGCTGTTGCTCTTGCTGAGCAAAGAATTTCTGCATTTGGGCAGGAGCTTGCTTTGTCTGCCGTTGTTCTTGAATCGGCAGCTGCTGATTCGAACTTAGCGTGTTGTTACACACTTGAGCGGACGCTTGATCCACGACCCGTTGCTGGGCTTCTTGTACTGGGAAAACGTCGGCTCTGACTTCTTGGCCTTGGGCATTTTTCTGAGCCCGCACGACGATCATTCGTGGCATCTGCCGAATCACCTGTTGTTGCGCGCCCCAACTCGTCGATTCCGTCGGTTCTCCGATTTGGATGGGAGGTTGAACTTGCTGGCTTTGCTGAACCGGCAACCTCTGCTGCCCCTCACGTTCGGTTCCAGCTTGTACCGTTGACTGTCGGGTTTCTTGCTGGATAGAATTTTGTTTCACCTGATCTCTAACATTCTGACCGATCTGTGCGGCCTGATCGCCGCGCGGCGATGTCATGGTCCCAGCCCACGCTGGCACCGCTAACAGCACGATCCCTGCCGTCCCCAGCAGGAAGTTTGTTTTGTTTCTCATAAATATCTCTCCTCGTTGCGTGAAGCCCTCTCCAGAAAGAGCTGGGGAAAGCATTCTCTTCACCGCAGCTGAAAATCGGTTGCGGAAAAGAAGTGGATTGCCTCCAGCGGAAAGCAGCGTTTGAAACAACGAGCAGAGGAAATGCACGATCAATGCCATGCAATGGATAACTCTTGGATTTGGAGTTATTAATAAATCGTCGACAACACCGGGTAATTCAGGGATCAAGCTTTGCATCCGCCTGAGTCACCAGGGTAAGGAGTTGCTTTCCTCCACACCCTGGATCACACCTCGTGAAGTATTAGTCTACAGGTGACATAAGAAGTAGCGATGGGATTGCTTCGAGCTAATACCCTCGCAACGACTGGGGTTGGCATAAAGGAGCAAAGCAATCTCGTCGCTACTTGTTGAGCGATGGATGAGACGAACCGAAACGTGGGAAACACTTACTGGTAGTATTCGAGTTTCTTCATCACTTTATCGTAGTAATCGTCGCCTTGTCGGACATAATTCTTAGCTCGGTTCCAATATTGCCGAGCTTCCTCAATGCGATTCATACTCTCGAGGATGTAACCGTGGGTATAGGCTTCTTTGGCCAGGCGATTCAATTGTTTCTTAGCTTTGACCGAGCAATCCTTGGCCTCTTCATAGGCGCTATCGCGCTTTAGCATTTCTTCGCAAAGATCCCGACTGGCATTGTAATCGCCTTCCGCATATTTCTCTTTGGCTTGAATCAGAAAAGGCTCAAACTCTTCCTTTTGTAACATTCGGGCCCGATCGATAATCTGTTTCGCTTCATTGAGGTACTGCGTATCCCCCTTCAGCTCAACAGTGCGAATCTTTTCCGCGGTATCAATCGCAAGCTGGTAACTCTTATTGGTGAAAGCACCGACCGCTTTTTGAAACAGGTCTGCCACTTGCTTCCGCTTTTCAGTTTCAGGATCTTTATCCGCCGGGATATCTTCTATATTGCGCACCTTATACTCAGCCGCCTTTAATCCTTTGGCTGCCAGTCGGTTACTGGGGTCGATGACGATCGCGGCATTAAAGGCTTCGCCCGCCCGATCAAAATCCCCTTCCTTTAAATATTCCAATCCTTCCTGCAAATAGAGTTTTAAATCCTCTTTCTCGTCGTGTTGGGCTTTAACCTTCGCGGTTTCGATTTCTTCTAATTTTAACTGCTTGGAAATACGATCCTGCATCTCCATCGACTGCTTATAATAAGGGATAATCTTATGAATCTGATCGAGATAAGCTAAGGCTTCTTTATAATTCTTAGCTCGTCCCTGATGCTCGGCAGAATTGTACCATCCCTCTATCCTGCGTTGGATCTGAGGGGACAAATCCATAAACTCTTGCGGAATATTGGCCGGCGCCTTTTGTGCGGTCACCGCGGGAGTTTCTGGCTTAGGGGTCTTTTTCCCGTTGGGCAGGATCAAGAAAATAAGAATTAAGACCACGGCCCCGAAGGCCAAGTACTTCGTCGGACTACGACGAATTTTCTGCCCGAAGGTTTCTTGATTCCAAGGAGCGAAAGGATCCTCACTGAATTGAGACGGTCCGCCACCGGCCTGCAGTTGCTGAATCTGCGCCTGATCCAACGGAGCCATGGGGAGTGACTTAGTCTGTTCGATAGGCAAGCCGTTCATGGTCGCCGGCAACTGCGCGCGCGCCATGTCGCTGACGATCATGTCGTGAATGAGAAATTTAATTTTGCTGCTTCCGATCTGAATCTCATCGAAACTATTTAACGGATGTTCCAATACCCGCATGCCATTAACGTATGTGCCATTGCGGCTATTCAGATCAATCAGACGATAGCCCATCCCCACTCGAGCTATTTTCGCGTGAATGCGGGAAAGTTTTTCATCCTCCAAATAGATATCTGCTTTCTTGCTCCGACCCAGCGCAACTTCGTAGGCTTCCAAAAACATTTCTTCCCCAGCGCGAGGCCCTTCTTCGAAAATGAGCTTGGCCACCACGGGCTTGATTTCGACTTGGGTCTCCGCTCGCAACATCTGGGAAGTGCGTCCCTCTAAGGGAGGCTCCGCTTCCATGACCGGAACCCCACTACCATCCCCATAACCTTCATTAGAATTATCCGGCAAAGGAGGCGGAGGAGTTCCTTCGGAAGGGATTTCCGGCGGGGCATCGAATGCCGGAGCGTCGGCTCCGGGATAGGCATCCTCATTAGGTGCCCCAGAATTGAGTTGGTCATCGGAAATCGCATTCCCATCGCTGGCGATGGCGGGAACATCGGGCGAAGATTCTCTGGCTCCATGAAAAACCACAATGCGATAGGGACCGGCGATCAACTCGTCTCCGTCCGCCAACTCTGCCGTCTCGCGAGGTTTTCCATTGAGCTTCACCTTCCCCGCTGTGCTCATGTTGGTCATGTACACACTGGCTGCAGTAATCCGAAGCTCAAAATGACTGCGGCTAATGCTATCGCTCGGCAACACAATATCCGAAAATTCGGAACGGCCAGCACGAAATACACCTTCATCCAAAAGTTTGGAGAAGAGTTCGTTGCCGTTCTCGTATACTGTGATGGTTACTTTCATTGCAGTAACTCCGCCGCCTGCAACCGCTGTTTACAGATCGTGATGTACTTTTCTGCCTCTCCAATGATGGGTTCCGTAGGACGATGCTGCATTAGCTCAATCACTTGCTTAAAATCGTAAATCGCCCGCTGATATTGGAGCGATTCAAAATAGCGAACTCCGTTCTCCATGTGAACTTTGGCTTGCGCTTCCGACTCGTGCACCGCCAGCGCCAAATATTTACTCGCAAGTTCATGACTGCGATTTAGGGTGAGCGAAGTACGAAAATCATCAATCGCCCGTTCATAGTTGCGATTGATATACTCTCTCTGTCCTCGTCGATAATATTGCTCCGCTTGCACCGCTGGAGTATTGGAGAGATCAATTTTTGAAATTTCTTGCTCCGCCTGGGTCAAAACTGGATCTTCCCGACCGATTGGCTTGCCTTCTGGGGTCGCGATGTTTAAGTCTGGTTTAGCCGCAACCGTAAAATCTCGAGCCAGTTTCTTATCTGCGTCCTTCTTATCTCCGTCGGCGGATTGTCCTTCCGCCGAGGCATCCGTGCCCTCCGCCGGAGTACCCGATTTATTCCCCCCTGAATTCAATAACCAGACCGCGAAGATAATCAATCCCGCTATGCCATAGATCAGCACCCGTTTATTGGGCGCCTTCCGACCACTTGAAGTCGCTACCGGAGCAAAGCTCTCATGGGCTAAGCCTCCCCCCGGACCTGGCATTTCACTGGCCGATTCTAATTCCACTCCCGAATCTGGAGTATTTGCGTTGAAGCGGAAAATAAAATCACCCACCTGAACCAAATCACCTTGGGCTAATACCGCCCGGTCGACTCTAACCCCGTTAACCGAAATCCCGTTCTTACTCTGATTGTCTAAGACACACCAATTACCATCCTGAGTTTGCTCAATCGTCGCATGATGACGAGAGACCGCGTCACTAACGATAACAATGTCGTTGTCCGCATTTCTCCCTAAGCGAATTCGATCAGCGTAAAGATCGTAGACTTTTCCCTGGTTTTGGCTGGAAATCATTTCCAAAAACGGGATTCCAGCCCCTGGGGAAACTATGTTTACGTTCGAACTCATACGTCATTTGACCCGCTGCCGGGTCGCTTAAGCTCCTAGCTTGACCGTAATTAGAACAAAACTGATCTCGCCCCCACTGGTCTTATGACCAATGGCCACCACATTTCTGGCCACCCCATTGATCTCCAGGGTTGCATTCTGTCCCTCGCCTAAAGAACTCGCGACCCGATCGGCTAAGTCGATCGCGGTCCCGGCAAACGACTGATCCCGACACGCGTCACTTATATTTTGCCCCTGCGCATATTGATTACGCATTCCCAACATGTCCTCCAGCGCTTTACCGACGTATTTCACTTTCTTGTCCCGATCCAGGAGTAACAGGGCATCCGAGCTACCAGCATCAAACTCTTGTACGGTTTGGATATAGGCTAGAAACTCCGCATCATCCTCTCCTCCTCCCGAAGTACCAGCCACGCTGAGCGAAGGACCTCCACCACCCGACTTAAAACGGCTAAGTGCGAAATTGATTGCGGTAGCCAAGGATTCCAATTCGTTCAATTTGGCTTCAGAGGTCACCGTTACGTTTTCCCCCTTCAAGGCCGCATCTACTTGCTCGTGCATTTGATTGATGGGATAGACCACCATTTTGTAGATCAAGAAGTAAGCCCCCAGCGATAGCACTAAGGCAAAAAGCGCGGCCTCCACCATTGGCTCAAAGGTTGAAGTGATTCCGCTTGGCACTTCAAAAGTCGCCATCACAATGGCCGAAAGGATTCGCTCATTGCCTTCGCCAAACAAATAGAGCGGCTGAGCGACAATCCAAATATTGTCGTCTTTCTGCACGGACACCAATTCCTGTTTTCCTTCGTTTACTTTCTTGATCGCATCTAAAGCATAAACATCGGTGACCGATTGGTTGTACAGTTTGGTCGGAGCCATGATAGTGGTGGCTTTGGGATCGACGATATAACAACTCAAAATGCCCTTCTCCGATTCCGCAGCCTCCACGGTGAGTCGAGTCGCATCATTGGTCTTAGTCAAAATGCGATAATTTTCCCGTACGGTTTGACTCAAGATCGTTTGAGCCCTCGCCAGGGCTTCTTGGGTGGTAATATTTCTTCCCCACCGAATAATTGGAATCACACTCAGAATGACCGAGGCCACCAGAGTCGAAATCAGAATCGACCCTAGCACCAACCGCCAATCCGCAGTTTTCATTAATCCATATAGGGGAGCCAAAATCTTGCCATCCACCAATTGAAGCAATCGTTCCTGAGGGCTCGAGGTCAACTCCGCCGCTGCAGCCGCGGCCGCGGCTTCGTCCGCTTCCGAAGAAGGCTCATAATTGATATTTAGCGCTAAATTACCGTCATCCACTGGAGCGGAACGAGCCCCTCCAGCCGGCCGCGCTGAAGCTCGCGGGGGACGAGCGACTCGAATCAGAAACTCCGCAATATTCACTTCGTCGTCCTGCTCTAACCGCTGCTTACGAACTAAAATCCCGTTAACAAAGACCCCGTTGGAAGACCCTAAATCGACGACCGCCGCTTTATTCCCTTTGATCACCAACAAGGCGTGCTGCTTGGAAACCTGGGCCGAGCGGAGTTGAATATCACACCCAGCGGCTCTCCCAATTTTCCAGGAGCCCTCGGAAAAATCCTTACTATCGATGATTTTTCCGTTATGGATGATATCGAACTTCACTCCCAAGCCCCCTCACAGATCAGGCGATCCCCGGCGGCAATTCCCAGGGCCGCACAACGTCCGGCGCGCATTTCAATGACATGGGACACTCGCTTTCGAGGCAGGAGTAAACGCCACGGCCGCATTTCTGCCACCACCTCAACCACCTCGCCTTTGTAATCACAAAGCACGACATCAATCGGAAACCGCATGAACAACGTATGAATAGAATTGCACCGAGGAAATACCAATGCCGCCTCGGCCGCAATATCCGGTCTTCCCATCAATCCCAAAAACCGAACCAGAAAACCGTCTGCCACTCTGCCTTGAGCAAAGAGCACCTTGCCATCTCTTAAGATTGGAATGGAATCTGGCATTATTTTCCACCTCCCAAGAAACCCAACACCACCGGTCCGAAAATCATAATGAACACCGCGGGCATGATAAAAAGAATGAGCGGGAAGAGAAGTTTTTGCGAGGCCGCAGCCCCGCGCTTTTCTGCATTGGTGAAGCGTTGAGTTCGAATCAACTCCGACTGCACTCTCAACACAGCTCCCAGAGGACTTCCCATCTGATCCGCGGTGACTAGCACGGCAACCAAAGAAGCAATTTCTTGTAGGTCGATTCTCCAGCCCAAATCTCGCATGGCATCGGCTCGGGTGGTTCCCAACTGAATTTGTTGCAGCATGCGCTCGACTTCATCCACCAAAGGGCCCGGTCGCGTCTTCTCGACGACTTTTTGAAGTGCTCCGATGAAATCGAGTCCGGCTTCCGTCGACAGCGTGAGCAAATCGATCACGAAGGGGAGCTGCAGTTTAATCTCCTCGTGACGCATTTTTCTCGTTCCGCCGACCCACATTGAGGGATAGATATAACCACCGATCACCATCAACCCAAAAAGCCACCAAGGAAGATGCCATCCCATGGTGAAGAAATAAATTCCCAGCGCTGCTGGAACGAAAATTCCGAGAAAGATTTTGAAGGCAAGCAGCTCTTCTACGTCGATATCCTCTTCCAACCCGGCAGAGACGATGGTCCGTTTATTCTTTTTTCGCCAATCGGGCACTTTCAGTTTCGTGGAATAAGGAAGCACTAGCGGACGAAAGGCAGGTCGGCAAATACGTAGCAATCCCGACGAAGAGCTCTTCTTGGTTTGCTCCAACTGACGAGCTACCGAAGCTTCAAGCTCGCCCGAGAAGAGGTTGTAACCAATATAAAAGGCCGCTCCCCCCATGAATGCCATTCCCAGTAGTGCCAATAGCATAAGTGCTCGCTCTCTTTTTCATCCCTCACTCACCGTTTCTGCCACGAAAGCAGAACGCCTTCGCGACACCTCAGAGAGAGGGGTTCAATGACGTATCGGAGAAAAGGTTAGAAAACTTAATGACTTAACTAGTAAGTTTTGGCGGGTCCCCAAGGAAGGTGCACACCCCTATTATAACACAATGCAGCATTTATGTCGGACTGCCTAACTTGCCGGATTAGGGCCGTAATTCTGATTGTTTAGGCACTTAGGGAAAAAGCGTTGGTGCGGGGGTCCAGGAAAATGTTATTCTAGGCGAAGTGGGACCTTCGGGTCTCCGGGCTAAATGCCCCATGAAAGGGGGTGGTACTATGGCAAGTTTACCTAGTACGGAGGTGAGGGCTTCCTAAGCCTCACCTCCGGCTAATTTAAAAGGGCTCTCCCCTGGGAGGGCCCTTTTTTTATTTGCGGGTGAAAAAAACTCAGCTGCTGGCCTCTTCAATCAATCGTCGATGAGCGGCTTGCGTGGCTAATTCTTTCTGAGCCGCCGGGACTGCAACACTGGCCGAGAGCGCGTTAATGCAGAGCAAGAGCACTTGAGCTCCCGAGCTCTGAATCGCTTGAAGGAAATCCGGCACGACGTCAGGACAGGAAGACAAGCCTTCTCCCACCGCAGAAATAACCGCGACTTTTGCTATCTCCTCAAAGGGCAAATGACTTTCCAACAAGACTTCTCTGACCGCTTGGGCCTTTTCTTTTTCGCAAAGAAAACTCACGCCCTCGGAAGTCCCACTCAAAAACCTAAGATGAACGCGATGCGGACGCAGGATTGAAAAAAGGCGGTCCAGTGGAATCTGACTTTGGAAAAAATGATAGCCGTCTCGAGTCGTCACGCCTCGAATTTTTGTTTCTTCCATAATTTGCTCTTTCCTATTGGGGCTTTGCTCTCCGATCCAAGTTCCTTCCAGCTGCGAGTCGTGGGCAGAACAAATTCGCAATCGCACTCCATAACGCCTAGCCATTTCCAAACTGCGCGGGTGCATTTTGGCGCCCAGCGAGGCCAACTCGAGTGCCTCATCGTAGGAACAGGTGGATAATAGTTTTGCCTCTGGTACCAAACGCGGATCGGCGCTGAATAAACCATTCACGTCGGTAAGGATCTCGCAGCACTCTGCCCCAAGTGCTGCCGCCAAAGCTACCGCCGTGGTATCGGAGCCACCTCGTCCCAGAGTCGTGATTTCTTTCTGTTCACTGACGCCCTGAAATCCAGCGATGATAACCGCTTTACCTCGAGCAAGTTCCTCCTGAATGCGATGGGCCCGCAGAGTAAGGATACGAGCTTCCGTATGATGGTTGGTCGTCACAATGCCGCTTTGGGAACCGGTAAAAGAGATGGCGGGAATTCCCTCTTCGTGTAGCGCCATCGCGAGCAGCGACATCGAGATACGTTCCCCTGCCGTCATCAACATATCGAGTTCCCGTTGGGGAGGACGCTGTACGGTCTTATGGGCCAAAAGAATCAGATGATCGGTCATTCGCCCCATTGCAGAAGCCACCACTACGATGTCTTGGCCCGAGCGTTTCGCTTCCCGAATACGGGCCGCAGCTCTTCGAATATGCTTTGGGGTGGCCAAACTGGAGCCGCCATATTTTTGTACGATAAGTGCCATGAAGTAGAGGAAGACTTAGCCGGATTGCAATCGTAGTCAAGCGATGGGCGAAAAAGAAACGGTTTCTAGACCGTCACCGAGAACTTTTCTAGCCAGAGTTGGAAAGTCATCAACGAATATAACTTCATACTGTGATCGGCGACCTTTTCCCGATGTTCACGTAACCAACGGGAAGGAGTGGCAGGATCAAAGAGCCCCTGATGCTTCAGTCGACTCTCGGAGAGCAGCTCATAGGCCAAAGGTTGAAGATCCTTCTGGAACCAATCCCGCAGCGGCAGCCCGAATCCCGCCTTCCGACGAGTAATCAGTGCGGGAGGAAGGTATCTTTCTGCCACTTGTTTCAGCAATATCTTCGACTCCCCCAAGCTTGCCTTAAAGCGACTGGGTAATCGCTCCGCCAACCGTACCATTTCCATGCCCAAAAGCGGAACCCTGAGTTCTACCGAGTGGGCCATACTCGTCTTGTCACTATAAGCAAGATTGGTGGAGGTTAAATAGGTCTTAGTATCGAGAAACATCATCTGGTGGAAGCGATCGCTCCCTTTAACCCTCTCATAATGCTCGAGATGACGAGCAAAAGGATCGAGCTGGGAGGAAGCCAAATCGCCAGTCAATAATTCGGCCAGATCGCCCAAACGGAAGGCACTTCGCAACATGAAAAAAGGTTCCGGCCAGGGCGATTGCAGGGACAGAAATAATTTCTGCAACCGATGAACCGTTCGCAATTCTCTTCCGCGCGCGGCATAGGGCAAGGCCTGTGAAGTTGCGCGAAAAAAGGAGGAGAGAAACCGCGGCATAGACTGAAGCTGAGAAGCCACCCATCCCCCTTGATAGACCGGATATCCGCCAAACAACTCGTCTCCACCCTGTCCGCTGATCAAGACTTTATGCGAACGAGAGGCCGCCTCACAAATCAGGTAGCTACAAATCGCCGCGGGATCGGCTACCGGTTCTTCTAAAACTTCGGTTACCCGGGGAAGCAGGGAAACGATGGACGGCTCCAAAATAATTTCGTGGTAATCAATATCAAACTTATTCCGGAGCATTCGAGCGTAGTGCAGATCCAGCTCGAACTCTTTGGACTTTGACCACTGAAATCCAATGGTAAAGGTGGAGGGTTTGAAAGCAGTCGGAGCATTCGCGTTGGCCTCCAATGCTTTGGCCACCAACAAGGAAGAATCAATTCCCCCACTGAGAAAAAAACCGACAGGAACATCACTCCTCAATTGCCGATTCACACTCACTTGAAGAACTTCGCTTAATTCTTCCAGCCAAGTACTCGACGAGACACCGTCCTCCGGCCGAAATTCCATTTCCCAATACCGCTGGTGCTTGACCCCGTCCCGGCCCACCGTGAGAAAATGCCCCGGCTCTAGTTTCTTAATTCCTTGAAATAGGGAATCGGGTTCCGGAACCCAGTTGGCTAAGAGGTAGCGAGCCACCAATTCCGAGCGTAATGCCGGTTTTCTTCCAAAGGCGGGCAGCAAGGCGCGGATCTCTGAACCATAAAAAATCCCGCGCTCATCCTCAAAATAATAGACTGGCTTAATCCCCAACGGATCGCGCACGATCGTAGTAGTCTCTTTCACCGCATCATAAATCGCCAAGGCAAACATACCGTCAAAACGGCGCAGACCATCCACCCCCCATTGAGCCAAGGCATGAAGCAAAACTTCGGTATCGGAAGTGGAACGAAAATTGACCTCTCTTAATTCCCGTCGCAATTCGACGTAATTATAAATCTGTCCGTTGAAGGTAAGAGTGAAACGCCCATCCGGAGTTTGCATGGGTTGGGCGCCGTTGGGAGAGAGATCAAGAATACTGAGACGCCGAAACCCCATCCCGATTTTTATCGGTCCGGGATTTCCTGAAGGATTTTTCCAAAGCCGAGGTGTGCCCAATCCTCCCACCCCGAAATATCCCCAGTCGTCCGGGCCGCGATGGGCAATCTTATCCGTCATTTCTTCCAATAACGTACACGGCACTGGCTCGCTCTTAAGATAGAAGCCGGCTATTCCGCACATTGACGGATCCTCGAGTAGATAAAATTCAGGGAAAAACCGTAACGATTCCCACTAATAGTAAGAGATTCGAGATGCTTTGTCATCCCACCCAGTTTCCCTTTGTAAACCCCGAAAAAGGCGGCATATAATCCGTGGTTTTATTCAAGGGAAGTGAGTCATTTATCGCGACTTCATCACGTAAAAAGCAGGTTTCGCTCTTTCTCTCAGTAGCAGTCATTCTTGGCCTGGCGGGCTTTCTGCTTTGGAAAAAGGGGATTTCTTTCGACGCTATCCTAGCTGCCATGGGACGTTTCAGCCCTGCCGTCCTCGCGGGAGTTCTCGGGCTTGCATTGCTCCAATATTTTTTCATGATGCTGCGCGTATGGGTGCTCTGCCCCCGTTACCATCGTGTCCGTCTGCGGCAAGTGGCCGAAGCCATCGCTTATGGGCAGTTTCTCAATACCTTTCTTCCTGCCCGAGCCGGAGATGTGGTCAAAGCGGTGTTGGTGAGTCGCGGGGAGAATGAACATGTCCCAGTGATGACGGGAGCTGGGGTGGTCATTGCCGATAAGGTCGTCGACATCCTTTCGCTGCTTAGCATGATCCTGCTGACCCAAGCTTACGTCGTTCCGGGGTTTCATTTTTCTTGGCCGCAGGCTTCACCCTGGTGGCTCGTCGCCATTCCCGTACTGGGCCTGGGGCTGTATTTCGGGTGGCGTTGGCTCCGCACTAAAGAAGCTTCGAAAATTAAGGAATGGGCAAACCACTTTCTGCTGGGACTGGTGGTCTTTCGTTACCCACGCCAGATGATCCCGGCGCTCTGCCTGGGGATTGGCGGTTGGTCCTGTGAGATGGAGTCACTACGTCTACTCTGCATGCAGCAGGGAGTTTCTCTCACTCTGGGCAATGCGGTGTTTATTCTTTTAGTTCTCAACTTGGCCATTGCCGTCCCCATCTCTTTCGCTAACGTAGGAACCTTCGAAGCGTCCATCGTCTTTGCCTTAGGGTTATTTGGACTGAGTGTCACCGACGGCATCGCGGTGGGTACGATTCATCATTGGGCACAATTGGCAGGGATTGCACTCTGGGCATTATTTATGAGCATGGTAAAGCGTTTCTTTAATCGGTCCAAGCCCCAAACCGCAGCTGGGCCTGATGGACAAGGCGAGTTTCGCGTAGAGCTAGAGGATAAGATGAACGCGATTGCCTATTACGATAAGATCTCTACCGACTACGATGAAACAGTGAGCAAAGGAATTCTCAAATACCCCCGCGATCGAGAACGTAATATTGTTTTGAAACTAGCGAAATTTGATCGCCCGGGCGACTCGATGATCGATGTTGGATGTGGGGCTGGCTTCTTCGCTCTGGCCGCTAAAAAAGCCGGGATGTATGTTCATGCCGTGGATACCAGCACCGGAATGGTGATGAAACTTTCCGGCAAAGTCGATGAGATCGAAGTCGCCGACGTGGAAACGATGGAAATCGAGCGTACGTTTGACCGGGTGGTCTGCGCTGGCGTTCTGGATTTCGTGATGAATCCCGAAAAAGCCTTTTGCAACCTCTGTCGCCTGGTGGGACCGGGCGGAAGATTAATCATCCTCTCTCCTCGCCGAGGGTTAGGAGGACTTTTTTATCGCTACGAAAAAAAGGCGTTTGGGATTAAGCGCATCAATCTCTATCAACGGGCATGGTATGAAAACTTAGGCAAGCAATGCGGGTTGAACTTAATAGAGTGCGTTCACCCTTTGCCCACCAATATGGCAGTGGTTTTCGAGCGCCCTTAGCCCTCCACCACAGGCGCTAATCTCCTAATTTACCTGACTCGCGGTCTCGCCTTTTTCGAACCTTCGCGCGATCACCGCAAATGCGATGGCGGTGATAACCATCACTACGGTCTGGAATAAGAAGTAAGCCCCCGGAGAGAGAATTTTTTCATAAAGGCGCACGACAAATCCACCGGCGAAATCCCCGATGAAAACGGTAAAGAGAAAAGCTGCGGTCACGACGGATTTGGTTCCGGGCAGGGCCTGTTTGAACGCAAATTCCAATCCCACCACGCTGATGCAAAGTTCCGATAAAGTGATCACGAAGGTAGCAATCACTACCCACCAGATCGAAACTTTCGCATGCACACCATAGAAGCCGGCTACCGCCATCATCGCCATACAACCGATAACGATATAGAAACCGATCATCATTTTGCGCGTATCCGGAACTTCGATACCGCCTCGTCGCCGTTTCCACATTTCCCAAAGCGCATTGAAAATCGGAGTGAGACCGACGATAAACACTGGATTTAAACCTTGGACTTGATCGGCGGTGATTTGCATTCCCGGAAAGAGAGTGAGATTGCAATAATCGTTGGCGAAGTAAACCCAAGTGGATGCCGACTGATCATAAACCAGCCAAAACAAGCTGATGAGCAGAAAAACGCCGGTGAGACGCCATAGAGTGGTCTTTTCGTCCTGCTTTTGTTCCGCAGTTTTTTTCGGAAGAGCTCGGACATTTTCTTTGGGATAAAAAGGTTTTCCCACCGCAAAGAAGATAAAAGCCACCGCCATCAACGCTGCCGGAATCGCTAGGGCCACGCCATAGCCCCATCGATCTCGAACCAGCGGCAAACTTAAACTGGAAACTGCGGCCCCGATATTAATTGCCGCATAGAAATAGCTAAAAGCCTCTGTGAGCAGAAAAGTTTTCTTTTGCTCTTCATAGATCTGGCCCATCAGAGTGCTGGTATTCGGTTTGATCGAACCGGAGCCAAAGGCCAGAAGGACTAACGCCACATAGAGGCCAGTGCGGGTTTGGATTCCTCCCAGGACCAGATGGCCGATAATGTAGGGAACGGAAAAATAGAGAATTGTTTTATACCTACCTAAAATCCGATCGGCGATCCATCCACCAAAGAGTGGGGCAATGTAGCAAGCGCCCATGAAAAATTCCATGATGGCCGCGCCCTGCTCTTTTTGGTAGGCCAAAACGGTGGTCAAATAGAGCGCTAAGATGGTTCGCATTCCATAATACGAGCAGCGCTCGGCCAGCTCGCCCCAGAAAACGAACCAAAACCCAGTAGGATGAAGCTTCAGACGCTCAAAAAAACCTAACTCGCTTTGGTTGGCTACCGAAGTGGTCAATGTATCCCTCCTCTTCTAAGATCAATTAAACGTTAAACCGTTTCGAAACGCGAGGCCAATTGCATCGAATCCAGGTGACCCATTCTCACGAACTGTCCCGTTCTGCCTCGTAGAAGCCGTTGCCCGAAACTCAGCGCTGAGATCTAGCACCTGATCGACGTCCAAGACTTCCGGAAGAAAAGGAGTGGCAACGACGACGCCCGCGCGAAACGTTTCGCGAGAGAGCACTTGAATGATTGGCCCCCAGGAACTCTCTTCGCTGGTAGAAAAAGGATCATCGCAAACCAAGAAGGGTCGACGAAGCAAAAGCGCACGACCCAGAGCAATCCGATAACGTTTCCCCGACGATAAGGTAGGGCTTCGAGCACCCACCTGAAAATCTAATCCCCCCTGCCCCATCACCCACTGCCCAAGCCCCAGCTGCTCCAAGGTTTCCCATAGCGCGACATCACTGAGCCGGGAAGGATTTCCAAAGGTGAGGTTATCTCTCAGAGAGCCTTCAAAGAGATAGGGGCTCTGCTCGACCAAAGCAAAGATTCCCAACGGAAAACTAAACGCAGAATCCGGTTGTCGTTCCCATTGCTTTCCCCCGCCGTCAAAAACCTTGGCCGAACCCGATAGCGCAGGGCGCAATCCGCTCAGAAACTCCACTAAGGTAGACTTGCCACTCCCCGTCGGCCCCAGAATTGCGAGTAGTTCGTGACGTTGCACACTGAAGTTTAGCGATTCAACTACCGCCGTTCCCGAGCGGCTCACCGACAGGTCCGAAAACTCCAACCCAGCCGCTCTAATCAGGTCTCGGTTCTCGAGACCCCGGTTCGACGAAAAACCCCGATTGGTTTCACCTTCCAGAAGTTCGGCAAATCGCCCTCCCTGCTGAAAAAAAAACCGCCAGTCTTGGAACCGATCCGCTAATCGCAATGCTGCAGAGGAGAAAAGACCGACGAAGAAAGGAAGCATTAAAACGCTGGCAAAAGTAATGGTACCCTGAAAAAACGCCGTAGCGACTAAGACCAAGTAAGTCACAGCCAAAACGCGTACCCCTAACTCCCCCGCCCCTGCGATCATTCCCACCCAACTGGCTCGTTTCAAATAGTAGGGCCGTTTTTCGGCAAGATCCTTCTCAAATTGTCGTTGGACAAAAGGTTCTCCTCGGTGAGAGCGAAGGGTGCGAATTCCGAAAAGCCCCTGAGTGTAGCGAGAAATATCGCTCTGGCGTAACGCACTGACTTCGCCTTGAGCCTTGGCCAAATCCCGTCCCCAAATGCGCTGACTTATTCCCAACCCGATCAGCGCCATTAACGGAAGCCCCACCAACCGGCCACTTGCCTCGGCAAAAAAAACTAAGGTTCCTAGCAGCACAGCGGCATCCCGCAGCTGGCCGGGAAGAGATTCGATGAAAAACCTCTCGGTAAAAGAAAGATCTCCGGTGATCTCGTTCAGTCGACTTGCTGGCAGTCGCCCCCTTGGCTCTCCCTCATCGAAAGTCGTTAGCGGAAGGTCGTGGCATTGCAAAAACAAACGCCGCCTCAACTCTGCTTCCACTTTCAATCGCCACCACTCTAAAGTCAGCGAATGGCCCAAACGAGAAATAAATTGAGCAAACGCCACTAAGCCGGCGAGAAGAGCAAAATGAAGAAGAAATTCCTGATAACTTCCTTCCACTTTTTGAACTAGACCGTTTGCCAGGGAATCGAAAAGCAGGGCGGGCAAAAGACTAACCAATCCAAAACCGACGGCAACCAGGGCAAGCACGACCCAGCTCCACTTCAGTGCTGACCCCAGCTGCTTGAATAGACGCAATGCCTGATTTCTTCGCTGAAGCTCAAGCGGCAAGAGTTGGAGTTGGCTCACCTTCATAGGGTGATCCTAGTGCGAAACCCATGCCATAGATCTTGGGGAGATCCTTGCTAGAAAATAGAAAAGAATACCGCCCAAGCGGTATCTTTTCGACACCTCCGGTGCCAGTCGATACCGACTTGGACTCGCAGAGTTAGGATTGGGCTTTGACCGCTTCCCAAGCGGCTTCTAATTCTTGGACCGAACATTCGCCCAAGTGTTTTCCTTCGTCTCGCTTCCCTTTTTCCACTTGGGTGAACCGGTCATGAAATTTCCCCGCACTAGCGCGTAACGCGGCTTCAGCATCCAGTTTTAAGTGCCGCGCCAAGTTAGCTAGAGTAAAAAGTAAGTCACCTAACTCTAATTCCACCTCATTGCGGTTGGGCTTTTTCTTAGCCAAAGCTTCTTTCAGCTCACCCCACTCCTCCATTACCTTTTCCATGACCTGGGAAGGATGGCTCCAATCAAATCCCACCGAGGCGGCGATTTCTCCGTAACGCTGAGAAAGGGCGAGCGCCGGCATAGCCCTAGGAATTCCAGCTAGGAGAAATCGTTTTGGCTTTTCTTTACTTTTTAACTCGGTCCACCTCTTAGCGTGGGTCTTTGCGTCGGTAGTTTTCTGATCGGCAAAAACATGAGGGTGGCGACGAATCATTTTGTCGGCGATTCCCTTTGCCACCATTTCGAAATCGAACCCCTCATTTTCGCCAGCGATTTCGGCATGCAGAGTGACCTGAAGCAGGACATCACCGAGTTCCTCGCGTAGCGCTTCGGGAGAATTCCCTTCAATGGCATCTACCGCTTCGTAGGTTTCTTCCAGAAAATAAGGAATGAGACTGCGATGAGTTTGCTCCTTGTCCCAAGGACAGCGGGTACGCAGCTGGTGCACCACATCCAATAAGCGAGAGGTTTCAGGTAAGGAGAAAGCCGCCACTCTTTTCGGACGCTTGCGATTCGGAGTGGCTTTCGGTTTAGCTTTTTTTCGATTTACTACTTTGCTTTTTTTCTTTTTCACCAGGGAAAACATAGCATCCGTGGGCGGCTTCCTGTCAACGACCAGGACCCTTGCCTAAACTTAGGATGAAGATGAGGGATCTTGCTTTTGGATCAAATCCCCCGGATTATCTCTGCCCCCCAACCAAACTATGCTATCTGCCCCGGGTTTGGGTCCGTTGACATTCCCCTTAGAGCACGCCAGAGTTTTGCTAATCCCTAAGTTCAGGAGAAATCACACCATGCGAATTACCACCCTGTTTTCCAGACGGTTCTGTCTTAGTGTGTTAGGTTTGCTCTCCAACTTTGCCACTGCTGCCTTTGTCCCCGACGAACGCCCGATCGATGCTCTTCACTATAAGATCACGATTCAAGTCAATCCGGCCGACGAGAGCAAGCAGTTCTCAGCGCAAACCATAGCTACCTTCAAGGCCTTGGCCCCCTTAACTAGCGTTACTTTAGACGCCGATCAACTCAGCATGGATAAAGTAAGCCTGGTTCAACCTGGACACCAAGCCGCTACGGTGACCAGCAAAGGGGAAACCATTACCGTAAACTTGCCTCACAAGATAAAGCAGGGGCAAACTTTCACCTTGGACTTCCGCTACCACGGCCAAATTCACACCCACGACAACGAAGGCTTATTCCGAGTGACCGATCCTAATGAAAAAGATCGCGGCCCCATGCTCTTCACCATGTTTGAAGCTCTCGATGCCCGGGCTTTTTTTCCCTGTAACAACCAGCCATTCGATAAAGCGACTACCGAAGTGATCGCTAGAGTGCCCTTAGTTTACGATGCTATTTCCAACGGCACCCGAGTCGGTGATCATCGCGTTAAAAAAGACGGAAAATCTTGGCGCGAAATTCACTGGAGTCAGGACAAGCCCCATTCCACTTACTTAGTCAGCCTCGCTATCGCCCCGTTCACCAAGCTTTCTACCACTAGCGGGCGCAAGGAAATCTCATTCTGGGTGGGCAAAGCCTCTGCCCCTAAAGCGCAGTACGGACTTGAGGCCACGAAGAAGGCTTTTGAATTTTTTGAGTCTTACCTCGGTGTGCGCTATCCGTGGCCTAAGTACGCGGAGGTCGGTGTTCCCACTTTTGCCTGGGGTGGAATGGAAAACACCTCCGCCACTCATATGAACCAGGAACGAATGCTCTTGGAAGATCCTACTTCGGAATATCAAAAACGACGCATCTTCGGACTAGGAGCTCATGAATTAGCTCACCAATGGTTTGGAGATTACGTCACGATGAAATGGTGGAATGATGTTTGGCTGAATGAATCTTTCGCTAGCTTAATGGCCACTCGAGCCACCTCCGACTTCTTCAAATCTCAGGAGCCCGAGATCGAAACCGTAATGGGCACCTGGTATGATTACTTCCGTCAAGAAGATGGCCCCCGTAGTCATCCCATCGTCGAGAAAGAGCTAGCCAACGAGGATGTCGGTTTTGATGCCATTAACTACACCAAGGGGGAAAATGTCCTGCGCATGCTAAGTTTCTATTTGGGCGAAGATAAGTTTCGGGCTGGCCTGAAACGGTATCTGGAAAACCATGCTTATGGAAACACCACCTATCTCGATCTTTTTGAAAGCCTGGAGAAAACTTCGGCAATGCCCTTGGCGGCTTTCCGAGACAGCTGGCTATTGCAGCGCGGTTACCCGGTTATCAGTTACGGTGGGGAGTGGAATGGAACTGATCGCAATTATCAATTTCATGTCACCCAACAACCGAATCATCCCGAAGATAAGAGTCTTTTTACTTTCAAACTGCCGGTGGTTTTTCACCGGAAAACCTCTCCTGCCTATGACACTCCCATTACTCTTAGCTTAGACCAAGCGGCCCACGCCGAGGCCGTTCCGCTTCTAGCCGAACCGGAATGGGTAACCGTCAATCCCGGAGCCGTGGTCTTAGCCAAAGTGGTTCCGGAAAAACGCGATGAAGATGTATTAGCTAATCAAGCATTGGGAGATCCCGATTTACTAGCAAGAATTTGGGCGGGCACGACCCTTTTGCAAGGGCTACTGGACGGAAAAGAGATATCCAAAACCTCGCAGAAAACAGTATTGCGTATGCTGCAGGAGGACCCCTCACCCTACGTCCGCAATGCGCTTTTAACTGCATTTGCGAAAATGAAAACCCGTTGGTTACCCGAGAAGCTTGGAAACGGCGTTTATGAATTAGCGGTCCAAGCTCAAGATAAGAACCTGACCAAGTCACCACTTTTTCTTTCTGATCAACATGGGTGGACCGAATGGCGCGCTCAGATTCTAGGGGCTCTGGGACGAGTGCAGCGAAAGGAGGCGATGCCTTTCCTGGCTAAGCAATTACAACGTCCGGATCTTTCCTTAGATGAATTAAATCGTGCAGCCAGCGCAGTGGCTAGCATTGGTGACTCCACTAGCATTTCCACCTTAAAGCAGGCACTCGCACTGCATGAACATCGGGGTTATCGTTACGGTTACACTCTGCTCTATTCCTTCGGGGCTTTAGAAAGTCCCGAAGCCGCGGGAGAAATTCGTGAAATCAGCAAGACCTGCACTTCCGATCTGATGGGAACGATAGGAAACGCAGTGAGCGACAACCAAACCTTAAAACAATCTCCGGAATGGGCCGGCTTTCTACAAGAATTTCTGCTGCAAAATGATCGTTTTGGGGATGAAGTGAAAGCTAGATTGCTGAGCTCCATCGAAGAAGTGAAAACCCCGGCCGTAGAATCGATGCTGAAAACGGTGGCCAAAGATTCAAGCTCGAGTCGGTTGAAAGATCTCAGCAAAAAGACGCTGGAAAAGAACTTTACCAACCGAGCCACTGCGGGAACTTAACCATCGCCCAAGCTAAATCTCTAAAATCAAAACCGAATGGGCCAACCAAACCGCGCTTTGCGCGATGCGTCATCATGTGTTATAAGGTCACTTCGCCACAAATCCTTTTCGTCCGTCACTTGGGGGGATCCTTGCACTCTCGCTTAGCTCAAATCCAGTCTCTCGCGGTCTTAGTTTCTCTGTCTTTCGCTCCAACCGTCGGAGCCACGGATTATGCCGATCTCCCGTGGAGTGAAACGGCCACCGCTCGCTCAACCAGCACCCATTATCTTACTGCGTTTGTAGCCGCGGCCAGTGCCATTAAGTCTCAGATCGCGGCGCTTGCTGAAAACTGTGCCGCTCACCACGGCGAGTTCCAAATCCAGAACGCGGCGCCCAGCTGTGGCAAATTCGTGACCCACCAAGCTTACGAGAAATTTTCAGATCGCTTGAGGTACGGCGAGAAGACGACGGAATATCACGATTGCATCGCCAGTCCCATTTGCCGTTGCCTCGACCCCAGCGATCGGGAGGGTTCCAAGAAAGCGGTGCGCAATTATCCGCTTTCCCCGTGGAGCAAGAAGCTTGAGGCTTCGGCCGTCGCTTACGTGGCGAATGACCCCAATGGTGACCGGCAAAGGCAAGTGGTGCAATCCGCCAGGGCTTCGCTATTAAAGCTGATCCATCAAGAAGAAGTCGTATGCCAAACCCACGGTGGTCATTTCTATTGGCCCCAAATCAAAGTGTCGACCGACATCTCTCCAAAAAAGCAAGTCACGTCCCAGTTCTATCGCTGGAATACCGATGATTACGTCATCAGTGCCCAGGCTTATTTTTCAGACGCAGCAGAATGTAAGTAATCTGCTTCTAACCTAACGCGACACAGCCTTGGCCCTTGGTGATTCCTAAGGAATCCCGGGGGCTTTTTCTTAGGTGCTATGGCAAAATAAAGATAACCCTGATCCTGAGCCAAACCCCTTCTTCAATCCCTTTTCTTCCCTGGGCAACGCATGAGTCACCCCGTCTGCAAAAACTGTGGCGCAACCAACGACGTTTCAAAAGCCATCTGTCCCTATTGCAAATCCTCCTTAGGCCCGGCGGCCGAAAAATCCACCGCGTCGTCCGCCGATTCCAGTCTAGGAAGTATTAATCGCCTCTATCTCGAGGGGAAACTCGATCAAGCCGTTCATCTGATTGCAGCCGCTCTGAAAGACAAACCGACGCTGGAAGAAGACGTTGGCTTTCTCATATTGCAGTCCAAATGTTTGATCGAAACCGAAGCTCCCAATGCGAAAATCAAAGCCGTGCTGCATAAAGCTTGTCTACTGGCCCCCAAAAATCTCGAAGTGATCGATTACCTAGAAATCATTGATGCCAAAGAGAAACTGGAATTTGTTTCCAAAATTCTGGGTGAGCAGGCATTAGAGAAGGTCATTCGCCGATCGCCCAAAAATCCCCATGCGCATTTTCTGATGGGCGCCCATCTTTTTTGGATCCGCAACAATCATGAACAGGCCCAACATCATTTGAAGCAAGCCATCAGTTCTCGTCCTAATCTGCTCAGGGCCTGGGCATGTCTGGGGGCTCTTTATCGACTCACTGGGCAAGAAGAGCAAGCCGTGAGGGCCTTTCGCAAGTGTCTGGAGCTTGAGACCAACCCGCAAATGATTCAATATTTCAAAAGTCTATTGCATAGTGCAGCGTAAGCCTAAGATAACGTGAGGCGTTAGTGACAGGTCTAAGAATTAAAATCGCAGTCGGTGGCCGGTTTCATGCGGATAAGATGATGCAGGTTTTAGCCGCGCAAGGCCATGACGTGCGACTGGTGACGAGTTTCCCCTCTTCTCGTTTCCCGGCCATTGCGCCGGATCGAATCACTTCCTTTTTGTTCCCCGAGATCGCCTTCCGATTGGCGATTAAGGCCGGACTAGCGCCTTGGGGCGAACGATTTAAAGTTATCCAATTTGGGCGTCGATTGGCCGCCCATCTCGCAAAACAAAAGATTCCTCCCGACGTCCTGCTGAGCTGGTCTTCTTTTGCCTTGGAAAGCTTTCGGCTGAAGGGACCGAACAAAAAAATTCTGATGCGTGATTCTAGCCACATCAGCGAACAGCTTTCGCTGCTACGCGACGAATGCCGAAAGTGGTCGGTGCCGTTTCAAGTCCCTCGCGGGATCGAGGACCGCGAGTTAGAGGAATATCAGCTAGCGGATAAGGTCTTGGTTCTTTCCGATTTTGCTCGGCGCTCGTTTTTAAATCGCGGTTTCAGTCCCGAGCGTTTGCAGCTGCTTCGTCTCGGAGTTGATGCCAGCCGGTTTGAGCCGGCCCTGGATTGGAAATTGGGTAACCCGCTTAGGGTGATTTATTTCGGCAGTATCTCTACCCGTAAGGGCATTCCTTATTTGTTAGAAGCCACCTCCCCCTTTTCTCCTCGCGAACTTCAACTCACCCTAATCGGCCCCATTGAACCCGCTTTAAGACCGGTACTCGCTCGCTACTCTCATGCCAACTACCTCCCTTCGCTTCCCCATGAACGGCTCGCTCCCTGTATCCGCCAGGCAGATATTTTCGTCATGCCGACGATTGAAGATGGCTTTGGGCTAACCGTCCCTCAGGCCATGGCGAGTGGCTTAGTGCCTATCGTGACGGATCATTGCGGTGCAGCGGATATCGTGGAAGAGGGAAAGAGCGGTTTCATCGTCCCCGCGGGAAATACCCAAAGTCTTCGAGAGCGGATTCATCAGCTCTTGGATAACCCCACCCAAATTGAAGCCATGCGAACCGAAGCCATTCGCGGAGTGAAACGGTGGAGTTGGGAAAATTATGGACGGTCTCTAGAGATGGTTTTTGAAGGGTTGGAAATTAAAGGACCTATGGCTAACCTGGGATAGATGCTCAATAAAAAAAGCCCCCCGATCGCTCGGGGGGCTTTTTAAAAACTCTGGGTCGGCCTGAAATCAACCTTCGTCTTTTTTCAGTACGGCGAGCTTGAGATTCACGAAATCAGAGATGCCGGCCGTATAGATCACCTTTTTCAGCACGCTGAATTTAAGCGTCTTATCCGCTTGCATCACGATAGTGCCGGTGAACGAATGATCATCGCTATGATTTTGAATATACAGGGAGCGATCTTTTTGTTTCTTCAGCTCTTGGGCTAAGGGAACAATCAAGACCCCGTCCCGATAAAGATCCTTCTTATCAATATCTCCATCCACAATGTGAGTGATGGGTTGATCATCTAGCAAGATGGCGTCTTTACTGACAATTAGCTGCAATGCGGCCTGAGGCGGCACCAAAGCCGAAGAGTAAGGTAGATTCAAATCTTTGGCTTGGGCGAAGTCTGACTGCACGGTGGAATAGTTCTTCATCAAGAAGAACAAGATGGTAGTTAAAATATCCATCATCGCAGTGAGCATCAAACCACTGCTCACCGCTTGTCGCTTACGAAATCTTCCGGTGAGTTTACCGCCGCGGAAAGAAGACCCTCCGCTGCCTCCCATGTCAGCCATTATACGCCTCCAATGCTTACGTCGGGAAAGAGCCGATTAAACTGTTCGCTCTCCGGTTTTTGTGCGATATCCGGCGGCACCTGTTGAAACCCTTGGTCGTCTTTTTTCAAATCGCGGGATGCGTCCATGACATTAATCATCACTTCATAGGGGACGTCATCCGAGGGCATCAAAGTAATTTCCCGCGACGTGGGCTTCTTATTATGGATCTCCACTAGGAACTTATGCAGGTCATCATAAGGAAACTTATCATCCGCTGGAGCGCTGAATGATTTGCTTCCCAGATCGCTCTTCACCGCAAAGCCCTTGTCCGTAATGGTAACTACGACTTCCAGCTTATTTGAATCGTCTTTAGCCTTACGAACTTCGTCGGCAGTGGATGCCACTTTGGGCAGAGGGGCATCGATCGTCACGACGGGAATGACACTCATAAACATCATCAGAAAGAACATCAGATTACTGATGATGTCGATCATCGGGGTCAAGTTAAGACTGGTATCCGGCTTGACCCGATGAGTTCTACCACTTGGCTTGTGAGCCATCTTGCGCCTCTTCTTAAGTTCCTGGAGCCAAACTAACGGGCGGACTAGCGAAAACCGCAAGCCCGCCCGGTAAACCGAGGGTTAGTCGCCAGCCGCTGCGTCTTCTTCTGCGCCACCTTCGCTGGAGGTTTTGAGACCGCCAACTTTTTGCGACGCGGAAAGTAGATTGATCAGTTTCACTGAGTACTGATCAATGTCCGCGATGATCGAATTAATTTTAGATTGCAGCACCGCGTGCACCAAGAGCATCGGAATGGCGCAGAAAATTCCCAGCGCAGTGGTGTGCATCGCGATGGCGATCGATTTCTGCAAGAATTGCTGCCGACTTACCGCATCGACCGCTTCCCCTGAGCTTTTGAAAGCCAAGATTAGTCCGAGAATGGTTCCGAACAATCCGATCAGAGTAGCTAAGTTAGCGAAGGTCGGTAGATACAACGCTCGGGCTTCGAGCTTAGGCATCACTTCCAGCGTCGCTTCGTCGATCGCATTTTGAATATCGGGAGTGGAGTCTTTCGCCCGGGTTAAGCCCGCCTTCAATACTCGGGGCAATAGCGCTTGGTTCTTGCTATTGCATAAGCTGATCGCCCGATCGATGTTGTCGCTCAAGATGTATTTTTTGAGCTTGGCCATGAACGCGCGGCTGTTGATGGAGTATTGAAACTGGATGCGAATCCAGCGCTCCACCGCGATACCCGCGGCGACGATTGCCACGATTACTACCATGTAGCTCGCGAATCCTCCCTCGCGGATAAACGAGCCAAGCTCCAGTATGTCTGTCATGTGACTCCTCCATTGAATTTTGAAACTGCAATAAGAACGAAACTTTTTGATAAGGATCTTCGACTACACTTATCGGCAACTAAATCCGAGACCTTAGCCCTAATTGTGTGATGAAAAAAATAGGGTTCGACGTGACGCCAGTGCTTCACCAGACTCTGCCCAGATTCACCCTAGCCTCGACCAAGATGAGTAAGCGAACAACGAGGCGAGGGCCGGCACCCAGACCCGACTTCCTTTTATTTTAAGCGATTCCGGTCCCAGATCAAAATAGGAAAAAGATGCCGCTCGCATAGCGCACTGCAATTGGACTGGCTTTATAATTTAACTTGGGATTATTTTGCGGAATACCACCCGGATCGAAACTATGCTCCGGCAAACCCAAATAATCCCCGCTCACTTCCAACCGAATACCAGCCCGCGACGCAAAGAAGAACTCCACTCCCACATCCACCCGACCCGTCGGCACCGTAAGATATTCTTCATTTACGATATTGGAATAATCGTAATATCCCTTGCGATGGACATAAGCCATTCCACCCGCCACTCCGATATAGGGAACAATGTCTTCTCGTGAAAACCGGTACTTAACCCCGACCAGCATCGGATATGCTTCCATATCAAACTGCTCGAACAACGGGCTCTGATTCAAAGTAGGATCAGGAATCGAGGTATTTTGTTTCCGGGTAGAATAAGTGTAATACCCGGCGTTAAACGTAAGTTCCCAATTATAGCTAAGGGTCACGAAAAACGAAGCTTCTAGATTAAAGAAGGTCGCGTAGTTCAGATTAGTGAAAGTGCTTCCATCTTCCGAGCTGGATACAATCGGAGTGAGTGGAACTAAGGTGGAAAGCAAAAAATCCACGCCAAAGTCAGTGTTGTTTCCCTCGTTCTCGGTAAACTTCTCCCGACGATAGGAACCAAACAATCCCTTAAAATCTTTTTTAGCAAAGGCATCGGACGTAAAGGTGAGCGCCAGCAACAGAACGAGAGCGGCCCTCATCCGATTCCCCGCCAGAAATCCCCAATGTTGCATAAATTAATTATAGCAGAGGTTTTGCCCTAGCTCGTGAATGATTTCGCCTAGAGCTATTATCCGTCGGTAGAAAGGTCAGAATTTTTTCGCTCGGGATATAAAATCACCCGATCTCCTTTTTTCGTGCGAAGCAGCGAAGCTGCACTCCCGGTAGCACAAGCGATTTCCCAATAACCATGAGAACCACGAATTAATCCTACTTTCCCGCGTGGGATCGAAAGATAATTCGGTGCGAAATTAATCCGATCCCTCAGGGTTCCAATCTCCGCACTCGCACTCACGGCTTCACCCACCGGAATACTGGTGATGAGATTGCCAAAGTGATCACTACTCACGATTTGGCCAATCAATTCATCGGAATGTTCAAGATGTCGGGGAAATTCTTTCCCTTCCAAATGAGCCACGGGGGTTAGGCCGTGGTAAAGCTCCGGTGTATTCGCAACGCCGAAATTAGCGATTCCTCGTCCCAAAAAGGGAGCAAAAACATCTCGCCCATGAAACGTCGGCTTAGTCCCCCTCGGAACCGGTATCTCCGCGACATGGGCTTTGCGATTTTCGTTTCTCTCGCAGGCTCGAACCGCCCAAAGTAAGACCCCATTATCCGGACCGATGAAATGATAATCGCGGGTACGGATATAGAGGTTCTTGCGTGCGGTTCCGACTCCCGGGTCCACTACCGCCAGATGATAGGTGTGCTTTGGAAACCAAGCGTAGGAACGCAGCAAGTGGAAGGCGGCTTCCTCAACATCATAAGGAGAGACCTGATGGGTAATGTCGACGATCACCACCGAGGGTTGCCAGGTCAATAAAACCGCTTTAACTTCGGCCACATAGGAGTCGGAAGTTCCGAAGTCAGTGAGTAGGGTTACGATGGGTCGTTGCATTTTGGCGTCCTGGAGAATCCAAACTCGACTATTACGTCCGTATTTTCATTGATTTATGTTCTCTTGTGAATAGAATTCGTCTGTTCCTGGGAGTGCCTTGCTGGTGGCAGATCATTAGCAGACGAGAAGAGAGAGGGTTAAGCATGTCTGGACATAATAAGTGGAGCAAAGTGAAACGCATCAAAGGGCCGTTGGATGCGAAACGCGGTCAACTCTTCACCAAGCTCATCAAAGAAATCACCATCTCAGCCCGCATGGGCGGAGGAAGTCCGGACGGAAATCCCCGACTGCGGACTGCAATCACAGCGGCCAAAAACGCCAGCATGCCGAAAGACAATATCGATCGAGCCATCAAACGAGGGACGGGAGAAATCGAAGGCGCGGTGATCGAAGAATTAGTTTATGAAGGTTATGGCCCCGGCGGAGTTGCCGTGATGGTTGAAACCACAACCGACAACAAGAACCGCACCGTCCAAGATTTGCGCAATCTATTCAAAAGCCACGGAGGAAATCTGGGAGAAGGCGGATCCGTCTCCTGGATGTTTACCCACTACGGCCAAATTGTTTTCGAAAAGGCGAAATATCCGGAAGATAAGGTGATGGAAGTCGCCTTGGAGATCGGCGCCCAAGATATTAATGAAGGCGGAGAGACCGTTGAAGTGCTCACCAGCGTTCCTGACGTCTACAAAGTAAAGGAAGCCTTCGACAACGTAGGCCTACATCCTGCCTCGGTAGGGTTCACCTTTGTCGCAAAAACTGCGGTGCCCATTCAGAAAAAAGAAGACGCCGAAAAACTTTTAGATTTCATCGAAAGCATCGAAGATCATGATGATGTGCAGCGCGTCCACGCTAATTTTGAGATGGATGAAAAGGTCGTCGCCGAATTGGAAAGTAAGGGAGCGTAAGCGCTTTCTAAAGCCATGGATCCTCTGAGTTTAGAGCTGGAGTGTCTTTCGGAGCCTATGGCAGTTTGCCGTTTGGGGGCTCAGGATCCCATCCCTCAGTGGGCCACCGAGAGTCCTTTTTTTTCCATATCAAGAACCGGTGAAGAACTTTCCATCGTCTGTCAGCAATCCCATGTCCCGGCTGGGGTCAAAAGTGAAAGAGGATGGCGCTGCTTTCGAGTGAAAGGACCTCTCGATTTCGGACTTAACGGCATTTTAGCTTCCCTAGTCACGCCTCTAGCTGAAGCCAAAATCAGCGTTTTTTCTCTCTCCACCTACGACACCGATTATGTAATGATAAAACAACAAAATGCCGAGCCCGCCATCACGACCTGGCTTCACGCCGGCCATCGGGTGCAAACCGCACTCTCGAATTAAAGACCGCGTTACTTACTTGCTTGCGCCACCACCGAAAGCTCCCTGCCCGACCACTGGGAGCGACGATACAATCGGGCGGTGGCCGTTCGTCCTACCAATTGCCAACCTCTCCCCGGCTCGGGGATGGGCCAGGTTAGGGTCGCGACCTCGTCGGTATTGGGCCATTTTACCCGGAGAAAATAGCCCCCCTTAGGCACTTCATCCAAGAGCGTTACCGGCTCGGTCGCTCGACCCGTGTGAACATCCAAGAGATGAAAAGCATTGGTGTAAACTGCGCCGCTCACTTGCGGCAGGTGAAGCGTGGCTTGAGCCAGCGAGGAGTAGCTGGGATCATTTCCCCCGAGCGAATTTACCGACGCAAAATTGATCACACTCACCCCGGCGGCCAGTCCCCCATAGACTAACCAACGGCGATAAGAATCGCGTTCCGGACAAAATCCCAGAAGCACGAGCAAAGGACCATATCCCAAAAGCCGAATCACTCCGCCAAAGTCGATCAGGGTGAATAAGACGGCACAACCTCCAAAGAAAGCGAGACCCAGACCAAGATAAAGACGATTCCCTCGCGGGCGTAAACTAAGTCCCGCCCAAATTCCGGCGGCGAGTAACGCGAAAAAAAGCAAGCCCGGCATTGGAGCTCGAATGGTCCCATACCAGGAACTGATAAATGAGCGACCCAGGGTGAAAATAACTTTGCCCAGACAATCGAAAAATCTTCCGGAATCCGGAGGGGCAAGGCTTGGCCCGGTGAGTCGATGAATAGCGCGATAGTTATAGACCAGCAGACTGGTTAAAATCACATCCCATTGCACCAGCGCCACAAAGAGCGCGGGTAAGCATTTTCCTCGCCGCTGAATTGCATCGATGAAAAGCCCCGCGGGGGTGAAAAACACCGACACCCATTTCAGCGGGATACAGAAATTCCAAATCAAATACGCGAAGAGTCGCGACCTCCCGCCTCGGGCAAAGAGCCAAACCCCGAAAAAGAAAAAAGCGTAGTTAAGAATATCCGCCCGCACATCAGAAGCGATGATCCTAAGCCAACCAAAGCCAAAGGCGGCGCACATCCCTAATGCCGCCGCATCGCCCCATCCCGATTGCAGGGCAAAGAGGAAGAGAAATCCGACGACAAAACCAAAGGCGATCGCATTAATCCCATGTGCCGCTTCAAACGGATTGGGAAAGAGAGAAAGTAGGAATGGATAACCCGGCGGCCAATTGCGGATCGGATGGCCCGCCGCATCTTGGTAGCCCTGTCCCTGATGAAGGGAATTTGCCGCAATCAAATAGTGAAACGCATCAATGTCGCGCAGAGCCATTCGCGGCTGAGAAAAATAGAGCAAAGCGCCCGCAATCAAAACCAGGGCCCAGAATTTTGAATTAATGTTAAGCGTCATGAGTCGGAGACTGCTCTCAGTTTTCTTATCGGACGCTTGCCGTTTTTTCCTGCTCCGACTGTGGAGTCTGGATAAGGCGGAGATTGAATGTTCTTATCACCGCCCTTACACTGCAGAGATAGTGGTGGGAAAACAGAAAAGAGTCTTGGGAATCGATCCCGGATCGCATCGGCTGGGTGTCGGGTGCATCGAGAAAACCGGCAATACCCTGCGTCTGGTCTTCGCTGAGGTGATTAGTGCGCCAGCCCGTCACAGCTTATATGGTCGTCTAGAAATCATTGGTCTTCGGCTACGCGAAATCATTGATCAGTTGGTTCCGGAAGAAATCGCCGTGGAAGATATCTTCCACGCGAAAAACGCTCGAAGTGCATTTCATTTGGGAATTGCGCGGGGCGTCGCCATCTCGGCCTGTCTCGGGCGCGGTGTCAAAATTTTTGAATATGCTCCTACCCAGGTAAAGTCCATTGTGACAGGATACGGCCGAGCCGATAAAGAGCAGGTTAAAAAGATGGTACGCCTGATTCTAGGCCATGAGATCACTCTCGGTTACGACGCGACCGATGCCATCGCCATCGCCATCTGTCACGCCAATACCGTTAAAGTCAGCGAACACCTGGGCTCTGCTCAGATTCGTAGAGAAACGGAAAATGGTCGGCTATCTTCACGGAAAAATCCTTAGCAAACAGCCAGAAACCAACCAGTGTCTTTTGATTACCGGTGGAGTGGGATACGAGCTGACTCTGCCCGCACGCGTTTTTGATACGCTAACGGAAGGCCAAGAGGTTTCGCTCTGGGTACACACCCATGCCCGCGAAGATATTTTAATGCTCTATGGATTCGGCAGCGAAGCTGAGAAACAGTTTTTTCGGTTGCTCCTCGGAGTGAGTGGCTTGGGCCCGAAAACTGCACTGTCTTTGCTGAGCGAACATGGCGCCCACCGCTTACCTCAACTCATTATCGCAAAAGAAGCGGACGAAATTGCTACCGCTTCAGGTGTGGGAAAAAAACTCGCGCAACGGCTCACCCTAGAGCTCGCAAGCAAGCTAGAAAAAATGACTTGGGTAATTCAACTGGAAAAAGTCTCCGAGGAAAATCGTTCGGTGGCCCTTTCTCCTAAGCGACAACTCCGCGACGATCTCTCTTCCGCACTTACCAATTTGGGCTACGTTCCCCAACAAATAAAAGTCGCGCTCGACCGTTTATTTGATCGGGAAGAAAACCAGGACTTGGGTTTTGAAGCGTGCCTTAAAGGAGCACTGAAAGAGCTCTCGAGCAGGCCACTGGCATCCGGAGCTCAGGAGATTTCCGGCCATGGATGAACAGGAATTTGAAAAAGGCATCGGGGAGGAACGCTTGGTCGCTCGCCAACCGTTGGAAGACGAGTTCAGGCTAGATAACTCTCTTCGTCCGAAAAGTTTAGTCGATTTCATTGGCCAAGCGGAACTGAAGAACAAGCTGAAAATATTTATCGATGCAGCTAAAGGGCGAGGAGAGGCGTTAGATCACACTCTGTTCTGTGGCCCTCCGGGCTTAGGCAAAACGTCGCTGGCGAATGTCATGGCGCGCGAATTGGGAGTGAGTCTGATAGCCACCTCCGGGCCAGCGTTGGAGAAGGCTGGGGATCTGGCTGCGATTCTCACTAATCTCAGCCCTCGGGATATCCTTTTTATCGACGAGATTCATCGCCTCAATCGCGTGGTTGAAGAATCACTCTACCCTGCCCTTGAAGATTTTCATCTCGACATTGTCTTGGGACAGGGGCCTAGTGCCCGAGTGATGAAGTTGAACCTTCCTCCCTTTACCCTCATCGGAGCCACTACCCGAGCGGGAATGCTGACCTCTCCGCTCATGGGACGTTTCGGGATGGTTTTGCGGCTAGATTATTATAAGCCGAGTGATCTTCAAATGATTCTGGTGCGTTCTGCAGGGATTCTTAACTGCCGCATTGAAATGGATGGAGCCTTGGAAATTGCCCGTCGAGCGCGAGGAACCCCTCGCATCGCCAACCGACTTTTGCGTCGAGTGCGCGATTACGCCGAGATTAAAGCCGATGGAGTCATTACCTCTGCCGTGGCGAATAGTGCACTAGAAATGTTGGATGTGGATCACCAGGGCCTCGATCATATGGATCGGTGGTTGCTACGCACGATCATTGAAAAGTTTGGGGGAGGACCGGTTGGCGTCGAGACCCTGGCTTCCGCACTGAGCGAAGAACGTGAGACCATCGAAGACGTTTACGAGCCTTATCTTATCCAATGCGGTTTCATTAACCGCACTCCTCGGGGACGAATCGCTACAGAACGCGCCTATCAGCATCTGGGAATTCCCTTCCAAAATAAACGGCCAGCGGATCCCCAGCTAACTATTTTTTAATTGGGGTTAAACGCTTGCGTTCGGATAGGGTTAACGGCTTTTGTCTGCGGGAGTGAAATCGTCATTGGCACGACCAGTAGCGATGAAATAGGCCTCTGACGCTGTTAGCTGCATTTGAACCAACGAAAACTTTTCTAGGCGATAGGACTGCCGATCTTGTCTGACGCCCCCAAAGGAATGGGCATCAGAATAACTGACCAGGATGCCGTAAGGAATTCCTCCCCACTCGAAAACAAACGTCTCCAACGCTGGCGCAACGGTCGCTAATCGTGAAGGATGACAAGATTCCCAGTCTTGATTGAGGTAGTCAAAAAGCCAGCTCAGAAGTCGCGAGTCTAATTTGATTTCCTTAAACCACCAATGCCCATCCTCTTGCCCTATGGTGAATCCGGCGATTTCCTGCGGGGTCAGGAAGATTTCCTCGACGACTGAGGGAAATTTCCAGGACCGAAAAGCGGCCCGAACAATCTTCCCATTCTCCAGATCGGCGGCAAAATAGACATGCCCCAGCCAAAAACGCGTGGCGCAAGGCTCAGATTTCCCCATTTGATAGGTCATCCTGGAACTTAACTTCAGCCACATGCTTTGGGACTTAACCGGCCCTCCCGCAAATGCCGAGAACTCCCATAGAATGAGTATTAAGCTGATAAAGGTCTTCATCTAATCCTCGAACCCCACGGGAACTCGACGAAAGGGAGAATTCGTATGGGGAAGCATCCGGGAATAAAACTTGAAGAAGCTATGATTTAAATAGAGTCGTTCCCCGCCAGCCACTCTTTCCCCAGAAAAATAACGGCCGGAATCAAAATCAATTTCAATGCGCCCGGTGTAAAAATCAAAACTTCCCCCCGAGATTTCATCTTTGCCGCCGATCTGTTTCGGAATCACGTCTCCGGAAAAGACGTTGGGGAAAAAAGGATTATCGCTATTCAACGGTGTCTTTCCCTGCCGAATCTGGATTTCCAGATCGTAGAAACTACTCTCATACTGCCCACTCACCGACCCCATGACGACGGCCTTGGGCGGCAAAGTCGGCATCGTACCATCTCGTCGCAACTCAAAGGTTCCCACTCGACCAAAAAGCCTTGAAAACCAAACTCCGCGCATTGCGGTTTCCGATCGGAAGGTGACTTGAAGAATGACGTCGATATCCGCCGCCCGATTCTTAAAAATCAAAACCCCAGGAGAAAGCGTGGAGTAAACGCGATCCTCAAACCGATAGGGAATGAACTCGGGACCGTGAATATCGCCAAAGGCTAGGCGCCCGAGCCCGGTCAAATGCAAGGAACCTGTTTTCCCGGGTTCCGGATAAACCATGATACTCAAACCTGCGGCTTGATATTCATCGAGAAATTCATGATGAAGATAGCCAACGTAATCCCCCGATTTCAGCTCTGGTCCCTGATCTTTGGGGGGTGGATAGGAAACTGCTGGCGACGGAAAAGCCGGCGTGGAAGTCACCCGAGTCAGCTGCCGATTGCCCTGCGTCTCCGGCGAAATTCGACGATAAAAGCAGCTTCCGCACTGCAACCCATCTGACTTGGTATCGCAATGTTTTTGCCCCATTCGCGTGAGCAAATTTAAGTCGCCCGTATAAAAGTTGTAGGCACCTGATTCAATGAGGGCCTGTGAGCAAGGAGGCTCGTTGGGTGCACCACACCCCAGATGCTTCGGATCGCCATTGGGCGCAGTCCATCCAATTTCACCCCGAATGGTATAGGACGCAAAGGGATTGCCCACTTTAGTGGTGTCTTCCGTATAACGATACGTATTAATCTGAAGGGTCTCCGTCTTCAGATGGCACTGGCCTCGGTATTCTCCCCAGACCGGCTCAATGAGGGGAAGTTGGGGCGGCATTTTCCCCGGACGCTTCACAATCAGCTCAGCAGTCTCCACACTCCAAACGGAGTGCAATTCGGCACGGATTTCATCGGGGGTGAAAGTTTGAGTCACTAAGGTCACCGGTTGGTCTGGCTGGTTGAAAATAAGCCGGTTACCAGTGGCATCATAAACCACGTTTTCAAAATGATAAGACGTGTACTCATGGCTCGAAAAATCACCAAAAATCACGGTCAAAATACCGATGATTTGAGGCTGATTATTTTCGTCGAGTGAAGTGACAAAATCCAGTTTGGCGGGTTGGTCACGTTTCAGAGAGGGGTGACGCAGGACCCCTTCGTATTGTTCGAACACCGGGGCAGTTGGCGCAGCGCCGCCGTTGCTGACCCAAGAAAAACCCAAGCCCAAAAGGGCAATCCAGAATGAAAGAAATTTCAGCATTAGCCCTCCGTACGGAGCTCCTGTCGCGTGTTACCGCCCCATCACCGATTTGACAACTGATTAATCAGACGACCGAAACAGGAAAGAAAATTTTGACTGAAAGGCCACCCAAAGGCGAGTTTTCCAGCGAAATTTTTCCTCGCGCCACATTGAGGCAGGCCTTCACAATAGAAAGCCCGATGCCATGGCCTTGGGCATTGCGCGAGTCGGGGCGTTTGAAGAAAGGTTCAAAAACTAATTCTCGTTTATGCTCGGGAATGCCAGGGCCATCGTCCTCGACCTTCAATTCCACTCCCGCTTGAGACTGTTCAAACTGCACTCGCACTTGGCTCCGAGAATATTTCAGGGCATTTTCGAGCACATTACTCACCACACTGCCAAAAATCTCTTGGTCTCCGACAAACTTCAGCTCTGCCCCTTTAATCTCGATTTCCTTAGCCACTTCGGAATGGGCGATGCGTAGGCATCTCAATGTTTCGGAAACCGTCTTAGCTACATCGATGGTCACCTTCGCCCCTTCTTGCTCCATTCGTTCTAAGTCATTGAGAAAGAGGAGGCGATTCACGATGCCTTGGAGAGTCTCCGCGTGCGAGAGAATGTGGCGCAGAGCCGTTTGGTAGTCGGTCGCCGAACGTTCTCGACGTAACATCAGCTCGGCTTCTCCGCGAATCACGGTTAAAGGGGTTCTCAATTCATGAGAGGCATTAGTGGCAAAACGTCGGGTTTGTTTAAAAGACTTATCTAATCGAGTCAGCAGAGCGTTAATACTACGCACCAAGATCCCGTATTCATCTTGCTGGACCGGTTCTTCAAAACGAAAGGAAAGCCCTTCGGCATTGAGCTCCATGGCTTTGGTGGAAAGGGCACGAAAGGGAAAAAGCAAAGAGCGGGTTAAGAACCAACTGAAGGGTAAGATCAAAAGCGCAGCTAACAGACACCCCAAAATCAATACTTTGCGCAGAGCCGAGAGATAGAGATCAGTGCTTTGCATATCCAGCACGCCCAACAAGACATAGTGACTGCCATCTAACTCGCGAGCAAAGCGCTGAGTGAGCTTGGTATCGTCGGCTCGCAATGTCTCGTCGGTAAGGTGTTTCATCCCCGCCGGGAAAGTATCCCGCACCAGAACATCGTCTTTCCACACTCTAAGATAAGCGTCTTTAGTGTGCAGTGTTTCACCCGCATTGGGAATTGCCCCATGACCCAATTGCATATGGCGCCACTCGTGTTCGACCGTGGCGGTGAGCGCTTGCCCCGAAGCCGCAACCAGTTTTTTCTTCAACTGGCGATAAACCGAAAAGGAAAACACCGCAAGTAAGACGGATAGTACGATGGAGAAGGACAGCGAAATGCGAAATTTTAAATCCATTTACGCGGGTTTCTCCAACAGGAATCCTGCGGCACGAACCGTCTGCAACCAGCCGTCACGTTCTACCTGCCCTAACTTCTTTCTTAGATTAGCCAGATGCACTTCGATAAAATTGGTCGGTGGTTCATGGGTCAATCCCCAAACGCCCTGCAGTAATTCTTTTCTTGAGACCACGCGACCTGGTGAACTCATGAGCAGACGGCAAATATTAAATTCTTTGGGAGTCAGGGCAATTTTCCGTTCCCCTACCGAAAGTAGGTGGGTTGTGGGCTCTAATTCCATATCCTCGTAACGGCATTGCTCTGGCACCGATTTGGGCGAACGCCGCAGCAAAGCTTTCACCCGATGCAAGAGCTCTTCGAAAGCGAAAGGTTTAGTGAGATAATCGTCGCATCCCTGGCGGAATAAAGAGAGTTTGTCCTCGAGCTGGCCGCGTGCGGTAAGGACGAGAACCGGGGGATGATCGAGGCGCTGAGCGAGAAAGCTCATGATGGTTTCCCCGGACACGTCGGGCAACGTAAGGTCGAGAATGATGATATCCCAACCATTCTCCGCCTCGCGCAAGGCCACCCGCCCGTTGGGAGCTATTTTCGCCTCAAACCCTTCTTCCGTGAGACCTTGCTCTAACAAACGAGCGACATCTGGGGCGTCTTCTACAATAAGTATTCGAGGTCGTTGCATCTTTTTTATGTACAACGCATGAAGACACAGTGCAATCGCTAACGAATTCTCAGGGCTCGAGCGGGCGAGTCATCTAATGCACCATTCCGAGCAAAAGAAGCTGACGGCACCTGAACTTCACAGAATAATGAAACTAGACGCCGGGGAGACAACGCCCTTATGAAGAGAATCCACGCTATTTTGCTCACCGTAATTGCCAGCTTTACGTCGGTACTGCTAGCCGAGATTCCCAAAGATCCGCTGGAATTGCCGGTAAGAAAACCCAATGGACCCACCCGTGACATCGCCTCAACCAGCCAGGAGCTCAATGCCTGGATGCTGATCCCTCAAGCATCGATTATTAGTCCTTGGTCCTTTGTTCTCGAAACCCCGCAATACCGCGTGCCTTACTCAGATAACTTTGCCGGGTTCCCCATGCTATCGCTCGGGGTGGGAAAAGCGATTTCTCAAATTGGTAATTTCCATTTTTCTGGCGAAGGTAGAGTCGGCTTTGCCTATAAGAGTGGAGCAGTGGGTTATACCGATGCTGCCGGTGGTTCACATAAGGATACCCTTTCTTTAATGGACTTACCGGTCTCGGGTGCCGTGAAGCTTATGTACTACATTCCCGATTTGAATTTTCTAAAACCCACGCTGGCCGTGGGAATGGGAATGCATTGGCTCCACCAGGCGGGAAAAGGGGTGAACGTTTCCGACGATTTTCTCTTACCTTTTTATCTCATTTCGCCGGGACTGACCTTCTTAGAAAGCAGGAGCCCTAGGGATTGGTTCGGAGGTTTTAATTTTTCGCTGACTTTTATGAATACCTTTGCGACCTCGCAGACGATTCGAGGGGTTTCCTTTGATTTAGGGCTCAACATCCTACTTTAAAATCTCAACTCGCTTTTTTTTCCCTTGGTGACCGGAAAGAATGGTGACCGCCGACTTCGGGACATCAAAAAAATCGGCCAAAGCTTGAATCACTGCCGCATTAGCTTTGCCTTCTTGTGGCGGGG
>Ga0206903_10007_pt1 | contig 65318 bp, 45 predicted proteins | sample Alteio_BWOrgHeat_45_FD_152959 | JGI IMG/M metagenome (GOLD analysis project Ga0206903, IMG submission 152959) | Enriched cells from forest soil in Barre Woods Harvard Forest LTER site, Petersham, Massachusetts, United States -... | ecosystem: Environmental > Terrestrial > Soil > Temperate forest >... | reverse complement strand
CAGGTTCGGGTACTTCATTTATAACCAATATTACAGTAGCAAATGGGGAAATATATTTTACAGCTACTACCTCTGCAAATGGACCTGAGCCATGGGTTTCAGATGGCACAGATACAGGCACGCATATTTTATCAGATTTAAGCGGCAGTATAAATAATTATGGGGCGCCTCAAATGTATACAGCAGCAGGCAATAAGGTTTTCTTCTTTTTAGGCAATAGTGAGTTATGGGTTACTGATGGCACAAATGCTGGCACAACGCCAATTTCGGTTTCTGATGCTTATGGTTTTCAGCAGCCCGTTGCTGTAGGCACCAAATTCTTTTTTACTGTTTTCTCTTATGATTATGATGAAAGAGAGCTTTTTGTTTCCGATGGAACAACTGCCGGTACTCACATAGTAACACAAGCCTATTACATTGATGACCCTCAGCAATTAACACCGTATAAAGGAAAATTATATTTTTCAATTAACGTCAATGATGAGGGCCGCAGTCTTTGGGTTACAGATGGAACAACCACGGGCACTTATGAACTTGTAAATAACAATGCTTATTTGACGGATTACTATAATAGTCAGCCAGATCCGCAAATGGCAATCTATAATAATGCATTGTATTTTATAGCAACTGATTACTATTATGGTGCATACAATCAGCTATTCAGGTACAGTTTTGACGATGGTAACGGTGTTGAACTGGTAGATAATATTACTCCAGGCTCTGATGCTAATATTCAGCCTTATGAAATTGTAGGTTATAAAAGTGGAGTCGCTTTTAAAGTAGTGAATTCAGATGGCAGCGCTACATTGTGGACTACCAAAGGAACTAACACCGATACGAAAGCCCTCAAAACTTTTGCTTCAGTTAATGGTAATACTTTCGCTAATCTTTATAGTGCTTCAGGTGGTTTATCGTTTGAGGCTTATTCATCAACATCTGGTTATGAATTATGGAAATCCAACGGAACAACAGGAGGTACAGCATTAGTAGCTGATATTCTTCCTGGACCCGGCAGTTCTTATCCTTATTTTAGTACAAGTATTAGTGCCAATACAATTTTATTTTCTGCAAATAATGGTTCAACAGGTGTTGAATTATGGAAGAGTGACGGCAGTTCAACAGGTACCGTAATGGCTAAGGATATCAACCAGGGGAACACCCAGTCTTCCATCATCACAAGCAACATAATTGCAAGTACAACTGATGGGGCTGTTTTCCCTGCCTATACTTCAGCTTATGGAACTGAACCTTATTTTTCTGATGGCACATCTGCCGGAACCAATATTATAAGTAATATTTCGCCAACCGGAAGCAGCAGCCCTTATGCTATGCAAACCGTAAAAAACAATGTTTATTTTCTTGTAGATTCCGATGAAAATAATCTTGCTGCTATTTATATGTTTAAGAGTTCTAATAAACAGTTGGTGAAGATATTTGAAGCGCCTGTAGCTGGTTACCAGATACAAAGCAATTATGCCGTGGCTGATAACGGGCTTGTATTCTTCCAGATGTCTAATCCTTATTACTATGAAAGTGAAATATGGAGAACAGATGGCACATCAGCAGGAAGCTTTTTACTTAAAACAAACGCTTATTATTATTATGGACCTTCTACTGAAATTGTAACGGTTGGCAACACTGCTTATTTTCCGTTTGCAGATCAATACTATGGTATTGAACTATATAAAAGCGATGGCACTGTAAACGGAACAAAAATAGTAAGCGATATTTATTCAGGAAGCCAGGGTTCAAATCCATACAGCCTTATCAACTACAACGGTACATTATATTTTGGCGCGACAGACGAAGATAACATTACTTATTTATGGACAACCAACGGAACATTTGCCGGCACTAAAAAAGTAGCTGCAATTCAACCTGTAAATGTACAAAGTGATTATCATAATAATAATGTTTACTGCATATCAAAAGGGTTGCTGTATATAAGCGCAGTTAATTATGGCGCTAATGCTTTATGGAAAAGTAATGGAACTGCTGCAGGAACCAAACTTGTAAGAACTATTAACACGGATTATTATGGACTTATAAATAATCTTACTGATTTAAACGGCACTGTTTATTTTTCCGCTAACGACGGTGTTAATGGAAACGAACTTTGGGCAAGTAACGGAACGACTGTAGGAACTCTTTTAATTAAAGATATTACTTCGGGCAGCGGCGGAACAGAACTTTCAGATTTCTGCGTTGCAAATAATAAACTGTATTTTGTTGCAAATGGCGCTTTATGGTCAAGTACCGGCCCGGGTAATAAAACAAATGCCGTTTCTGATGCAGGGTTGCAAGGACTTTCTTCACTTGACAATCTTATAGCTGCCGGCAATAAATTATTTTTCAGTGGCTACACAACTCAATATGGTAATGAAATGTATGAAGGTGATGTTAGCACACAGTCAATTGCTTCCAACAATGCAGTGGCCAAAAACCTGGATGTAACGTTTAAAGCAACTGTTTCTCCCAATCCTGTAACCAATGTTGCAAACCTTCAATTGACGAATGCAAAAAATGCTGACATAATTATAGCAGACAATGCAGGAAGAGTTGTGTGGAAACAAAATAATATCAACTCAACACAACTGCAAATTCCTATGCAGCAATATGCAGCCGGTGTGTATTATGTAAAAATTACAAGCGGTAAAGAAACAGCAACAATAAAATTAATTAAACAGAATTAAGACCTGTTAAGTAGAATATTAATAAAGCAGCGGAGTAATTTTTCATTAAAGAATTATTGCACCGCTGTTTTATTTTGCTCAATGTTTCGACAAATTATAAAGAAATGATTTCAGAAAAGAAGCATCGGAATTGATCTAAACGATTTCTTTTATAAAAATGCGTTCATAATTCTGAAAACCATATTTTTGGGCCCATCGTATGATCGCATTTGTAAACGGAGATTTTGTTATCAAACTGCCATCACAGGTTGTTGTAGATGTAAATGGAGTTGGGTATGATCTGCAGATCAGCCTGAATACTTACTCGGCCATAGCCGATAAAGAAAAAGGCAAGCTGTTCACCTATTTACATATTACGGAGAATAGTCAAACGTTGTATGGTTTTTTTGAACAGCAGGAAAAAGAGCTTTTCATGCAATTAATAAGCGTTTCCGGCGTTGGTGCTTCTACAGCGAGGATGATGTTGAGCGGGTTGAAACCTGATGAGATAATCAGGAGCATTGTAAACGGAAACACCAGGCAACTGGAGAGTATCAAAGGCATAGGCAAAAAAACGGCAGAACGTATTGTACTTGAATTGAAAGATAAGCTGAATCGCCTGCAAACCCAAACAACTAATTCTGCGTATGCAATTAATAACGTTGAATCAGACGCATTAAATGCTTTAATAGCATTAGGAATACAAAAAAATATTGCTGAAACAGCCATAAAAAAAGTACTTTCATCCAATAATAACTCCTCAGTAGAAAACATTATTAAACTCGCACTAAAAAACTTATAGCATATAGAAAAAATTCTACCTAACCGGGCTACAAATCTTGAGAAACCTTTTTATTGTAAGTAGATTTTTATTAATTGTCCTCTTGGGCACTGTGTTATTATGCAATGTGGTAATTGCTCAAAAGCACGACAGCCTTTCATATTCTTTGCATGACAGCCTTCATTATCCTTTGCAGGACAGGAGGGGAGACCCTTTTGGTTCGCCTTATTATAATCCTTTTGATATAAATGATAGTTCTATAATACAACAGGATATTGAGTACGATCCTGTTACCAACCAATATTATATAACTGAAAAGGTAGGCGATATAAACTACCGCATACCAACATATCTCACTTTTGATGAAATGTACAGGCTGAAAAGCCAGCAACAGGAGGATGATTATTTCAACCAGCGTGCCCAGGCTTTGCTCAGCCTTAACCGCAAAATATCAAGGCCGCCGCCGCATGTATATGATAAACTTTTTGACCGCATGTTTGGCGTTGGGCCAAACGGCCTTAAGGTTGATATTAAACCACAGGGTACAATTGATCTTACCATGGGCTACCAGGGCCAGGTAGTAAAAAATCCAACATTGCCGGAAAGCGCCCGTAAAAACGGCGGTTTGGATTTTAATATGAACACCAACCTGAATATAGATGCAAGCATTGGTGATAAATTAAAACTTCCTATCAGCTATAACACTCTTGCCAATTTTGATTATGAAAACCAGCTCAAGCTTGATTATAAAGGAATGGACGATGAAATATTAAAATCTGTTGAAGCGGGTAATATTTCATTTCAAACCAAAGGCTCTTTAATGAGTAGTCCGCAAAGTTTGTTTGGTGTAAAAACACAATTGCAGTTTGGAAAATTTTCTATAACCGGCGCTATTGCAAGCCAGAAATCACAACAGCAATCACTTGCATTACAGGGCGGTGGCTTAAGCCAGAACATCAATTTAAAACTGGATGATTATGATGAGAACAGGCACTTTTTATTAGCACAATATTTTAGAAAAAACTTCAATTTTGCCATGAGCAACCTGCCGGTTGTGAACAGCCAGGTTCAGATCGTGCGCATGGAAGTTTGGGTAACAAACAGAACCGGTATAACCACGAACACAAGAAGCGTTGTTGGCTTTGCAGACCTTGGTGAAGATTCCGCAGCCAATAATAGTATCCATACTATAAGTACCGACCGTCTGCCTCAGAACAATACTAATGATCTTTATGGTAAACTTTTATCTAATCCGGGATACAGGGATCCCTCTTTAGTAAACGGGTTATTGCTTATGCAGAATTTACAGCCTGTAAACGACTATGAGAAAACATTCGCGCGCAAACTTGATTCAACTGAATATTATTACAATCCGCAGGTTGGTTTTCTTTCATTAAATGTGCAGTTACAGCCTGATGATGTATTGGCTGTTGCCTACCAGTACACTGATAACGGACGGGTTTACCAGGTAGGTGAATTTGCGCAGGACATTACTGTAGATTCAACCCAGGGCGTACAAAAAATGTTGTTTTTAAAATTATTAAAAGCAACCTCTGCGCGCGTTAGTCTTCCTATATGGCAACTGATGATGAAGAACGTTTATTCAATTAACGTTACGGGATTGCAGCAACAGGATTTTAAATTGAATGTTCTTTACCAGGAACCAAGCGGTGGTTTAAAAAGATATTTACCTCAAAGCGATCCGGCAGTTTCCGGAAGCCCGTTGATACAGATATTACGGGCGGACCGGTTGAATAACCGTAATGATCCGCAGCCTGATGGTTTGTTTGATTTTGTGGATGGATTCACTGTGATATCGCAGCAGGGGAAAGTAATCTTTCCGGTACTGCAGCCATTTGGTAAGGACCTTGCGGCACTCGCTTTTAATGGTGTGAATCCCGATACGGTAAAACAGTATGTTTATCAGCCCTTATACGATTCTATAAAAGCAATAGCTCAAACCTATGCCAACTTAGACCGCTATGTATTGCAGGGAACAGTAAAAGGAAGCTCAAGTACCGACATTTATCTTGGTGCGTTTAATATTCCGCAGGGTTCTGTAACAGTAACAGCAGGCGGCCAGGTTTTGCAGGAGAATGTGGATTATATCATCGATTATAACCTCGGTACTTTAAAAGTGATTAACCAGGCAATTATTAATTCAGGGATACCGGTAAATGTTCAGTTTGAAAACAATGCAACTTACGGCATTCAACAGCGAAGTTTTTTGGGATTAAGACTTGATTATGTTGCCAACCAGCATTTTTCAATAGGCGGTACTTTAGAGCGGTTGGCAGAAAGGCCTTTCTTTACCAAAGTAAATTATGGTGAAGACCCGATTCGTAATACGATGTATGGAGTTGATTTCAACTACCAGAATCAACTACCTGAATTAACGCGCCTGATAAATAAATTACCTTTTTATAATTCAAGTGCGCCAAGCTCCATCACAGCTTACGGAGAAGCAGCAGCTTTAAAACCCGGGCATCCGCCACAGATAGGCAAAGGAAGTGAAGGTTTGATTTACATTGATGATTTTGAAGGAGCGACGAGCAGTGTGGATCTTCGGTTTCCTTATATTTCATGGGCACTGGCATCAACGCCGCAAAATAATGGATTGTTTCCTGAAGGCACTTTAACCAACGATCTTACTTATGGTAAGAACAGGGCAAAACTGGCCTGGTATAATATCGAACCAACATTGCAGGATAAAACGAGCCCGAACAACCCTTTGCGTAGTAACCTGAAAGAGTTGAGCGATCCAAGAGTGCGGCAGGTGTACACAAATGAATTGTTCCCGCAAAAAACAACGAATATTACGGATGTAATTACAACAACTTTCGACCTTGCCTATTATCCCTCAGAAAGAGGCCCGTACAATTTTACAGACGACCCCGCCGATGTGGATGGAAACGGCATGTTGACAGATCCCCAGAAGCGTTGGGGCGGCATCATGCGTGCACTCGATCAAACCGATTTTGAAACCGGCAATATTGAATATATTGAATTCTGGGTACAGGATCCGTTCATTAAAACTCCAAACAGTAAAGGCGGAAAACTATACATAGATCTTGGAAGTATAAGTGAAGATATTCTGAAAGACGGAAGGCGTTTTTATGAAAATGGTTTGCCTACACCAACCATTCCTGCAGTTGTTGATGCAACATCAGTTTGGGGCAGTACACCCATTAACCCCATACAGGTTACGCAGGCATTCAGCAATGACCCTAACGACAGACCTTACCAGGATGTGGGGTTTGATGGATTGGGTGATGACTCGGAAAGAGTTAAACGTAAAGCTTACCTGAGTGATATAGCAAATAATTTCGGAGCCGCTTCGCTCTTTTATAAACAGGCTTCAGCCGATCCTTCCAACGATGATTATGTGTGGTATCGTGATGCGAGCTACGATGCAGCAGGAACAGGCATCCTGGGACGTTATAAAGAGTATAATAATCCTCAGGGCAATTCTCCGATATATACAGGCAACTCGCCATTTTCACCTGCAGCAACCTTGTATCCTGATAATGAAGACCTGAATCACGACAATACTTTAAATGAAACGGAAGAATATTATGAGTATGAAGTAGATCTTAAACCTGGAATGGCTGTAGGCAATTCAAAATATATTACCGATCAGAAAGTGGTGAACCCGCGTTTGGCTGATGGCTCCACAGCACCGGAAAACTGGTACCTGTTCAGGGTGCCTATAAAAGACTTCACCAGTCAGGTTGGCCAGATACCGGACTTCAAATCCATCCGTTTCATGCGCATGTACATGACAGGTTTTGAAGATTCTGTTGTTGTATTGCGTTTTGCTACCTTGGATCTTGTGCGCAATCAATGGAGAACTTTTACTTATAATGTAGATACTGTAGGCGCTTATGCACCCGTTACATCCAATTCATCTATTAATGTGCTTGCAGTGAATGTGGAAGAGAACAGTAATCGCCAGCCGATACCTTATGTAATACCTCCGGGCATTGAAAGAGTACAGGAGTTGAGCAATAACGGCGTTAATCTTTTACAGAACGAACAGGCAATGAGCCTCCAGATAAATAATCTTGAAAAAAAGACTTCAAGAGCTGTATTTAAAACGCTTGATCTTGATCTGAGGCAATATGGACAAATGGATATGTTTATTCATGCTGAATCAGGTTTAAAACAATCTCCGCCTCTTGCGAATGGTAATGTTGATGCAGTGATTCGTATAGGCCAGGATTTTCTTGATAATTATTATGAAGTAAAAATTCCTTTACAGATAACGCAGTTTGGCAGCACTACTGCAGAACAGATCTGGCCTGATTCTAACAATTTAAATCTTGCACTGAATGATCTTGTTCAGCTTAAATTAAGGCGCGATTCAAAAAATTATCCTATAACAGGCTATTATACAGAAGCTGTCGGCAACCGCAATTATTCAGTAAAAGGTAATCCTAACCTGGGTGATGTTCAGGGCATACTCATTGCGATAGAGAATGAAACAACCAATACTATAAGTACAGAAGTTTGGGTGAATGAATTGCGTTTATCCAAAATTGATGAAAAGGGTGGTTATGCTGCACTGGGAAGAGTAGATATGCAGTTGGCTGATCTTGGAACCTTAACCGCATCTGCCAACACATATTCTTACGGTTTCGGTTCCATTGATCAGCAGATCAGCCAGCGTGCGCTTGATAATATGTTCCAGTATGATGCTGCGCTGAATTTAGATCTTGGAAAACTAACGCCTCAAAAGCTGGGCTTCTCCATTCCTGTATATGCAAGCATCAATAAAACAATTCTTACGCCTGAATATGATCCTTATGATCTTGATGTATTATATCGGGACAAATTAAACATGACCAACAACAGGGATTCTGTAAAAAAAGCTGCAACAGATATCACTACCATTAAAACCGTAAACTTTACCAATGTGCGGTTTGGGCAACCAGGTGCAAAAACACGATTATGGAGTATAAGTAATTTTGATTTCAGCTATTCCTATACCGAATTTGATGAAACCAATCCTACCGTATTAAAAAACGACATAAAGAAATACCATGGTGGTTTGGGTTATACATTCAACGCCCCCTCGAAATTCAAAGAGCCATTTAAAAATGTTATAAAGAACCATAGTGCCTGGCTTGCACCTATAAGAGATTTCAACTTTAATTATGTGCCTTCGTTGCTGAGTGTGCGCTATGATATAAACCGGCAGTATGGCATTTTTATTCCGCGTATTGTGGATACATACGATTCTAAAATTGAGCGCGTTGATACAACCTACGATAAGTATTTTACCATGGACAGGTATTATAATTTAAGATGGGATTTTACACGCAGCCTTAACCTTGATTTTTCTGCTATAGCCAATGCAAGAATTGATGAACCGTACGGCCAGTTAGACACAAAGGCAAAAAAAGACACAGTAGAGGAAAATTTCTTTCAGGCAGGCAGGAATACAATGTATCAGCAGCATGCCACAATAAGCTATAATATTCCGTTCTCAAAATTGCCAATCACAGACTGGATCAATGCGCACTACAGCTATACAACTACCTATAGCTGGACTGGTGCAAGTTTGCTTGCTGTGAGTCTCGGTAATATTATTCAAAACTCACAACAAAACAGTTTAACCGGCGAATTTGATTTTCCGCGATTGTATTCAAAATCAAAATTCTTTAATGCTGTAAGTCAGCCTTCTGATAATACAAATAACGTAGCAAACCCTAACGACAGCATTCAACCGCCGAAGCCAAGAGCAGAAATTTTAAAAGATTCTGCCGGAAATAAATTAAAAGGTTTTGAAAAGCGCAATGCTTTGCAGAAATGGCGCCAGCAAAAAAGAGATTACAAAAAACAACAGCGCAAGAATAAAGAACAGGGACAAATGAACGGTGCTGTAAAAGTTGCAGGCCAGCTGATAACAATGGTCAAGCATGTATCGGTGAGCTACAATACAGGTTATGACAGCCGTGTGCCTGGTATTACAACAGGCACCGGTTATTTAGGGCAAAACCAGGCTTCCAATCAGCCGGGATATGACTACATTTTTGGCAGGCAACCTGATTCAAATTGGTTGAATCAAAAAGCAAGGGAAGGCGTAATTACAAAAGATAGTTTATTCAATCTTGTTTACACACAGGATTATCAGCAGCAGATCAACATAACCGGCCAACTTGAACCTTTCCGTGAATTTAATGTTGACCTGAATTTTCAGAAAACATTCTCTAAAAATTATTCGGAATTATTCAAGAATATTTCATCCGACCCAACTAATGATAACTTTAGCCATTTAAGTCCTTTAGCGGGTGGCGGCTTCAGTGTTTCTTACATCAGTTTCCAGACTTTATTTAAAAAGAGTAATCCAAACGAAGTATCGCAAACATTCCAAAAATTCCAGGACGATCGTATCATTATAGCTAAGAGACTGGCGAATGCAAACAGCTATTGGGATAAAACATTCCAGGGCGATGGTTTCCCCACAGGTTACGGGCGTTACCAGCAGGATGTATTGCTTCCTTCGTTTATTGCGGCATATACAGAAAAAGATCCGAATTCAATTCCGCTTATTAACCAGGACAATTCCAGTATAAAGGCAAATCCATTCAACGGTATACATGCATTGCCTAACTGGCGTCTTACTTACACCGGGTTAACACGCATACCTGCGCTTGCAAATGTGTTCAGCAACATAACCATCACGCACGGATATAACAGTACATTTAGTATGAACAGCTTCACCAGTTCATTACTATATTATGATCCGCTGCATCTTGGCCAGCCTGCTTTTATAGACCCGATATCGGGCAACTATATTCCGTATTTCTTAATTCCAAACTTAACTATACAGGAACAGTTTGCGCCGTTAATAGGTATTGATGTTACTACCAATAATCAAACTGCATTGCGTTTTGAATATGCAAAGAGCAGGCAGTTAAGTTTAAGTTTGTACGATTACCAGTTAAGTGAAGTAAGCAGCAGCTCTGTAACTTTTGGCGGCACCTACAGAAAGCATGGGGTGGATCTGCCTTTTAAATTTCCGTTTATTAAGGCAAAACCGGGGCAAACAGATTTAAATGTAACACTTGACCTGGCTTTGCGCAACGACCTGCAAACAAACAGCAGGCTCGATCAACCAACGGCTTATAGTACTGGTGGCCAAAAAACGATCAGCATACAACCTTCGTTTGATTATTTAATCAACAATCGCATTGATCTGAAATTCTATTTTGATCAACAGCGCATCATTCCATATATATCAACATCGGCGCCGATCACTAATACAAGAGCAGGTATTGAATTGCGCATATCTATTGCACCACCCGGGCCATAACAATAGAGATATAAATGCATGGTTGAATAAGCATCTATCTCACCTTTTTGCAAAACTCATCTTTGCCGTTGTAGTATGAAATAAGGCCGGTAATATTGCCTGAAGCATCTTTTACAAATTCAATTCTTGCATTAATAATTTTCAGGTAGAAATTAGTTTCATCTTCTGCGAATAAAGGAGACTTTGGCAAACCACCTTGTGGCGCTTCCAATTGCAATTGTTCATTTTCCAATGTGATGTATGCATGATGTTTTTTGTCAAAATCATATTGACCAATATATTTTTTCAGAACAACATCAGGAAGCTTTATACTAACATGATCACTCATTAATTCATAAGATTTATGAAAAATAATGGCTGAGAGATCAGTACTGATTCCATTCAATGCTTCGCCAAACCAACCTTCATTATTCAACAAAATAACGGTTACATCTTCACCTGGATAATAACATAAATATGTAATAAAACCAGCCAAACCCCCACCATGTGAAATGGTTTGTTTGTTAAAGACAGAATCAATGTAAACGCCATAACCGTATTTGTCAAGATGCGGTGTAAGCATCGCCTTCCATGATTCGGCAGCAAGAATTTTTTTATCTGCAATTGCCTGTGCCCATTTATGCATATCACCTGTTGTGCTCCAGATTGCACCGGCTGCATAAGACACTGTTGAATCCCATCGCCAGGCTGATGCTTCTTTCTGAATTGAATCATTTAAAGTTTGATAACCCGTTGCAATGTTTGTATCTGCTGAATGTTTAAAATCAAACAGGGAATGTGTCATTTGCAAGGGCGTGAAAATGATATCACGTACATTCTGTTCATAAGATTTGCCTGTTACTTTTTCTATGATCATTCCCAGCAAATAGTAACCTGAATTACAATAGCGGAATTGTGTGCCCGGCTTAAAATCCAGGTTGTGCTTAAATATAAGATCGAGCGCCAGTTGCTTGTCTGCCGGGTTGCAAACTATAGCAGAGTCTGCTTCATCAATATCATTCGTATAATTGTAAATACCTGAAGTGTGTGTTAGCAAATTTTCAAGCGTTATTTTATTTGCATACTTGAATTGCGGAAAATATTTGCTGAGTTTATCCTGTACAGAAAGCTTGCCTTCTTCCTGCAATTTTAAAATAACGGTTGCTGTAAATTGTTTGGTGACAGAACCAATTTGAAAAATAGTGTTTGAATCATTTAAAACATGTGTGGCAAAATTTTTATAGCCATAACTTTTTTGCAATAAAACTTCCCCTTGTTGTACAATCAATGCATTGCCGTTAAACTTATTTACTTTATTGGCTGCTTGTAAATATTCATCCAGTTTTTGTGTGATGGAATCATTTTGTGCATTTATGTTTGAAGTAAAAACTATTATATTAAAAAAGATAAAGAAAGAAAAGTGTTTATAATTTTTCATGATCATTTTTATTTAATCTTTATCCATTCATATGCTTTCTCCTGCGTGAAAATGGCTTTTGTAACTTTTCCGTTTTCTCTTATAAATTCAGCAGTGGATCTTATGCGCATTACATCTGGCAATAAAAATAAAGTCTTGGAAAGTGGTTGCATTACCATGTGCCTGCCGGTTTTATTTGAAAGGTCCATGTATAATTTACCTTGCTCTTTATAGATTGTGAGTGTCTCACTTTTTTTAATTACTGCCTGGTATGTACCTATGTATTCATCCAGTAATGCATCATTAACTGTTGCTTCTTTTTCCAACATGTTACCTAATGCGAGTTGAAAAACATTATTAAACAACCGAAATCTTTTGTCGCTGAAATCTGTTGTGTCTTCACCTGATAATTGATTGGTTAAAATAGAAACATACACATCTTTGCCAGGATAATATTCTTCAAATGCAGTGAAGCCGTTTACCTGTCCTTCATGATGAATTCGTTTTACTCCGAAGCTATCAACAAACCATCCGTAGCCATAATTTGTATAAGAATCATCATTTAATTTATAAGGCCTAAAAGCTTTGTTCAACGTTTCTTTACTTACAAGTTTATAAGCAAGCAGCCCTTTGTTCCATTGATATAAATCCTCAGTGGTTGACATTAAATCGCCACAGCCAAATGCCAGTGATGCTGTTTGATATTCGCAGTTCTCAAAGAAGCCTTTGTCTCTTGTATAACCTTCAACACGGTTTGGAATAATAGTATGCTCATCATCAAACAATGTATGTTGTAGACCTGCGCGACTAATAACATTTTCTTTCATGTACTGATGATAATCTTCGCCGGTTACCTGTTGAATAATGTATGCCAGCAATACATAGCCTGAATTTGAATAATTATATTTTGTTCCGGGTTTAAATTCCAAAGGCATGTAATCAAAATATTTAATGATTTGCTGCGGTGTGAAATCATGTCTTTCTATATATTGGTTATGTGTTGTATCCGCGTTTGAATAATCAGGAATGCCTGACGTATGCGTTAATAAATTTTCAATCGTAATTGTATAACCTTTGGAAGGATAATCCGGAATATATTTTTGAATGCTATCCTGCAAAGAAATTTTTCCCTGTTCAACCAATTGTAAAATGCCGATGGCTGTAAACTGTTTTGTAATAGAACCGATTCTAAAAATCATATCTGATTGCACAGCCACATTCAATTCTACATTAGCGCTGCCAAAGGCTTTCTTATAAATTATTCCATTTTTATCTGCGATTAAAATAGAACCGCCCGGTTCGTTTGGTTTGAATTGAGTAGCAATTAAGCTATCAACAGATTTCTCCAATTGTTCATTGGTGCCGTTTTGGCTGAAAGAAAAAATTGCAGCAATAAGGCAAAGTGATAGTGATATAATTTTCTTCATAACAAATAATCAGACAGCAAAATTCTTATCTGTTTAAATAAAAGATAAGAATATTATTGCTCAAATCGCGATTTGAGAAGCACAAAAGATGAAAATGAATAATTGATTAACTGGTTTGTAAAGCAGACTTGCGAAACTCAGACGGAGAAATTCCTGTTGACTGTTTAAATATTCTTTGAAAAGTTGCCTGTGAACTAAAACCACATTCCAGCGCAACACCGGCAATTGTAAGATTGTCAGTTTCCGGATGTAAAATTTTTTCTTTAAAAGCTTCGATGCGATATTCATTTACAAACTCGCTAAAACTTTTGTTAAGGTTCTGATTTAAAACAAATGAAATTGTTTTTTGCGGAATAGAAGTGTGTTCGGAAAGAATAGTTAAATTAAGATTTGGATTGAGAAACAATTTACCGTCAGTCATAGTTTTTTTAACAGAAACGATTGTTAGCGCAATTGCTTCAGCCGATAAAGTTGAACTAACAGGCTGCGTTTTTTTAATAAGACTAACTTCAGTTTGCGAAACGATATAGCCTTTTATGCCTAACCAATAAATAATTATTGCAAGCGGAATATAAAGTGGATACCAATCAAATTCATTCAGCAATTTATCAGTATACTTTGGAATCACATACGGAATAAGAAAAACAAGCCAGATTATTTGAAACGTTGCGAATACACGAATGAATTGTTGCAACCATTTAAAGTTAATTGTTTGCTCATTCAACACGCCGTTCTGTTTCTGTTTGAATGAAGCAAGATATTTTGCAGACATCCAAACATAAAAACTCACACTCATCCACCGCGGAATATCTGCATACACATTATACTCATCAATAAAAATTCCCCATGGTTGAGGATGGTTTTTTAGAACGCCGGTTAACACTCCAATTATAAAAATGTATGTAGCCAATTGCGGAACTAAATCAATAATTACAGGATAAAAATGAAAGCGTAATTTTTTTGTAACCTTGAAATTTGAATCAAGCGAAGATTGAATATAAAGGTAAAGTAATGGGCCGAACGGCATTACAATCACCATCGGAATCAAATCAGAAATAAACCGAAGGATATCTGAATTAAACCAGTTTTCATAATTCGCATATAAATTAAAACTGGCTAGCGACATCAAAAAAATTAATACTGCAAGTAATCGGTTGGATTGTTTATTCTTTTTTGAAAAGAAAAGCAAGCTGCTGATAATAAATCCCTGGATTGCTCCAAGTAAGATGATAGTATTTAAAAATGATGAGTTCATCCTGACTGCACATGCAAATGTAAAAGCTATAATTGATGGGAATTCAATTTTATAATTAAGTTTTATTTACTTCATTACGTGTTGTATTTTTATTTCCGAATAGAAAAACTCTACACCCTTCTGCTTATGCTTGTTAAAACTTTCGGTAGCGCTGTTTATGGAGTTGAAGCCATTACTATCACCATTGAAGTAAACGTTAGCGCAGGTGCTCACTATACAATTGTTGGCTTGCCCGATAATGCTGTGAAAGAAAGTTTGCAGCGCATGGAAAGCGCCATCAAAACAAATGATTGGTACATGCCGCGTACAAAGATCGTAGTCAATCTTGCACCGGCTGATATAAAGAAAAGCGGTTCTGCATTTGATCTCCCGATAGGTATTGGTGTATTAGGCGCAAGTGAACAAATTGAACAGCCGGAACGTTTGGCTGAATATGTTATAATGGGTGAATTAAGTCTGGATGGAACGGTTCAACCCATAAAAGGGGCATTACCCATTGCTATACAGGCGCGCAAAGAAGGGTTTAAAGGATTGATCGTTCCAAAAGCAAATGCGCGCGAAGCGGGAATGGTGAACAGTTTGAAAGTATATGGCGTAACGCATATAAAAGAAGTGGTTGATTTTTTCAAAGATGAAAATTCACTCAAGCCTGTTGAGGTAAATACACGCGAAGAATTTTTTGATGCACAGCAACATTTTGATGTTGATTTTAATGATGTGAAAGGACAGGAAAATATTAAACGTGCATTGGAAATAACTGCAGCGGGTGGTCATAATGCAATATTGATCGGGCCGCCCGGTGCTGGTAAAACAATGTTGGCGCGACGATTACCAACTATTCTTCCGCCATTAAGTTTGTATGAAGCATTGGAAACAACAAAGATCCACAGCGTTGCGGGCAAGTTGCCTGAAAACAGTTCATTGATAAGCAGGCGCCCGTTTCGTTCGCCGCATCATACTATCAGTGATGTGGCATTGGTGGGTGGGGGCGGCATTCCGCAACCCGGTGAAATTTCTTTGGCGCACAATGGTGTTTTATTTTTAGATGAGTTACCTGAATTCAAACGTACTGTTCTCGAAGTAATGCGCCAGCCGATGGAAGAAAGAAGAGTAAGCATATCAAGAGCAAAGGTTGCTGTTGATTTTCCTGCAAGTTTTATGTTGATCGCTTCTATGAATCCATGAAGTTGCGTTGCCTTTTTCCGTCATTTGTGGAAAGGATGGGTGCGGGAAGATAGGAGAGGGATATATCAATGCTGTCTTGATGAATAGTGATCTTTTCTGTTATGGTTTCAATGATACTTCGTTTTTCATCAAATGGTAATTCTGGCCATCTGTTATAGAGGTCTTTGGCTTCTTGGATAACCGTATCCGTTGAAAGACTTTGAATTTTTAAGAAATCAATTTCTGCCTCAAGTTCGGGTAATTGCTTTTCAAACTGACGCACTTGTTCTTCAATCGGTCTGTAAAGTGCAGCGAAATCATCTTTTTGTAGTTCTCCATTGATTCGAAGGTGTACGAGCTCACTGATTTTCTTTTTTAACGAGTTGTATTCCTGCAATGTAGACTTATACAATGTTTCTTTTTCTGTAAGGATAGTTTCACTTGCCGTAGCGATTGATGTAATGTCAGCATCGGTTAATAAGAATGATCTGAGTTGTTCGTGATATATTTCGTCAATATCAGCAACATCAATTTTTCGTTTGCATTGTTTGCATTTATATACTGGTGTTTCAGTATATACATACATCTTTGCGCCGCACTCACAGTATATATACCCTGCTAGTAAATGAACTGTTTTTGGGCCGGTGGGAACTCGCTTCTTTTCTTGTTGATCCAAAATAGTGTTGCATTCATCCCATAGATCGGAACTGATAATAGCCGGACAAGGTATCTCTACCCATTCAGATTGGGGTTTTATAATCCAATTCTTTCTCTCACCAAGGCTCTTAGTATAATTGGCTCTACGTATGCCTTTTGCGGTTGGGTCACGAAGGAGTCGGGTGATGGTTGTGTCGGTAAATTTTGACCCGTTTCTGGTACGGTAGCCGCGTTCATTTAATGCAGTTGCTGTCGCTTTTTTGCGTTTGGTTTGCAGGAATACTTCATACACCTGCTTTCTGATCGGAGCTTCTGTTTCATCAACGATCAGTTGCTTTCCATCCCATTTATAACCAAAGGTCGCTTGACCACCGAGAGGTTTTCCGAGCCTTGCTCTGATTGGCACTGAAGCAGCAACTCGTTCTGCAATCTCTTCTCGTTCCCATTGTGCCATTGCTGCGATAATGGTGTAAAAGAGACGACCAGCTGGTGTAGATGTATCAATAGATTCTGCCAAAGAAATAAGGTCTGCATCACAGTTTCTGAATATTTCCGAAAATTCCAATAGTTCTTTTGTATTTCGAGCAAGCCTGGCAAGCTTTGAAAAAATGAGGCCACTTATTAAACCGTCCCGAATATCTTTAAGCATGCGCTTCGTTTCTGTATAGTCCATAATAGATTTGCCGGACAGGGCATCCAGGCGGTATACAGTCACTACATTCCATCCCTTTGCCTTTGCGTACATACGAGCTCGTTCTTCATGATGTTCTGGGCTGTCTCCTTGGACTTGCATATCAGTTGAAACTCGAATCCAAATGCCGATATTTTTGTTTTTTTCCATTTTATAAAAATACAACTTCTTTTATAAATTGCTAACATATTTAGTTGCATTAGTTTTAGCGTGACTCAAAATTTAATCAAACTATAAACCAATATTTTAGAGCAAATCAATAAGCGCTGATAGTACTGTGATAAGGGCCTTATCATTGCATAATTATGGAATAGAAAATACAAGAATTACAAAACATTCATACATTAGAAAAAACTTTATGAAGTATCTGATAGCTTTTGTCATCACGATCTGCACAGTTCAACTAAACGCACAGTTATATTTTCATGGCTCTTTTGTTATCGTTGCTATTTGTCAAGATGGAATACTGATTGGATCTGATAGCAGAGTATCTTTTAATTCTCCGGAGGATGAAGGAAAGAATTATACTGTAAATGCACAAAAGGTTATTGGTTATTTTGATGATTTTCAGAAAATATTCCCTTTAAAAAATTGTGCTTATGTAAGTGTTGGCCCCGCTATTTTAGGAGACAAGTTTATGGCATATTATCTTGATACAATAAATAAATTAATGCCTAATACAATTAATGTAACAACGGCATATGATTATATAAATTCTACTATCTCTACTAAATTTCCAGAAGGTTGGCGACCCTTCATGTCACTGAAAATATTTATTGCCGGCTATTTTAATAATATGCCTTGTATCAAAGCGTTTGTAAACGGTATTGCTCAACCAACAGCATGGAGATATGGTTTTTATACCTCTGACAATCGCAGTAGTTTTAAAGCTGTATATAATCGCAATTTAACTTGCCAGCAAATGAAACTACTAATGGATTTATGCATTAAACAACTACCAACAGAAATAAACGAACAGACTATAATAGGTGGCAAAAGCTATTTTTTAGAAATTACTCCAAAGAATGAATTCATTTGGCTTGATGGAGCTCTCCCACAACCGCAACCAAAAAATTTTCAACAACTATATAAATTATATCATTCTAATAAAATCAAAATGACATTTGTTCCTCCTATTCCGGAAAATAAAGTCAAATTTGAAGCGATGCTTGACTCTACAATTGCTTCACTGAAAAAAATAAAAAAATAGCAAGTACAACTTGATTCTTGCATACGATAAGTTTAAAATCATCATATTTTATAATTATTTTTTCTTGTCAAGATTAAATCAACAACACTCTTGTTTAAATCCATCAAAAATATATTTTAGAAAACAACAATAGGGTTGAATTCCAGCTGAGTAAGTACTATTCCTTCGCTAACCAAACCCATATGATGGTTTTGCACATATGTGAGAAAAATAATAAGTATTATATTTTTTTTCATATTAATTTTATTACCATCAATATGATTTTAGTGCTTACAGATAAGAATGATAGTCATGCAAATTTTCTTTTAGATAAAATCTCAAAAGAAAATCTGCCCTTGTATAGATTTAACCTAGATGTCGAATCTTTAAAAGGCACTTACGTAAGCTATAAGAATCACAAATGGTCAATTGAACAAAATGGAGAAAAACTCTATTTGGAAAAAATCAGATGTGTTTGGAACAGAAGAACTTTTGTAGAATTATTGCTTGATGAAGAATATGATCAATCAGTAGATTTAAAAATTTGGAAAGGTGAATGGAACAAAACTTTGCTTGGAATTTATTCGTCAATTTCAAAAATACCCTGGTTAAACTTTTGGCGCTTAGCGTACGCTGCAGAAAATAAATTTTTGCAGATGGAAATGGCGATAGATTGCGGTTTATTAGTCCCCGAAACTATTGTAAGTAATAATAAAAAAGATCTTGTCGAATTTGGAGAAAGTCATGAACCTGTCGCCTTAAAATTAATGCAACAAGACTTTTATAAAACTCGTAATGAAGAGTTTATGGGTTTTTATGTGAATAAGCTAAATTCTAATGATTTGTCCAAATTTGGCGACCAACGAGAAAACCCAATTGTTTTACAGAAATATATTGATAAAGATTATGAGGTACGATATACTGTTGTAGGAAATAAACATTTTGCCTGTAGGATAAATTCACAAGAATCACAATTGAGCAAAGTTGACTGGAGAAGATATGATATTCCCCATACCCCGCATTTTGCCATTGAAATTCCGGGTGACATAAAGAATAAAGTAAGTGAGTTAATGCAACGACTTCAAATTGAATATGGAGCATTAGACTTTATAATAACTAAAGAAAAAAAATGGTATTTTTTAGAAGTAAATTCTATGGGACAATTCCTCTGGATTGAGGATTTAACAGGATTACCAATTTCTGAAGCACTTATTGATTGGATGAAAAATCATTTAAATTAAAATATAATAACATGAAAGTTTTCGCTTCAAATTATTTAGAACCACTTGTTGGAGAAACTGTAGACTCTGTCCAAAACTGGAATTGGCAACCAACTAATCCTGACGTAAAAGAAATATATGCTTCTGGTTCTAAGACTGCAACTAGAAGTTCTACTTATTCTACTGAAAAAGATAACGAGTCAGATGCAGATAGACCAAATGAAGGGAAGTAAGAAAAACATCCCACTGTAACTTTGCTTGGTCACTTAAATGCATTTGAAATAGTATAGCTCGATATTAAACATTCGGCTTCAAATCCGCCTATCCCCCACAAAGGAAAGAGTAAAATTTAAGCTTAAACATATTAACGCACTTGCAAAAATATTTGACTGCTCACGTAAGGATTTTTTTGCCAACCAAGCCACAATAATAAACTCATTTCATTAATGAAATGAGTTATTGATAAGCATTTGAATAATTTTTTTATCTGCTGATAATCTTTTAAGTTTTATACTTGGTAGCTATATTTATATGTGATTTTCTTAAATAAATAAAAACATGTCACTGATAGAATTAATCGCTTCAACAAATGAGATGATTGATAAAATATATCCATCTAATATGCGTAAGTTTATTGAATCCCAACAACGGATTGAAAGTCTATTAAGTGTACAGCAACAAGCAAAGCGGTGGGAGCAATTTATTCCACCTTTGAAATTAATTAAATACAATAATCTGTTTAAAATTCTTAATGGAGGTACAAGTATAGCCGCTATAGTAGAAAAAATGCACCTTGGCTATTTCCAGTATGATTTTGCGAACTTTTTTGATGGCGAAGAAAATCAAAATGAAGCTTCCGTAATAAATGAATCCAACCGAATAAAGCATATCATTACGAATGTATATAATGATCATAAACAATTATTTCAAGTTTCACCGAGAGAATTTGAAGAAATGATCGCGGAGCTATTATTGGCACAAGGATTCGAGGTTAATCTTACAAAACAAACAAGAGATAATGGTTATGATATATTGGCAATCAAAAAAATAGGGTTACATGAACCATTAAAATTTTTAGTTGAATGTAAGAGGTATAAAACGCAGAAGGTAGGCGTTGATATCATCAGAAGTTTTAAAGAAGTTATCAATACTGAAAATGCTAACAGAGGAATTATTGTAACAACATCTTATTTTACAAAGGATGCTTTAAAAAAGCAAAAAGAAACACCATACTTGTTGGATTACCAGGATAAAGACAAAGTGATGGGATGGGTAAATGAATATTGGATACAAAATATTGCATCAAAAAAATTAGATTAATAATGAACTTGAGTATTCAATCACTTGACAGCCTAGCACAAGATTTTCAGCCTTCATATTTTTTCAAACTTTTCAAAACAATCTGTGCGACTGAGTTTTTTTTCTTTTTTGATTCATCAATATCTGAATTATCATACGACACATTCACTCGATATCCTTTCATGACTTTTTCAACAGGTGCGTTTTGCTGTATAGATACATCTAAAAATGAGAACAAGGCATCAGGCGTAAAGAATCTTACGTCTTTCGAGTGAAAATCAGGAATTGTCTGCGTACATATTTTCTTTATTTTTTCCAGTTGTTTCGTATCTCCGGAAAGAGAAACAATTGTTGTATATGATGCTTCAATACACTTTTGAATATTATGCATTTCCCATTCTGCATTCGTTGTATTACATATTTCAACAGCAATTGTTTTGTTGTCTTTGGTAAGAAGGACATCGACTTGACCGGTGCTAGTAGGCAGAGGTACTTCTAATATCGCAATATATCCCCGTGCTTCGGCCATTTTTTTAACCAGAGTTTGCAAATACCGATGTGTCGACATAGATACTTCAGGCTCTGGCTCTGCTACTTGTTCTTCACCCGTGATATTAACACGCGCTTCCCCAATAGGAACGACATCTGCCTGTTTCAATGGTTGTGGTTTAGGAGCTGGTGTAGGCGTTTGTTGGGGCGCTGCTTTGTTGTCAGTAGGATCGGTCATGCTAAGCGAATCAAACAGAAGTTTTTCAACTTCACGCCTTGGTGTTGCGTAGTGTTTTCGTGTATTAATGAGCACTGTTTCAATGTTTTGTTTTTGTTCATCGGCAGATACAGAATGTAATGGGAGTGTAGTCAGTGAACAATCATACTGTGGTTGTTCAATTGAGATAACAGCTTCACCACGGGAAAGATTTTGCAAATCGGCCGCTTCGAAATGCATAAAACTATTTGCAAGCACTTTGGCATCAGGTTCACCAACCCGAAATGCAATGCGCGTATTTACATTTCCTAATACACTGTTGAGTAATTCTGTATTCTCTCGTTGCAATTGTCGTAAGTCCTGATGTGATAATACTAAGCCAACATTATATTTTCGGATTCCGCTTAGCATATCAAGAATGGAAGGCGTAATGAAATTGTGGAATTCATCTAAATACAGAAATACTGGTGTGCGTTCACGCTGTTCCTGCCGTCTAAAAAGCGCTTGGTGTATTTTTGATAAGAGCAATGAACCAAGTAGGTAACTATTTTCGACACCGATTAATCCTTGCGACAGTTTGCACAGTATAATTTTATTTGTTGAAAGCAGTGATTCAACATCAAGCGACTTTTTTTGAATCAGCATGTTTCGGATACTCTTTGGTCGCAAAAAACTATCAAGCCTGGTGAGAATTGGCCCAACTGAATTCGATTTAAGCAACGGAAATTCTTTGAGCCAATAATACAAAACTGTTGGATCGGTCACATTCTTCAGCATCCCTTCCCGATAACTTTTTTCAATTAAAAATCTGCGTAGATCATGGATAGTGCCGCCAGACGGATGTTCCAAAAGCGCCTGGATTGCATTTCCTAGCACTGCATTCATTTGATCTCCCCATGACGTTGCATATCGTCTGAATGAAGCAACCAAATCTGATGAAAGTATTTCGCGCTCAGTTTCAGAATGTGCGTGAAGAATATTAAGCCCGATTGGAAACTCGATATCTGCAGGATCAAGTAATACAACATCGTCAAGTCTATGCTTCGGTATGCGTGAAATAATATCGTTGATTAAATCACCATGCGGATCAAGGACAACTGCACCAAGTCCCTTTTCTATATCCTGCAGCACAAGCTTTGTAATGAGAGTTGATTTACCGGTACCGGTTGCACCAATAATGTGCATGTGTTTTACCCGGTCTTCAAGTGAAACAGTCACGTTGGTTGTTACACCATTGTGATAATTCTCTCCAAGAACAAATTCTTTGTGTATTGCAGTTGCAGGTGCTGCAACCGTTTTTCGCGTTGCAGTATATAATTTTTTAGATGTAATTGTTTCGAACGGAAAATGAAGGAGTGTCACCAATTCATCAGTGTTAAGAAGCATCCCTAATCGGTGTGATTCTCGAAGACACACATCGGTAACGCGTGTTTCAAAATCATACCCTTCGGATGATGGCGGCATCAGTTGGTTGTATTCACTTTTTGTTCCAATAGAAATCGTTTTGCACAATTGTCCTCCAATGCGTACTGCAGTATCTCCATCATTTGCTATTCCCAGTGTTCGGACAGTAACAGCAAATAATGGACTTCGTACTTTTTCAAGCGCAATGCGTGGTGCAGTGGGGTCATTAAGAAAGAACGATGTTCCATCGTTCATCGTGGTTGACTTCAGAATGCTTTCTGACCAAGTGTTGCAGGTACTTTGAAACAAAATTTGAACTATGCCTTGTTCTTCATCTTGCAATCTGTCAAGAATGGCAAACACACCGATCAATGGGTCAAGTGACACGTTTTTCATTGTTTGTATCGGCCGAAAAAACTCCTGCTGTAATCCTAAATCGTAAATGGCTGTGTACCCTTCTTGCGGAACCAGATCATAGAGATATTTGTCCGAATAGTAGAGGATTGCATCAGGAAAATAAGCAGTAACATATGTTTCAATAATACCGATAACCGAATTACTCGAAACAAATTGAATATTAATATTTTCGCCGGTACCAATAATTTCAAACGATATGATTGTTGGTTCATAGGACGAAAGCATAATGAGTAGCGCCTTCATTCGTTCGATAACAATCTTTCGCTCTTTAGGAAACTTGACGTGTAGCGCAGCCAAAGGCTCTGTTGGAACATACTCAAAGGACTCAATGGTTTGATAATCGAGTTCTCCGAGTTCCATTTTTGGAGATGGCGACACACCTTTTACCGACTCAAAGAGGCGGCTAAGCACGGTGTGTTTTTTGCCATCGTCAATATACTGGCCTTGTGCCCTGTGTCGAAAAAAGGGAACGAATGGCGCTTCCAAATGCACGGGAATATCAGAGACATGTATTCCTCGTCCTCGATATTCCCATGTATAAAACTGGTAGGTAAAATACTCAGCGTCAGTCATGGCTTCTATGCTGCAATGTCTTTAATTTGACGCTCTGTCTCGGTGAGTTTAAATCCTTTTTCTTCCATAATGGCATCAAGCGTTTTCATAAGAGCTTGGTGCACGCATTCGCGAAACATGTTTTCACCATCAATTTCAAAAAAAGTACGGCGTGCTGCTCGGTCACGCAAATAGTCACCAACTTTTGTTGATTTGAACAGTGAATTAAGAGTACCTTCTGTTTCGTAGAGCCACCACGATACAAAGAAATTTTTGCCAAATGGTGCTGCACAAATATCAAATACCAAGTCTGCATGTTGAATGCGCAGGTATTCGCGTGAAGCGGAAAACATACCACCTTCTTTGTGTTTTGCACGACTGATCTTCGTATCGGGCATTTGTTGCGCCTGCAATGTTTTTTCAACTTGTGAATAAAATGCATCTGCGGACATGTTTAAGCCTTGAAAATAGTGCTGCCAATGGGAGAGCACTTGAGCGACGGGAATTGCCATAGGTAATCGTTAGTTTAAAAGTGAGTAAGTTGGTTTGATTATTAAAAATAGATACAATGAAAAGCATAAGTAAACGGGAATTTTCCCGTTTTTAAAGGGCTAAATACCCGCAATCAAATTGATAATTTGTAAAAAAATAATTTATATTTATTGCATGAACTAATTGAAATGAGGCGCTACCCTATCTTCCTGCTGCTGCTAATTTGCTGGCTTAGTGGTTACTCTCAAAGTCAAAATCTTGTTGCGAATGGAGATTTCTCAATACCGTATTATGCATGGAATATGACGGGAAATTTTCATTATAACAGTTGCATATATCATCCCTGCGATTTCAGTGATCCATATGCGTATACCTCATCGTCACAATGTTCAGACATCGATGATGCATCGGGCACACTCGCTGAAAGCATTACTATTCCAAATGATTGTACCGGCGGCACTTTTAGTTTTTCAAACAATACAGGAACAACCAATTACAATACTCCAACAGATATTCTGACTGTCTATTTTTTCTATAATGGACAAGCCACAGAAATAACCCAACTAACTAATCTCAATTATACGAATGGTTCTTGTTCTACAGTGTCTGCGGATGTCAGTGCTTTTTTAATGCAGCACAAAGGACTCACTGTTACGCTCGAATTCATTTCAACTCAAAGTATCGATGGTCATAATACTGCTTTTCGAATTGACAATGTTCAACTGAATGTAACAACTTCAGGTGGAGGAGGAACGACAGGTTGCGTAAATTGGATCAATGGCCCAATTCCATCAGACCTGAATGTTGTTACGGCCGCTGATTACTTATGTGAACATGGCATCATAACTAGTACTATCGATGTTTCAACATTGCCGACATATTCTCTTGATCAAGCTGCTTTTTTTACAGTTTCTTCATTATATAATGGATTGAATTATGTTCCGTATACGTTTCCTTGTGATTATTACCCTTCGATGATTACTAATATTGCAACCAGTGATCACCCTCAAATAGTAAATGCATTAACTTTCTTGGAGTACGGTGATGGCACATCATGTATACCGCGAGATTTCTTTGCTATCCACCCAAAAAATGCTGTTTCACTCGGCGATATTTTGCGAATGCTACTTGAGGCTTATAATATTTCTCCTGATCTGAATAATCAAAACAAATTCTCTCATACCTCAAGCACTTTTTTCTCCAATATTTATACAGATGATTTTAACTACGGATATTTTCAAAAAGCGAAAGAGATAGGATTATTGGATGGATACTATAATGACCAAGGCTTCTATACTCAAACATACCCGGGATATTTTTTTCTTGTAATGTTAGATCGTATGTATGAACGGTACGGTAATCAACATCCTGCACTTGATAGTGCTGCGTTTTATGTTCCAAATAATCTGAAACCAACAAATACTTCAGGAGCCGCAGATATAACAAAAGCTGCGTTTGAAACATATGAACATGATGGCTTTCATATTCCGAGCAGCGGTATCGGCCTTGATTTCAATTATAGCTATCATTCCGACCTTACTGATATGCCCCTGTTAAATATGGAATTACCATCTGGTTCGGTTGAAATGGAAAGTGTAAAAGAGCGATTATATCCGCTTGGAATTGGGTGGACGTTTTCATATAACATCTATATTCAAACGATTACAGACAATGCTGGTAACGATGCATATTTAGCGGTGCATTGGGGTGATGGAAGCCTCGACATGATAAGTGTACAAAATGGAGTTGGTCAATATCTTACACAAGGCAAATACTGCCAAATTTCTGGAAGCAACTTAATTAATGGTCATGTTCAAAACTTTTCGATTAAAACAAAAGATCAGATTACGTATGTATTTAAGAAGGATGGCGGATTGTTGTTACTTCAATCAATCACTGACCGTAACAATAATTACCTCACGTTTGTTTATGAACCATCTGTATGCAGTCAACGTGGATATGGAGCAACCGGAACCTATAGTCGACTAGTTCAAGTGACCGATAACTTCGGCGGAAGATATTTACACTTTACCTATTACCCAGGCACTGACGTCCTAAATGCAGTAAACGATAACACCGGAAGAACAATTACATTCTATGTTGATTGGCAGAATTTAAATTTAAGTTCGTCAACAAATCAAAAAAATTTTACAACAAATTATGCATACTATTATGGAAATGGATATCAGAATTTGTTACAGTCTATAACAAGACCGAAGAGAAATGTAATAACTGCAAGTTATAACGAAAGAAAACTGCAAATAATTTCAACACCAAATTACTCAGCGACCATACATTTCGGGACTGCTTATACTTCAACTTCAACGTCTGTACAAACTTCAGTTCAGGTTTCTCCATTGAACGGAACTGCTTATACAACCTCTTACAATTATGGAAATATTTATAATCTTATACAGTCAACAAGTAATAGTTCAAACATCGCTATTGAGTATAGCGATCAAGCCAATCCAACCCTACCAACATTAATTACAAATATTCATCAAGACTTGTTTGAAAATTTCAAGTACGATGTTAACGGAAACATACTCCAACACAGTATTACAGGTCAAAATAATAATTCGCAAGTGGAGTCTTTCATGTATGATGAAGTAAATGATATTATTAGCCACACACTGCAAAATGGATCAGTTATTACATACACATATGATAATCAAAATAACCTGACAAATGAATCGGGACCTTTAGGATATAACAAAACATACACCCGAGATCAATTTGAAAGAATAACGAAAGAGACCGATGGCACTGCTACGATAAGCATTGGATATAACGGGTATGGCAACCTTAATTCGATTTCATATGACGGAACTGCTGTCAAACAAAGCGCTGTCTACGATGACCTAAGCAGAATAATGGATATAACTGATGGCAATGGGCACATAACTCAGTATTCCTATGATCCTGATGACAATATAACGAGTATTACTGCGGATAAGGATAGCCTTAAATTGACCACACAATACATGTATGATGAGAATGACAACATTCATGCAATCATTGATCCCAATAACGACTCGACAACTCTGCAATACAACAACTCAGATGATCTTGAAAAGGAGTTCACAAGCAATAACATAGTTCGTAGTTGGAACTATAACAATGACGGCACATTGCAACAGTATATAAATAAAAATGGCGCTCAATTTAATTACTTGTATTATCCACAAGGTGATCCAAATGAAGGAAAAATTCAAAGTGATGGATATCGCAGTTATGAATACTATCCAACCAACAATATGCTTGACTATCTCAGGTTTGTAGACGGAACATCAGAATATCAATATAGCTACGATGACTTACTGCGAATAAAAAATCAAAATTATTCTGCACCAAACATCTCATCGTCTGTTGGCTACACATACGACAACTCAAATAACGTTACTCAAATTTCTTTGGGAACATCTGGGAAGAATTTTAATTATTCATACGATGCATTAAACAGAATCTCGGAAGTCAAAGATTGGAATAATGCTTCATTAGTCAAATATAACTATTCCACAAGTGGCTTGCTTGACTACGAAACATTGGGAAATGGCGTGGTAGTGCACTATCAGTATGATGCGGCAGAGCGGCTTGATAGTATTTGGAGCGTAAAATCAGATGGTACACGCTTGCATGCAGTCGGATGCAGTTTGGATAACAACGGCAATCACATTCGGGAATCATTCTTCGTCAAGTGGAATGGAGCAAATTACAGTTCTTCTGTATTTCAACCGCCAACATACCATTATGATGCAAACAATCGAATGACTGATGCAAACGGAACAGTACTCAAAAATGATAACGAAGGGAACGTTTATACTAATTTACAAAGCAACTTCACTGCTGACTATTACAACTTCGACAATAACCTATTGTCATGCACTGCTGATGGCAAAAACAAACAATTTGCATACGATCCAGCCGGTGTGCGGTATGCAGATGACGACAACATTTATACACTTGACAATTTACACAACAGTAATATAGTAGGGGTACAGCAACGCGGTTCCTCTGACTATACGTTGCTGTATGCTCACTCACCTTATGGATTAGTCTGTAGCATTGATCCAAATACAAATTCGAAAACATATTATCTCTATGATTTTAGAGGAAGTACTGTAGCACTGGTTGATGATAATCAAACTGTCAAGCAATATTATAAGTATGATCCATTTGGTCAAATAACTGAATCATCCGATTCATTGAAAACTGCTACACCATTTCTTTTCGTCGGAAAGTATGGTGTCATGTATGAGAGTCCACATTTATATTACATGCGGGCAAGATATTATGATCCTGTTGCAGGAAGGTTTTACGGACCAGATAAAAATTGGAGTACTAACTTATTTACCTATGGAGCGAATAATTCGTTGAGCAATATTGATCCGACTGGTAGAGATGTGGAGACTAATTCGGAAATTGGCAGCACTGCTTCCGAATCACTTAAATTAGGTTTTGAAGATTTAAAAAAATGGAACTTATTTGAACTTGAAACAAACGGACTACCAGCATCTCTTGATTATGGTAATACTTTAGACAAAATTATATCAGGTCTCGGATACGCAAGTGTTGCTTTAACAGCTACTGAAATTTCGTATGATATTTATGCTTATCGAAAAAAGCAAATTTCGTTATCGAGACTCACTTTTGATTTGAGTAGTATTTTACTTAGTGAAAGTTTGAGTAAGCTTCCTGAATACGGAGGAGTTGCTGGCTTATTAATAGATATAGATATTTTCTCTTGGGAAATTGCATATGAACAGTGGCAGAGACATAAAGAACTACGTTGATTGTGCTATGAAATATCAAATAACATTTAAAAATGAATGGCAAAATGCAAAACAGATTGCTTCAGTTGCTTTTGTCGTGTTAACCGTTTTTCTTATTGCTCCTTTTTTTAAAATAAATGATGCTTTTTTTATGACTAAGTTTTGTCTAATATATCTTTTAACCCTTTTAATTCCATTAATCGCTATCCATCTAAATTATTATCTAATCAATAAAGATGATGTTCTTTTTTTCGATTCATTAAGAGGAGAATATACTTTTATTCACAAGCAGAAAAAAGTTATATTCAGTTTATTTGATATTGCTAAAATTGAAAGAAGTATCTCATATAAATCTAAACAAGGATATCAAACAGGGCTTAAGTTTTATATACCATGGGATCTCTACTGCCATATGGTTTTAACCTTAAATAATTCAACAAAGATTGTTGTCACGAGCTTAATGATTGGAAAACAAGATTTAGATTTTTTTGTAAATCCTGAAAAGGTAATAACAAAAATGAGTTTTTTTAGATGGGCTAAGGGACCAAGTATTCAATAAAAATTTTAAGTGAAAAGATTTTCATTTATCATATTATTCATTCTATTTTTTAGTAAATCATACTCACAATACGATCAATATATCTATGATAATTATAACAGACTGACTCAAATAGATAATGGTGATTGTTCAGGAATTAAATATACTTACGATGCAAACGGCAATAGAAAGTCAATATATCAATACGATATTATAACAAAAGACAGTGTTACAAACGAAACATGTCCTCACTCAAATGATGGATCAATAACGCTTACTTCTTCAAGTTATTTTAGCTATAAATGGAATAATGGTTTAACAAGTCCCACAATTAATAATTTATCACCAGGTAATTATTCTGTATTAATAATAGATACTGCTTCTAAAGCTACCTGCTCAAAAACTTTTACGGTTAAATCCCAGTTTGTTGATTCATTTATTTTAAAAACTCATGATGACTTCTGTACCGCAAATAGTGTCACTTCATCCAAAGTATCTGTTGTTGTTCCTGATGTTCGTGCTAAGTATGTGTATCATTGGAGTACGAGCAACGACACCGCTTTTACAACTACTGATTCCATTTCAAATATTGCTCCTGGGAAATATACCGTTGCCATCCGCAATACGTATACGGGTTGTATTAAGACATTTAATTTTCTTATTGCTGGATCGGTGATAGTTAGCCCAGTCGTGCATAATGAAAGCTGTCCGCATAGCAATAATGGAAGTATTGCGCTCATGCCTTCAGATTCATCACTGTATAGTTATCGATGGAATACCGGACAAACAACATCACATCTTGCAAGCCTGTCACCTGGAAATTATTCTGTGACAATAAAAAGCACGATAGACAGCACCGCTTCATGCAAACAGAGCTATACAATTCAACCTCAATTTGTAGATTCCTTTGCTGTGCAGTCACAAAACATCACATGTTTTGAATATGGCAACGGTTTAGCGCATGTTAATATCATAATCCCTGATACTCGTGCATCGTACTCATATCATTGGAGTAATATAAATGATACTTCATTTACTCCAAAAGATAGTATCACAAACCTTTCACCGGGAAGTTATTCTGTTCGTGTTCGTAATTCATTTACCGGCTGTTACAATTCCCTGCCGTTTACCATAACACAACCTACAGCAATCATTAATGGGATCGATAAAACCGATAACACTTGTTATGGGATTGATAAAGGAAATGCACTGGTTAAAGTTCAAAAAGATGCGTCGAATTATTCTTATGCATGGACCGGCACAAATCTTACTCAGACCTTTACCACGCAAAAAATAGATTCGCTTCCTAATGGAACCTACGTAGTCACAGTAACAGAAAATTTTGGTAACAAGTGTATGCTTAAAGATTCGGTTTCTATTTCGGGGCCAACTGCTGACAATCTCGTGGGAATCTCAACTGATTATAATGCAACTTGCTTTGGTGCAGGGGTAACGCTGCAGGCTAATGTGCTTGGCAATCCAAATGGTTATCGCTATGAATGGTTTAATAAAACGACAAATACTCCAGTAGATCAAACGGGTTCAGCGATTACGAATATACAGCCGGGTAATTATCTGCTTACAATTATTGCATTTACTTCTGATTCTTGTAAAAGCGTCAAAGCGTTTACGGTAAATCAACTAACCCCCGACAGCATTCTCTATCCAAACCCTACGACTGGAATGGTGAACATCGCGGTTTGCACACAAAGTAGCGCAAACATCAGTTATACGGTTTCATCTGCAATCGGGCAGAAATTAGAAACAGAAATGATTAATTCCATAGGTCGGCAAGTGATACAAATTGATTTGTCAAAATACCCTACGGGTGTTTATTTCATAACACTTATGAGTGACACCCAGAAGATGAAATTAAAGGTTGTAAAGTTGTAATTGGTTTTGTTGCTAATTGCGAATAAAGGAATCTCAAAGAATTTGAGACTTTAAAGCCGCAAATTCTTTCAATCAAAACTAAAATGGCATATCACCATTTCCAGAATCTACTGGTTGCTCTTCTTTTTTCTTTGTGGTCGGGCCATGTATCTTAAACGAATTAACATGACAATTAATGCTTGCCTTTGGTTCATTCTGTTTGCTCATATATGCGGTTGCATAGATGCGACCATGCACTTCAACGAGTGCACCTTGAACGAGGAACTTAGCCACCGTTGAACTAAGCCAATAACTACAGTCAATATAGGTCGTTGTCTTTATGCCTTTCTCTGCATCTTTTGATTTGTAATAATCGTTGATTGCAATGGTAAATGATACGACTGTGCGATTGGTTTTCTTAATGGTTCGTACGACTGCATCCTTTGTGATTCTTCCGATGATTTCCATGATTGTTTATTTTAATAGTTATAAATGATTTTAGTATTGACTGAATAATGCAAGACTATTAGGGTTTACTTTGTTGACATGGTGTTCGTTGCTATGTCTCTTGACGAGGTAGTAAATCGTTATATCTTCGTTTAGGGTTATAGCCCATGCAGCTTGCAGTGCTTTGGAACGAGTGCTTCGTTTCTTGTGCTGAATTTCCCAAGATAACTTCATAAGGTGTGAAAGCCGTGTTGTGTGTATCATAACTGTTTTAATTAATGATGAAAGAATAGTTGACACAAGTGCCAACATTGACCAGTGATAGGCAACAGTAATGAAGGGTGGGAATGAAGGCAAGGTTTTTAAAGAAAAAATACTACCTCGATGGATAGTATTTCAATAGTGGTGAGTGTGGAGATTTTTTGTTTAAAACCGGCAGGCAAATGAGGAACGAATGCAGACCTTGCCGGCATGAAATTGTGCGGAAGGAATAACTTTGCCGTTAGCACTGGTCAAGTCATGAAAAACACCTTTAAAGAGTAAATACATGAACAGCTAAAACAGACGAATGTTGTTTTGCGCCTTTTTATTTGGCAAATTATATGGTTTTGATTTTGAGAGTTTTCAAACTTTCCACATAGAAAAAAATAACAAAAAGTACTTACTTACATTACTTACAGGCATGGGCAGCTGTGCAAATAGCATCTATTATTGCAGCCACGGACGCAGCAGAGGCAGATGCTAGAAAACCATTTATAATAGTTGCAACTGTTGCTGCACTTATTACAGATTCGCCGAGAAATCCGGCAATTCCAGCAACTACTGCTGTTTCAGGGCCAACAGTCACGGCAGCGATTACACCTGCAGCTATCAATGCCGCCAAGGCAGTACCAAAACCTACTGTTAGTCCTCCCGTACAGGAATAGCATTTAAGTTTATCTTTCCATGAAACACCTAAAACTCCCGAAATTTCCGTGGTTTGGTTTTCCTCTAGTTTCGATGCAATCTGTTGAATAAGTTCTTCCCTTTGTTGTGGAGTAAAATTGCTACAATTAAAATCACCTCCGTTAACCTCTTGCAGGGCAATTTGATAAAATTCGTTATTGGTTTCCATTTCGTATCAATTTGAATAGTAAGTTAGTTCAAATGTATCAATAATGCAGAATCTTTTTGGAGGTAATAGCTACAGTTTTTTGGGTTTTGTAACCGCTTAATTTTTAAAATCACATCGGCTTCTAACATTACGCCGAAGTATGAGAATGAGTTAATACATTGCTTCTATACAACCAAACACTGATCTTTATCTACGATACATTTAACAAGCAAAGAAGCTAGGCGTTACCGAAAACTTGCAGGTATTGAAGCGGCGAGCCGTTAAGGCAATGGCGGAGGAACGACAGAATTGCCGCGCGAGTGCCTGCTTGCGGTGTTGGATATTGAGAGCCATGAAATGGCGGTAGCCAACTACGTTATACGCGAGTGTTTGGCCGTAGTTTTTGATTCGTGTGTGGGCTTTTGTGTATTGGCAAAAACTATGACAAACACGAAGCCGAAGCAGGCTGCGCAGGCGAGCACAAACATTGACAGCGGGTAACACTGTACAGGACTGAATGAATGCAACGATGTGGAGCGTAATTGATCGTGCAGCGAACAACGGAAAGGAGTGAAGCATGTGCTTTTCTCTGTGCGAATGATTGGCGTGCGGGTGTTAATAAAAGCCATGCTGAGCAATTGTGTGTGGGCTGTGAGCAAACGGATGAAGCGGAACACGGCAGCATGAATGAAGTGATGTAACAGGGTACAGGAGCTGTCCGAACGAAGAAAGCGGAGGAGCAAGGAGTGTGACAAACTTGCGAGAGCAACCTGAAAGGCATTGCAGGTATAAGCAACCATACAGAGAAGAATGGGGATTATTGCTTTTTCCTGCAATGGTTTGGCGAATTACTTGCCGACACTTTCTAAGGGAGACCTAAGTCTTCGGCTTAATTAATACTGTCGTTACTAAAAAAAGTTTAAAGATTTTGTGGCGACCATGCAGTAATCGTCAAAGCCTTTTTAAAGATTTATAGTATAGATTGAAGATTGCTTGCTTTCGACAAAGTTGTGTATAGATAATATTCGGACGCTATTACAGTATTGTTAACAAAGTGAGTAATTGTAACATCATATGGATTGAATCCGAATCCAAAATCTGTAAGGTAATTTTTTAAGTTATCATTAAGTCGTAAAGTTTGTTTTTTAACCACATCTTTTTTAATCCATTTGCCATTATTAAAAGTATAAACTTCTACATTAGTTTTGCCGTTATTATCTAGATAAAACAAGAAATTTCTTATCTCAACCTTTTCCCCAGAACGGTTTGCTTCAATTATATATAAATCTTTTTGAAGATAATTGTTATTTATTATTTCCTTTAAAAAATTATATCGTATAGAATTAATATTGATTGTATTCTCATTTTCTATTCCTACAAAAGCTTTAAAAGCTTTCAATCTGTTTTCATAAGTATTTATTCTTGAACTGTCATGAACTAAACCTATTTGATTATTTAAAGATTGTAAAGTGGCTTTATTCCAATTAATAAAAACTGAATCAATGTTTTCGATTTTTTGATTACTGTTTTCAATATTATTACAAGAAAAAAATAAAAAAATATATTGTAAATAGCTTAAATGAAAATGCATATAATTATTGATGTTAATTTTAATAAGGTTGTTTTCTTTCCACTACTCCTTGTTCTTCTCTAAGTTCAGAATCTTTTTTTCTTACTGATATTTCTTCTTTATCTAAAACTCCTTTTTGTTTACTATCTGGATCAGTTTTATTTGGATCAATCGTAGCATCATACGTTCCATCTTTCATATCTTGAGCATGAAACAATTCATGACCTAAGCCTATCTCTGGTGGACGACCAGTGCTTCCGTCTGCATTTACAATACCATCAGGTCCGGATTCAGTAGTATTAGGATTGTAAGAAATTGTGCTGCTTGTACCTTTCCCAGGTGTTTGTGCATCAGTTGCATTACTAGCTAAAGTTTCATTACCATCCTTAGTTTTAGTTATATCTACAGTTTTCTTAGAAGAAATTAAATCACTTACTAAAGCAGTTCCAACTGATAATTTTTTAGAGTCATTCGGAACTCCGCATATTTGAATATTTAATCTTTCTTTGTTGGTTAAATTATTAGCGATTCGAACTTCACCATTCTTCATTAAAACCAGTTGTTTGTTAGATAATTTTTGAAGTGCATTGAAAGTTTTGGCTTTAAATTTATCGCGACCTGTAATTACTATATCCTTTCCATTAGGATCTACAAAAATAAGTGGGTTATTTGCAGCATATTCATATGGCGACAGTGAATAATAATTATTTGAATGCGGGTCAATCGTCCACCACCTTCCTAACTCCGGGTCCTGCATTCTTGCACCATAGTCATATAGTTCAAGACCTGAACCATCAGAAAACTCTTTATTCTGTAATTCTTTACCGTTGTATTTAAATTTATTCTCCAATGTTCCAGCAGTTTTGCTACTTAACTCAGCCATTACTAATCCAAATGGATAGTAAGATGTAGCATCAATCACAGGTTTTGAAACAGTATTATCATCAGTTATTGTCATTCTTGTATTGCCCAAATTATCTCTTAAAAAATAATCAAATACGTAACCGTTATTTGTTCCATTTACTCTTATTCTTCCTTCTTCATGTGTAATATATTGCAGAGTATTATTTACATACATTATCCCACTTCCATATAAAGTTGTGGTAGTGGTGCTGCCTTCTACAACCTGTTTTTGCAGTTTGTTACCGGCCGCATCATATGTATATGTTATAGTACCTTTTCCACTGACTGATATTGTTTGTGGTAAATTTAAATAGTTGTAGCTGATGCTTGAAATATTTTTATTCTTATCGCCAATTAAATTTCCATTGTTATCATAAGTGTAATCTGTGGCTGTTTTAGTTGCTGTATTATATTTAAAATCTCCAAGTGTACTTGAATAATTATTGACGCCATCCGTCACTGCCTGCAACCTATTTGTCCCCGGAATTGATGTATAGGTTAATTGATCGATTAGGCTAGAGGAAGTAGCAGTGGCCGTCAATAGCCCATACTGATTCATTGTTATAAGATTTCCATTAGCGTCATAGCTCAAATTATTAACCGTGTACACGATACCGGCATTTTGATTAAAACTTGTGCCAGTGTATTGCGTAAAATTTGCTGCTGTCAACCGGTTTGCGGCATCATAACTGTAATCATATTTCCGTATTTGCCCGTCATGCACGCTTTTCCAAATTGTGCCTGTTATATTACCGTTATACTGCGTCGTACCAGTCCAAGTTGAACTGCCAACGGTTGGGCTTTTATCATAGCCAAGTTCAAAACCGAAATAGTTGCCCGCGCTATATGTAGGAGGAGTAGTGAATGTTTCTCCGCTGTTTGTCGTTCCGTTTGCTGTCGACAAATCTCTTACAAAAGCTCTATTTACTCCTAGTAACCAGCCACGAATGTTATAATCGTAATTTAGAGTTTCTAGGGGTGTCGTCGTGTAGTTACTTCCACTTTTAGTGTTGCCGAGGTTTTTTGTGTCTAATTGACCTAATTTATCATATTGTATTACAGAAATATTATTTTCCGCCGTAAGCGCGTTACTGTTTACTAAGGTATTTTGTATTTGTTTTGTTGTTTTAATCAGCCTGCTGAGATCATCATAATACATATGGCTGACCGTTACAGTTGTTTGAGCATTAGTGCCCGCTTTTTGTTCTTTGTGCACGGTTGTTAAAGGTTGGCCGCTCCAGTTGTATTGACTAGTTGTTACATCAATACCGCCGCTATAATTTTGTGTTTGTATTTGTATAGTTCGTGCTTTGTCATCATAGATATTTACTGTTGTTAGGTAAGTTGCCCCACCGCTACCCAAGACTTCTACTTGGCTCCACGTAACTAATCCCTTTGTTGTATACGTACTGTTTTGAGTCGGCATCACTGGATAAGGTGCAGCTGTTAAATTGGTGGCCGTAAATTGGGCATTCCAGGTTGTTTGATAAGTGGAAGTTAAACCAGCAGGACTATTCGTTGGTAAGCTGCTATAATCGTCATAGTGTGTTTGAGTTAGCAATTCAAATCCGGATGATATATTTGGATAAGTTACGCTGTTATAAGCATTTGTTATTTCGGTAGCTAATCCATTACCATCATTAAGTAGCCCGGTTTTGATTGGACGATTGAAGTTATCATATACTGTTACTAACCATTTACTAGTACTGCGCATATTAGCATCTTGGGTCATTATTAGCCTATCTATATTATCGTAAACCATATACGTTGGCTGGGCGCCGGGTACCTGTTTCATTACCAAACGATTTCTTTGATCATATTCATAACGAAAGCACTGCTCAGAAAGTAATGTAGAAGTAGCCGTCATGCTCCATCCGTTAGTTGAAAGTGTTTGCACGCCGGCGGGTTGCACTACACAACGTAAGTTATTCAAAATATCATAAATATAATAAGTGCATAACCAACCCGGATATCCAGAACCGCTGCCGTTATCTGTTGCAGTCAGCTGTACTTTTTTTAAAACAATCTTGTCATCTTTATCTTTGAATTCTACCACTTGGTGGCCGTTTTCGTCTGTGGTAATCGTCTTAAAAAGTGCTCCTGCTGCATATGCTCCATACATTGTATAAGTACCCCAGGAACCTAAAGCAGCATTAGTGACAGTCCATATTTTAACGTCATCAGTAGTTGTATTTGCAAAATACCCAATACCGATTCCTCTAGAACTGCCCACCCAGTTGTTGCCTGCAGCCATAGATAAGAGTGGTCTACTCAAAGGTGACAATTCGTAGTTTATTTGTGAATGTGCATTTGTGCCACTTTCACCTTGTCCAGCGATTGGCGAAGTACTGCTATTATAAAATGCGGGTTGCGCAGTAGAAGCATCGGTTTTATAACTTCCATCTGAGCCTGAGGCAACATACGGTAAATAGGCAACATTTTGCCTTCCCATGTTATCATATGTAAGTACTGAAACCAAATCATAAGCATTACCTGAAGATGTTTCTAATGAACCTTGCTTAGACACGGTTTGAATGGGTCTCCCTAAACCATCATAATATTGTGTTGTCTGTTTTACGACACTGAGAGGTTGACTAATAATTGCATTTGGGTCTGTCTGAGGAGCAGTTGCCGCCCATGTGCGGATGTAATTGATTTGCGCTTGCAGGCTCTGAAACAAGATCATGCACGCAACCAAAGAGATGAAATAAATGTTTTTTATATTCATTTTTTCTCACAGTTTATATATTAGTTTTAATGGTATTACAAAAGGGTCATCAGTTGGTAAATCTCCATTTACAAACCGTATGTAACATTTCCCGGCAGTATCAATTCGTAAGTTGTAATTATTTGTTAGTAAGCTGAAGGGCACATCTTGTTCCTCACTTGGTATCAATGATGAATCTGAAATGACACCAACATACTGGTCAACTGTCCAGTTAATGTTATTGGTATGCTGAATTATTAATTCAAGTCTGGCACTGTCATTCTGAAGATTGGTTACGTATGAGTTGAATAGTTGCCAGCCTTCATCAATGTTCGGCGAAAAACGGCTTGTATCAGCTGCGGCAAAAGCGATACTGTCAGTTTGAGATGTGCTATCGGTTTGAGCCTTGGTTTGAGTAGCAAAAAAAGTTAGCATGATAGATATAAAAATGCATCTTAATCTTGAAAAATTTATATTCATAATTCGAAACTTTAGAGATTGTAGGAAATAGTTAGATTAACCGTTGAACCTGCCGACACAGATGCTGAGCCATAAGCCATTTGTACGGAAATAGCGCCACTCTGAGAGACGGTAACGGTCCAGGTTGTTCCATTGGACGTAGTGCTAAAACTTCTCATGGCAGATGGTCTGCAAGTACCACTGATAGTACCTATTAGGTAAGAATTACCTTGAGACATTGTGCTATTTGAATAAAAAACAAGGTAGCCATTAACTGATGTTCCATTATTGCTGAGTCCATTAGTTGGGCTAGTAAAACCAGTTGACATTGACACTGTACAGGAACCCGCACCTGTTTGATTTGCAACTTTTATATCGGTACTGGTTGTTATACTAATATTCGAAAGATTGAAGCTAGTGCCCGAGTAAGTTGTACCATTGATGGTCAAATTAAGAGGCGAGGATTGAGTCGGTGTCGGCGTTACAACAAGATTATATGTTCCAACCGGAATTGTAACCATTGGAGTAGCACTATAGTTAGGATATAAATTAAAGGTATAATTTGCATTAGTGGAATTGTTAGTCATTGTTCCATTCCATGGAATTCCGCTTGTGTTAGTGCCTGTAATCGAAGCTTGACAAGGAATTGAATTTGCCAATGCTTGACCCTGAGAATTTAATGCTGATGTCGCCATTGCATCTGCGGTGGCTTGGTCTTGCGCGTAATAGGTATTTGCGGGAACTGTATAAGAAACAGTTGCAGGACTTGTCCCAGCGGCACAGGTATTTGTACTTGTAAAACTTCCGGTTTTAATTGTATTTCCAAATCCTACATTAGAACAATTGTCCGCTTGGCCAGCGTAATTGTAGCAAAATCTTTTTATGATGTTGTTGTCTTGATCTCGGATGTCGATTAGTCTATTGAATAAATCATAATCATAATACATGGTCCGGCCGGCAGGATCAGTTTCAGATGTAATACCTATTCCCTCTGCATAAGTAAAAGTCGTGACCAATGCGTTAGGAAGGCCTTTTCTGAGTTTATTCAATTCATCTCTTACAGTCGCATCAGTAACACTACCACTACCTGTCCCCATTCCTCCCTGATTTAAAACTGATGCAGTAACCAAGCCGTTTGCAGATGAATAATTATAATCTGAACTAACAATATCTGCCAGAATATATTGAGAATTACAGCCCCACAAATAAATTTCTTTAACACCATTCGGCTTTTGAATTTCTAACGGATGACCTTTACTGTCAAATGCGTTTACTTGTTCGCGAGTTTCGATTGCATTACCAGCTACTTTTATTTGTATATTTTGTGGAACAAATATACCTGAGTAAGGTTGAGAATAATTTTTAATGAATTTTGATACCGGTGTAGTCGTGCTGGTTCCTAACGGTACTGTGGTTACGGTTGTACTGATTACCGGATTAATTATATGTGACGTATTCATACTAGAATACGGCGCGGTTGAAGGGTAATCAGTTGGGTATGTGTATGCAGTTGTAACAGTTTCTCCCTTACTATTAGTTGAATTTTTTGTTTGCAAAAGATTGTTAGAATTGTAAGCAGTAAAATTTTCGATTTCAGTTACAGGGTTTGCGCCATTTTGATCATAAGTAGTTTCCTTTTTAGTAATTGGATAATATGAATAATTAAAAATTGAATGTGCTGATGCCAATACCAATGCATCAGTGCAATCAGATGAGCCATATGAGGCATTTAAATCTATCAAATTAACTGAATTATTAAAACGTGCTGCGTCATTTCTGTAAGTTAAAACTTGAGAATGTACGAGAGTATTATTACTTTTATAGTCGTTGATTGCAACTGGCTTTCCTCGTTCCAAATCTAAAGAAGACATGGGAAAGTAGGTGTCTGTTCCAGAAATCCACCCCAGAAACCCAGATGGAGCCTGATCGAAATGAGTTACATTATTGTAATCATTTCCGTAGTTAGTAAAATATGTTTTGGAATAAGATACATCTAGATTTACTTCACTTACCTCATCATATCCAACCGGTGAACCACTACCGGCATAACCATAATTTTGTGTTCCAAAAAGTGATGTAGCTTGATAATTATTTATTGTATGACCCAAAACCCCGGTTCGGTTTGTTAAAGTAAAAGAATATTGAGGAACTCCGTTCAATACCCCGCTCGAGCTTAAAGTGCTCAAATTAGAACCTGCGGTATAATTCTTTTTATAATAATACTTTTTATCTGTAACTACAGTACCATCTGAAAAGCAATTTTTAATTTCGGCAACCCGTACCCCGCCACCAGTGCCACTTAAAGGAGAAATTGCTGATTGATAAGAAATTAAAGATTGACGATCTAAACTGACCACATTTGCATAATCGTTCGGCTCCCAAGTGAAAGCTGAGTAACCACCTGTAGGGTAAACCATCTTATTTAACAGTTCAGCAGTTACTGCTGTTGAGCTTGGCTGTTTGTCGGTATAAATATTGGCATACCTGGCATTCGATATATCAACGTTGTTAAAATAACCCCAGTGATCTGTATAGTTGCCATCAGCACATAAACCAGAATTTGTACTTATTAAATCACTATTATAGTAAAATTTATATTGGCTTACCAGATTGCTTTGAGCGTCTAAAAGTTGAAGAGAGCCCAACATTAGTCTTTGGGCTGCTGTGTTGGAATATGCAAATGCAAACTGTTTTATTGTTTTTGGGGCAGTACTGGAAAGACCAACGCCACCAGGATTATCTTTCACAACAATTTTGTCTAGCTTTTCCCACTGCACGTATTGAGGATTTAAATTGATTAGCATATTATCAGCATAAAAGCCCCCGCCGGTTGTGTTTGATTGGTCTATATAATATATTTGGTTATTGCTGTAATGGTAACAACTAGCGTTCGAAAAGGAAAAATTGATATTCTCATTAGGGCTTGAAATGGTTGTTAAATACATAGGCCACTCAAACGCTCCAAAACGCTTTTGGGTATTCACATAATCGCTACTATAAGTAGCAGAACTTCCAATCATCGGAGCTCCAAACAAATACCCCCAAAGAAAGGTAGTCCATTGAGTATTGCTTTGCGCACATGATGCATTTACTTCAAAAAATCCGATATCTAAATTGCAGGTCGCATTCTTTCTTTGATAAGAAAAACTTACTACATTATTATTTGCATCAACTATTTTTTTTAGAAGCCAGGTGTTTGCGGTGAACTCTGGAGTGGCATTACCATTACCAGATGCATCATGAGACATAAACGGTGATGAAAACTCAATGCCGTCGGCGTTTCCAGAATTATCAACATCCCCGAAATAATACTTTGTGCCATCAGGCACTGTTAATACGAATCCACTGAACATTCTTGATTGATTAGCGGAAATTACAACACTGCCGGAAAAACTGAATTGATTAATGGCATTTCGTATGTTGACAGGGCTTTCAAACCAACTAAAAGGTGCTACTGTGATATTTTCATCAGACACAACCTGCCATCCTTTAGTGACGCCTGAATAATAAAATTTTCCACTATGCCCCATAACATTAAACGAAAATTCGTCTGCTTGAACATCCATCCCACCAATGCCAGTATGCCCAGTAAAATCGTAAACTAATTGACTATTTGCATTCCAGTTTGATTGGTTCGCATATTGGCTTCCAGGAGTAGTTGTTTGACCGGGGTAGGGATAATAATAACCAACATTAGGTCCAGTGGGATTCCCTGCTGAACCATCAAGATAAAATTCGTCAAGCGAACCTCGAACCTGCCTCGAGATCGAACCGATGCTTTCTAAATCCCATCCGCTACCTACCCAACCTGGCATCTGCCCTGGTTTGACTGCAGCAGTATTATATCGAAGATTAATTGGAACACTGATATTACCATAATTCAATGCGTATAGCGGAATACTTATATCCGGAGTCCCAGTAAACAAATTAACAGGCACTTCTCCAAAAGTGCCTAGAGCAGTTGCATTAGGAGTTTGTACTTTCGGAGGATATAGTGTTTGGGCATGCGCCTGGTTAATTACAAGAGCAAAAATTATGTATGTTAAGATTCGATATAAAGTTGAAATAAATTTCATGAGCATCAATTTTTTATGCGTGCAGACGATATAAGTTTCTATTGTTTAATTACTTTTATTGTAGCGTCCTCACGCTCAAACACCAATTTTATCAAATACATTCCTTTGGCAATTGCTAATCCCGAAATAGGAATAGTGTATGTACCTTTTTGAAGGACTCCGGCATCATTTTGGTAAATAAGCGAGCCATCTATGTTAAGTAACTCAATTCGAACGGCTCCGGCTTTTATTAAATTAAACTGGACTGTCAATGTATTTATAAAAGGATTTGGATAGGCAGATAGCGCAAGGTTTTTGAAGAATGAGCTATCTAGATTTTTGAGTCCTGATCTTGCCAATACAACGAACATTGGTTTTGATGGCTCACCTCTTATTGGAGAAAACATATCAACATCTCCGGCCATGAAAATGCTATCACCAGCTTGTAACAAATTTAATTTTGCGTTTTGAAAATTATATTTGATCTTAATGCTTGGGCTATAGTGATCGGTACGGCCATAACTTGTTTTATTAAAAACAACAGAATCTTCAACGATCACTCCGTTAATTTTCGCAGTATCACTGTCATTCTCAATCCATTTACCAGTTAGCTGTTTGTCAGAATATTTTAAATTTAAAAAAAGCTTTTTAATTTGTATAATGTATTTACCACTCCAATCATATTGGATTAACCAGCCATTGTAATCACCTGCAATAATATCTTTAGATGGCAAACGTGGTTGAATTTTTGTAAAGTGATTTGGCATTGTTTTATCAGGAATCGCTGCATTATCTAACTTCGTAAGCAATACCTTTGCAGCCGAATCATTTGAATTTTCCGCAACTTTTGATTCTAGTTCCATTATTGCCTGCCGATAGCCTAAATCTGCAGATTTTTGCAAGTAGTATCTGGCGCTATCTTCATTTTTCGGCCGTCCATACCCATTGCGCCAGCAAAGACCATAAAAATAGAGGCTGTTGTCTTTTCCTAAAGCGGCTCCTTTAGAAAACAACTGTGCTGCAGTATCATAATTTTGTTTGCAACCAAGCCCTTTATAAAACATGTATGCGACCGCATATATACTTTGTGGATCGCCGAGTGCTGCCGCTTTGGAAAAATAGTTAAAAGCGGAGTCATAATTCATGCTTAGGGCTTTTCCCTCTTTAAATTTTATGGCTAATTGATAGTAATTTTTTATAAGCCCAACTCTTATAGAATCTGATTTGTTTTGAGAAAACAAAAGAGATGAAAAATGTAGTAGTAAAGGATAAATGAGAAATAATTTTTTCATGAACGATGATGTTTGTTAAGTTAGTTTTAAGTTTTAGGAAAGTGAATAACGGTTAAGCTATCTGTTTCTTTTGAAAGGCCTGATTGCAGATCGGTATAGTGTTGTTTTACATCATCTGTAAATATTGTTTTTGCTTTGAGACAGTCAACACCACTGAGCTTTCTTTGCAGCTTGTCTTCGCTCCTCTGCATGTTAAATAAAAGCTTAGCGGACTGTTTATCGAGTTTGGGCTCAAGTGCAGTATATTGCTTTTGCAGCCTGGCAATGGTTTTGCCGTCAACTTCTAAAGCAGAGGACAGTTTATTTATGGTACTGTCGTTTTGGGCTTGTACAATACCCGCATACAATAACAGGCATGTACAAAAGGCTATATAAATTTTGTACATATTGCATAGCTGTTGCAACAGGGCTAAAGCAATAAAAAATAAAAATTCACAGGAAAAGCGGTAAAAGGCTATTTTCAAATTCCAGAGTCACAAGGCTTAAGCAGCAATAAGGGTTCTGTTTAAGGCATCCATACAATAATAGTCTGATATAAAATTGAGATGTTAAATTGAATTAACAAAATATTTTTTTAAAAATATTTGAAAATTAAAGTCTGCTTATTTTACAACATTGATTTTCAATAAGTTGATGTGTAAAAATTTTTTAATAAATTTTCAAAACAAGTGATGTTATTATCATGACGGTTATCCTGCATCTTCTACTCTCACCAGAAAATTGATAATTGTTTCCACTATATAAAATATCATATAAATACTATTTCCTGCAATGGTTTGGCGAACTACTTGCGGGACACTTTCTGAGAGAGTCCTATCTCCACGCTGCTGTGCCTTATACGTAAGGGCTTTGTTATACTTTTTTCCATGCCCGCAAAACTATATCAGCCTCTCTTTGCAAACTATATGTACTTGCTCGTGGGGTTACATGGCTTCCATAATAATTTTTTGCTAAGTTATTAACTACGAGTGTACGATTATTAAGTTGATTGGTACTATTTGCAAGTATGGCTTTTTATTTTCTAACTTGTTCTTCTGATTTTTCGAGAAACAGTTTGATACTTTCAATGCAATAGGTAAAGTCTTTCCAATCTAAATTTGAAATTATTGAGTTCTGACTATGCACTAATTCGTTTCGAATACTTTCTGTTTTTTCTAATAAATCTTTAAATTTCGTTTTAGAAAATTCATAAGTTTTCAAAAAGCTTTCTGTTTTAATTAAAATAGTTTTTTTGTCTGAAATTTGTAAACACTCTAATAAGGTTAATTGGTCATTTTTCCCTTGTCGATCTTTGAAAATTTTTATTGCATTTTCAACTCGCGGTGTTGAAAGTAATTCTTTCCAATTTTCATCATGATAAATTTTAGTTATCCAATAGTTCAGATGTAATTCAAACAGTGATAACATTCCGAATAAATAAATTCTAACAATTGGTTTGTTTATGTCTGCTCGCGTTACAATTCCTTCAATCTCATTTCTGTCAAGTACATACACAAACTCCTTATTAGATAAAATTTCTAATAAATCAGAAATTGGGGTAGAGTCTGAAATTAAAATCTCGCTGTTAAAAGGGTTTGTGCAATTTTCAATTGTATGACCATTCAATTCACTCTTTAATATGTAACCAACTTTTTTCCCTTCTTCGTTGATTACTCCAATTGAATCAAAATCCCTATTTTCTAAAATTAATCCTACTTCGAAAATGTTGTCACTTGTTTTGCAACAGGCCAAAGGTTCGTAGATTAATTTTGTTGTTATTTTATCAATAAAGATATTTTGAAGTTCGTTGAATGTCGTCCCTTTTCTGGCTATTTTGAAGTTGCTTGAATACCAAAGTTGAAATCCCATATAGCTAGCTTTTTATTTATGAATACAAGTTTCTTCCGCAATGGTTTGGCGAACTACTTGCGGGACACTTTCTGAGGACCTATACACTTATGCGTTGTTTATATAGTTGTCTAGTACTAAGTAGTCAATTATTTCCTGTTCAGTTTCAAAATAGTCATAGTTGTCTGCCGAAATTCTAAACCTATACCTCCATCCATTATCAGTATAAACATAAGCGATTTGAACAATGCTGTTATTTATCCCACTAATGTATTTCAAGTAGTCAACGGAATTAATACAGAAATAGGAAATGTCATTTCCTAAGTGTTCAAGCTTAATTTTTAATGCGTAAGAGTAGTATTCTCTATGCCAACCATTCGTTTGACTTCTCTCCAAAAGTAAAATGTTGTTATTGCTTTCCCATCTTATAAATTTTTTTGCTCCGCAAACATCTATGATTTCTGGGCGATGAATAAAATACTTACGCCAATCTTGCGAATAATCGTTGTCGATAACTGCTTGAAGGTCTGTGATTGCTGATTCAATAGAAATGTCGTCAAGAAGGAGTTTCAAATAATCTCTTTTGGGGCTGTCATCACGCAATAATCTTTTCCAACTTACATCTCTGTCCTCGTCAACCAGGAAACTTTTATTTCTCGAAGCCCACAGGAGATAATCTCCTTTCGTTAGAAGTGCCCGTTGCCACAAATAGAAATCAAGATTGTTAAGTCCGTAGTCGGTAAACATAAATGCCAACTTCGCTGCATATGAATTAAATTGAATGAAAAAGTTTGCATTTGTTTTCTCATCCCAATCAAGATTATTATTAGTCTTGTGGAGATCTTTGATACCTGAAAACTTCAAGATAAAGTCAATCTGCCCTACAAAATATGTATGGTCTTCATATTTAATTATGGCTTCTCTCCATTTATTATTTTTAATAATAAGCTTAGCCTTAATTTGTTCTTCTAAAATTTGGATCGGTGCAAAGCCTTGAAGTTTGAAGTCAGTAGAAGAAAAGTAATTTACAATATCAGGACTTTTTGGTAGTAATTGATATATTGCTCTTATACTTCTTGCATATGCATCCGCATCATCGTAAATTGTATTAACAGACAGATTTCTAACAATTCTCATCCAATCATCAAGCCCTTTTGCATTGCCTTTGTTTGCAATCAAATATTTGTAAAGACTAAAAAACAAAATTCTTTCTGTGTACGTCAAATCGTTCTGCACAACGTCCTCAAACAACTTTTCTTCGTCAATCAGGTTACAATCAACTAAAAATGTTTTTATTTTTCTGCTGCCGTTTTTTAAATAATCAAGTGTTCCTATAATATCTTGTAAGCATTGAGGGTCTAAACACTTCAATGTTTCATACCTAGTGAAACTTACCTTTTTAAGTCTGTCAGATAACTCTCTTATGTTTGTTTCAAGTTCAGTTCTATTCGTTTGAATTAATGCATAATTATTTGTTGCTATTACCCGAATAAAGTTCATTAGTTCATTGTCAAATACATTTGTATCAGGGTTTCTATAGTTCCAAAACAGGTCAGTCCAATCGGTATCTATTTTTTGGGAAAAGTCTGTTTTAAAATCTGTTTTGTTTTCTGTGTCTGCTCTTTCAAGATACTGCTCAAACTTTGCTTTAAAATTTTCAAACTCCGTCAACTCTTTCCCTCTTGAATTCATCTTCACATATAAACTGTCGGTTAATCCAAAATTTTCTAATTCTATAAACTGAAAACCAATTATAGGATTTTCAACTCTTACAAGCCTGTTGTAAAACTCTTCTACATCATTAAAAACTGTATGAATTTCATCAAGCACCACAAGCATTGATTGAATTGTTGGGTCATTCTCCCAAGATAGAAAGAACCAGCTTGAATCCTTAATTACTTCACTGATTGAAGTTGCGTAAATCTCTGAAAACTTAATATCGTTTGAAACAATTGCGTTACAAAAGTCTCGTGATGTTATTCTTGTTTCGTAACTAAATCTTGCCTTATTGTTATTTAGCAATACTTCTCTGAATTCTATAAACCTATTTTCTTTGATAGCAAGATACCAGTGCAACAAAAAAAGCGTTGTCAATCTTTGTTGTCCATCTAATGGTGTAAAAAGAGTTTTGCTTCCATCTGCAACTAAACTTCCATAAATAAAGTCCAACTCAATAGGTTTATCTGCGACTAAATAATCTTTTAAAGCAGTTAAAAATTGTAAGCGTATTTCTCCTGCTGATTCTCTGCCCTGTGCATAATCTCTCTGAATTATCGGGATTTCAATCGTGTAATTTTTCTCCGAAATAAGTTTGTGAAATGTTAGCTTTTCTCCCATTTATTGATTCTGATTTACAATTTGTCCAGGCAAATAAATTTTTAGAACATCAAGAATTGCCTTGAAGTAGGACCTTCTATCAGTCTTTCCCCAAAGTGTCATTTGGTCAACGGAATCGTTGTAGTATTTCAAAAAAACATTTTTCGTGCAGAGCGGAATGAATGTTCCATCCTGATCTTTCTGAATAATCTTATTTCGTTTTATAGGATAAATGGAATTCTTGTAACCTCTATTTGTTCCATCATCAAGCAGTGTAAGATTTGTAAGATCGTCAATCTCTTCCGCGGTCCCATCTTCGGAATATATTTTTAAAACGTCGTCATAAATTGTCTCAAACTCTTCTGTTCTGTTTTTCTTTTCAATCTCTAACCATCTTCTGATTCTTTGTTTTAAGTCTTTCACTTTCGTGTAATTAAAAATCTCATTCATCCAGTCCTTTCTATGTTCCTCTCTTTCGGGCATACTTGATTTTACAGAATGAATATGTTCTATGTCCCAATTCTCAGCCTTAAACCTGCCGAACTGAAATCTGTAGTTTGATGCTTTATTATTTATTATTGAAACAACATTGAAGAGTAGAAGGGTGTTTCTAATTTTAGCTTTGTCTGAATTTTCGGAATAACTTAGTTCAGAAATTTGAAAATTGGTATAGCTCTTTATTTTATTCTTTAAAAAGTTTTTAAAAATAGTTTTCGTCTTCCCGACAGATTCGGTTTTCAATAGTGCAACCTTTTCTCTAACAGTAATTAAAAAACCAACTAAATGAAATAGCTCTCTGTCATTATACCACTCTTGAAAAGTAAGAAAATAGTCCTTGACTTCTTTCCAAGCCATTTCAACATCTTTAATTTGATTAAAGCGTTTATGAAAATATCGGAAAGTAAAATCTTTATCTTCTTTCGTTTTGCCACTCATTAAGTCAAAAATAAATTCAATACGATTGTCGTAGTTGTCGTTTCCATCACTTAGGAAACCCCAAAACTCTTTCTCTCTAAGTGTTGCTTCAATTCTGTCCCACTCACCTGCAATTTCGATTTGTCTAAGTTGTCTCGTCTTATCGTTACCTTCAAAATTGTCTCTGAATAAAAACAGAGCTTTTATTAATTCAGCATTTGTCAGAGGTATCTTGCCGATGTTCAATCGTGTGAAAATGTCAATGGAATCAATGTCCTCATTTACTTCATACCAAATAATTTTGGTTGAATTGAGAAGTGCTGCTTCAAAATCATTTACGATATTTTGTTTTCGAGAGAACCAATTTTTAATTGCTGTGTACGCTTGATAAATGTGGAAATAGTCAACATTAGTTTTACTTTTTTCTTCTGAAAGACTTTCTAAATATTCGGCACTTCCTTCTCTTGTTTCATAACTTAAAATATAGAGGTCTTTTTGGAATTCAACGGAAAGTCGGTTATTAAAATATTTCAGGAGTAAAAAAATCGTTGTCAATCTTTGTTGTCCGTCAATCACTTCCCAACTTCCATTTTTGGGTTTTACAACCACTGGTTGTAGAGAATAGAATTCGTCAATTGTTCTACCCTTTCTGTTGGTGAATTCATAAATATCGTCAAGCAGGTCTATGACTTGTCTTTCAGTCCATCTATAACCTCTTTGGTATGAAGGAATGTAAAAGGCAAACGGATTTTCCTTTATCAAGGCGTAAATGGTTAATAAGTCAAGTTTATTTTCTGCCATAATATAAAGAAGAATTGAAGTAAGTAAATATACACTCCAAAATAAGGCGTTAGCAAAGAAAATTTAAAACATGAAGTATTGATTGTGGTGGGCTGTATTAGCGTTGCCAACAGGCTTGCAGGCAACAGGGTTTGTGAAAATCCCCTCTGATATCAAATCAAATACACACAATGTTAATGGTGGTATTATCGTCTCGGTTGGAATCAGAATCCATCGAACAGTTCGATTTACCTGCTTTTTCCTGTAATGGTTTTGCGAACTACTTGCCGACACTTTCTGAGGGAGTCCTATCAACCAATTCATTGAAAATCATTCTTTTTCTTTCTTTTCAATTCCAGTTTCAGTTTCTTTCTTTCCAATTCCAGGCAAATATTTTTCGACAAGCTTAAAAATCGGTGGACTGTCTTCATGCGTTTTGTTGTCTAGTGTTCCGCTTGGATTGTAAGCAGTGATTATTACAAGTTGGGCGACCAATTGCGATAATAAACCTTTATCGGTTTCTCCATCTTTCATTAATTGTTCAATTTGCATTTTGTGTCCATGAAATGATTTTGCATTTGTTTCTTTAAAAGCATATTCCTGTTGCAATCTTTTGTATTGGCTTTGTTGCTTGCTTGCGTAAGAAGCCATCCAAATTGTAGGGATGAAGAAAGGCAAGTCTTTCAATAACGAGATAAAAGCACTATTGAGGGAAAGTTCATACTTTCCAATTATTTGCTGATAGATTAAATAAACGCTTAATACTGTCATTAGCGTAATAGTAGAAATAAATATCCCTGACCAAAGTTGAATTGGCTTTGTGTAGCTATCTTTTTGTTTTTGATATGCTTCGGCAAGACCAGTACTTGTTGCTCCTGGTAATAAACCTTCAATTTCTTGAAATTGTGTCGAGAATTTTGTCTGTTGTTCAGATAAGAAAGTTTCGATTTGGTTTTTCAGATCTTCTGTTTCCTGCAGATAACCTTTAATCTGTATTCCATCGCCATCCTTCTTACCAAATATTTTTTCGTGGGTGGCCTCAATTTGTGATTGTATATTTTTTGATTTTTCGTTTAATGCCTCAAATTCAGCAACCTTTGTTGTAAGTGATTCCTTTGCGGAAGCAATGTTTTGCTCCCATTCGGTTGTATTATTTTTAATTACTTCAATTGCTGCCTTATGGGCTTCCACTGTTGCTAAAAATTCCGTGGTTTGTTTTTCATTTTCAATCGCAGTTCTTTGTTTTGCTTCCAAATCAGTGACGACAGTGGTTGTTGATTCCTTTAGAGCTTTTACTTCCTCATTGATGCCTGCTATCCCATCTTTTAATGTTCCTGCTTCTGTTGTGAAAGTAGAAATATTTTGGATCGTGGTGTCTTTAAGGGCAATTAAGTCGGTGTTTATTTTTTTGAGTTCCTCATTATTTGAGCTAAGTAAAGCCAATTCCTCTTTTGCTCTAGCGATCTCAGCTTCTGTCCTAATAGCTGCACCACTTGCTACAGAGATATAAGTTTCTTTTATTAAAAATTTGATTTTTGTTACATACTTTAAGAATGATTGGAATTGATCTGATCTTATTTTTTCAAACCTTTCCTCTACTAATTTGTTTATTTTCTCAAATAACTCTGCCAATTCTCTTTTTAAAACAATTACTTCAAAATCATTATCATAATCCTTTAGTGGAATTAGGAGTGAATCACTCTGCACAAGAATATCAGTAATTAATGCTTTTGATACCCCAAGAAAACCCTTCAAGTCATTATCGTCAGGCAACGATTCATTAATTTTAGTTATCAAAAGAGTTAAGTTTTGTTTTGTATGTTCCATGAGAAGAAATCTATTTAGGCAAACGTTAGTAGGTTATATAAATCTAAAAGATTTAAAGGAGAATGCAAATTTATTTTGAAAAATGTTTTGGAGTCGTTACTGCAACAATAAGCAGTTGGATATTCTAACAAGTTCAAATTAAATCAACTTGAAAAAATTGTTGTACAGGACAACTAAGTCTTTCTGTACATTCTAGTAAATTTAAAAAAGCTTTTTCAGTGATTGATTTTACTACTATTTGAATAGAGTGTTTTGTTCGATTGATATTGTTATTTCATCTGGCACGATTGCTTTTCCAAACACACGTCGGGATTGGGCAACTATATCATCTTTATATCTATTTATAAGTTTTTGCGGTTGTTTCAGCGCAGCACTAAATGGCCTTGATGTTACACCGTCAATCATTAGTTTTATATACATAGCATATCTTGAAAGGTTAATAAAGTCTGTTTGTGAGAATGTCGGATAAAATTCTTTTGAGAGATATGCTGCATCTTCTGCACCTACTCGGAAACTGATAGTTGTTCCAATGTTTCCGAAGATTGCAACACGTAGTTCTTCTGAAATTTGTTCCAGGTATTGATGCGTAAGGAATAAGGACAAGCCATATTTACGAGCTTCACTTAAAGCATCTGCAAATGATAAAGAAATGAATGAGTGCATTTCATCTATATAGAGATAAAATGGTGTGCGTTCTTCAATAGGAAGTTCTGCTCGTTGAAGAGCTGTAAAGTGAATCATTGATACAAGTATGCTCCCTAACAGGCTTGATACATCTTCACCTAATATCCCTTTTGAAAAATTACAAATCAGTATTTTCTTTTCCAACACTATTGTTTTCAGATCAATGGTGCTTATCTTCTGACCAACAATGTTACGCAAGATGCTATTGGATGCAAAGACACCGATTTTATTAAGGATTGGCGCAATGGCTTCTGAACGCAGTGGTACCGGATATTTATCAAACTCATCATACCAAAAGGAGAGCAGTTGCTTGTTATGAATACTATACAAAATATCCTGCCTGAATTCTTTATGTACTAACAATGGTTGAATATCGAGCAGGGTGACCGCTTTGCCGCTTTCTAATAGTGTCAATAAGCAATTGCGTAAAATATATTCAAGTCTCGGGCCCCAGGATTCACTCCATATCTTTTTAAATGTTGAAATTAAAATTGAAGCAATCAAATGCTTTTTATTATCTGGAACATTATACAAGGGATTAAAACCAATAGGATAGTCTGTATCGGTTGCATTAAAATAAATGACATCATGAATGCGCGGTGCAGGAATGTGGTTTAATAAACTATCAGCTAAGTCTCCATGCGGATCAATGACTGTGATACCATTACCTTGTTCTATGTCTGCAATTGCCATATTCTGAAGCAAGGTGCTTTTGCCAACACCGGTCTTGCCGATAACATAGATATGTTGCAAGCGGTCTTTTGCTTTTATACCAAATGGGATGTGGGTATTTCTGAAGTCTGTGATGCCTATTGGGGTTATTTTGTTTGCTTCATTCTCCTGCATTTGTGTCATCATAAAATAATTTTTCTGCAAGCAACAGAGAGAGAAAAATGAACAAAAGCCAAATTACTATGCCTTAGAAATGAATATTTAGTTTGTAATACTTGTTCTAACAAATGCATAAATCGTTAGAACAACTGTTTGATGAATTTTTATATGAAGCCGAGTATGTAAGAAAATTGCGTCTCGAAACATTGCTAGGGTATACCGGTGCTTTTAAACTGTTTACTAAAATAATGCCCGGTTTGACCTGCAAAACAATCACTTCTCAAACCTTGACTGATTTTTTTAAAATCATCCAGGAACGTAAAAGAGTTGTCGGCAAAGGAATTATTAAGACGGGCGTTAAAAAATCAACAATTGCTACCTATTGGAATAAATTAAACGCTTTCTTTAAATGGATGGCTGTAAAACATTATATAGAAGTCAATCCTTTTGCAACTTTAAAACATCCTTCACCTTCATATGAAGATAAAAAGTTTCTAAAGAAAGAGGAAATAGAAAAAATCATTACAGCAATTCATACACATCATGACAATAACCTTTTGATTCTAAAACGGAATTTAGTTTTGTTTTATCTGCTTCTATTTTGCGGGTTACGAAGAGAAGAATTAATGTTGTTACAGATTAGAGATGTTGATATTGAGCATAAGATATTAACAGTGCGGGGAGATACTTCCAAATCAGGAAGATCAAGGCAACTGCCACTGCATTCACAATTGCTTTTGTATTTAAAGGATTATCTGAATGAACGAAAAAAGTATACAACACCATACTTAATTATTTCTAGTCAACGTGATGAAAAATTGACCTATGATGGTCTGAAGCATTTGGTTGATAAACTTCGCTATTGTTCAGGAATTCCATTTCACCTTCATCAGTTCAGGCATACGTTTGCAATCAATTTCTTAAATACAAATAACAACATTGCTAAATTAAGGCAGTTACTCGGACACAAATCAATCAGTATGACAATGGTTTATTTGCGATGCCTGCCGGTTGATGAATTGCGAAGCGATATTGAATGCATGAGTCTTGATAATTTGATCTAATTCATGTACCCTTTTTAGAGACCTGATTATTAAATTAAATACCTTCCCAATCGCAATTCTTCAGAAATAATTCATGTCATTTTTGAAGAGGAACAGGTCCATACAATGCTTTCAACTTTTAAAGTCTCAATCTGAATTTATCCTTATTTTTCAAAGCTTTTTTTAAGTTTTGAGTCCTTATTTTAGCGGGAAAACCCCTCTTAAGGAGACGGTCGTGGGTTCAAATCCCTCTGAGGGCACAAAAGGTTTATGAAATAAGGGTTTTCTGAAAACGAAAATCTCAAAAATTGTCTTTGGAACCACTCCCCGTAAAGGAACAGGTCGTGACGAAGATGTGAATGTATGTTGTATTGCTGCAGAGAAGTGTGAGTTTTTTCATGCCGATACAAACAGTTTCAAGACAGTTTTACGAATATCTAATACAAATCAAAGGATATTCAAAAGAAACTCTACGACGCTATAAATATGTAATCAATTTATACTGCAAACTTTTTAATGTCATCACAATGCATGACGTAACTCATGATAATGTTCGTGCCCTGTTCTACCATGGAAGAGCTGAACGAAAATGGTCAACGAATACATTTGTTGTTTTTCATAAATCCTTGCGTGTCTTCTTTCGATGGTGTGTTGAACAACATTACCTCCCTTCTAATCCCCTTGATGATATTGAAAAGCCAAAAATTGAGCAGAAACTTCCAATACGACTTACCAAACAAGACGCATTACGACTACTTGAAATTGTATACAATCATCCATATCATAGTAGGTTTATACGTGCACGAAACCATGCAATTTTTGCAACATTTATTCATGCAGGGTTGCGAAGAAGTGAATTAGTACATTTAAACTATTCAGATGTTGATTTGGAAAACATGAGCATTTTCGTAAAACAAGGCAAGGGAGGAAAAGACCGATTAATACCTATTTCACTGGTATTAGCTGAGAGTCTTGAGCGATATATAGCTGAGCGAAGAAAAAAGAATAAAACTTGTCCTGAGTTTTTTGCCTCAGCAAGACAAAATGCAGGGTTTACATTAGAGGGTCTTAAGCATTTGGTAGAGGAGGTTTGCAAGGTAGGTAACCTAAAATTCTCTGTACATAAATTGAGACACACGTTTGCTACGCTGATGATTGAAGGTGGTTGTGATATTTACAGTCTTTCAAAAATGATGGGACACAGCGATATTAAAACAACTACCATTTATCTTTCTGCAAGCATTGAGCACCTACGATCTCAAATAATGAAACATCCACTGAATAACTAACTCGCTAGTTCGATTAATTCAATACTGATGATGAAAATAAAAAAGATCCCGAATAAATCCAGGATCTCAATGATTTGATGGTGCTACATTTTTATATCAACACCAAAAATCAATCTCTTTTGGTCATACTCAAAATCGTATGCTGGCATAATCCAGGGTGTCACACCTACTTTTTTAATTGCGTAGCTGAACACTGGACCAACACCATGATACCTCCATGCTCTTGCGCCAAGAGAAACTTCATCTGAAAGTTTTTGTGATAAGGTAGTTTTGTACCAGTAGTTATCTCTACCGTCACCTTTTTCCCATAAAACTAACAATGATGTTTTCTTTTTGCCCATCCAAATACTTCCAGCGGTGCGATACACTGCAGGATTATGTTCAACGCCGGCACTAAGACCAACACTGAACCAATCCTTTGGAGCATAAGAGAAACCAACTAAAGCTTCCGACCATTTTGACTCTACTAAAGCAAAATAAGTCAGATTAACTTTCTTAGAAAGTTTCCTTTCACCGTATAAGTTAATATCTGGTTCTACTTTTCCTCCAGCGGTATACCGGCCATAGATTTCTATTTGAGAGAAGGCTGAATGTCCGAAAATTGAGAGTATGATGAGAACAAATAACTTTTTCATATAGTTGTTTTAGATTGTTTACCACAAATCCCCTAAAGAGGAGCCCTGGAAAACAATCTAAAATTTGCTTAAAGAACTTATGCGGTTAGTATAGCATATATTATTTGACTTGTCAACAGATATATGTTATATTCTCTCTAGAGCTATAGACTGCTCCTTTAAAACAATTGAATATGGCACCATTATTTACAAAAACAATAGAACAAGTTTTTGGCGTTATTGCAGGTATAGTACTAATCATTGCAGGCACAACATATCTCGTCTCTGCTCTTAAAAAGAGTAACCCGATAAAACCACGACCGATTTCTTGGTTTGGATGGTCAATAATGATGGGTATTAGCTTACTATCACAAGTTATTAACAAGGGGTTTGAATTAAGTCAGATGGGATTACTTGTTTCAACAATATGTTGTGTTCTTATCGGGATACTAACCATACTGTCGAAAAATTATACGATTAAGCCCTGGGACTGGTTATGCCTGATCTTAGGAGCAATTTGTGTCGCAATTTATCTATCAACAAAAGACGCATTACTTACAACAAGTATCGCTATTCTTGCTGATTTTCTAATTGCTATTCCTACTGTACATAATGCCTATGTAAAGCCTCTTTCTGAAAAAACTTCAGCATGGATGTATGGGATAATTTCTTGGTCTTGCACCTTGATAATATGTATTGGCCACCCAATCGTCTATGGATTGTTTGCAATCTATTTATTTCTGTTCAATACAAGTATGTTTGTCTTGACGCATAGAAAACCAAAAGCAAAGTTCTAAAATTTAAGGTCCCTGTAAAAAGGGACTTTTTTATTTCCTTGACAATTTTCATCAAAAGATTATACTTGTCTCATCACCACGAAAAGTCCCCTTGCAGGTTTGTCCTGCAGGGGTCCTTTTTATTTTAAGCAGCAATTCTATTGTCTCGCTTTCCTATCTTTTGTTGGAGGTCATTCATAAAAGCAATGTGTTTCTTAGCAAAACGTTTGATAAGTGCTGAATATTTAAGTTGGTTTGGGACAAGTACAACTTGTAATTTATTCTTCTCTAATAAATATTGAACTAAGCAATAAAAATCTCCATCACCTGTAATAATGATTGCTTTATCAAATGAGGTAAATTGGATCATGGTATGGAGCACTAATTCTGCATCCACATTCCCTTTTACCGTACCATCTTTGTATGTAAGAACTGGTTTAAAAATACAAATGAAACCGGCTTCTTGGAGTTCACTATACAGTTGATTATTTCCTTCGATATATCCGATAAATATGAAAGCCTTTTCCACATCATAATGTTCTTTAAGATATATCCGAAATCGTTTCCAGTTGATCTGCCAACCCAAAGATTTAATCGAGAGATATACGTTTTGACTATCTATAAAAGCATAGTTGTTCACAAAGCCAGTATATCATCGATGTCTAATTCAACCTTATAGAATATATCTTTTTTACTTCTCGGGACCACATCTGTAAACGGAGATGGTCGTGGTCCCTCTTAAGGAGACGGTCGCAGGTTCGAATCCTGCTGGGGGCACACATAAGGGTTTTTTGGGAAAATAGTGTTTTAGGACCCTACACCGGTAAAGGAACAGGTCCTAGACAGAGGGTTTGAAGTATTGTATTTGTGATATTGAAGAGTGGAGTATTTTCTATGGAAATAGAAATAATAGCGACCAAATTTTATCAATATTCAGTATCAATTAAAGGGTTCTCAAAGCAAACAATTAAACGATATAAATATGTCATTAACTCATATCGAAAATTTGCAGGCGTTAGTAAAGTAAATGAGGTTACTGTAGATAATGTACGCAACTTGTTTTTTTACGGTAGAACAGAACGTCATTGGTCACCAAATACCTTCCTTGTTTTTTATAAATCACTCTCGGTATTTTTTAAGTGGTGTATTAGTCAAGGATATTTACAAGAAAATCCAATTGCTGATTTGGCCAAACCAAAACTTGAACAAAAACTTCCAAAGAGACTTGCCAAACAAGATGCGCTTCGGTTATTGGAAATAGTCTATAACTATCCATACAGTTCAACATTTCTTCGATACAGAAACCATGCACTCTTTGCCATGTTCATCTATGCAGGTCTGCGACTTAACGAATGTATGCAATTGAAATATTCCGATGTTGACCTTGAAAACAAGACCATATTTATTCACTTGGGCAAAGGCTCAAAAGATCGCATGGTTCCAATATCATCAACCCTAAGTGTCATTCTGCAGAAATATTTAATAGAGAGAAAAAAGCTCAACAAAACGTGCCCTGAATTCTTTGCATCATATCGCTTAAATCAAGGATTTACCCAAGACGGATTAAAACACCTGGTGGAAAAAATTAGAGCCGCATCAAAACTAAAGTTTAGTGTTCATAGATTGCGACACACATTTGCAACACTCATGATTGAAGGCGGCTGTGATATTTATAGCCTTTCAAAGATGATGGGCCATGGTGATATCAAGACTACTACAATCTATTTGTCGGCAAGTATTGAACACTTGCAGGGACAGATCATGAAGCATCCGCTAAATACTGTATAGTGCTAACCCTTTTGCCTTGTCATCTTTCCACCGTAATCCGCTATATCTACTATAATTGTATTTATGTAAGGAATACTAATGTTAGCTGTGATATTTCGTAAAAAAAGTTTTTTGTCTTTTTTAAGTCCAATTAAACCTGGCCGAATTTCGGGAACTTACATTACTTCCGTTATAGGGTGTGTAATAAACTTTGCTTTAAAAACACCAACTTGTGCCTTAATAGTTTCATCGCTCTTTTTTTGTGCATCTGTATGGCGTTTTCACTGCTCGATAATTCGGCGGCAATCTTCTTATGCCGCTTACCCTGCAAATAATATTTTTTTAAAATGATGTTCATCCTGGGTGGCAGTTCTTCCATATACTCCAGCACTAGTCGTACTATTTCCGCAAAAGCTATTTCATCAAAATACCTCTCTTTTTCTTCATTTTCCTGCTGGTATGTTTTTGTCTTTCTTATCACCCTCTGCTTTCGTACATAATCTATGCAGCGGTTGCGCACCATGGTATATAAATATGATTTTACACTGTTTGCGTTTTCTGTTATCGCTGCATCATCCCATAGTTTTATAAAGCAATCCTGAACAATGTCCTTTGCTTCTTCCTCATTGTGAATAATAGATTGCGCAAAAAAGCATAGTCCCGCATAATACTTCCGAAAAAAATATTCAAACGTTTGTTCTTTGGTTATGCCTATTACAGGCACTTTGTCATTCAATGACGAGATAACTTTGGTCAATTTATTTTTAGTATCCTGCATAAACTATCATCAAAAGTTTTTGGTTCTTATGAATGTGTAAGTTTACTATTTAACCAAAACAGAAATATCGCAATCGGTACTAAAAATTGTTCAATCGGTATTATTTTGACGGGTTTCGAGTAACGTAAATACAAAAGCCGCAGAAATGCGGCTTTTGTATTATTGAATCCTTTATTAATCTGTAAAAGGTTTGTCGCTATTATTAAAAGAATTAAATCCTTTCGGTATCTGTTTCCAACACTGAAATATTTTTTTATATTGCTATAAAACTTGCTTATGAGATCTTCCTTGATAAGGAAAAAAGGTAAAGATAAAAAAACAGGCAGTTCTGTAACAACTAAAGAAAAGGTTGATAAAATAGTACAACTGATTTCAACAATTATAGCAGCAGCTGCCTTAATCGTCAGTATCGTGGTAATGATTAAGCAGGATAAACAGGCATCAGATAATATTGAAATTCAGAAAACTCAATTTCAATTTGCACAAAGGCAATTTGATTTATCACAAAGAGAAATAAAAAAAACAGACAGTATTGCAGCAATTCGTTATAAAGAGCAATTTAATCGTGATTTACTTAAATTTTCTAAAGACACAGATTTTTATAATATACAAACAGCATCTTTAAAAACCACAAACTTTCTGCAGAAATATAATCAACAAGTTCAACTATCAACAGACGAACCATTTTTAATATTTGACTCCCTGAAATCAGCACGAACTGCTTTGATTGCAACATTCACAAATTCCGGGCATCGACCTATCAAAATAGAAAAAATAATTACGGCAATTGAAGTGACAAATTACCCAGTTTATACTATGCCAAAAAAAATTTACTTTGATACTGCTAATACAGCAATAACCTTAGTAGGTTATAATCAAAGCTTCGCTTCAGAATTGATATATTATTTGGGTAATGGTTGGATGATATGGCCCGATGATCCAGGCTATTTTTTTTGGATAAAAGTTGTGTATCGAGATGTTATTCTAAATCAGGCAGGCGTTTATAAAACTGTTATTTGGACACCTGATTTGCCTCCGCTTAAAGATTCAATACATTATAATTTTTGGATGGACAACCCTAAAATGTTTCAAAAATTTGATAGCGATTATTACAAATTATATGGCAGGAAAATTGATTTTTAAAAGCTCCATCAGGAGCTTTATTCTTTTTAATCATACGCCGTTATTAAACCATTCTTTTTGATCTATTCCTGATTGCAGGATAATGTCCTTCATGGTTCTTGGTTTTATGGCAACACTACCATGATATGGATCACAGACATTGCGCAATGTACTACTCTTATGACCTATAAAATAATGATGACTGCCTCTGATAATCCGTCACGTCTTTATGCCTCCAAGAGTATATCAAGTTAGCATTCATAACTTATATGAGGCCTTTTAAAAGTTTTTCTTGATCAGCTAAAATCTGCTCTTCAGAAGGATTCCAGCCAAATAGATCAAACACTTCACGGATAAAGCTGTTAGCTAACAGTTTGGAATTGTTTATAACCTCATCTGCTGACAATACTTTACCATACTCAACCTTAGAAGCACCAGTTTTTCTTTCGTAAGAAAATGGAAGTCTACGAGAATCGTCTACTCTCAAAATACGATTTTTAATGTTCTCTAATGAAATACTTACGAGAACTCCTTCTTTATATAATCCTTCTTGCAATAAGCGTGATAAAAATTCAAACATTTCGGTAACTTCAAAAATAACTGACCCAATAACCGATAGAGATGTTAAGGGTTTTATTAAAGGACCTAAATCGTTGTAAAAAAAATCCCCCTCATACCAGTCTTCTCGAAGTGCTTTATAGTAAAGAAATTGTCCACTTTTATACATTCTCCAAAATTCCTTTGAAGCACCCCAGTCTGTCCAACTTTCCCAATAATTTCCACATGGTTGCATTCCTCCATTCTCGTTTTGCATTATTTGAACGTGTGGGTAATCCCAGCCCCTTAAGCGAACCTTGTTTTTCTCAATTATTTCACTACATTTTTGTAGTGATGGTATATTTTGAAGTACAATAGGCTGAAAGTTCACTCTCCAATATCCTCCGCTCTTAATTGTTTTAATTAAATCGTCTTTCATAGTCCACCAAGCTCCTTGTTTAAATCATCTTGAATAGTTGATGTGATATTAAAACCAAACTCTTTACGACGTCTCATTAGCTTCACCGCCGCTAATTCAATTATGTCTCTAAGATCATATGAGTTGGATATAGGCGCGCTTTCTATTCTTCGATTTGTATTCCTATAATATATCGTTGCAGCCTTTACACCAGCAGAGGGATCATCAATACGACAAATAACAGGCGTATCTCTAAATTCGGTTACGTGAATTATGGCATATTGCTTTCCTTCTTTATCACTAATAATTGATGAATAAAAATCTACGTTCGGATCAGCGTATTTTCTCATTTGATCCCGCATCTCATCTATCTTATAGGTTGATTTATTAGCTGGAGAGACACCTTGTCGTACGAACTTTGTCTTTTCTTCAACACCAATAATTATATTGCCACCATCTTTGATGTTACTCATCGCTATTATGTCTTTAGCGAAATTTTTAACATCCCAAGGACAATCTGCTTTAAAATCCAGATTTTGTGTTTCAATTTGACCTTCAATTTTTTCTTCAAGTTCTTTAGTATCCATTTTCACAAGTTAAATGAGATAATCTACTAAGGCTTTCTTCAATTCCTTCTCAATAGCCTTCACCGTTTCCTCTTTCACACCTGCAGGGCTGGCAGCAACCCACCTTGCCAAGTTATACAATTCTTGTGGTGTAATAGATAGCCATTTCCCATTTTTTCCTAATAATAATAACAGTGACATAACTGCAATGCGTTTGTTCCCGTTTTGAAACGGATGATTCTTTATCATCAGATAAAAAAGAATTGCTGTCTTCGGAACCAACCCTTTATACAGTTGCCCTCTAAATGTTTGAAATGGTGCAACTAAACATTGTTCTAATGCATATGGGTATCGTGTTTCAAACTCAGGTATTGGTTCATTCCATTCTAAATATTTCTGTGCAAGTTGATGTGCTGAATATTTGATCTCTTCGATTGTGAGTCGTTTGATCTTCATGATTATTCACGACCCAACATGCGGATAGTTTCTCCATAGTCTTTAATCGTTTTATTGATGAGTGTATTGATATCACTCTTTTGTATTGTACTAAGTGAAAGATTATATAAGCGCTTATATATTTCGTCTTTCGGCAGTACATAGTTGCGACCAATCTTAGCAGCTTTTAAAGAGCCGTTTTTAATCCAACGGAATATTGTAATGCGCGAAACACTAAGAAGTTCAGCAGCTTGAGTTGTAGTGAAGAAATTAGTTGAATGTAACATATCCATAATGGATAGTGTAACATAGATTTCACTACATGCAATGTTGTTACATTAATAAGTAGCTTTACGTATAACAAAGTCAAGTTTCTTATATATATTTCAATTTTGTACATAATTGCTTATAAATAAGAGCGAATTTTATCTTCATATTTCTATAATCAAGATCTATATAAGAAATTATGAAATCGTTCAGACCATTTGATCATTTTGCCCATCCGATTCAGAAAAATGTTTTACATATAATAGCTATGGATGGAGACAAACTGATTCCAGTTGGAACGGGTTTTATTGTGTCAAAAGATGGGTTAATGATAACGGCAAAACATGTTATAGATTATGCTGTCGCAGGAGCGCCAATTCATCACGAAGGATCAGATTCCTATAAATCTAGCCGAGGACTTTATGCAACGTGGATAAAAAGCGAAACAGAAGGTGGTCTTATCCCGATAGATCAGGTCTGGTATAGAGAACAAGGTCTAGATATAGCTTTCATGGCACTACGACCAATGTTTGAAAACGATAAGCAAGTTATGCACCCAATTGTTAAGTTAAATTTATTACCACCGCCGGTTGGAACTATAATACTAGCTGCTGGGTATTATAAAATGAAGGCGAGTATTGAGAGTTCTACTGATGAAAGTATTGAGATGGAAATACATCAAGAAACTGCTTTTTCAACCGGTAAAGTAGTAGAAATTTTCCCAGAAAGGCGAGATGGTAGTTTTTTAAATTTCCCTTGTTTTCAGACTGATTGCAAATTCAATCCCGGTATGAGCGGCGGCCCTGTTTTTAGAACCGATACCAGTGAAGTATGTGGCGTTGTATGTTCTGCATATCAGAGTGAAGATGGTGAAGATGACATATCCTTTGTTTCGACTATTTGGCCAGCCATGGGAATCAATATTCAAGCCTCTGTTGATAAAGGCGAAAAACATAACTATTCAATGTTAGAGATCGCACAAAAAGGTATAATTAAAACTGACGAATCCATATCTAAACTTAAACTTATAAATGTAGCGCCTGGCATTGACCAAATTATGCTAAGTGTTGAGTAAGGTCTGTTTCCTTTATCATTGCTCCATTCAATATCATTTTCTATAAGCTCAATTTGATCAAATGAAAAATTGTTAGAAATAACAAGATGTGCGCCATAGTTGATGAAGTTCGAACTAAAGATCCAATTATACCTATCACAACTGTTCAATATAACGCACGAGCAGCATAGGAGTAAGTCAAATTTCTCTCCCTTATTATCATTTTTAAACACATTTAGACTTATCCTATGAACAAACGAAAAGAGATCGTACCAAATAATTTAAAAGAATATCGATTGAAAGCGGGTTTGACGCAGAAACAAGTCTGCCAAAAACTTGGCTTTACCAATGAAGTTGCACTCTGTCATTAGGAACAAGGCGCGAATATTCCGAATTTGATTAACCTCTTCAAATTATCACATATCTATCGCACAACACCATTTAACCTATATGAAGAATTATTGAATTCTGTTCAAGATGAATTATCATCTATTAGTGAACTAGCGTTCAACTAAGAAGTATTGTTTTGACTTTTCTTGCATTGCGAATAAATCCAGTAGATAGATTTTGCATCCATGTTGCTTCATCTTCAATAACACTCGTTATATAAGAAAGGATTTTAGTACGCGAAGACTTTGTAATTAACTTTATTTTCTTCAATCTATCAAGCAAAATAACTATCGAAAAAACTACTTGTACAGTTTTGCCCCATTGATATGGTGAGTTTTTTAAATTACGATATCGTATTGCATGTATACAATCACTAAGAGCTTCTAAAAGAATTTCAGAGTCATTCGTGAGTTTTCCTAATGCATATTTTGTTTCTGCAATATTTTTTCTTACCAGCGCCCAATCATAGCTCGCATCTTTTTCATTCCAATATTTAGCGGCTTCCTCATAATATGCAATCGCTTTTTTGGCGCTTTGAAGATTTTTAAGAACTAACGTTCTTTGTTTGTAACTATTACCGGCGTTATTAAGAACTCTAGGCTTCAATCGATAGTCTCTAGGATCCATTGGTCCTTCCAACATTTTTAGACAGTCGTTTAGTAGTCTATCAGCGATAGTAAGTTGCTCCTCATCTTTGTTCACTTCAAATATTCGAATATGAGCAATAGCCATCT
>Ga0206903_10006_pt1 | contig 70297 bp, 62 predicted proteins | sample Alteio_BWOrgHeat_45_FD_152959 | JGI IMG/M metagenome (GOLD analysis project Ga0206903, IMG submission 152959) | Enriched cells from forest soil in Barre Woods Harvard Forest LTER site, Petersham, Massachusetts, United States -... | ecosystem: Environmental > Terrestrial > Soil > Temperate forest >... | reverse complement strand
GCCTTTCTTTTTTATACACTTTCAATCCATCATTAATCAATGCAACACCGGCGCTGTCGTAGCCGCGATATTCCAATCTTTTCAATCCTTTTAAAACAACAGGATAAGCCTGCCTGTAACCGATATAGCCAACTATTCCGCACATATAAAATGTTTTTCTTTAAAGTTATCTTTGAAAAAATCCAAGCACGAAAGTATGTATTCAACACCGGAAAAATTTCCCAACGTAACGTTAGAAGATGATCGCGTTTTATTAAGGCCGCTTGAAGAAAATGATTATAACAATTTATTGCCTTTCGCATTAAACGAACAAGGACTTTGGTTTTATTCGTTAGTACGCGCCGATGGCGGAGAAGGACTGAGAAATTACATGAGCATTGCATTTGCAGAAAAAGCCGTCGGTAAGGAATTTCCTTTTATTGTGTTTGATAAAAAAACAAATGCTTACGCAGGCAGCACAAGATTTTATGATATCAATCTTCCGTATAAGACCATTCAGTTAGGTTATACATGGTATGGAAAAAAGTTTCATGGAACAGGTTTGAACAAACATTGTAAATTTTTGTTATTGCAATTTGCTTTTGAGAATTTAGGATTAGAGCGGGTCGAGTTTCGTGCTGATGCAAGAAACGAAAGAAGCATTGCTGCCATGAAATCTATTGGCTGCAAAGTGGATGGTATATTGCGCAACAATATGCCTACGGCAGAGGGTGGCCGCAGAAGTTCAATCGTGCTTAGCATTTTAAGAGATGAATGGTGTGGTGATGCGAAAGAAAAGCTGAGGCAGAGATTATATTAACCAGAATGTTTAAGGGCTTGCATAAAATCAGCATGATTGAACCTAAGCATCAGGGTTCAACTGCTGAAATCGAAGAAGATTCGCGAACACCTTAAAAAAATAATAAATATTGTGAGCAAAAGTCATCAGCATAACAGCTTAATCAAGGCGTGTGAACGGATGTGCTGAATATCATCCGTTCTTGAACTTTTGGACTTTCCTTTCAAGAGAAAAGTACAGAATGAAAAATTAGTTACTTAATAGACAAAAAATATGTAAAGAAAACATTTTAGTATAAGAGCATGACCATTACCAAAACTGAAATTTACAAATACAGCATTCCTATGGTTCCTTTTACAATAGCAACAGGGACTATGCATTATGCGCAAAATATTTTTATAAGGATATATACGGATGAAGATTTAACCGGTGTGGGTGAATGTTCGGCTTTCCCTATGATAACAGGCGAAACACAAGCTACTTGTTTTGCAATGGCAAAAGATTTCGCTTTATTATGGAAAGATAAAGATGCGCTTGCTATAGAAGTACGCATGGATGAACTGCATGCATTCGCTGTACATAACAATACGGCCAAAAGTGCATTTGATATGGCTTTGCACGATATCAATGCGCAACATGCTGCATTGCCTTTGTATAAATTTTTAGGCGGAACAAATAAAAAGCAATTACTCACTGATGTTACGGTAGGCATAAACAAACCTGCTCAAATGGCTGCTGCTGCAAAAAGGTTTGTTGAACAAGGTGTCAGCATTTTAAAAATAAAACTGGGGAAAAATGTTCAGCATGATATTAATGCAATAAACTTAATTGCAGGAAAGGTTGGCGATACAATTAAGTTAAGGGTTGATGCCAACCAGGGATGGAGTTATGATGAAGCAGTTCATGTATTAACAGCATTAAAAGATTTTAATATTGAATTCTGTGAACAGCCCATGCGCAGTTATAATGATCATCTGTTGCCCATGCTTAAACAAACATCTCCGGTGAAGATAATGGCAGATGAAAGTGTATTCGATCATCATGATGCAGTAAGATTGATTGAAGCTGATGCCTGTGATTATGTAAATATTAAATTTGCAAAGAGCGGTGGCATACTGGAAGCAAAAAAAATTAATATCGTTTGCGAAAAAGCCAATATCAAATGTATGATGGGTGGCATGCTGGAAAGTCGTGTTGCATTAACTGCATTCGCACATTTTGCAACAGCATTCGATAATATTTATTTTTACGATATGGACACGTGCATGCTTGGCCATAAAATTGATTCTGTTATTGGCGGTGTGCGTTATAATAATTTTTGTGTTGAACTGCCGGATGCTATTGGCATAGGCGCAGATATCGATGAAACTTTTTTAAACACGCTTGAGAAAGTTGTTATCTGATCTTACGATTCTGAATTAAAAACATTTTAAAAATAAAATATAATGCGCATTTTAATTGATATGGATGATGTTATTGCCGATGCAAGCGAACGCTTTTTAGAATGGTATGAAAGAGATTTCGGCGTCCGGTATACAAAGGCGGATATTCATGGAAAAAGATTGTATGATATTATTCCTGCTGAACAGGTACAAATAGTAAAAAGCTATCCACATCAGCCCGGTTTTTTTAAAGACCTTCCTGTAATTGAAAATGCCAAAGAAACAATTGAAGCATTGAACAACCTGCATGAAATTTATATTGTTTCAGCAGCCATGGAATTCAAGCATTCATTTCTTGACAAATACGAATGGCTGGATAAACACTTTCCTTTTATACACTGGAAACGCAGGATATTTTGCGGCGATAAACATTTGATTAAAGCGGATATTTTAATTGACGATCATGATTTTAATTTATCTGTTTTCACAGGCAGGCCGATTGTTTTCTCTGCTCCTCATAATATACATTACACAGAATATGAAAGAATGGAAAACTGGCTGGATGCGGAAAAAATATTCGGCCTCTCCCTAAATCCCTCCCCAAAGGAGAGGGACCTTTAAACCCAAATAATTTAAACATCCTGTACTAATATAACGTGAGTTCGGGGTAAGGTGGTTGACTACGTCATGTCGACGTCAGGAGACCTCTCCCGAAATTCAATCAGTAAGAAATTTAAGAGACCTCTCCTAACGTCGAGGTGACGGCTCAACTTCTTAGTAGTGTTCAGAAAGAAAAAGCTTTATTATAAACTTAAATTTCTTAAACCGAACTCACGTTAATTATAATTAGTGAGTTGTTTATTTTGAAAGCTATAAATTAATGAGCTATTTGCATAGTTGAATGCTCAAAGTCCTTCCCTTCGGGAAGGATTCAGGATAGGCTTCTCTAATGCATCCTGTCTCCTCTTGGCTCTAAATGCAGAATCACTTCAGCTTCATACACAAGCCATTCATTCCAGCGTTTGCGCACTTTTCCCTTATCAACATAAGTTTCAGCCAACTCAATAAAAGTTACATAATGCCCTGCTTCACTCTCCATAAAACGGCGGTAAAAATTTTTCAGGTAATCATCATTCAAACCTTCACTCAAACGTTTAAACCGTTCACAGCTTCTTGCCTCGATCAATGCACATATTAAAAGTTTATCCAGCAAGCGGTCTTCTTCTCTCCCACCCTTTACTTCAAACTGCAGCAGTTGATTTACATATTCATCTTTACGCTGTTTACCAAGATGTAAATTTCTTTTTCGCAGTTCCTGCAATACCAAACGAAAATGTCCCCATTCTTCTGTTACAATTGGAGAAAGCTCATTCACCAATTCAACTTTATCAGGATAACGCTGTATTAATGAAATGCAGCTTGTCGCCGCCTTTTGTTCGCAATAAGCATGATCAGTTAAAATATCCTGCAAGCTAATAGCTGCAAGGTTTACCCAGCGCGGATCGGTAGGCAGGTGCAACCCTAAAATGTTTCTTTCAGCTTCGTTCATCAGAACAAAGTAAGCGCATAATTTTATTCGCGAAAGTTCAAAGGTTACAGCTATGTCGCAACATACATTGCTTTTGTCTATTTAATTATAATATGTACAGCCAGAAGTTAATTTCGCATCTTCAAAAAACCACCAGTTCCGGCACAAACATCGCGCATGAAAAAATTGCTTTCTCTCACCATTATTCTTATTTCTTTCTTTTCGGGTAAATTGATTGCTCAAAATGCACCGCAATTGGGCAAAGCTTCAGTTAAAGATATTGTTGCAGCCATGACGCTTGAAGAAAAAGCCAAATTGGTTGTAGGTAATGGGTTTGCAATGCCTGGCGCAGGTGAACCAACCATAGGTCAGACAAAAGACAAAGTGCCCGGTGCAGCCGGAACTACTTACGCTATTCCGCGTTTGGGTATTCCTTCCATTGTTGTATCAGATGGCCCGGCTGGTGTGCGCATTGATTCTACCCGTGATAACGATCATTCAAAAACATATTACGCCACTGCATGGCCGGTTGCCACTTTGCTGGCATCTACATGGGACACTGCAATGGTTAAAAAAGTAGGCGTTGCTTTTGGCAGTGAAGTGCATGATTATGGTATTGATATTATTCTTGGCCCCGCCTTGAATATTCAGCGTAATCCCTTGGGTGGAAGAAACTTTGAATATTATTCTGAAGACCCGCTGGTTTCAGGCAGCATGACCGCAGCAATGGTTAATGGCATTCAGTCAAATGGTGTGGGAACTTCTATAAAACATTATGCAGCCAATAACCAGGAAACAGATCGTAATACAGTAAATACAATTGTTAGTGAAAGAGCATTACGTGAAATTTATCTGAAAGGATTTGAGATAGCTGTAAAAAAAGGAAATCCTTGGACAGTGATGAGTTCTTACAACTTAATAAACGGAACTTATGCATCGCAAAGCCATGATCTTATTACAACTGTTTTAAGAGATGATTGGAGCTACAAAGGGTTCGTTATGACTGATTGGTTTGGCGGGAAAAACCCTGTTGAGCAAATGCAGGCAGGCAACGATCTATTAATGCCCGGAACAAAACAACAATCACAAAGAATTATTGATGCAGTAAATCACGATTCGCTTGATGTAAAAACATTAGATAAAAACTGCGAACTTATCCTCAATATCATTCTTAAATCACCCGCTTTCAAACAATATAAATTTAACAATACACCTGATCTGAAAAAAGATGCAGAGGTATCACGCGAAGCAGCTGCAGATGGAATGGTTTTATTGAAGAACACTGATAATGTATTGCCATTTACATCGGTAAAAAATATTGCTTTATTCGGTATCAATGGTTATGATCTTATTGCAGGCGGAACAGGCAGCGGCGATGTAAACAAAGCGTACAAAGTTTCTTTATCACAAGGCTTAAGCAACGCAGGATATACTGTTGATGCAGATATAAAAACAAATTACACAAATTACCTAAGCGATTATAACAAAGCACATCCAAAGAAAAGTTTCTTCGAAGAATTCAGGAATCCAACGCCACCCGCACCGGAATTTGTAATTGATGATAACACCATCAACGCAAAAGCTGCAAACACTGATGTTGCTATTATTTCAATCGGCAGAAATGCAGGTGAAGGCAGGGACAGGAAAGAGGATGGTGATTTCAACTTATCAAATGAAGAGCAAACATTAATAACAAATGTTACCAATGCTTATCATGCACAACATAAAAAAGTTATTGTTGTATTGAACATTGGAGGTGTTATAGAAACTACAAGCTGGCGCGATAAAGCAGATGCCATTTTGCTTGCATGGCAGCCAGGTTTGGAAGGTGGTAATGCTATGGTTGATATTTTAAGCGGAAAAGTAAATCCTTCAGGAAGACTGGCAACAACATTCCCTGTGAAGTATGAAGATGTGCCTTCTGCAAAAAATTTCCCGGGCAAAGAATTTCCTGACCAGGCAACAACAGGCAGCTTTGGTATGAAACAGATACCTGCAGAAGTTACTTATGAAGAAGGCATATATGTTGGTTATCGTTATTACAATACGTTCAACGTACAGCCTGCTTATGAGTTTGGCTATGGATTGTCTTATGGTAATTTCACTTTTGGCAATTTAAAACTTAGCTCATCAACATTTTACAAAAGCATTACAGTAACGCTTACAATTACTAACCAGGGCAAGATGCCGGGCAAAGAGGTTGTTCAAATTTATTTATCTGCTCCTGCAACCAATATTGATAAACCTGCAGAAGAATTAAAAGCATTTGCAAAAACAAAATTGCTGAAGCAGGGTGAAACACAAACAATAAAGTTTACTTTAACCGCAGCAGACCTCGCATCTTTTTATACTGATAAAGAAGCATGGATTGCAGATGCAGGAAGATATACAGTTAAAGCAGGCGCTTCATCAACAGACATTCGTTTAAAGTCTTCATTTAATTTGCCAAATGAAATTGTAGTTGAAAAAGTAAATAAAGCATTAACTCCGAAAGCTCAGATAAATGAACTAAAAGCTAATTCAAAAGAATCAGGTTATATAGAGGAATTGAATAACTTCGGAATGTAATCGGCGATTTCAATTGTGTTCGTTGTAAATTCAATTCATGAAAAAAATCGTTTTATTCTTTGTAATTGCTTTTTCATGCATTTCATTTAAAAGTTATGCACAGGTAGCAGTAACACCGCTGTCGGATCAGAGATCAATGCTTCAAAGCAACGATCCGAAACTTGCACAAAATAAAAAGCTTTTGTACGATTTCTGGCGCGAAGTGTTTGAAGGTGGCCATCTTGAACTTGCAGATAAATACATGGCTGAAACATACATTCAGCATAATCCAAATGTTCCCACAGGCAGAAAAGCTTTTGTTGATTTCTTTTCAAGATTCAAAAAACCACAACCGATTGCTGATACCATCAAGGCGCCCGTTGTATCTATTATTGCAGAAGGTGATATGGTGATGATAAGTTTTGCAAGAGAACTGCCCGATCCAAAAGACAGTTCGAAAACATATACGGCCACGTGGTTCGACATGTTTCGTATTGAAAACGGAAAGATTGCTGAACATTGGGATGCTGCAACAAAACAATAGCGGCTTTAAAACTAAGCTGTTGATGGGTATATTTAATTATTGCTATTATTAATAAAGTTCAATTTTCTTTTAATTATAAAGCTTTGATTCTTCCATTATGAAAAAAATTCTTTTTCTATTACTCTTTATTGCATCAATTGCACAGGCACAGCAAAAAGTAATTCAGTTATACAGCGGTGCAGCACCTGGTTCTGAAAACTGGAATTGGGATGAACAGTTTATTGATGCCGGTAAGAACATGTTCAAAACAAACATTGTTTATAATGTTTCGAAGCCAACGCTTACTGTATATGCGCCGGATCCATCTGTTGCAAACGGAACCGCAATCGTTATTTGTCCCGGCGGCGGCTTTCATCTTTTATCTATCAATAGTGAAGGCATTGATGTTGCAACATGGCTTGCAAAAAAAGGTGTTACCTGTTTTGTGTTGAAGTATAGATTGATTCATAGCACATCTAACGATCCGGTTCAGGATATGATGGATATGATCAACAAAAAAGGAGAATCAGACGATCAAACAAAAAATGTAATTATGATGGGCATAAGCGATGGCCGCGAAGCCATTACTTATGTGCGCAAACACGCTGCTGAATACAATATCAATCCGGATAAAATAGGCATTATAGGCTTTTCTGCAGGCGGCACTGTTGCTGCATCTGCTGCATTTAATTATACGGCTGATAACAAGCCTGATTTTGTTGCACCTATTTATCCTTTCTTTCCTGATAGTATGCAAACAGCTATTGCTTCAGATGCGCCGCCGATGTTCATTGTGGCTGCATCAAACGATCAGTTAGGATTGGCGCCGCACAGCGTTAGTTTGTATAACAAATGGCTTTCATCAAAACACTCTGCAGAATTACACATGTATGTAGAAGGCGGACATGGTTTTGGTATGCGCATACAGAATATCCCTACCGATTCATGGATTGACAGGTTCGGCGATTGGCTGCAGGTAATGAATATTGCGAAAGGAACTGCATCACCTGCATCACAACAGGTTGACTGGATGCAAAGAACATTGAAAGACTGGCCCAATATACAACGTTATGCAGATGAGAATGAAAAGCTGAAAACTGTTACCGATAAGAAGCGTGTTGTATTTATGGGCAACTCTATTACTGAAGGATGGAAGAACAATGATTCAGCATTTTTTATAAATAATGATTATGTTGATCGTGGCATAAGCGGACAAACAACACCGCAAATGCTTATTCGTTTTCGTGAAGATGTGATTGACCTGAAACCTGCAGTGGTAGTAATTCTTGCAGGTATAAATGATATTGCTCAAAACACGGGACCAATAAAACTGGAAGACACTTATGGGAATATTATTTCAATGGCTGAGCTTGCAAAAGCCAACAACATTAAAGTGGTGATCACTTCAACTTTGCCTGCCAATGCAATTCCATGGCGCACTTATATTCATCCTGCAGATTCAGTAATAGCATTAAATAAAATGTTGAAAGAATATGCTGATAAAAACAAAATGATTTTTGTTGATTACTACTCCGCAATGGTTGATGATAAAAAAGGTTTACCGAAAAACTTATCTAACGATGGCGTGCATCCAACGTTGGCGGGATACCAAATAATGGAACCATTGGTGCAGAAAGGTATTGATAATGCGTTAAAACAGAAATAAGTTTTTAATCCTTTGTGCCTTCGTGTCTTTGTGGTTCACAAAAAAATAAAACTACAAACGCAGGATTTAATTTACATAACATCAATTCAATAAAAATGATCTCAAAAAGATTGCTTGTTTTTTCGCTTTCATTATTTATTGCAGTTGCATCTTTCGCACAAACAAAAACACCTGTTGCAAAAACAGACGCAGGCTTGATTTCCGGTATTACTGACAGCAACATAAATATTTTTAAAGGCATTCCTTTCGCTGCACCACCTGTTGGAGCCTTAAGATGGAAAGCTCCGCAACCGGTACAACCATGGAAAGGCACAAGGCAATGCGATACATTCAGCGCAAGTCCGATGCAGGCCGCTCCTGTTCCATTCAGTATGTGGAGTGAAGAATTTTTAATAAGAAAAGAACCTATCAGCGAAGATTGTTTGTATTTGAATATTTGGACAAGCTCAACATCATCCAATAAAAAATTACCTGTACTGGTTTGGATTTACGGAGGCGGTTTTGTAAGCGGTGGCACCAATGTTCCTATTTATGATGGTGAAGCCATGGCGAAGAAAGGAATTGTGTTTGTAAGCATTAATTACCGCGTTGGCATATTCGGATTTTTCGCACATCCTGAACTCACTAAAGAATCAGGTTATAATGCTTCAGGCAATTATGGAATATTAGACCAGATCGCTGCATTAAAATGGGTGCAGAAAAATATTACTGCATTCGGCGGTGATCCAAACAATGTAACAATCGCCGGTCAGTCTGCAGGTTCAATGAGTGTAAATATTTTGGTGGCTTCCCCCCTTGCCAAAGGTTTATTCAACAAAGCCATTGCTGAGAGCGGGGCAGGCTTTGTAAGAGGTTTTGCAAATAATAATTTACAGCAGTCAGAACAGGATGGAACAAAAACAGCAACATCATTAAAAGCAAATTCGATTGAAGATTTAAGAAAATTACCCGCATCTGTATTGATGAGGGCACAAACAATGCGCGGAGGACCTATTATTGATGGTTATGTGTTGCCTCAACCTATTGCCGGCATCTTTGCATCAGGAAAAGAAAACAATGTTACTTTATTAACCGGATGGAATGAGAATGAAGGTTTGGTTTTCGGGCCGATTAAAAAAACAGGTGATTATATAAAACAAATCAAAGAACAATACGGCAACAACGCACAAACTATTTTAGAATATTATCCTGCAACAGATGATTCTGTTGCAGGCATATCACAATACAAACTTTCGCGTGACGCAATATTTGGCGTACAGAATTATACATGGGCAAATGTTGAAAGCGATCAGGGCAAAAAAGTATTTATATATCGTTTCACACGCAAAGTACCTGCAACCGGTGAATATGTAAAGTATGGTGCTTTTCATACAGGAGAAGTGGCTTATGCGTATGATAATTTAAAATTCGTGAACAGGCCATGGGAAGATGTGGATCATCATCTTGCAGATGTAATGTCATCTTATTGGGCAAATTTTATAAAGACAGGAAATCCAAACAGCAAAAATTTACCTGAATGGAAAGCATACAATACAAAAGATAAACAAGTAATGATACTTGATATAACACAACAATCAACAACATTACCAGATTATAAACAACTTGATTTTTTATATTCAAAAATGAAAGCGCAATAAATCATTCAATAAACAATGGTTATGCTACAAAGATGCGTATGCAAGCATTCGACAAGCATGCTAATTTAAAAAAAATGTTAAGTTGACAAATATTCGTCTTCACCATTACTGCTAAGCGATCTCTTGCTATATTCGCCCTGCTAAAATTTCTGCAATGCTATTGCTTGGTATAGATATAGGAACATCATCAGTAAAAGTTTCTGTGGTTGATGCGGCTTCACAAAAGCGTATTGTTTCTGCACAATACCCGGAAAATGAGGCGGAGATCATTAGTCTTCAAAACGGCTGGGCTGAACAAAATCCAGATACGTGGTGGGAATATTTACAACATGCATTAATGGAAGCAAATGTTTCAGGAAAATATGACCCGAAACAAATTGCTGCTATCGGCATTGCCTATCAAATGCACGGGCTGGTTGTAGTGAATAAAATGCAGCTCTCTTTGCGCAACAGCATTATTTGGTGTGATAGCCGCGCAGTGTCTTATGGTGAAAAAGCTTTGGCTGCAATAGGTGAACAAAAATGTTTAAGTTGTTTATTAAATTCTCCGGGAAACTTCACTGCTTCAAAACTTGCATGGTTAAAAGAAAATGAACCTGTAACATTTAAACAGGTATATAAAATAATGTTGCCCGGTGATTTTCTCGCCATGCGTTTAACAGGCGATATCACTACAACTCCTTCCGCCCTATCCGAAGGCATCTTCTGGGATTTTAAAAAAGATGAAATTTCAAAAGATGTAATGCGGTATTTTAATTTCAAAACAGATCTTATACCGCACGTAAAAGATGTATTCAGCACACATGGTTTCTTAAAAGAAGAAGTGGCCAATAAGCTTGGATTGAAACAGGGCATACCGGTTAGTTACAAGGCCGGTGATCAATTGAACAATGCACTTTCATTAAATGTTATGCAGCCGGGTGAAGTTGCCGCAACTGCAGGAACATCAGGTGTTATTTATGCCGTTGCAGACGATCTGGTTCATGATAAACTCAGTCGCGTAAACAGTTTTGCGCATCTCAATCATTCAGCAAAAGATAAAAGAATTGGTGTATTGCTTTGCATCAATGGCACAGGCATTATGAATAGCTGGACTAAAAAAATGATCGGTGCGAATAAAACTTATGCGCAACTAAATGAGGAAGCTGCAACAGTTGCACCAGGAAGTGAAGGTTTATCGGTATTCCCTTTTGGCAATGGCGCCGAACGCATGTTAAACAATAAAATAGTTGGCTCTTCTATTCAGCATATAGATTTGAATAAACACACGCCTGCACATATTTACCGCGCTGCGCAGGAAGGCATTGCTTACGCATTCAGGTATGGATTGGACATTATGCGTGAAAATAATATTGAGCCAAAAGTTATTCGCGCAGGCAAAGCCAATATGTTTTTGAGTGATGTGTTTACAGATGCATTTGTGAATATTACCAATGTACCCGTTGAATTATATGAAAATGATGGCAGCGTTGGCGCTGCGCTTGGTGCAGGCATTGGCGCTAAAATCTTTGAAGATGAGAAAGCAGCTTTCAGCAACATGAACCGTTTAAAACTAATTGAGCCAAACGGCAAACATGCATACGATAAGAGTTATGAAAAATGGAAGAAAGAATTGGAAAGAAAGTTGCAATAAGCAATCAACTAATGCATGAGTCTAAACATAACGTTATGTGTTTTTTATGATAATTCAGTGCAACTCTATTGTTAAACATTGAAAAGAATCCGTAACAAATAAATTCTATAAAAAGCAACAAAGAACTCTTTCACAATGTAAGCCAGGTTAAATATGAAGGCGATGAAACCGGTAACCCGCTTGCGTTTCGTTGATACGATGAAAACAAAATATGCAATTGATAATGGTGAACCCAAATGGTTTATTGTTTTATCATTTTCAGCGTCCTTCTTCCACTATTTTCATCTATAAGTGTAATTAAATATAAGCCTGCGGAAAAGTTAGATACGTCAAATTTTTCGAGGTTAGTGCCCGGTGAAGAAATATTCTTTTTTATAAGCAATCTTTTGCCATTTACATCATTTATCTCTATTGTATAAGTTTCACTTGTTTTAGTTAAGAACCTGATGGTCGCAACGTCATTAACAGGGTTAGGCATTATCACAATTTCATCATTTGATGAAATTCTTGTTGCTGTTGCGGCTGACATACCGGAATCAGAGTTATCTGTTAAGTCATTTGATATTTTCACTTTCAAAGACGACGAACCAGAACTCCCGCAAACATTACTTGCGTTTACGGTAACTGATCCTGTTGAACTGCCCCAGTTTACAATAATAGTTGGAGTGCCATTACCTGCAATTATTTTTGCGTCTGATGGAACGCTCCAAATATAAAGATTGCTCAAATCAGGATTCATAATCTTGAAATTGATTGCTAATTGATAGCTCTTTACTTCGTCGGGGCCACGTATTCCATCTGGTTTTGACGGGGCTGATAGAAGCCCATTGCTTAAATTTATTCCTTGTTGATCGGTGCATCCATGCGCATCAGTCACATTGTATGATTTGAAACCCCAGGACTGAGGAAAATCGCCGGTGCCTGCATAGGGAAGTGTTCCTCCGGTTGCTGATACTGTAACTGTAGTTGAACCTCCTTTACAAACGATATTACTATCCTGGGTAATGATTGTTATTAAATCCTGGGGCTGGGTTATAGCAAATATTTTTGAAGTATTGCATCCATGATCGGAATTTACTACAACCGTATAATTACCAGGCTGCAGGTTGCTAATATCTTGTGTTGTTGCGCTCCAGGACTGTTGAAAATCATTTGTCCATTTATATACAAACGTGGATGAATCGATGCCGCCTGTTGGTTGTAGATCGATAGACCCGTCTTTATTGTTATAGCAATTTACAGTAGAAACAACTGCATTCAGTATAGGGCTTGTATTCACAACAGATGCTTTTACACTTATAAAAACCTTTTTTTTGCCGCCGCCTTTTATTGGAATATTGCCGGATATATTTACTGCAGTAGCAGTGTTTATTTTTACATAAATAGTTTGATTAATTGTATTGTTGCTGTAATTATTTATAACCAATGAATCAGTAAAATTTCCCGTAGCAGAAGTTGAAAAGCTACAGCTATTAAAGGGACCGATCTGTACATTAGTATTATCTAAATTTGCAGCGTGTAACACAAATGAATTTGGAGGAATAACGGAGTTGATGCACGCAGTATCAAAAGGATTGAGGTTAGTTGTGATAAATCCTGAATCGGTCAATTGGGCTCTCGATAATTCAACTACACTAAATATTACATTTTGAAAGCCTATGTTCTGAATATAGAAATCAGAATTGTTTAAAGAGCCGTTTCCAAAATTCGCATCTGATAAAATTACTTTGCATTTTTTCCATGTCTTTGTATTAGTGCCAATCACTTTTACAGAGGCTTTATTATTATTACCAACAGCATCATAAAATATTCTCCAGCTTCCTCTTCCACTGTCAAAATATGTTATTTCAATGGTTACGGGATATGCTCCCTTTAAAGGTGCATTTCTTAAAAAATTATCATCCACATCAAAATACAATGCATTCTTTTTATTCGCCATATCAAAGCCTCTTGCATATCTTCCATACATAACAGTACTATCAGCGCCATCTACATTCCAGTATCCTGCACTTGTTGCATTGGAATTTATCTGGTGAAGGTATCTTTCATAATTACCAGGAAATAAATGCCAGCCAACATCGTTCGTGCCTTTTGCTGTCAAACAGCCTAAGTCATTATTTAATACAGATGAAACATCATCCAGCTTTGCTCCGTAACTCCTGTAGGCATTATAAATATTGGTATACCTTAAGCTATCTTGACTAACAGTGCCATATATGCTTGAAGGAAATCTTATGCTGTCAGAAGCATCGAGTGCATCTTTTAAGGCGCACATTGCATTTGTTGCAAGCCCCGGTATTTTCTGACCTGCATATTTATTAAAAAATGCAAAGGTTGAATCATAATTATGATTGGAAATGAAATCTGAAGTTTCATTCGGCCAGTCAAGCCCCCAATAAATGCAATAGCACATAATGCCAAACATTTCTTTGTAGTGATTCTTTACCCACCATCCTGCATATAACTGTTGTCCTGTTATCTCGCTTCTCACCATTACAAACTGACCACTTTGCGGTTGATTCAAAACGCTATACAACCAACTCTGTTTGTCAAGCTCCATATTTATCTGAGACCCTTTTGCAAAAGTTCCGCATTTTAGCCATCCGCCAGGACAATTATTCAATAGCCAATATGTTTCCGATGAATCTGTAGTAACCGGGTTACTCAGTAATCGAATTGCGGGCACAAGCCCCTGGTATCTGTTATAGTAATATAATGAGTAAACTTTGAATAAGCTATCGAACTGCGCAGAAGTGATCTGGTATTTAGATGCAACACTTCCCTTATATGCAATAGGATCTCCGGTGCTTCCAAAACAACCTTGTATACCTATGATCAGGTTTCTTGTTGATGAAGGATAAATTTGAATGTGCTGGCATACACTATCAATCATTCTTTTAAAATAAAAATTATAATCACTATCAAGATAATAAGGTGAAGATGCTACAATGTTGCCTGAAGAATCAGTAGCATTAACTTTTGGCACTCCGTTGGAGTATATCCAATCCGGCACGTTAGGGCCTGTATAAACAAGAATGATAACAGGCATGTTGTCGGCAGCATGTTGATTAACATCACTATCGAATATGGTCCAATCCCAATTATTGTTTGAAGTTTCAATATCAGACCAGTTAACATTCACAAGTCGCCCATGAAACTCAGGATAAGTTTTGGCGCTCACTGTAGGTCCGTAGTCTTCCCAAATACCATCATTTGATGATATCCGGTTTGTAGTTTGGCCTTTTGTTACAAAAAAGGCAAAAAGATACAGTAAGGCAATACAATGCCCCTTGTGATGGCTGCTCATAAAAACAGTGTTGGGTTTGAAAGATGTTTCCCCCTTAAAAACACCTAACCCTTGTTGATTTTTTTAGACTTTTTCGAAACTTTTATGTAAATAAATAAGCAAATTCCTTTTCGGTTTCGTGGATCAGCAGTGAGCAAAAATCAAGCCGAAATGCAATTTTTTTTTAAAATTTTGCCCTTCTAAACCGGCAGTAACACTTTATTATCATCATTCAGTATTAAACAAATGTTAGTTTGGTTTTTTACAGTGTAACTTTCAATGCAGACTGAGCAAATCATACAAATTGGTTTGGCTTCTGGTAAAAAGAAAAAATCATGAAGTAATATCATTAGATTTTTTTAATGTTTTTTTTATATGAGGAGTTTCAGTGATTATAAAATGCTTTTACTTTTATCATTGCGGATTGGTAAATATTTTTACTCCATAAATTTTTATGGCAAAGCTTAAATTAAATGTAGATACAATAGAGGATAATTTTTTTACAGGAAGTTATTTGCTCGGAATTATGTCTCAACTAAAAAATTACCGTTTTTGCTGGCTTATAAATTCAACATTAAACTTCGACTTCAGGCTGAACACGGAAATTGAAATTCAACTGAAGAAAAAAGGCCGTAATTATTTTTTTGATGTGTATAGCTTTTTCGAAACAGACCATGAGTCTGAACATTACATTTATAACAATCAGTGTGAAGGTGAATATCTTTTGCCTGAGTTTAAGCATTTTGACTTTCTATGGCTGATTAAGGCAGACATTATTCCCAAAGAGAATTTGGCTAATCTTCAGCAAAGCCTGAAAAAAATAAACGGCATTCAATTGGTTACTGAATTAGCAAAAGAGAAAATAAGAAACAAGGAAAATTTAATTTTATAGATTATGCAGCTCCCTAATGACTGGATTGAAAAAGATAATTCAATCTACAGAAAGTTTCAGTTTAAGAATTTTTCTGAAGCATTTGCTTTTATGGTACGTATAGCAATAGAAGCAGAACGTATGAACCATCATCCATTGTGGAAGAACGTTTATAATATAGTCGAAATTTGGTTAAGCACGCATGATGCCGGTGATGTAATAACGAATAAAGATATTAAGCTTGCTGAATCCATAAATTCATTACTAAAATAGCTTTTTAGTACTGGTAAATAAATGATACAATCTTATGCTGAAAATGAACAGCCATTGTATCAAAATCGAACACAATTGCTCTCTCTGAATTTAATAAATCATTGCTTTTCAATACTTGTGGTGTTTGGTATATCTTTCTTATACTACTGATAATTTAAAAAAATACCTTAAGGCATGATAGAATTACAACACCTTTCGAAATGGATAAATATCGGCGGTACCAGAACTTTTTTGCTAAAAGATATTAATCTCAAAATAAACCAGGGCGAATTTGTTTCTGTAATGGGCCCTTCAGGATCGGGCAAATCAACATTGTTGAATGTAATTGGAATGTTGGATGATTTTAATGAAGGCGATTATTTTTTTCTCGGTGAAACGGTGCACAAACTAAAAGAAAAATACCGTACACAATTATCTAAACAATATATAGGCTTTGTTTTCCAGGCTTATCATTTAATTGATGAGTTGACTGTTTATGAAAACATTGAAGTGCCTTTGATATATCATAAAGTAAAAGAATCCGAAAGAAAAGCAATTGTTTCAGATACGCTTGATCGCTTTAATATTGTTGGAAAAAAAGACCTGTTTCCAACCCAGTTATCAGGCGGTCAGCAACAGCTGGTTGGTATAGCAAGAGCAATTATTGCAAACCCAAAATTAATTCTTGCAGATGAACCAACAGGAAATTTAAATTCAAAGCAAAGCGAGGAAATAATGGGCCTCTTTACAAAACTCAATAAAGAAGATGGAGTAACTATTATACAGGTTACGCACTCAGAAAAAAATGCTGAATATGGATCACGAATAATTAATTTATTAGACGGCAGAATAGAATCTTAATTAAAGACGAAACGATTTATGATGAGAAAAATAATTTGCTCAGCAGTTTTACTATTTTTTACAGCAACATTGTTTGCGCAATTAACTGATACATCTATGCAAAAAGTGACGTTACAACAATGCATAGAAATAGCTTTGAAGAATAATGCTGATGTGCAACATCGTGAGATAACTTCTGATATTGATAAAAATAATTGGCAGGGCGCGAAAGGATATATGATACCAACACTTAACGGTGATATAAGTCATGGTATAAACACAGGACGTAATATTGATCCTTATACAAATACTTATGCCAATCAAACTGTGCGTTATGGTAATTACAGCCTTAATACATCTGTAACTTTATTTAATGCTTTCGCAATACAGAATAATATCAAAGGAAATAAACTGGCATTCCAGGCGAGTGAGTTTGAAGTGCAAAATCAAAAAGATTTTGTGGCACTGAATGTTATTCTGCAATACCTGCAGGTATTAACCAATGAAGATCTGCTTTCTGTTTCTCTGCAGCAACAAGATGTTTCTGAAAAGCAGGTTGAAAGACTTGATATTTTAAACAGGGCAGGAAATATAAGTCCAAGCCAATTGTATGATCTTAAAGGGGAGTATGCAAATAATGAACTTAGCGTAGTAAATGCGAGGGATAATCTTTCTACTGCAAAGCTGGCTTTATTCCAGTTGCTTAATTTGCCTTATAATTCGAATACCAACCTTGAACGTTTAACATTATCTGATATTGCTGAAAATACTTCAAACAATACAGACTCAATTTACCAGGCAGCTTTACAAAATCTTGCTGTGGTGAAAGCTGCCGAATTAAGAAATAACAGCGCATTGTATAATTTGAAAACGTATCGTTCACAGCGTTATCCTTCAGTTTATATGAGTGGCGGACTTTTTACAAATTATTCAAGCAATGCTACTACGCAACAATATGTGAATACAACTGATGTGCAAACAAACAGTTATGTAATGAATGGCAATGACAAGTTGCCTGTTATTGCACCTGAGGATAATTATAACATCAATAAAATAAATTATGGAAACCAGTTCTCTAATAACTTCAATAGCACTTTAACTATTGGTATAAGCGTCCCGATATTAAATAATCTTACCAATAAAACAAATATCAAAACAGCGTTTTACCAGAAAAAGGATGCGGAAATTACATTGAATGCAACAAAAGTGCAACTACAGCAAGACGTTGAGCGTGCTTATGTAAACGTAACTTCAGCTAAAAATCGTTATGATGTTTTGACAGACCAGGTAAATGCATTTAAAGAATCTTTCAGGGAAGCGGAAATTAAATTTAATTCGGGTGCAATTAATTCAGTAGATTATCTTGTTGCAAAAAATAACGTAGATCAGTCAAGTTTAAATCTGATTATAGCAAAGTATGATTATGTGCTGCGTACAATGGTGCTCGATTATTATAGCGGCAAACTAAAATTTTAAAACAAAAAATATTTCCTTTAAAAGTCATTATTGGTATAGATTTAGTTTTTGCATTTAATAATAATATAGGGGAACATTCAGAAAGGGCTTTTAGCCCTTTTTTAATTAACTATTGTGGAACAATGTTTGAGATTATTGTTTAAAAAAGATATGAAAGCATTTAAATTTATATTGATATCATTTTTTAGTGTTTCAATGATGGCAGCATGTAATAATTCAACAAGTAAAAGCTCAGCGCTTGATGTTAATGACAGCTCTTCAGCTAATCCAACATCTGATGCAATGGATGATCACCCTGATCAGCGTCAGCATATACCAACGCCTGATTCTTCAAATACTATTGGAACAGATACTATTAATGGTTCTGAAGCTACGCCAAATACAGGTACACAAAAAACGTATAATACTACAAAAGGAAGCAAAGACAGTTCAAAAAAACAATAAGTTTTATACCTGGAAAACCCCAACTTTCATTTCTTTAATGTCCGGGTTATTGTTTGAAGCTGCAATGCCTTCACTTATTAGTTTTCGTGTATCAGCAGGATCAATGATGTCATCAATCCATAAACGCGCAGCAGCATAATAAGGTATTGTTTGTTTTTCATAACGCGATTTTATTGCATCAAGCATTTGCTGTTGTTCAACCTCACTTATTTTTTTACCCGAGACCTGTATTTGCAATAAAGTCTTTGCAGCTTGTTCTCCACCCATCACCGCAATCTTTGCACTTGGCCACGCATATATAAAACGCGGATCGTATGCTTTGCCACACATAGCATAATTGCCCGCGCCATAACTATTGCCAGTGATAATCGTAATTTTTGGAACAACAGAATTTGCAACAGCATTCACCAGTTTTGCGCCATCTTTAATTATGCCTGCATGCTCACTGCGGCTACCAACCATAAAGCCGGTAACATCCTGTAAAAAGACCAATGGTATTTTTTTCTGATTACAGTTAAGAATAAACCGTGCAGCTTTATCAGCGCTGTCATTATAAATAACACCGCCCATCTGCATTTCTCCTCTTTTTGTTTTACTGATCAAACGTTGATTGGCAACAATTCCAACAGACCAACCATCGATTCTTGCATAACCGCAAACTATTGTTTTGCCATACTGCTCTTTGAATTGTTCAAACGAAGCTGCATCAACAATACATTCAATTATATCAACCACATCATAAGGTTTTGCATTGTTTTCCTGCATGATCGAATAAATCGTTTCCATGTTTTTTGATGGAGCAATACTTTCAATACGGTTAAAACCTGCTTGCTGTGGTTCCCCTAATTTACTTACAATATTTTTTATTTTATCAAGACATTCATATTCATCAGCACATTCATAATCTGCAATACCACTTATTGCATTGTGCGTTTCAGCACCACCTAAAGTTTCAGCATCAATATCTTCACCAATAGCAGCTTTAACTAAATATGGACCTGCTAAAAAAATACTTCCATTACCTTTCACCATTAAAGTTTCATCACTCATTATTGGCAGATAAGCGCCACCGGCAACACATGCACCAAGCACCGCTGCAATTTGTGTTATACCCATTGCACTCATACGTGCGTTGTTACGAAATATGCGGCCGAAATGTTCTTTGTCAGGAAATATTTCATCCTGCATGGGCAGAAAAATGCCGGCACTATCAACCAGGTAAATTATAGGCAAATGATTTTCCATAGCAATTTCCTGCATGCGTAGATTTTTCTTGCCCGTAATCGGAAACCATGCACCTGCCTTTACAGTTTGATCGTTGGCAACAATCACGCATTGCCTTCTGCTTACATAACCAATGCCTGCAACCGTTCCGCCGGCGGGACAGCCACCATACTCTTCATACATACCGTGGCCTGCAAATGCGCCGATTTCTATAAAGGGTTTATCATTATCAGTTAAATATTTAATACGCTCTCTTGCGGTAAGTTTATTTTTTTCCTTTTGTTTTTCTACAGATTTTTTGCCTCCACCTGCTTTAATTTTTTCAAAATTATCTTTTACAGTGTTTAGCAAAGCAAGCATCCAGTTACCGCTACCGTTTAATTTCATATCCATGCAATCAGGTTAGTTATTTGCAACAAAGATATAGAACACCGTTACTGTGTTTACTTTATAAATTTAATTAGCTTCGCAACCCTAAATACTAATAACCTCTATGCAATCAACACTTGTAATTTTAGCCGCAGGAATGGCAAGCCGTTACGGCAGCATGAAACAAACACAATCATTTGGACCTTCGGGAGAAACTATAATGGAATATTCTGTTTATGATGCTATCGCTGCAGGTTTTGAAAAAGTAATTTTTATTATTCGCGAAGACTTTGCTGAAATTTTTAAAGGTATTGTAGAACCTAAGCTTAAAGGCAAAATTGAAATTGATTACGTATATCAGCAGTTAAGCAGTTTTACTGATGGAAAAGAAATTAATCCTGAAAGAACAAAGCCATGGGGAACTGCACACGCAGTACTTTGCTGCAAAGGCAAAGTGAAAGAGCCTTTTGCTGTTATTAACGCTGATGATTTTTATGGTAAAGATTCTTTTAGAAAAGCTTTTGATTTTTTGCAAACGCGCTGCAATGAAAAAACTTATGCTGTTATTGCTTATGAATTGCCCAATACTTTAAGCGAACATGGAAGCGTAAGCCGTGGTGTTATTTCAGAAAATGAGCAGCACCAGATGGAAGGCATAAAAGAATGTCTTAAGATCTATAAAAAAGATGATGCTATTATTTATGAAGGTGAAGACAGCAGCTTAACCGAATTATCTGCAAGTACAAAAGTTAGTATGAATTTTTTCTGCTATGCACCACAGTTTATTGATTTGTGTGAAGAACAGTTTAAAGTATTTCTTGATAACAACGCACAAAATTTAAAAGCTGAGTTTCTAATACCAACTATGACTGATTATTTTATTAAATCAGGAGCAGGAAAGGTTGAAGTAATTCCAACAAGCTCAAAATGGTTTGGTGTTACTTATAAAGAAGATGCACCAGTTGTTGCAGCTTCAGTAAAGCATCTTGTTGAAACAGGAGAGTATCCTGAAAATCTATGGAAATAAAAATTATCGCATTAAGCATCTGTTTTCACAAGACTGGGTTTAAGACTATCGGGCACATCTTTCGGGTTGATTATATTTAACTGTGTTGATAGTTTTTCATGCTGAAGGTCTTCAGAAATACCCATTCAAATTAACAGTCGGGATACTGCCATGCATCATAATTATGTAGACAGGTATTATTTTAATAAGAGTATGGGCAGGTAAACGCAAAGTACATCCTTCAGGCCTTCAAAATGCATGCTGTTGGCATTCCGCATTCTGTTTAATATATGCCGCCATAACTGTCCTTCCCTGGAACATGTAGTATATATCTTCAGCACATCATAAACTGCTTTGGTTGCTGCATGGATCGCTTCCGTTTTCGCAGCACGTGCCGCCAGGTAGATCATTTGGCTTTCTGCCCAATAATTTATTTTTCCTGGTTCTTTTTGCTATTCCTGGGTTTATACTTATTTTACATACCACGATATCCTGTTTGTAAATAACTGTATAAAACTATACATTGCTTTTCATTCTGCTTCACTTTCATAGAGACTTTATAGTAACCTTATAGAGACTTTATAGTAACCTTATAGTAACCTTACTCCATACCAAACCCCTGTCAACTCCCTGTCAGCTCCCTGTCAATTCCATGGCAAAAGGTATCCGGGTGTATAGGCAAGCCTGTACTATCGCATACTAAATAACGTGAATCCGGGTAAGCCTGGAGGGCCTTAATATGAATAGCTTCCGGTTAGGTCAGAGGCTGAATTTTATGATCAATTAATTAAACCCCTGTGTGGTTCAATGTTCTTTTACACATTTATTCTCACTTAATTCTTACGGGGCCTATTCAAACTTAATCCTTTTAAGATTACTTTATGCTTAAACCGGACTCATGTAGTTATAATTATAGTAGTACCACCAGAATTAGACATAACAGAAAACGGCCAAGCTGCTCTTACTTACAATACTTGCACAACTACTAAATGATATTATAACATTGCAATAAGAAAAGGCTGACAAGCTGGTTTCATTTTGGTTTGTTTGAGCGAAAGTATAAATGAATGACACCGGTTAGTTATAAAAAAGTCCCGCAAAAATGCAGGACTGGATTTATTAAAATAAAATTTATTCTATTAGTTATAAGCTTTTACAAAGAACACATAGCTCTCTGCTTTCTTAACCTGGCTAACTCTGTCCATATTTTTTAAAGTAGAAAAAGTCGGCAGCTTAACATTTTTGAAAAAAGTGTCTGTTGTTCTTAAACTGTCAATCAATTTGAAAATATTATTCGATTTAAGCGCGAACACCACATCTTCAGCTTGTGTTTGTTTTGTGGTGATAATACCTACTATTTCACCATTCTTATTAAATACAGGTGCGCCGGAGTTACCTGGATTTGCGGTAAGTGAAAGCTGACAGCTTGTTGTGTCGCCTTTGTAACCGGTTTTTGCACTTAAATAGCCCATGTTATAAACGATCTCATCACGCGGATAGCCTAACGTAAAAAGTTCTTCACCAAGATCAGGCTGATTGCGGCGAATGGCATAAGGAAGATTTTTTACAGGCTTAAAATCTTTATCGTCAATTTTAAGGATAGCAAGATCTTTTGACTGATCTATAGATAAGATTTTTGAATTGTATTCATTGCCATTATTGTCTGTTACGATAGCTCCGCTTCCTGCAAGCACGTGAGCGCTTGTTACAAGATAGCCTTTGCCATCAATTAAAAAAGCAGTGCCGCCTGTTTTAACAATAGCGCCTTTTGGAATTTTTGGCTCGGCAACTTCTTTAAGCGTATTGTTGGTAACCTGTTGATTGGCTTTTATAGCAGCTATATCTCTGCTTAAACGTTCCAATTGGGTTTTATCAACTGAAGGTGAAAAGTACATTGCCAATGCACTAATGAATAAAGCGGTGATACAGGCAATGGAAGCAGCGATAGCGGTAACTTTCCTGTAACGGTGCCAAAGCTGAACAACCTTGCCTGTAAAACCTTCGGGCTCTTCACTGTTTCTGACCTCGCCGGTAGCAGACAGTTTTGAATGTATGGTATGAATGGAATCACGAAAATTTTCAACGTCGGCGTATTCATTCATGTGGTGAAGAAAAAGCTTATGTTCAACCACCATTTGATCAATAGCCGGGTTATTCTGGCGTAACGCTTCGAAAAAGTTCTTTTCTTCTTCAAGCATCCTTCCTTCAAGATAGCGTTCAATTGAATTTAATAAAAGAATATCTTCCATCACTCTCCTATATTATATTGCGAAAAGAATAATTTTTTTAAACGAATAAGACATTTATATTTTTGATTTTTTGCATTATCTGCATTGGTATAACCAAACATCAATGCAATCTGATCCATACTTTTCTTTTCTATGTAAAAAGCCTCCAGCAGGCTTTTGCAGGGTTCTCCCAAACTATTCAACGCCCTGTCCATAATACCCAACTCTGCATTTTGCCTTTCATGTATTTCTACATCATCTTCTACAACAACGGTTTCATAGTTCTCAATTCCATTAGTTGTTTTACCAAGTTGCTGCAGGCGTTTAAGCCATAATCTCCTGCAAACCGAATACAGGTAGGTCTTAATTTGACTTGTAAGAACAAATGATCCTGATTTGGCTTTTTGGTAGAGCGTGATCATGGCTTCCTGAAAAATATCCCGTGCTTCATCATAAGAACCATTATTATTAAGGATAAAATTTAATATCATATTAAAATTGTCCTTGTAAATGGTTTCTGCTGCTTTCGAATCGTTGTTTGCTAATGCCTTTAATAAAACTTGTTCGTTCGGATCGCCCTTCACCTGTGAGTTTTTAATACCTGATAGGGGTTAAAAGTAACCCAATTTTTTATTCATTATTTTATAAAAAAACTTTTAAGCATGGGTTACCTTATCTGTGTTTGAGTATTAAAATAAAATTACATCACAAAAAACACAAACAATGAAAAAGCTTTTGATCGTTTTAGCTATTGGCACTTTCGCTGCCTGTAACAGCAGCTCCAGCACTACCACTACCAGTGATTCTGCAACTACAATGAGTCCTGATTCTTCAACTACGATGAGCCCAGATTCTTCAAAGATGGGTATGGACACAACTAAGATGATGACTGATTCTACTAAGAAAGACTCAACAAAAAAATAATTGAGCAACTACAATAACTAAACAGTGTAATTGATTTGAGGTGGCTTGCTTGCCCGGCGTTTAGTTTAAACTTTTTTCATATGGCAAGCAATCGTTAGAGGCCGTTCCGTTTCCACGGAAGGGCTTTTTTTCTTTTATAATTGCATGATTATTTTAGTAAACCCTTTGATTACTTGTTTCTTAACCCTATTTTTGGTGCAAATGAAAAATGCATTTACATATACCTTTTATTTTTTCTTTTATTTTAAAATGAAAGCCGGGTAATATGTGTTTATATAAAAACATTAAAAGATCCCGGCAATAACAGCTCGGGATTTTTTTTTATTATGATTCATACAACTAATATATCTGCTAATGAACGAGGTTTATATTCAAGGTTACCAGGGAAGCTTTCACCAGGCAGCAGCTTTAACTTTTTTTGGAAAAGAAACACAGGTTATTCCCTGCGCAACATTTGATGAGGTTATAAAAAAAACATCCTCAAAGAAAGACAATATGAAGGGAATCATGGCGATAGAAAATTCAATCGCCGGAAGTATTTTGCCTAATTACAATCTTCTTCAGAAAAGCAATCTTACCATAATAGGCGAAGTGTATCTGCAGATCGATCAAAACCTGCTGGTAAATAAAGACGTGGCACTGGAAGATATCCGTGAAGTGCATTCCCATCCTATGGCATTACAGCAATGTTTCGCTTTTCTTGATAAATACAACTGGAAACTTATAGAAACAGAAGACACTGCTTTAAGCGCCAGGCATATTCATCAACACGCAAGCAAACATATTGCTGCTATTGCAAGCAAACTGGCTGCTGAATTATTTAACCTGAAAATAATTGTGCCGCACATTCAAACGATGAAAAATAATTATACCCGTTTTCTTGTATTGCAGCATAACGACCTGGCTGAACCTGTTGCAAACGCAAATAAAGCTTCTGTGAATTTTCATACAGATCATTCAAAGGGCAGCCTTGCAAGAGTGCTTACCAAAATAGCAGAAGATGATGTGAACTTAAGCAAGCTGCAAAGCTTTCCCATACCGGGCAGTAATTTTAAATACAGCTTTCATGCAGACCTTGAGTTTAACACACATGCTCAATTTGAGGATGTTATCGAAAGTATCAGGCTGATCACTGAGAACCTGAAAATCTATGGTGTTTATAAAAATGGAAAATTGAAATAATGTTATGATCGCCACTGCCAAAAGACTCAACAGTATAAATGAATATTATTTCTCGCAAAAGTTAAGAGAAATTGAAGTGCTGAATAAACAGGGCAAACAGGTTATTAATCTTGGTATTGGAAGCCCTGACATGCCTCCGCATCCTGATGTGATAAAAGTGCTGCAGGAAGAAAGCACAAAACCGAATGTGCATGGTTATCAGAACTATAAAGGTTCGCCTGTTTTACGTAATGCTTTTGCAGATTGGTACAGGCAGTGGTATAAAGTTGAACTTAATGCTGAAACAGAAATACTTCCTTTAATTGGCAGTAAAGAAGGCATCATGCATATTTGTATGACGTATTTTGAAGAAGGAGCTGCTGTGTTGGTTCCCAACCCTGGCTATCCTGCTTATGCAAGTGCGGTAAAGCTTTCCGGGGCCACGCCTTTATATTATGAATTAAAGGAAGAAAATAATTATGAACCTGACTTTAATCAGTTAGAACAGTTGATTAAAGAAGGATCAAAATCTCCCCTGCAGGGGGTTAAGGGGCTTTGGGTGAATTATCCGCAGATGCCTACAGGTCAGCCTGCATCGGTAAAAGTGTTTGAAGAAATTATTGCATTCGGTAAAAAACATAATATTCTTATTTGTCACGATAATCCATACAGTTTTATTCTCAATGATGAACCACTCAGCATCTTAAGCATTGATGGTGCAAAAGACATTGCACTTGAATTAAATTCTCTCAGTAAATCGCAAAACATGGCGGGTTGGAGAGTGGGGGTATTGCTTGGCGATAAAGAAAGAATAAATGAAGTGCTGCGGTTTAAAAGCAATATGGACAGCGGTATGTTTCTTCCTGTTCAGCTTGCGGCAGCAAAAGCTTTATCACTTGATAAGCAATGGTATGATAATGTAAATACTGTTTACAGCAGGCGGAGAGAAAAAGTGTATGAGTTGCTTGATGTTTTAAAATGCAATTATTCAACTAAGCAAAGCGGTTTGTTTGTTTGGGCAAAAATTCCCTCCGAATATGATAATGCATATATATTAAGCGATAAAGTTTTATACGAAAGCAATGTATTTATTACGCCCGGTGGAATTTTTGGTAATGCCGGTGATGCATACATAAGAATAAGTTTATGCGCAACCAAAGAAAAGATACAGGAAGCAATCAGCAGGATTCAAAACAGCATTTTTTAATCATCAATCTGAAACAATGTTCGATACAGTAACTATTGTAGGTGTAGGTTTAATAAGCGGCTCATTTGCGCTTGCATTGAAAGAAAAAAATCTTGCCAAACATATTATAGGTGTCAGCCGCACACAAGCCAGTGCAAAAAAAGCATTGGAGCTTGGGATTATAGATGAAGTACTTCCTTTAAATGAAGCCGTTGAAAAAAGTGATTTTATTTATGTGGCAATCCCCGTTGATGTAACCATTCCTGTTGTGTTACAAATAATGGATATGATAAATGAACGCCAGGTTGTTGCCGATGCAGGATCAACAAAATTTGCATTGAGTAATGCTTTGAAAGATCACCCGATGCACAAACGTTTTGTATCTACGCACCCAATGTGGGGAACAGAATACAGCGGCCCGGAAGCAGCGGTACATGGCGCATTTGCAGGCAGGGCATGCGTTATTTGTGACGCAGAACAATCAGACGATAATGCGGTAAAAATTGTTGAATACATCTATAAACAACTGGGTATGCATATCGTTCAGATGAATTCTGAAAGTCATGATATACATGCTGCTTACGTAAGTCATATTTCGCATATAACTTCTTTTGCTTTGGCTAATACCGTGCTTGAAAAAGAAAAGGAAGAGGAAGCCATTTTTGAATTATCAGGCGGTGGTTTTGAAAGTACTGTACGGCTTGCAAAAAGTGCCGCTTCCATGTGGGTACCTGTGTTTATGCAAAACAGGGAAAATGTATTGGATGTTTTGAACGAACATATTTCACAACTAAGAAAATTCAAAGCAAGCCTCGAAAAAGAAAATGTAGAATACTTAACTGAACTTATTGAAAATGCCAATAAGATCAGGAGGATCATTAAATAAAAATTTGTACTGATTTCTTCTATTGTTTTATTTTAGCTATCATTGCAGCATTCAAAACTAAACATCCAAAACTAATTAGCATATGGAACAACAGTCCCTGTTATCCGAAGTTGAATTCACACCCGTTTTAGCAAGCACCGGCCAGCGTTTCTTAAATTATCTTATTGATATCATTATATTTTACGTTGTAATTGCTTTTGGTATTGGTGCGGTGCTGTATGGAACAGGCGTAAATGGTTTTACAACCTATAGCAGTTCTTCAGATTCATTCCTGGGTGAACTGGGGTACAGGATCATATTCCTGCTTTTTTATGCTTTTCTTTATTGCCTTACGGAAATAATTCTTGATGGAAGAACGATCGGAAAATTAATTACAGGAACCAAAGCTGTAAATATGGATGGCTCGCGGATGGAGCCTAAAACAATTTTGATCCGCTCACTTGGCCGTGCAGTTCCGTTTGAACAGTTCAGCGCTTTTGGAAATCCATGTTTCCCCTGGCACGACAAATGGTCAAAAACTTATGTTATTGATGTAAAGAAAACAAAGTTGAATGATTTGAACCCGTTGTAATCTTTTATTGATTTAAAATTACTTCAAGTTCTGTTCTGAGTTTATCAGCCTGGTCTTTAATAAAAGCCTTGTCAACTGTTTTTGAAAACGGAAGAGAAGCAATTGTTGGATAACCACTCCATTGCACGATTTCGTTTTCATAATCAAGATATTGATCGTTGAATATCCATCCTGCAACATCAATATTATTTTCTTTACAAACTTTTGCTGTTAATAAAGAATGATTAATACTGCCGAGATAATTCCTGCTCACCAGAATAACTTTTGTATGTAGTTTCTTAATGAGATCAAGCACAAATTCCTCCTCATTTAAAGGAACCATTAATCCGCCTGCGCCTTCAATAATTAAAGTGTTAGTAGTAAGTAGGGCGTGATGAACAGAGTGTTTTTCATTCACCATTGTCAACTGACCATTCACTATTTTAAAATGATCTTCTTCAATTTTATCCAGGTCAATTTTAACTGCTTCATCTCTTGCCGCAATATGCGGTGATGCTGCCAGTTTTAATTTATACGTTTCGGGATGAATGATCGTTTTGTCATTATTGATAACTGCACGTATAAATTCCGAATCAGTTCCTTCATCAAAACCTGCCTGCACTGGCTTCCAGTAATCAGCCTGCAATGCTTCAACCAATATTGCTGAAACAATTGTTTTGCCAACATCTGTTCCAATGCCCGTAATAAAAATTGTATTTATCATTATAAAAAAATTACTCCCCTTCAGGGGTTGGAGCAAAGAATGAAAACACAGTAGTTCCATAATTTCTTTTAAAACTAAAACCCGCATAGTTTTCGTAATCGTTGCGCGGTGTGTGTTCCAGTACAAAAAATCCACCTGTTGCAATAAGATCTTTTTCAATAATCATCTTAGGCAATTCATCAATTGTAATCAAAGCATACGGCGGCCCGGCAAAAATAAAGTCATATTTTTCATTGCAGTTTGAAAGAAAACTAAACACATCCGTTTTTACTACATTGGCATTTTTAATTTTCAGTTCTTCAATATTTTTTTTAATGAAGGCATACATCGCTGCATCTTTTTCAATAATAGTTAATGACGATGCACCTCTTGATGCAAGCTCATAACTTATGCTCCCGGTTCCGCCAAAAAGATCAAGTGTTTTAGCGCCTTCAAAATCTGTTCTTGTTTGCAAAATGTTGAACAACCCTTCTTTTGCTATATCGGTGGTAGGTCTTGTATAAGGCATTTTTGAAGGTGGATGAATTCTTCTGCCGCCAAGCCTGCCTGAAATTATCCTCATACAGTATAATTTATATAAGGAAGAAAATAATGCTGTGAATATTCGCTGAAAGCTTTATCGTTAAATGTTGCTTCATCAACATTCATTAGCTTCAGATTCTCAAGGTATAGATATAATAGTTCATAGAGCTTTGATCTTTCATCAACAAAACCCGCGCAAATAACATTTGTATGCTGTGCAATATTATATTGTTCAAATGCATTTAAAACAAAATACAAAACATCTTCAGACGCTTTATATTTTTTTGTTTGGGCCAATTGCAATAAGCCTGCACTGTAAACAACAAGACTAAAATAGTTTGGATAAAAAAACAGGTAACAAATTGTATCATCTGCTTTGGCCTGGCTGAACAAAGGAACATAATGATGCGAAAAATTTGCTTTTCTGAAAAGTTCTTCTGCAGCCCGTTGTTGTTCATATTTTAATCGCCACGCAACAACGCAATCATTGGCTGAAGCTGAAAATATTTTTGTGTTGGCTGTATTACCAAACATTAATTCAAAATGGGTATTTACAATTGCATCATCCTGTGTAGATGGCGGCAGGCACAACACTTCACCTGTATTCCAGAAAAAATTTGTTTTGTTTGATCGTATAGAAAGCAACCGCGAATGCAACTGCACTTCTTTAATTAAAGCAACGAAAGCTGTTTCAGTATAATCATCGCATAAAAAAAACTCAAAGGCTTTAAGCCGCTTATCATTCTTTTTTTTGCACCAGCACACAATATGATTTCTGCCAGCTTCCACAAACAGATCCACATCTTCAAGATCGTCAGAATAATAACTAAAAGTTTTTTGAAGCATGCTGCAATGTTACAAAAGAATTTTTTAGGTAACCGGCAGTTGTTCTTTGTTGCATCCACGGTGTAGTTGTGTTGATCGAAACATTGGCTTTAGCCGAATTCACGTTATTGAAGCCGCCTGCATTTTTTTGGCCGCCTTATCACACACAATTCTTATTCCTTCTTCTATTTGCTTTTGTTGTTTCTGTACTTTTCTCTGTTAAATGAAGAAGAACCGGAAGGTTTGGAACATTTCTTTTTAAAAAAAAGTAATTGCAATAAGTTTCTTTAATTTGAAGCCGTTAACTTCAATCAAAAATTATTAAACTTGCTGATATGAAATTCACCAGTTGTCTGCTTTGCGTTTTCATGCAGCAAAAAATTTAAACTATATGAAAAAGATCGGCATTTTGTTCGGCAAGGAAAGAACTTTTCCTGACGCATTCATTGAACGGATAAATAGTAAAAATATTGACGGCATACAGGCAGAGCCGGTTAAGATCAGCAAGGTAATGCAGGGTGTGCCAACAGAATATTCGGTTATCATAGACCGCATAAGCCAGGACGTTCCTTTTTATCGCGCGTATTTAAAGAATGCAGCATTATGCGGCACAGCCGTTATTAACAACCCTTTCTGGTGGAGTGCTGATGAAAAATTTTTTAATAATTGTCTTGCTACAAAAATCAATGTTCCTGTGCCTAATACGGTGATCCTGCCATCAAGAGATTTACCAACAGATACAAGCGATGATTCGTTTACTAATCTTGATTATCCTTTGGATTGGGACAGCATTTTTAGTTATGTTGGATTTCCTGCTTACATGAAACCTTTTGCAGGCGGCGGATGGAAAAATGTTTACAAGCTTCACGACATGAATGATTTTTTTGATAAGCATGCTGAAACAGGTCAATTGGTTATGTTGTTGCAGGAAGAAATAGTATTTGAAGAGTATTACCGCTGCTATTGCATTGGTGGAAAGTATGTACGCATAATGCCCTATGAACCGAGAAATCCGCATCATCTGCGTTATGTGGCAGGATTTAAGCCTACCGCAGAAAAATTAAAGGAAATGGAAGATATTGTACTGCGCATTAATAAATATCTCGGTTATGATTTTAATACTGTCGAATTGGCGTTGCGGGATGGAGTGCCGTATGCTATTGATTTTTGCAACCCGGCTCCTGATGCAGACCGTAACAGTGTGGGCGAAGAAAATTTTGCCTGGGTAGTAGAAACTGCTGCTGCTTATGCTATTGAAAAAGCACAGGCTTATGCAGAAGGCAAGGATAACCTTACATGGGGAGAATACATAAGAACCAGTGCAAACAAACAACCTTTGTTTCCATAAAAAATATTTTATGCTTACAATAATGAATGATGAAGGAGGGATAAGCATAGTAGAAGAACCATCACCGGATTATGTTTATACTTATGCTGATTATTTAAAATGGCAGTTTGAAGAAAGGCTTGAATTGTTTCGCGGTAAGATATTTAAATTATCTGCGCCGAATACAAAGCACCAGGTTATTTCAATGAAACTACAATTAAGAATTGGCAGCTTTCTTGAAAAACAGCCATGCTTTTTTTTCGTTGCCCCTTTTGATGTTCGCCTGCCTGTAAAAAACAGGAAAAAAGATAATGAAATAACTACAGTTGTTCAACCTGATCTTGGCATTGTTTGCGATGTTTCAAAGATTGATGAGCGTGGATGTTGCGGTGCGCCGGATCTCGTGGTTGAAATTCTTTCTCCAGGTAATTCGCAAAAAGAAGTTCAGTTAAAATTTGAGTTGTATGAAGAAGCCTGCATAAAAGAATATTGGATAATTAATCCTGTTGAAGAAAATATTGTGGTCTTTATTTTGAATGAAGATGGAGAATTTGGGGGTGGTAAAATGTATGCCGGTAAAACTATTTCTCCGCATTTTATTCCTGAATTAAAAATACAGGTAAGAGATATTTTAAAAGCTGATTATGTCGCAAGTAAACTATAAGCATTTTACGTTAGGTGTTGAAGAAGAGTACATGGTTTTAGATCCGGAAACGCGTGAACTTAAAAGCCATGAACAAAAAATTGTGAACGAAGGCCATAAAATTCTTAAGGATAAAGTAAAGGCCGAAATGCACCAGGCGGTTGTAGAAGTAGGCACAGATATTTGCCAGGATGTTGAAGAAGCCCGTCACGATGTAACCACCCTGCGCACGGTGATCTCTCAAATTGCAGAAAGTTCAGGTTTTTGGATGGGTGCATCGGGAACACATCCTTTTAGTCCGTGGGAAAGCCAGCTCATTACAGACCATGCCCGGTATAATCAAATTGTAAATGAATTGCAGGAAGCAGCCCGCAGTAATCTTATTTTCGGGTTGCACGTGCATGTAGGCATGGAAGACCGCAGGATGGCCATTCATATCGCCAATTCGGCAAGATATTTTTTACCGCATGTATATGCGCTCAGCACTAATTCTCCCTTTTGGGAAGGCAGGCACACCGGTTATAAATCATTCCGCACAAAAGTGTTTGATAAATTTCCCCGCACAGGCATTCCCGATTATTTTGAAAGCATTGAAGCTTATGAGAGTTATGTAAACCTGCTTATCAAAACCAATTGTATTGATAACGCAAAAAAAATATGGTGGGATCTAAGGGTTCATCCTTTTTTTAACACGGTTGAATTCAGGATATGTGATGTGCCCATGACGATAAATGAAACAGCAGCGATAGCAGCATTGTTCCAGGCAATTTGTGCAAAACTATATAAGCTCCGCAGCCGGAATCTGAACTTTATCATTTACCCCCGTGTTTTGGTGAATGAAAATAAATGGCGCGCCAGCCGCTATGGTATTGATGGCAACCTGATCGATTTTGGTAAAGAAACCGAAGTGAACACACGCGTATTGATTTATGAATTGCTGGACTTTGTAGATGATGTAGTGGATGATCTTGGCAGCAGGCATGCGATTGAGTATGTACATAAAATTCTTGAACTCGGCACCGGAGCTGACAGGCAGCTTGAAGCCTATAACCGAAGACAGGATTACAATGATGTTGTGGATTATATCCATTCGCAATTTTTGGTGGTGTAATTGTTTGGAACTCCGCTGAACAATATTCAACTGTTGCTGATCGCTTAAATATATATTCTACATTCTCATTAATATAAGCTTCATGCTTATGAAACTTTAAGTGCATAAACCCTTATAGGTTTAAATCAAACGCGAACTCCCTATTTTTGTTTTTTTAAATGATGATTATGCAACATCCAATTCGCAATAACTGGTCAATTGAAGAGATACACGAAATTTACAATACGCCATTGCTCGGGCTTGTTTTTAAAGCGGCAGCGGTTCATAAAAAATATAATGATACAGCAGAAGTACAGGTTTGTACTTTGTTGAGCATTAAAACCGGCGGCTGCACTGAAGATTGTGCTTATTGTCCTCAGGCTGCGCGTTATAACACAGGGGTGAATGTGCATGCATTAATGAAAAAAGATGAAGTATTGTCTTATGCGCAAAAAGCAAAAGATGCAGGCAGCACACGTTTTTGTATGGGTGCAGCCTGGCGCGAGGTGCGCGATAATAAAGATTTTGACCGTGTGCTGGAAATGGTAAAAGGTGTGAATGAAATGGGAATGGAAGTTTGTTGTACACTTGGTATGTTGACGGAAAACCAGGCTCAAAAATTAGCAGATGCAGGTTTATATGCATACAATCATAACCTCGATACATCTTCAGAATATTATGAGCATATCATTACCACACGTACTTATAATGATCGCCTGCAAACGTTAGACAGTGTTCGCAAAGCCGGCGTTAGTGTTTGCTGCGGCGGAATAATTGGTTTGGGTGAAACACATGAAGACCGTATTAAGATGTTGCATACATTATCAACGATGCCTGAACATCCTGAGAGTGTTCCTATTAATGCATTGGTGCCTGTTGCAGGAACACCGTTAGAACATAACCAAAGAATTGACGTGTGGGATATGATTCGCATGATAGCTGCTGCGCGTATTTTAATGCCAAAAGCAATGGTGCGCTTAAGTGCAGGCAGAACTAATATGACTGTTGCTGAACAGGCTTTGTGTTTTATGGCTGGCGCCAATTCAATATTTGCCGGCGATAAATTATTAACCACACCTAACCCAAGTTTTGAAGAAGATGATGCAATGTTTCACTTGCTGGGTTTAAAACCAAGAGCTGCATTTAAAGAAGAAAAAGAATTGCTTGAAGAAATAATAGATTAAATCAATTATTGTTTATAAAAAAATCCTGCAATATTTGTTTGCAGGATTTTTTATTTCTTTGAACACTAATATTCAAATTGTTTTTTTAATTGATTATTGAAGATTGAGTCTTGTATATTGGTTTTTTAAATTAATATTTCCATTTTTTCATTACTGCGAGATCTTCTTTGGCGCAATCAAGCGGCGCCAAGCCCTGGTAAGATTCCTGTTCAATAATAAAATGTTTTGTGCCGCCATACTTTTTGCCATAATCAATAATGGCCTTTACATCAAGCACGCCTTTTCCGAGAATAGTGCTCTCATAAGGTTCACCGCCCATTTCGCTCTTGGTGGATTTTATTTCATCTTTTACATGCATTGATACAAATCTTCCCGGGTATTTTTTCATTATGTCAATCGCCCGTCCGCCATTGCCATACATATTGCCAATATCCATTTGCTGTATAACAAGATTCGGATCGGTGTTTTTTATAATGAAATCGTATAGGTTTTCATCGCCAACCTTTGTGCTTATTTCAAAATCATGATTGTGATAGCCAAACTTCATGTTGTATTGCTTGCATAATTCACCGCTCTTATTAAATACATCCATGAATTTTTTCAGCTTGTCAACATCTGTTCGCAATGCTTCATCCAGCCATGGACTTATCACAAATTCCTGTCCAACAGTTGCAGCATCTTCAACAGTGTTTTTCCATACATCAGTAAAATCATTTTTTGAATCATCCCAATGCCCTGCATTCATTACAGTATGGCCGCTGCGCATTTTTAAATTAAGATCATCCAGCAACTTTTTAAAATCGGCAGCGCTGTATCCATAAAATTTCCGGTTTACATAATTTGCATGCTCAACATAGCTGTAACCAATTGCTGAAAGCTGCTTTAAAGTTCCTGAAGGATCTTTGGTCATATCATCTCTTACAGAATACAATTGAATTCCGGTAATGTGATCACTTGCAAACGGCGTTGCAAAGGTTTTTGATCTCAGTAATGAAAAGCCGGCAATTGCCAGCGTACTTTGTGTTACAAATTTTCTTCTTGTAGTATTCATGATAACATCGTTAGGTGAATAAATGGTTTTTAAAAATACTTATTTTGTTTTATCTGCAGATAATATTGCGGCTTAATAATATTCAACATAAAAACAAATTGCTAACATTGCACCTATGGCAAAGAGAATTTTATTTATTGATCGTGACGGCACGCTTATAATTGAACCTCAAAGTGGCAATATTGATAGCTGGGATAAGCTTGAGTTTCTTCCACATGTTTTTAAATACATGAATTTAATTGCTGCGGAATTTGATTATGAATTAGTGATAGTAAGTAACCAGGATGGCCTGGGAACAGATTATTTCCCATACGAACATTTTCAGCCAATACAGGATTTTATAATGAAAGCTTTCAGCAATGAAGATGTGAATTTTGCAGCCGTTTATATCGATGGTTCTTTTAAAGAAGATAAATCGCCAAACCGCAAACCACGCATAGGAATGGTAAAACAATATTTGAATAATCCTGATTATGATATTGAAAATTCTTTTGTGATAGGTGATCGTATAACCGATGTGCAGATGGCGAAAAATCTTGGTTGCAAAGGAATATGGATTCACAGGCGCGATGGCCTTGGCTTAAAAGAATTAACCGATACGGTTGAAGTGCTGCGCGAAACTTCGTTGGCGCTTGAAACAAAAGGATGGGAAGACATTTATAATTTTTTAAAGAATGTAAACAGCAAATAATTATTTACTTGTTTCAATAAAAAAGCCGCAGCTCATACAAACGAACTGCGGCTTTTTATTTAATTGATATCATTATTAATTATACGCACAACACAAACGTCACCGTTTATTGGTGACGTTGTATTCCAGAATATGACGAAATAGTGAAGCATAAAACAATTTAAAACTGCACATCAAATTTCATCTCTTTGCCCTCTCTTTGGATGATCAGGGTAGTTGCATCTCCTTTCTTAAAATGCTGAAGCGCCTGCATGTACGTTTCAACATCAACAAATTTGTAATCACCCAACTGCATTAAAACATCGCCTGCTTTTAAACCCGCTTTTTCAGCAGTTTTACCTTTACTTACAGCATCAATGCGCATACCTGAACCGGTATAAGCATAATCAGGCATAACACCTAATGTTACCGGTAAATGAGTGCTGCGCATTTCCTGGTCTTTTGTTTTAAGAAATGTAAGCTTGCCTTTATCATTTGTTGCATTAATTATGTTGGCGATATAATCAATGATTTCTGTTTCGTCTTTATAATTTATTTTATCTGCGTCATCGGTTGCTTTATGATAATCAGGTTCTGTGTTTGTAAAAAAGAAAAGTACAGGAATGCTGTCATGATAGAAAGAAGAATGATCACTAGGGCCGCTGCCGCTGCTGTCAAACTTTACCACCAGGTTGCGATCGGTAGTTGTTTGAAAAACTTCACCCCAGGTTGGTGAAGTACCATAGCCACCAATAGTAAGTTTGCGTGAAGAATCATATCTCCCGATCATATCCATGTTTATCATGTAATTGGTATTCACATTAGCTGTTGGATGCTGTAACCAATATTTTGAACCCAATAACCCTAATTCCTCGCCCGAAAAAGCAATGAACAGGTAATTATTATTACGCGCTTTGGTATTGTATAATATTCTTGCAAGCTCTATCAACGCGGCTGTGCCACTTGCATTATCATCGGCTCCATTATGAATCTGGCCGGTTCCATCCAAACTGTTACCATCTTCTCCATAACCCAAATGATCGTAGTGCGCGCCGATCACAACTGTGGTAGGTGCATTAAAATTCATATACCCGATAACATTATGAGCCTCGCGGTTATCTGTTGCTATATGTACATTTAAGTCGAGGTCATAAATGCTGGTAGGATCAGCAAAATATTTCGACATAGCACCTTGCGTAAGATATAATACAGGAATAGCCACTGCATCAGTGGTATCTTTTTTTTCGAATAAAATATTATCCGCTGCATTTGAAGTGTTATAAACTATTAATGCCTTCGCTCCCTTTTTTGCATCTTTCAGGGCTTCTTCCTTTACGGCATTTATCATATCAAAATGCGGATTGCCTTTATTGTCTTCAAGCATATCAGATACATTCCAGAACCATATTTGGTTTGCTTCGCGCAACATGGGCGAAACACTTCCTTTTGCAGAATTGTTTGCAGAGAATGCTAAAGGGTAATAATCTGTTTTGGATTCAAGCTTAGCGCCATTTACACTAAAATAATTGTCAGGTGAGTTAAAGGCTTTGCCTTCGCTTATTTCAAACTGCTGAATAAAGCCGTCATCTCCTTTCGGTGTAAGATTATATTTTTGAAACTGGCTGCTGATGTATTGCATTGCCAATGCTTCACCGTTGGTTCCCGCTCTCCTTCCTTCCAGCTTATCAGATGCGAGGTACTGAATGTGGTTTTGAATATTTACTAAAATTGTTTTATCAGCTTTTGCCTTGGCTTTTTTGGATTGTGCCTGGGCAAAAAACAAACAAGGGAGCGTCATCAGAATCAGCAATAATTTTTTCATTTTTCTTTCTTGTGGTAACAAATGTAAGAGACAGAATTTTTATTAACCTTTTTGAAATCAGAAATGATAACCTGTTTTCATTTATAACGAAAAAGATTTAAGATTAGCATATTAAATAACCCTTAAACCATTGCAAAACTCCTTATCTCGTAATTATATTTTGACCGAAGCATTTATTTTTGCCCGCTAAATTTTATCTGCTGGTACGTAATAGTGTTAATATAGCGTTGGTTGGCAATCCTAATAGTGGCAAATCTTCTTTATTTAATGCATTAACAGGGCTTAACCAAAAAGTTGGAAATTTTCCGGGTGTTACTGTTGACAAAAAAACAGGCACAAGTATACTTGATGAAGATATCAGTTCCACCATCATTGATCTGCCGGGAACATATAGTTTATATCCGCGCCGTAGTGATGAATGGGTTGCCTATAAAGTGTTGATGCGTGCTGATGAACATATTCATCCGGAAATAATTTTATTGATCGCGGATGCCAGCAATCTTAAACGCAACCTGCTTTTCTGCAGCCAGGTTATTGATCTTAAATATCCTGTTGTAATAGCGCTTACCATGATGGATATTGCGCGCAGGAAAGGTATTGAGATTGACGTTGACGGCCTTTCAACTGAATTAGGCGTCCCGGTTATACCGGTAAATCCAAGAAAAAATAAAGGCATTGGACAGCTAAAAAAAGTGCTGGTACAAACCACTAAACAAATTGCGCCCGTTCAAAAAAGAGATTTCATTGACAATGCTTCGCTGGCAAATACCGCAGTGAATAAAATAAAAAAGATCTTGCCCGGAGTTGGCGATTATGAAGGCATCCATTATCTCATCAATCATGAAAATTTTGGATTGTCTTTTCAGGTTAATGAAGCAATTGAAGAAGCAGAAAGAGCTACAAACTTTAATTCCTCAAAAACACAGGCTGAAGAAATTTTACAGCGTTATAAACGCATTAAACAGGTGATGCAGCAAAACGTTGTTGAGCCTGATCCTTTGCAACGCAAATTATTCACCGAACATCTTGATAATATTTTATTGAACCGCGTTTGGGGTTACGCTATACTGCTGGTTGTTCTGTTCATATTATTTCAAAGTATATTCTGGCTGGCGCAATACCCGATGAATGCCATTGACTGGAGTTTTTCACAGATCAGCGGATGGCTAACATCTGTTTTGCCAACAGCGTGGTGGAGCGATCTTATCATAAATGGTTTGATAGCAGGCTTAAATGGCATCCTTGTTTTTGTGCCGCAAATAATGATCTTGTTTGGATTGATAACCTTGCTTGAAGACACAGGTTATATGGCGCGGATAAGTTTTTTAAGTGATAAGCTTATGCGCAAAGTTGGATTGAATGGCAAAAGCGTAATGCCGATGATCAGCGGCTTTGCCTGTGCTGTGCCGGCTATAATGTCAGCGCGGAATATTGAAAACAAAAAAGAAAGATTACTAACCATACTGGTAACACCTTTGATGAGTTGCAGTGCGCGTTTGCCTGTCTATACTATTTTGATAGCATTGGTAATTCCAAATAAATATTATTTAGGTTTTTTAAGCCTTCAGGGTTTGGTAATGATGAGCTTGTACCTTTTGGGTACCGTAATGGCGCTTATTGTTAGTTATGTTTTTAAGTTCATCATTAAGATGAAAGAAAAAAGTTACTTCATCCTGGAGCTGCCTGTTTATCGTGCACCACGCTGGAAAAATGTTGGTATAACAATGATTGAGAAGGCAAAAATTTTTGTAACCGATGCAGGAAGAGTTATTCTTTTTATCAGTTTATTATTATGGGTTCTCAGCAACTATGGACCGCCGGGTCGCATGCGTACTGTTGATGAAAAATACGCAATATTACAACAGCAAAATAAATCGGAACAACAGGCAATTGTTATAGAAAAACAATACAAATCAGAAAAACTTCAAAATTCTTTCGCAGGTATTTTGGGTAAAACGATTGAACCTGTTATTAAACCTCTGGGCTACGATTGGAAAATAGGCATTGCATTAATTACTTCATTTGCAGCAAGAGAAGTTTTTGTTGGAACAATGGCAACGCTTTACAGTGTTGAAGATAAAGATAACAGCACATTGCAACAGAAAATGCAAAGCGCAGTGAATGAAGATGGTACTAAGGTTTATACTTTACCCGCTGCTTTATCGTTGATGGTTTTTTATGTTTTTGCCATGCAATGTATGAGTACGCTTGCTATTGTAAGAAAAGAAACCGGTTCATGGAAATGGCCTGCAGTTCAGTTTATATATATGACGGGCCTTGCATACCTGATGAGCCTTCTGATATTTCATATCTTTTGATCTGAAATACTGGCTCCTTAGCTGTGAAAGAGAAAAAATACTACTACGGTAAGCAAGCCTATAATAACTATAGACAGCGTTAATTTATTTTGCAACAGCTTTAGCTTCCTGCTTTTAAGATTTCTTGAATTGTAAATGGAATAATTGCTGAAAAAAAACCAATTCTGTAAGCTGGGGTTTGTTGTGCTTGAAAAAAATAAGACTGTTTTTACTGTTATCAATAACAGCAACAATATAATAAGAGGGTACAAGAAGTATTCGTACATCATACCATTAATGATTTAATCAATGGCAAGCAATTAGCATTGCCCTAAGGTACAGAAAACAAAAATTGAAACATCTCTTATTACATTAAGAATTTGAAATTAAAAAAATTCTGACAACTCTTTGCTGTATAAACTGTCTTTGTATATTACTCTTAGAAGCTGTTTAAAAATGATTTCAAATATTTCGTATGCAGGTATTTTACCACAATAGACACATAGATACATAGAAAATACACACATAGCTAAGTCTATGTGATCACTATGTGCCTGTGATCCTATGTGGTTCAAATGTATATTATGCTCTTTTTCTTATATGAAGTGTTTGAAAATTATAAATTTAAACAGCTTCTTAGCTAAGTATTAATATAAGCATTCTGTACATTTTTGTAAATTCGTTGTGTATGAGTGAACAGGCAATTGAGCAACAGGTTGAGTTACCGAAATATAATCTAACCCCCGAGCAGGAAAAAAAATTAATTCTAAGGCAATATCGTGCTTTATTAAAAGTGCTGCGGCCAAAGCTGAAAAAAGGCGACGAGGAATTAGTGCGCCGTGCTTTTGAAATTGCTGCAGAAGCGCATAAGACCATGAGGCGCAAAAGTGGTGAGCCTTACATTTTGCATCCTATCGCCGTAGCTATAATTTGTGTTGAAGAGATCGGTCTTGGCGTTCGTTCTACTATTTGTTCTTTATTACACGACACTGTTGAAGATACTGATGTAACTACTGAAGATGTAGAAAGAGAATTTGGAAGCGAGATAGCGCGCATTGTTGACGGGCTGACAAAAATTTCAAATGTTATTGATACAAGTACCAGCCAACAGGCTGAGAATTTTAAAAAGATATTACTTACACTTACTGATGACCCACGTGTAATTCTGATAAAACTTGCAGACCGGCTTCATAATATGCGCACGCTTGATTACATGAAGCGCGAAAAACAATTGAAGATATCCAGCGAAACGATCTGGGTGTACGCGCCACTTGCACACCGCATGGGTTTATATAACATCAAAACAGAGCTTGAAGATCTTTCAATGAAATATCTTGAACCGGAAGGTTACAAAGAAATTGCACAAAAACTTTCTGAAACAAAAAGAGAGCGTAGCCGCTATATCAATGAATTTATCAAACCATTAAAAGATAAACTAAAAAAAGCAGGATTCAATTTTGATATCTATGGCAGGCCTAAAAGCATTCATTCCATCTGGAATAAAATGAAAAAGAAAGGCGTTGATTTTGATGAAGTGTATGATTTGTTTGCCATCCGCATCATTGTTTTTTCATCACCCGAAAAAGAAAAAGAAGAATGCTGGAAAGTATATTCACTCATAACGGATGAATACCTCCCTTCACCCGAACGTCTGCGCGATTGGATAAGCAATCCTAAAAGCAATGGCTATGAAGCGCTGCATACAACAGTAATGGGCCCGCAGGGAAAATGGGTGGAAGTGCAGATACGCACCAACCGTATGAACGAGATCGCGGAAAAAGGTTTGGCAGCACACTATAAATATAAAGAAGGAAGTGCCGATGAAGACCGCTTTGATAAATGGTTTGCACAGATAAGGGAAGTAATAAGCGGCCAGGATACAGACAGTGTGGATTTCTTACAGGATTTTAAAACCAGTTTCCTTGCTGAAGAAATTTATGTATTTACACCAAAGGGCGACGTAAAAATGTTACCTGTAAACAGTACAGCACTTGACTTTGCTTTCATAATACATTCTGCAATCGGAAGCCGTTGTATAGGGGCTAAAGTAAATCATAAGCTCGTTCCTATCAGTCACAAATTGCGCAGCGGAGACCAGGTAGAGATCATTACAAGCAATAAACAAAAACCAACGGAAGACTGGCTGAAATTTGTAGTTACCGCAAAGGCCCGGACTAAAATAAAAGATTCACTCAAGGAAGAAAAAAGAAAGGTTGCAGAAGATGGAAAAAGTGTTTTGCAGCGTAAGCTTGAACACATAAATGTTGCATTTAATCAACAGAATATTGATGAGATTGTATCTTTTTATAAAACGCCCTCCCAGCTTGATCTCTTTTATAACATTGCCATAAAACAGAATGAATTAAAAGAATTAAAAGATGCTGTGGTTATCGCCGGAAAACTTGAAATGCCGAGGCCGCAAAAAACAATTGTTGAAGTAAAACATGAAACCGAATATAAACATTCATCTAAAAAAGATTCTGAACTTATAATCTTTGGTGAAAGCAGCGATAAAATAAAATATTCACTTGCAAAATGTTGCAGCCCAATTCCAGGTGATGATGTGTTTGGATTTGTAAGTACAGGCAAAGGCCTCATCATCCACAGAACAAACTGCCCTAATGCAGCACAATTAATGGCTAATTATGCACCACGCATTGTAAAAACAAAATGGGCAAAGAATAAAGAAATATCTTTCTTAACAGGCGTTAAGATCATTGGTATTGATGACGTTGGCGTTATTAATAAAATAACCAACATTATAAGCGGCGAGTTAGGCATTAATATTTCAGCACTTACTATTGAATCCGGCGACGGCTTATTCGAAGGAATAATAAAAGTGTTCGTTCACGATAAAGAAGAACTCGAAGATCTTGTAAACAGGCTTAAGCAATTAAACGGAATACAGGAAGTGCAAAGACTTGATGACGAAGATGCTAATTTTTCCTAGGTCCTTTTGTATTCAACATAGTAACAACAGGTTTTTTAGCGCCATGTTGTTTATTTATTGACTCATTATTTTTTGATGCCCGCCGGTTGCTCCACAAATTATACGCAGTTTTTACCAACGTAATCAATCCAAGTCTTTTTGCAGAACTTACAATATTCTTTTTAAAACCAAATCCTTTTGCAAAAGGATTTGCAAACATTGCAGCACCGCTTAGCAACAATTTCCATGTGCCGCTGCTTACTAAATTATTTAAGAAAGAAGGCAGCAGGGTTTCTGTAGCAGACTTTACTGCCTGTTGAGGCAGCCTGCGTATCTGAACTTCAAGCTCCTCTCCTTGTTTTTTTATATCCAGTTTTAAAGATTGAATTTCTTCCTCTAACTCTTTAAGGTTGATTATATGCGAAAGATCATATTCACCATTGTTAAGCACGATTCTCGATGGCATGTTTAATCCTTTTTTGTTAATAGGTGAATGAATTTATTGATAAAGAAATCCTGCAACATCTTTCTCAGAAACAAGGCCACAAAAACAAAGGCAATGAGATAAAACAAAGCAACAATGCCGAATCCCAGAATAATACTTCCTGTTAACGATGCAAGCCAATAGGCAGCAGTAATGCTTAAAAATATCAAAACAAATAATGCCACAATAACAACAACCGTAATTGTTATTATTGCTGATGCAAGCTTGGAAGCCTTTTCTATTGCCTGCAATCGTAAAAGCAATATGCGTTTATAAACATATTGCTTTAACTTACTTCTTGTATCCTGAAAGTAATTTTCTTCCTGGTTCATTATTTAATTTTTATTGATGTAATGCGCTTTTGTTTATCCCGCGTATTCACTTACCTTATCTTCAACATCATCAAGAACTCTTTTACCTTTCTTGAGCAGATCTTTTAATTGTTTTCCAAGATCTGAATATTTGCTTTTGATATTATCTGCCGCATCGTCTGCTGCGTCAGATATATCAGAGATCATTTCTTGGCCTTTATCGCTGTTAACAAATAAAGCAATTGCAACACCTGCCGCTACGCCAAGCAAGATGCCACCTAAAAATTTTTGTCCCGATGTCATAACTGTAGATTTAATTGGATGAATATTTGATTAATAAAATTATCATTAACTAACTTAGAACAATGGAAAAAAATCCCGTTAAAGAAATCAACCGCTATATTTTTCTTGCTATCATAATAATTTTTGCTTTTTTTCTTTTTGCCAGTCTTCAACAATTTTTTCCTGCTTTTTTGGGAGCACTAACCTTTTACATTTTGAGTAAACCCTTTGCAGGATGGTTAGTACAAAAAAAAGGCTGGAGTAAAAATATGACTGCTATATTAGTTATTATTATTTCTTTCTTCCTTATTCTTCTTCCTGTAGCCGGTCTTATCAGTTTGTTGTATAACAAGATTAGTGCCGTCTTGGCCAACCCTGACGTAATTTCCAATTCAGCAAAACAGGCAGATGAAATGCTGCAACAAAAATTCCATGTTGATCTTATTTCGAATGATACGATCAATTCCATTAAGTCTAAAGCCACAGATGTGTTATCTATTGTGCTGAATAAAAGCCTCGGTTTTGTTTCTACTGTAATAATGATGTATTTCTTTCTTTATTTTATGATGACAAATATGAATCGCATGGAGGCTGCGATAGTATTGTATCTTCCTTTCAAAAAAGATAAAATAAAAATTTTTGGAGATGAACTGGTTCGTCAAACTTTCAGCAATGCTGTAGGCATTCCGTCAATAGCAGTAATACAAGGCCTGGCAGGGTTTCTTTGTTACTGGATAATTGGCTTGAAAGAAGCAGGGTTTTGGGGAGTAATAACCGGGTTTACTTCTTTTATACCTGTTGTAGGAACCGGGCTGGTATGGGTTCCGGTAGCGTTGTATATGTTAATTACCGCGCATACATGGCAAGGTGTTTTTATGATATTGTATGGTGCCTTGATTATGGGTACTGCTGATAATGTTGTGCGGTTTATACTGGCAAAAAAAATGGCTGATGTTCATCCCATTATTACAGTGCTTGGCGTTATTTTAGGACTGCAGTATTTTGGTTTCCTGGGATTGATCTTTGGTCCGTTGCTCATCTCCTACTTTTTCATTTTACTGAAAATATATTATGTAGAATTTCAAAAACCAGTATTGACAAAACAGGTAAAAAAACGGCAAATTGTTCCCGCTTACATGCAACCATTTCTTGGCATCAAACGAATTAAAAAGAAGCCAACAGATACCGCTGCTGAAAACTCAAGGCACCAACGTTAAGGTTCGATGTTAATGGAGAACATGATCATGCGCGATTTAAGATCACCCAAAACGTTTGAGAATTTAAGATTTGGATCCCTGTCATGAATGTTCGTGAGACCATTATGTACTTTTATCTCAGGTGAAAGCGTTACAAACTTCAGAAAGAAATTAAAGCCAACACCGGCTTCAATACCATAATCGGTTTTATTCAGCTTGATAAGATCTTCAGCATTGCGTTCGTTTGAATTACTTGCCAGGTCTACATCATACGTTAAACCCGTCATCATGTACACACGAAAATTATCAATGCGGTCTGAATTGAATTTAAGTTGCAAAGGGAATGAAAATATAGTGGAGGGAAGTGTTTTTTTCTCAACCGCTTGTTCAAGCGAATTAGGATATTTAAGCGTATAAGTAAAAGTTTTTGCACCGCCAATAATCAGTTGAGGCGCCACTCTTAATTCAAAGCGGTCACTTAATTTTAAAGTACCCATTAACCCTGCAGAAAGGCCCCCGCTTGCGCCGGGCTCAACAGAAAGCACACTGTCATACTGAAGAAAGCGTGGATCTTTTTCTGTATGCAAATTCATGCTGGAATATCCAAACGTCAGTCCGAAATAATAAGGCAGGTCATCATGATCGGCACGATTAAAATCTTTCTGTGCATTAGAAGACAATGCCATCAACATTAAACAAAAAATAATTATTTGCTTCCGCAGTAGATACAGCATATTCCCAAACTAAGCGATTTGTAATAAACGTTTTTAAACCCGGCTTTATGCATGATATTCAGAAAACTCTGCCTGTTGGGAAAAGCCTGCACAGAACTATTCAGGTATTTGTAAGCTTTACCGTTACTGGCAAACAATTTTCCAAAAACAGGCACCACAGTGAACATGTAAAAATTATATAGCCCTTTCAACAAAAAATTCTTTGGTATTGTGCATTCAATAATTGAAACTTTTCCGCCGGGCTTAAGCACCCTGAACATTTCACTCAATCCTTTTTCAAGGTTCTCAAAATTTCTCACGCCAAATGCAACAGTTATTGCATCAAACGAAGAGTTCTTATAATTTATTGTCTCACTGTCGCCCTGTATTAGTTCAATTTTATCATCTATGTTCAGGGCTTTTATTTTTTTTCTTCCCAGCTCAAGCATGCCTTCCGAAATATCAATTCCGGTTATTTTATCAGGATGTAAAATTGTATTGGCTGTAATAGCAAGATCGCCTGTTCCGGTAGCCACATCGAGTATAGTTTTAGGATGGATGCCTTGAAGCTCTTTAATGCCTTTTTTTCTCCAGCCTTTATCAATACCTGCGCTTAAAAAATGATTCAAAAAATCATAACGGTTTGCAATGGAATCAAACATTTCAGCCACCTGTATTTTTTTGGCAGTATTACTTTTCTTATCGGGCACAATTTTATCATGTGCATATATAGCCATGCCGCGAAGATAGGTATCCGTTTAAAAACAATCCGGCAACAATAAATTAAACGCTCATTATATTGTAATTGCAAGTTTGATCAAATAGTTTGAATGCTTTTGGCAATTGTTACAGGCATTTCTTACGGCATAATTGTTGGTTAATGTTTTCGCAAAACTGCATGAGAATTTTTTGCATCATGCATCCCCGTTTTACTTTGTACATTCAGCAAATTGTTCAATCGTAAATTCAGTTATGCAAACAGGAGAAGACATAAGAATATTAAATGAAAAAATACAACACGCAGCAACTTTTACAGAAACATTGCGCGATGCTTTGGGTAAAGTTATTATTGGTCAATATGAAATGATAGACCGGCTTATTATTGCATTACTAAGTAACGGGCATATTCTGCTGGAAGGCGTTCCGGGTCTTGCAAAAACGTTGGCCATAAAATCACTGGCGCAGGCAGTAAATGCAAAGTTCAGCCGCATACAGTTCACGCCCGATCTTTTGCCTGCAGACGTAACCGGCACAATGATCTATAACCAGCAACGCAACGAATTCTTTGTTCGCAAAGGCCCGATCTTTGCCAATTTTATTTTAGCTGATGAAATAAACCGCGCGCCGGCAAAAGTGCAAAGCGCTTTGCTGGAGGCGATGCAGGAAAAACAGGTAACCATTGGTGATCAGACTTATTTATTAGAGGAACCTTTTCTTGTGCTGGCAACACAAAATCCATTGGAACAGGAAGGCACTTATCCTTTGCCTGAAGCGCAGGTTGACCGTTTTATGATGAAGGTGATTGTAAATTATCCTGATAAAAATGAAGAGCAGTTAATCATAAGAAGCCAGGTGCGGGATATTCCACCAACAGTAATTTACCCTGTAATAAATCTCGATGAAATTAATACAGGCAAACGTCTTACAAGGCAAATCTACACTGATGAAAAAATAGAAAAATACATTGTTGATATAGTTTTTGCAACAAGATTTCCGGAACAATATGGCTTATCAAAATTAAAAAGTACGATTAGCTATGGTGCATCGCCAAGAGCAAGTATAAATCTTGCGTTGGCAGCAAAAGCACATGCGTTTATGCAAAAGCGTGGCTTTGTAATTCCGGACGATATAAAAACAATTTGTAAAGATGTAATGCGTCACCGCATTGGCCTTACTTACGAAGCAGAAGCAGAAAACATTACAGCAGAAACAATCGTATCAGAAATTTTAAGAACAGTTAATGTACCGTAGAGTTTATGGGTTATAGTTCATAGGTGATTGCTAAGTACCATGAACTATGATCTATGAACAATAAACTTGCATAATGGAAATAACTGAACTGTTAAAAAAAGTAAGAGCGCTTGAAATAAAAAGCAGGCGTTTGACCAATCATCTTTTTACAGGTGAATATCATACTGCATTCCGCGGCCAGGGAATGGCATTTAAAGAAGTAAGAGAATATCAGCCCGGTGATGACATACGTTTTATCGACTGGAATGTTTCTGCAAGAATGAGCAACACTTACAGTAAAGTATTTGAAGAAGAAAGAGAGTTAAGCGTGTATTTGCTGATTGATGTAAGCGCCAGCAGTTTATTCGGTACGTTTAAACAAAATAAAAAAGAATTGATCACGGAAATGGCGGCAGTGCTTGCATTTTCAGCTGTTACAAATAATGATAAAGCCGGGTTGATTTTTTTTAGCGATAAAGTGGAAAAATATATTCCTGCAAAAAAGGGCAAAGAACATGTGTTGTATATGATGCGTGAAATGATAACGCATCAGCCACGCTCTGCACATACCGATATCACAAAAGCGCTTGGTTACCTGAACAATGTAACAAAACATAAAAGCATTGTTTTCATCCTGAGTGATTTTGCTGATGCCGGCTATGAGCACACATTAAAGGTTGCCGCTAAAAGACATGATATTACAGGTATACAGGTGCATGACAGGCGCGATATAGAACTGCCCAGATCAGGATTGATACAAATACAGGATGCGGAAACCGGCGAAACAATTTTACTCAATACAAGAAATGATTTTAACCGGTATGAATATAAACGGCAGTTTAAGAAAATACGTGAAGATGCGCAATTGAATTTCAGGCTTGCAGGCGCTGATCTTATTCAGCTTGCAACCGGCGATGATTATGTAAAAGCTTTGCAGCAATTTTTTATGAAGAGAGCATGAGGAAATTCAAAACTCAAAATTCAAAATTCAAAATTTACGGAGTAAAACTTTTTTTACTTTTTACTTTTTACTTCTTATTACTTACTTCTTCCGCTCAGACTGTTTCGGCTTCTTTAGATCGCGATAAAATTTTGTTGGGCGAACAGGTATCAATGCAGTTTACATTGAGCAATGTGAATGCTGCTGATTATTTTGTTGCAGGCTGGCCTCAGTTAAACGATACACTCAATCATGCAGAGATTATTAATAAAACAGCCATTGATACAATTAATGTAGATAATTCCTATACTTATCAGCAAAAATTTACACTTACTTCATTCGACTCGGGTTACTGGCAGCTCGGTCCTTTTGAATTTATACTGCAAAGCAGATCATCAGGAAAAAAAGTAACAGTTACCACAACGCGTTTGTATTTAACTGTGTTGCCTGTTGACGTTTCTTCTTTGCAAAATTATCACCCGATAAAAGACATCATAGATGTGCAAACCAGATTTGACTGGACGCCTTTCCTAATCGGTGCAGTGATTTTACTGCTGGTAATTATTGTTTTCATCATCATTAAAAAAACAAAAAAGAAAAAAACCAAAGTGCCCAAAGTGGTTTTGAAAGGAACCGCTTTAGAACGCACACTTGAAAAATTATATGCGCTGGAAAAAGAACCGTTATCGGCGGCACAACAAATAAGAAATTTTCATTCCACGGCAGATATTATTACAAGGGAATATTTTGAAGAAGTAACCCATATAAAAGCAATGCATTTAACCATAGCGGAGATATTCTCTCGTTTAAATGTTTATTTACGCGATGTTACATTGCGCAGAAAATTTCAACAGGTGTTTGAACTGAATGCTGCCGTAAAATTTGCGAAGTATATTCCATCAAATGAAGAAAGCAGGAATACCTTATCAGAGATAATAAACAGCCTGCGTGAGATTGACGATCATGTAAATCTTTCAAGAAACAATGCGAATGCTAACAGAATGGTATCAAAATATTGAATATGCGCATAGCTGGGTATTAGGTGCGTTGTTACTACTGCCTGTGCTCATTTATGAATATGCAAGGAGATATAAAAAACAACAGGCATCTATGCTTGTTACAACAACACATTTTGTAAAAAGCTCGCGCGGTTTAAGTACTTCATTGCGCCATTTGCCTTTTGTTTTAAGATGTTTTGCGGTTATCTGTCTTGTAATTGCTTTGGCGGGTCCCCGTGAGAAATTTACGGAAACAAAAACACAAGGCGAAGGCATTGATATAATGTTGTGCTTTGATATAAGCGGCAGCATGACCGAAAAAGATTTTATGCCGGATCGTCTGGAAGCATCCAAACAAGTTGCTGCTGCTTTTGTAAGCAACAGGCCCGGCGATGAAATAGGTATTGTTATTTTCAGCAACCTGAGCTATACGCTTTGTCCGTTAACAACAGATCACAATGCTGTTTTAAACCAGATCAAAACTATTGAGAGCGGTTATTTGCAGGACGAAGGAACTGCTATTGGCAGTGGTATTGCCACTAGCGTTGACAGGTTGCGCAACAGTAAAACAAAATCCAAAATAATTATTCTTCTTACAGATGGCGTTGATTTCGGAGGCACTATTCCACCCGACGTAGCTTTGCAAATGGCAAAATATTACGGGATAAAAATATATACAATTGGCGTGGGTTCAGAAAAAGAAGTAGACGAGGTAGTCCAATCGCCGATAGGCCCTGTTGTACAACATAAGACTTTGGACTTTAACGAACCTTTATTAAAGAAGCTCGCTGATGAAACCGGTGGGCAGTACTTTCATGCAACAGATAATACAGCCCTGCAAAAAATTTATGACAGCATCAACCAGATGGAAAAATCGAGGATACAGGTAACAAGTTATGACCGCTACACAGACAAATTTCAGCCTCTGGTTATTGCGGCACTTATCTATTTAATACTTGAAGTATTGCTTCGCTATACCGTGTTTAAAAAGTTTCCGTAGTAAACTTTCAAAAATCATACATCACTCAGGATCGTGACTGAATTCTATTGCCTTGGCTTCTATATATCTTTTGAAATTTGAAAGATCTCTTTCAACCATTTGCCTCAGGCTGGGATTTACAACACTTGCCAAAGCAAAACCAATATACCCTGCAGGTGGCCTGTAAGTGATAAGTACATTTACTTCAGTACCACCGGTGGTATCAGCAAAATTTATTTTACCCGCCGTTTCAATTCTTGAACCCGGCATAGAACGCCAGCTTAATTCACGGCCTTCTTCCTGGTCAATGATCTCTGCATTCCATTCAATTGCAGGCATACTGCCCGGCGTTCTAAGTATCCAGCGCGAATGCGATTCATCTGTCACTCGTATATTTTTAATATGCTTCAAAAAGCGTGGCAGCTTTTCAAGTTTACGCCAGCTATCATACGCAAGTTTTCTCGGCGCTCTCACAATAAAGCAGGTGCGGATATTTACCGCAGGTGAATGTTTTTCAAATTCCTGTTTTTTTAAGATCGCTGTTAAAGGACAATTGCCCGAAGCTCCTCTGTATAAAAAATAAATACCTCCATACCGGATGGCTTTCTTAATTATGTTTTGTTTGCCTTTGGCAGAAGCCGAATATAAGAAAGCACCTGCAGCCAATGAAATGATGCGCTCCGTCTTTCCTACGTTTATTACATTACTGCTCTCATATAATTTAGTTGCACGTGGCTCAAAACTATTTCCGCTAAGTTTAAAATTATGCATATTAAAAATTGTATTTGATATGCTGCAAAGCTCATTCCACTTATGAGATTATCAGCTTTCAACAATTAACTTCGTAAAATGCTCGCAACAATTTACAGATCAACAGGAAGCTGGTATACAGCCAAAACTGAAACGGGCTTTGTTTATAATACACGTATGAAAGGTATTTTTAAAATTGATGATATTACTTCAACCAACCCGGTTGCAGTAGGAGATATTGTTGATATTGAACCAGAAGACGCCGGCAATAATACAGCACTTATCGACAAAATCTATGAACGCAAAAATTATATCGCCAGAAGTTCTCCCCGCAACAAAAAACAGCATCATATAATTGCCTCCAATATTGACCAGGCGTTAATACTGGCAACACTAAAAGAACCAAAAACATCACAGGGATTTATTGACAGATGTCTGGTAGCAGCAGAAGCATACCATATTCCATCCATTATTGTATTTAACAAAACCGATCTCTATAAAAATAAGGAATGGGATGTTTTTGAAAAACTTCACAGAATGTATACCGACACCGACTATAAGGTGAACAAAATAAGTATGAAAACTTTTGAGGGACTTGATGAATTAAAACGGTTAATGCAGGATAAAATAACTTTATTTTATGGACACAGCGGCACCGGAAAATCAACCCTGATCAATTACCTGCTTCCCCGGTTAGAACTAAGAACAAGAGAAGTAAGTAACTGGAGCGGAAAAGGCATGCACACTACAACATTTGCAGAGATGTTCGACTTGCCTTTTGGCGGAAGAATAATTGATACACCAGGTATAAGAGAGTTTGCTATAAATGACATGGAGCGTTCTGAATTATCGCATTATTTTCCTGAAATGCGGGCTGTATTAAATAATTGCAGGTTTAATAATTGCCTTCATATTGAAGAACCGGGTTGCGCAGTAAAGAAAGCAGTAGAAGAGAGAAAAATTTATTTTGAACGTTATCAAAGTTATTATAACATTCTGATATCCATTCAAGAAAATGATTATTGACCTATGCGCAGGCGTCCGGCGAGCTTATCAGCGTATTTTTTATCCCTGCCATTGTACAGCAATGTTACACCATTATAAATGCTGTACTGAAGCGAAAGCTCACCACCTTTGTAAGTGTAATTCCATTCAACAATAAAAGCATCATCAACTTTTGATGTTAAATGTACGTGGCGTGTTTTACTTAAAACATTTGCCAAACGATAAAATTCCTGAAGGTTCCCACTTTCATTAATTACCATTTCTGAGTGTGTAGTATATTCAAAAGGTTTCATATATAATTACATATGTTAGCAATATTCATTCCACTTGTTACAAACTATCTACTTAGTTACAAATTATTAACCTTTAAAAACGGTGTTTGTAATTTCAGAAACATCGCTGCTTCGGGTTCTTCATCAACAGGAGGTATTCGATTGCGGCCAAGGGGATCCTAGCCAAATAGACAAAACGTTTTCTTATTTCGCTGCATTAACGTCAGAAAACCATGAAGAATATTTTATGTAGTTATTAGCGATACGTTCAATTTCGCTGTGAAGGTTATCTTTAGAAATGTCTTTTACTTTTTTTGCGGGAATGCCGGCATAAATTGAACCCGACTCTACTACTGTGCCTTCCAATACTACAGCTCCGGCTGCAATGATAGCGTTGCTTTTAATTTCGCACTTATCCATAATAATTGATCCCATTCCAATAAGTACATTATCCTGTACAGTGCAGCCATGTACAATAGCATTATGACCGATGGAAACATTATTGCCTATTATTGTAGCATTCCGCTGGTAAGTACAATGGATAATGGCCCCATCCTGAATATTAACCTTATTACCAATGCGTATATAGTTTACGTCGCCACGCACAACAGCATTGAACCAAACACTGCAATCATCGCCCATAATTACATCTCCTATAACAGTTCCATTAGGAGCAACAAAACAATTCTTGCCAAATTGGGGTCTTTTATCAAGACAAGGAATAATAACAGCCATAATGTTTAAGTTTGAATTTTCAAGACCGAACTTATATATAAAATGCCAAAATGATGCGTATTATTTCAAATCGTGAAATATTTTTTAGGCACATTGCGCAAACTTCTTTTGCTCCGATAGCTTTGGAAATCGTGAGAGCACAGGGAATTTTCCAGTACGATACGTCGGGCAAACAATATATTGACCTCATCTCAGGTTTTAGCGTGGCCAACATTGGGCATTCGCATCCGAAAGTTATAAAAGCTGTGAAGGAACAGGCAGAACGTTACATGCATTTGATCGTCTACGGAGAATTTATTGAATCGCCTCAAACTGCTTATGCTAATCTTCTTGTCAATCATCTTCCGGCCTCACTTGACTGTGTATATTTTACCAACAGCGGCGCAGAAGCTACTGAAGGCGCCATGAAACTGGCAAAACGTGCTACAGGCAGAGCCAATATTATTTCGTTTAATAACAGTTATCATGGCAGCACCCAGGGTGCTTTAAGTGTTATGGGTGATGAATACTACCGCAATGCTTTCAGGCCGTTGTTACCCGGTATCATTCATGTAGATTATAACAGCAATGAGGTTTTTCACTTTATTGATGAAGATACATCCTGCGTTATACTTGAAACGATACAGGCAGAAAGCGGTTTAAATGTTCCTGATAAAAGCTGGATGCAGCAATTGCGAAGCAAGTGTACCAAACATGGCGCTTTGCTGATATTGGATGAGATACAGGCAGGCTTCGGCAGGACAGGAACGCTGTGGGCATTTGAACAATTTGATATAATTCCCGATATTTTATTATTAGGCAAGGCACTCGGCGGCGGTATGCCATTGGGCGCTTTTATTTCCAATAAGGAATTGATGAAGCAATTAAGTTTCAATCCGGTTCTCGGGCATATTACAACATTTGGCGGGCATCCTGTAAGTTGTGCTGCCGGGAAAGCTGCTTTTGAAGTATTGCTAAATGAACATTGTATTGAAACGGTGAAAGACAAAGAATCCATCTTACTTTCACAATTAAATCATCCGGCAATAAAAAGATTCAATCATTTCGGATTATGGGCGTCGTTACAATTCAACACTGCAGAAAATGCACAAAACATAATACACAGATGCGTGGAAAAGGGTTGTATTACTGATTGGTTTTTATTTGCGCCCGATTGCCTTCGCATAGCGCCTCCACTTACAATAAATGAAGGGGAAATAATAAAAGCATGCAGCATTATTACAGAGTCAATTAACGAAGAAGCCGTATAAATACGGATTAAAATTCAGAAGGTTTACCGATAAAAAAAGTTTAAAAAATATTATAATATCTTTTTATTACACAGGAAAAATTACTTACTTTTCATCTTTGGTTTTTTAATCACCGCCTTTTTAATTACATCATTTCATTTTCTGAGAATATACTGGTTATGTTTCCCTGTCCGTCCTGCTTTTCGGGACGGTTTTTTTTAGTGTAAAACATAATTGCTTTACGTTTGCGGCATAACTAAAAAAACAATGAGCATAACAGTTGTAGGCTCAATGGCTTTTGATGCTATTGAAACTCCTTTTGACAAAACAGATAAGATAATCGGCGGTTCAGCAACGTATGTTGCCTATGCTGCTTCGAATTTTGTGCATCCTGTTCAGCAAATTTCAATCGTAGGCTACGATTTTCCGCAGCAGGAATTGGAAGCCCTTCAACAAAGGGGTGTAAAGACCGATGGCGTGGTAATTGTAAATGATAAGAAGTCGTTTTTCTGGAGCGGGCGATATCATTTGGATATGAACACCCGCGATACATTGATCACAGATCTTAACGTGTTGGCAGATTTTGATCCCAAAGTACCCGATAGTTACCAGGACTGTGATTTTCTTATGCTTGGAAATCTTGTACCCGCAATTCAGCAAAAGGTTATCGAACAATTTATAAAACGTCCGAAGCTGATAGTGTTGGACACAATGAATTTTTGGATAGAAACAGCATGGGAAGATCTGAAAAAAGTGTTTACGATGGTTGATGTATTGCTGGTGAATGATAGCGAAGCAAGGCAAATATCCGGGGAATATTCACTGGTAAAAGCAGCTAAGAAAATTTTAAAAATGGGTCCAAAATTTCTTGTTGTAAAAAAGGGTGAACACGGCGCTTTGTTATTTAATGATAACAATGTGTTTTTTGCACCGGCATTACCGTTAGAAGAAGTTTTTGATCCAACGGGTGCTGGCGATACATTCGCAGGTGGATTTATTGGTCACCTTGCAAAAACACAAGATGTATCATTTGAAAATATGAAGACTGCGATTATCGTTGGCTCTGCAATGGCAAGTTTCTGTGTTGAAAAATTCGGCCCGCAACGTTTGAAAGAAATTTCCAAAACAGATATTGAAGAAAGGATCAGGGAATTTGTTCAATTAATAAGTTTTGATATTTCTTTGGTATGATATTTTAAAAATAAAATCCGTATAAAACCTTTTATGAAAAAAATATTGAACGGTGTTTTCATTTTTTGTTGTCTTATTTATTCATGTCATAATACCAAACACAGCAATCAGGAAGAGATACAGGTTGATAAAAGCATCACTAAAAAAACATCATTCAATAATTTATTTATAGATAGTAATGCAATAAGCAATTTCTTAAGCAAGCATTCTGAATACCAGAAATTCAAGCAACAGTACAACGATTTTTATAAACTGCGCAATTATCAATGTGCGTGGTTCGACAGCAGTGGAATGGGTGAACAGGCTTATAATTTCATGAACCTGCTTGCCAATGTCGTTGACACTTATAATGACAGCAGTTTATACAACAAACAACTTTCCAATGAAGTAGATGCATTTAAAACAGATACTTCAAATAAAGCGTTAATAGTTACGCCTGATATCAGTGAAACAGAATTAAAGCTTACAGGTCAATTCTTTTTGTATGCCTCTAAAATTTATGGAGGTTCTGACATAAATATACAGGAATTAGGTTGGTTTATTCCCCGCAAAAAACTTGACCTTACTGTTTTACTTGATTCGTTGATCGAAAATAAATCAGACATCAAAAACTCAGCACTGCAATTGAGCGATGCTTATAAAAAATTGCTTGATTACCTGCCGCTTTATCGCAAGATAGATTTGTCTGTAAATTGGGATTCGATAGCATATCCTGAACAGGCATTTCACAAAGGCAGTTCATCATATAACATTAAAACAATAAAAGAACGCCTGTATGCTTTGGGTGATTTAAGTGAGGAGGATAGCACAACAGTGTATGATACTGCGCTTTTACATGCAGCAAAAAGATTCCAAATACGTATGGGATTTAGCCCTGATGGTGTAATTGGAAAAACGTTTATTAAGCAACTAAACATTACGCCTTCAAAAAGAATAGAACAAATTCTTGTAAACCTTGAGCGCCTGCGTTGGATGCCTGCTACTAATGACAGCAATGCCATTATTGTAAATATTCCTGAGTATAAAATGTATGTGTATGATAGCGCAAGGCTTCAATTTGCCATGGATGTGGTGGTTGGTTCAACGGCTACAGGCACAGTAATCTTTACAGGAAATTTAAAATACATTGTATTTAGCCCGTATTGGAATATTCCACCAAGCATTATTAAAAAAGAAATTTTGCCTGGCATTGATCGTAACAAAAATTATCTCGCAGATCATCACATGGAAGTTTATGGTAAAGGCGCAGGCGGTGTTCCCGAAATTCGCCAATTGCCTGGCGCAGATAATGCTTTGGGACATGTGAAGTTTCTATTCCCCAACAACTTTGATATTTATTTTCATGATACAAACAATCACGGAGCATTTAATTCTTCCAACAGAAATCTTAGTCATGGTTGCATTCGCTTAAGCGATCCCAAAAAATTAGCTATGTATTTATTGCGGGATGATACAACACATTTCAGCAGCGAAAAAGTAGATAGCCTCATGAACCTTCCTAAAGAAAAATGGGTTACACTTAAAAATTCTGTTCCGGTGATGATAAGTTATTACACAGCTTTTGTTGATTCGAGCGGCAAATTAAATTTCCGGAACGATATATATAAACATGACTCAGCAATGGCCGCAAAATTATTTACGCCTAACAATAATTTAATGGCTCAGAAGTAATTTAAGATGCTGTAATTTCCCCGGTTCTTAACCCTCTCGATTTTTCAAGCACAATATTAATTATTGCTGCAAGCGGAATAAATAAAAACATTCCGGGAATACCCCAAACTATTTCGCCTGCAATAACTGACATTAATGTTACAAGCGGATTTATTTTTATGCGCTTGCCCACTATGAATGGTGTTATAAGATTTGCATCAATAATATGAATGATAACGAAAACCAATAACACTTCAAGGCTTTGTTTTCCATTGCCATCAATTACGGTTATAAGCATGTTCAATAATGCAGCAGTATATATTCCAACATAAGGTATGATGTTGAACATGCCTGCAAAAAAAGCCATCAGTATTGCGTATTTTATACCAAGTATTAATAACGTTGTACAACTTAAACACATCAGTATAAAAATCTCGGTCAACAATCCTTTTACATAATTTACTGTTGTTACATGAATACTTCCAGACATTTCAGCAATTTTCTTTTTATCTGAATAGCTGAAAAAAGAAAGAATAAAATCATTCAACACTTTCCTGTAGTAAAGCATGTAAAAAATAAAGAAGAGACAAAGCGTAAAGAAAACAATCAATGAAAGAAAACTGGCTACCGTAAAACCAATCGCTCCGATTAAACCGCCAAATAATTTATCGATATAACTTGTTTGTATATCATCATCAATGTTCAATCGTTGCTTTAACCATGCCTGCAGATTTTGAACAATTGTATTCAGGCCTGTTTTTAATTGAGGAATATCTTTTACAAAATTTTGAAATTGCGATGCAACAAAATACAATACAATGCAGCAACTCAAAATAAGAATCACTATACATAACAGTGATGAAGCCAAACGGTTCAATCCAAATTTTTCAAACCGCCTGCTAAGTGGGTATAAAAAGATAGCAATTAAAAAAGAAAAGAACAAAGGGATGAACAAAAGCTTTCCAAAGTAAGCGAGTAATAAAACAATCGCAAGTCCATGTAACGCCAACACCGTATTTATAAGGGAGATATTTTTATTTTTTTTGACCATCATATAAAAGTAATGCAGAATAAAGAGCAAATATTGTTCTCTTTATTCTGCATTACACTTCACAGGCAGTTTTGTAAATGAAGTCGTGCTGCTTCTTCAATCTATTCATCAACCGTTTCGCCTGTATAAGCGCTTACAGGCTCACAGGTACATACGAGATTACGATCGCCGTATGTATTATTTACTCTTGCAACAGATGGCCAGAATTTATTCAGCGTAACATAATATAATGGGAATGCTGCTTCTTTTCTTGAATAAGAATGATTCCATTCATCGGCACAAATTACAGCCTGTGTATGCGGCGCACTCTTTAGAGCATTGTCTTTCTTATCTGCTTTACCTTCTTCAATAGCTTTTATCTCTTCACGAATAGTAAGCATTGCATCGCAGAAACGGTCAAGCTCTGCCTTGTCTTCACTTTCTGTTGGCTCGATCATAATTGTACCCGGAACAGGAAAGCTCATTGTTGGCGCATGAAAGCCAAAATCTATTAAACGCTTTGCAATATCTTCTGCTTCTATATCTGCAGATTTTTTAAATGGCCTCAGGTCAACAATAAATTCATGAGCACAGGTTCCATTCGTTCCAAGGTATAGAATATCATAATCGTTCTCCAATCTTGCGCGCATATAATTTGCATTCAGTATTGCATACTTACTTGCCTGCTTCACACCATTTCTTCCCAACATTCTTATATATGCATAACTGATGAGTAAGATAGATGCTGAACCATAAGGCGCAGCAGAAACAGCAGCCCCCTGCCTACTTCCCCCTATAGGGGAAGCGTCCAACGCACCCACCTTGCTTTTCAACGTGGTTGCATTATTAGCAGCATCCTCGCTGAGGCAGCCTTGTGCTAAGGGTTCTCCCCAGAAGGGGGAGTTAGAGGGGGCTTCCCTTGGAAGAAAAGGCTCTAAATGTTTCTTCACACAAATCGGTCCCATACCCGGTCCGCCGCCGCCATGCGGAATAGCAAATGTTTTGTGTAAATTCAAATGACAAACATCAGCACCGATCAAACCAGGCGCTGTTAAACCTACCTGTGCATTCATGTTAGCGCCATCCATATACACCTGGCCGCCATGTTCATGAACGATCTCTGTAATTTCTTTTACTGTTTCTTCATACACACCATAAGTACTCGGATAAGTGATCATGATGCCGGCAAGATTTGCGGCATGTTGTTGTGCTTTTGCTTTCAGATCATTCACATCAATATAACCATTCTCCAAAGCTTTTACTACAACTACTTTCATTCCTGCCATTACTGCTGATGCAGGATTGGTACCATGTGCAGAAATGGGTATCAGCATAATATTTCTATGCGCTTCACCATTGCTTTCATGATACGCTTTGATGGTTAACAAACCGGCATATTCGCCTTGCGCGCCGCTGTTTGGCTGAAGGCTGCATGCATCAAAAGCTGTGATCTCACATAAATAATTTTCAAGTTCTGTTATTACCTGTTGATAACCGCCTGCCTGTTCAACAGGAGCAAATGGATGTATCTTGCTCCAGTGATTCCAGCTTAATGGGATCATTTCGGTAGCTGCATTCAATTTCATTGTGCAGCTTCCCAGCGATATCATTGAAGTGTTCAGGGAAAGATCTTTATTCTCTAACGATTTTATATAACGCATCATCTGGCTTTCGCTGCGATGAATATTAAAAACAGGATGCGTTAAGTAGGATGAAGTACGCTTTGCAAATGCAGGAATGTGTTCAGGCGTTGCATCTTCTTCAATTTCAAAACCAACAGGATCAACATCATTTTCAAAACAATTAATAAGATCATACAGGTCATTAAGCATTACTGTTTCATCCAGCGAAATGCCAATAAGATTTTCCCCGGTATATCTTAGGTTTATTTTTTGCCGTTCTGCCTTTGCATGAATCTTAATAGCATCGTCAGTCTTAACTGTTATCGTATCAAAATAATTCTGCGATACAAGCTTAAAACCTCTTGCTTCAATACCTTCTGCAACAATCTGCGTTAATAATGCTGTGCGCTCTGCAATACTTTTCAATCCTTCCGCACCATGAAACACTGCATACATTGCCGCCATATTTGCCAGCAATGCCTGCGCTGTACAAATATTTGAAGTTGCTTTCTCGCGTTTAATATGCTGCTCTCTTGTTTGCAAAGCCATGCGCAATGCACGGTTATTCTGCGCATCAACACTGATACCAATTATTCTTCCGGGAATGTTTCTTTTAAATTCATCTTTTGCTGCAAAAAAAGCAGCGTGCGGTCCGCCATATCCTAAAGGCACACCAAAACGTTGTGCAGAGCCGACAGCGCAATCTGCATTCAGATCTCCGGGTGAAGCCAACAATGTAAGCGCCAAAAGATCTGTAGCCATTATAACAAAAGCATTGTTGTTATGCACTTCGTGAATGAACTCGCGGTAATCTTCAATTGAGCCTTTATCATTCGGATATTGAACGATCGCACCGAAAAAGCTTTTATCTATTTCTGCAGATGTGTAATCACCAAAGACCAGTTCAATACCGATAGGTTTTGCTCTTGTTATCAATACATTTTTTGTTTGGGGAAAAATTTCATTGTCAATAAAAAATTTCGATCGTTAAATATGATCATGATCGCGGTTAAGTATATTAAAGAACATGGTCATCGCTTCTGCCGCCGCAGTTGCTTCATCAAGCAGGGAAGCGTTTGCAATAGGCAAGCCTGTAAGATCGCTCACCATTGTTTGAAAGTTCAGCAAACTTTCCAAACGGCCCTGCGATATCTCAGCCTGGTAAGGTGTGTATTGTGTGTACCACCCCGGGTTTTCAAAAACGTTACGAAGAATTACAGAAGGCGTAATAGTATCATAATAACCCTGGCCAATATAGCTTTTGAAAAGTTCATTTTTAAGAGACAGGTTCTTTATGTGTTGAAGATATTCATATTCACCCATGGCTTCAGGCAAATTCAATTCGTGGTTCATGCGAATGGATGAAGGCACTGTCTTATCTATAAGATCTTCAACACTCCTCTCTCCCATTGCTTTAAGCATTTCGCTTGTTTCTGACTCATCTGCACCAATATGTCTGCGTGTAAATTCCGCGGATTGCGATTCAAATAAATTCATGTTTCTCTCCTGTAAAAAATAGGTATTAAAAAGATGCGCAAAGTTAAGTCCTAACATTCGTTAATAAAAGTGAAAGTGGAAAACGTGTGAAGCTACACAGGTAACGGTTTCGGCTCACTGTAAATATCTTCAACAGCGGGTTTTTCAGTGTCTTCCAAAGCACGCATTTCCTGGCTGGTCAAACGGCTGCCATCATGGCTCCAGCCCGGAGGCCCGAGCAGGTAACTCCATCGTTGTTGAAAGGTTATGCCTTTTTGAAAAACATCCTTCCACATTTGTTTCCATTCATGAAAGACAATGTTTATGGCATTGGGTTGCTCTACATTTTTTGTCAGTCCGTATTTTATGGATTGATATTCACCGGCAGATAATTCAGGTTGGAATGTTCCGAATAGTTTATCCCAGAGCACTAAAAACATTCCCATGTTTTTATCAAGGTATTTTGCATTGGAAGCATGATGCACGCGGTGATGAGAAGGCGTTATTAAAACGTACTCAAGCCATCCCATTTTGTTTATCATTTCTGTATGTACAAATATGCCCCAGATCTGCGTGGCTGAATACATAAAAACAATATCAAGCGGCTTAAAGCCAAGCCACGCCAGCGGAATAAAATAGATGAACCGGTATAAAGGCTGAAATACGGAAGAACGAAACCCTACAGAAAAATTCAGCTGTTCCGAGCTGTGATGTGTAACATGTATAGCCCAGAAAAAACGAATCTCATGATCAAAGCGATGCAGCCAATAATAAAGAAAATCTTCAGCCAGCAATAATATCAGCCAGTAAGCAAATGCATTTTGCCATTGCATTACAGCATGCAGAAAAAAGTATTGCAAAATGGCGAGATATACCAAACGAAATGCAAGATCAATTCCTGAATTCAGCAGCATTAAATAGAGATTGGCAAGACTGCCTTTTATTGTGTATGCTTTTCTGTGACTAACATGCGAAAGAACCAGTTCAATACCAATTATAATAAAATAGATTGGTGTTGAAATAAGAATCAGCCATTGTTCGCGTATTGAATCCATTATATAAGAAAGCGCAAAAATAAATCAGTGAATGTTAAAAAAATTTCATTTAGCATTTGCATAATAATTTGCCATCCTCCACGCATGTAATTTTTCAGAAGAACAATCGTATTATTAATATCTTTTCTGACAAATAGTGCTTATGCATTTTATAGACGGGTTTGCAACCATCGCTAAAAATTATATAGATAAGATTCATGAAGATCCGGTTTACCCTGGCAAAAATGTAATCGATAATTTAAAGCAATTGGATACAACGTTGCAACATGAATCAACGGACACAAATGCTGTGTTGCATCTTTTACATGAATTGGGTTCTCCTGCCACTGTAAAATCAACAGGCGGAAGATATTTCGGATTCGTAACCGGAGGATGCTTACCAGCAGCAATGAGTGCAAAATTATTAGCAACAGTGTGGGATCAAAATGGTGCATTGACCGTAATGTCACCTATTGCTTCAGCATGTGAAAATATTGCCGGTAAATGGCTGTTACAGATATTTAGCCTGCCCGCAGAATGTGGATTTGGTTTTGTAACCGGTGATACCATGGCAAACTTTACCGCATTGGCTGCAGCAAGGCATTCGGTTTTACAAAAAGCAGGATGGGATGTTGAATCAAAAGGTTTATTTAATGCGCCGGAAATTAAAGTGATCGTTGGTGAAGAAGTTCATATAAGCGTTCTGAAAGTATTAAACATGCTCGGCTTTGGCCGCGACAGGATTATTCGCATTCCTGTTGATGGACAGGGCAGAATGATTGCAGAAAAAGTTCCTGTATCAAATGATCCTGCTATTATTTGCACCCAATCAGGAAATGTAAACTCAGGCGCGTTTGATGATGTTGAAACCATTTGTTCAATGAAAGGAAAAAACACATGGGTGCATGTTGATGGAGCTTTTGGCTTATGGGCTGCAGCATCACCGCAAAAAAAATATTTGGTAAAAGGTATTGAGCTTGCAGATTCATGGGCAACTGATGCACATAAATGGCTGAACGTGCCTTACGATTGCGGAATTGTTTTTGTGCGTGATAAAGAAGCAATGTTTTCATCCATGTCAGCAACAACAGCAGCATATATTCCAACAAACGCATTGCGTGAACCATTTCAGTATGTGCCTGAAATGTCAAGGCAGGCGCGTGCAATTCCGGTATGGGCTGCTTTAAAATCTTTAGGCACATCAGGATTATCTGCAATGATTGAAAAAAATTGTATACAGGCAAAACAATTTGCTGATGCGCTGACTGCAGAAGGCTTTGCAATTTTAAATGATGTTGTTTTAAACCAGGTATTGGTTCATTTTGGCGACGTTGAAAAAACAAATGCGATTATCAAAAGCATACAGGAAGAAGGCGTTTGCTGGTGTGGCGGAACTGTTTGGCAAGGTAAGCCCGCAATGCGCATAAGTGTAAGCAGTTGGGCAACAACAAATGAAGATGTTCAACTATCTGTACGATCAATCATCAAACATGCAAAAATGTAAATCGAATTTTCTTGATAACTACTTTTGTACTAATGCAAGCCGATAAACTTCAACAAAAAAAATATAAACAATTCTTACAGCGTGCTGATAAAAACAAAGTGCTGAAAGCCCTGCCTGCTTTGCATGAAGAAGCTTTCGCAAAAATAAATTGCCTTGATTGTGCCGCCTGTTGCAAAAATTATTCTCCGCGTTTTAAAACACCTGATATAAAACGTATCAGCAAACACCTTCAATTAAAAGAAAGTGATTTTATAGAAAAATATTTAAAGCTTGATGAAGATGGCGATTACGTAGTTAAATCGACGCCATGCCCTTTTCTTGGTTCAGATAATTATTGCAGCATTTATGAAATACGTCCTTCAGATTGTGAACGATTTCCTTATACTAATGAAGATGTGTTTATAAAACGAACCAACATCACTTTAAAGAATGCAACGTTTTGTCCTATTGTGGTTCATGTGCTGGACAGGTTAACCGCTGACATGTAATTATTTCACTGCACTTATTCTTGCAACCCAACCGCCACCCGGCGCTAAATGAATATTTATTTTATCACCAGGTGAAACATTGATGATTTCTTTTTTATAATCGGTTGCATTGCGGTCTGCATTCACGCCATCTTTAAATACTTCAGCCGTATATTTTCCTGGAGGAAGAAATGAAAGATCCAATGCAAGATCACGCGGCGTCCAGTTTGTCATCGCCCCAACAAACCAATCATTATTTTTTCTTCGCGCAAGCGCAACATACGCGCCTGCTTTGCCATCAAGCGGAACGGTTTCATCCCATGTTGTTGGTACATTCTTTATAAAATCTGTACACTCCTGCTCTTTCATGTATGTTGTTGGATTATCGGAAAGCATTTGCAAGGGCGCAAAGAATACAACATATTCAGCAAGCTGGTTACAGCGCGTGCCTTTCGCCATCGGGTTATCATTAACAGGTCTGAATGTCGACTGTGTTGCATTGCGCATTGCACCCGGCGTATAATCCATCGGGCCCGCCATCATGCGTATGTAAGGAATGCTCACCGTATATGTTGGCTGATCTTCATTTGCCCACTTAAAATTTTCCAATCCCTTCACGCCTTCAAATCCAATTGCATTTGGATAAGTACGTTGCAAGCCGGTTGGTTTATACACACCATGAAAATCTACCATCAGTTTATTTTCTGCAGCCTTTTTTGCAATAGCATAAATTGAACTAACAACTTCCTGGTCATCACGATCAAAAAAATCTATCTTAAAACCTTTTACGCCCATTTTTGAATAAAATGCAAATGCAGAATCCATCTGGTGTGCAACTTCATACCATATTGCCCAAAGAATAACACCAACATTTTTTTGTTTGCCATAATCAACGATTGCCTGCAGATCAATACCGGGTTTTATTTGAAAGAGATCAAAATCATTTGACCAACCTTCATCCATAATTATATAAGACAACTTATTTGCAGCAGCAAAATCTATGTAGTACTTATATGTTTCTGTATTGATGCCCGCTTTAAAATCAACGCCCGTAATATTCCAGTTATTCCACCAATCCCATGCAACAAGTCCGGGCTTTACCCATGAATAATCTGCAATTCTTGGCGGCGATGCAAGCTTTTGAACAATGTCATTATTCAACAGGTCTTTATCCTGTTCGCTTATAGCAACAATGCGCCAGGGAAAACTTCTTGTGCCATTTGTTTTAGAGATGTAATCATACCTGTCTGAAGCCACATAATCTATATTAAACACATATTCTTTTGACGGATAAGGCGCATACACAGTTTTAAAACCTTTTTGTGTTTCATTCAGATCCAGATACATGCCGGGATAATTTTCAAGATCAGCTTCAAGTATCTCTGCTTTTCTGCCATTGCCCACATCAATCAACACAGGAAGAAATGCAAGTGAATCTTTTGGAAATTGCGATAATGGTATATGATGATATAAAGCTTCAAAAGAAGAATTAAAATTCTGCTTGTCGCGGTAATCCCATTGAACAGGAATAAAAGCACTGTCGTCATCTGTAAAATTAAAATTGGCTTCTTCGTTTTTTATAATAATACTGTCTTTCTTTTTTGTGAAGAAACGGTAAGCCACCGCATCATTATACACCCTGAAAATTATTCCGTAGTCATTCTTACAATTTAATGTAAGCTGGTTGTACTCATCTGCAACGATTGATTTGATATAGTTAATTGCAGTAAACGTTGCGCTCACTTTATCTGTTTTGGAAGATGTGATCACTGCATTATCACCCAAAACTTCATTTTGCAACTGCAATGAAATGGATGATGGTTCAATAATGGTTTGTTCATGATCGTGTACGCTCCATTGTATTTTGTTTGAAACATCAATATGCAATTGTATATTACCATTTGGAGATGCAACATCAAAGCTTTTTATTTTTTGCGCTGACGATACTACCGAACAAAGAGAACATGTAATAATCAGTAAATAGAATTTCATATGCAAAATTGAATTTGATAAATTATTTAAAGCTGCTTTTACGGTTTTGTAGTTTAACTTTTTGAACACGAATGCACAAAGTCACGAAAAAAAGTATAACTATTTCAAAAAAGGGCTTTGAACGACAGTTATATCAGAAACATCTTTTGTAACCATTGCATCAACACCGGCTTTTATTTGCGGTGTTATATGAAACATGTAAATGCTTTTTACATCGTCAAGATAAAAAGCAGGCCGTTCATCTTCATTAATAAAACTGAATTCAACATCTGAAAGCTTTATATTTTTCGCGTGGCGGATAAACATTCCATAAGCAGGATTCTTTCCAAACATTCCCGGCTCAGGATAATTCTTTTCATTCTCTGCAATTGTATCTGGCGCAAGTTTATTTTCACCAGCTTTAAAATACATCTTGATGTTGCTTAAAGTAATATCATCAACATAATGATTTGGAATTCCTGTAATGGTACATGCATAATTACCTGCGGAATTATATGAAACAATATTGCTGATGATCACTCTTCTTATTTCGCCAACGGGTGTGCCTTCAGGCCCGCGCATTCGCGCACCCAAACGAATAAAGATGGGATCGTTCACCACATCACGCATGGTTATATTATTGATGGTTACATCTTCCAGCAAAGCGCCGTCAACGCTTTCCAATGCAAGGCCGCGGCAATAATCAAATACGCAATTTGTAATGGTAATATTTTTAAAACCACCATTAGATTCTGTTCCGAATTTTATTCTGCCTGTCGGCGAAAAATGATATTGTGGATTATCGCTGCGCTGGTACGTTCCATCCAGCAATGTACCTTCATCATAGCCGCTCAACTGGCAATTGGTGATGGTTACATTTTCAGTTGACCGTGCATAACCCAAGGCATAAGAACTCTTCAAACAAATGCCGTCATCATAAGGCGAGTTTACAAAGCAATTTGAAATACGCACATTGTGGCAGCAATCAACATCAACGCCATCCCGATTGGTATCAAACTTTACATTATCCAAAGTAAAATTGTCAACGCCCGTTGCAAGAATACCAAACCATCCGCCGTGTAAAATGGAAATATCTTTTATAATAACATTCCTGCATCTTATTAAACCAATGGCTTTATTAGCACTTTGCTTATTGCCGTTTACTTGTGTATGATATAAGTTTTCTCCATTTATTAATCCATGGCCAATAATAGCAATGTTGTGAATGCTATCGCCCCAGATCAAACTATTGTGCCAATGCCTGTGGCCGGCATCTTCATATTCATTTGCCGGGCCCGGTTCTTCCTCATCGTAACCATTGGATGCAGTAACAGGCGCAGCAATAATAGTTGCGCCATTATCAATGTATAAGGTGATATAATTCTGCAAGTGAATAGAACCCGTTAAATAATTTCCTGCTGGAAAATAAACAGTGCCGCCGCCTGCCTTTGCAGCAATATCAATGGTTTTGTTGATGGCATTCACATCAAGCGTTTTACCATCACCTTTAGCACCATAATCTTTTACATTATAAAATATGCTTTGTTTTTGTGCGCACAGATTAAGCACTGTAAAAATCATACTTAATAATAGCAATCGTTTTAAGATCATCGGATGTATTTGATTTATTTTTTTAGACTATCAATCCTGTTGATGCAATTCATTAATGCGCGAAAATTGTGATAAGTAGTTTTCCAGATTTGCGCTTTTAATTTTGTTTTGTATTCCGGCGAATTATCCAGACCTTCTTCATACCAATCTCCGTGTTCATGATCTATTAAATAGGTTTGCACATATTGCCATTCTTTAAAAAATTTTTGCTGGTAATTCATTGAATTTCCTGGATACATTTCAGAAAACATCAGCAAGGTATTTAAAGCTTCAGCCTGCGCCCACCAGTTTTTTGTATTGTATGTTATCGTGATGCCGGGTTTGTTTTTAAAATAATATCCTTCGTCATAAAATCCGCCGGCAGAATTATCCCAACCATTTTTCAATGCATGATCAACCATCTTCTTTCCCACAGCCAAAGTTTTCGCAGATGCTTTCCCGTTCAATGTTTCATCAGCTTCCTGCATTAAATATGCAGTCTCCACATCATGGCCAAATGATACATGATCTATGTAATGATTTTTTTTAATGATAGAATCTGCTGAATCACGATATGAAACAGGCTTCCAGTCGTAAGTAAAATACAATTGCAGGTAACCTTTCGGTGTAACAATTTTATCCCTGATCAACTCAAGCATTTCCTGCAATCTTTGTCGCACCAGATCATCGGGCCATACTTTATATAATTCAGTCAACGCTTCTAAAATATGTATCGAACTGTTTTGATCTTTATAACCCAGGTCAGAAGTGCTTTTTACATCAGCTGTTCTTATCACATGCGAACCATCCCTGTTTAAGTGTTGATAATAACCTTTATAAATTGAATCGTGGCTATACTTTTCCAGCCACATAAATGCAGTCTTTGCAAAGTTCAATGCAGTTTCATCATGAGAGCATTCATAATAAGCACTTAAACCATAAATAGCAAATGCGTTTCCATAAGCTTCTTTGATCATGCTTTTTGGTGTACCATCTCTTGTAACCAAATTATAAAAGCCACCATATGTTGAATCCCACATTTTATCACGCAAAAAATAAAACCCGTGACGTGACATAGAGATGTATGAAGTATCATGATAAAACATTGCGGCCTTTGCAGTGCTCCAAACATTTCTTGATTGCGTGACAATCATTTTATCCTGTTCACCAACAGGTTTAAAATCGAAAGAGAACGTGCTTAAATAACCTCCATATAAAGTATCAATGTTACGTGGATAATATTTATCCAGCAATCCCTGTTTCGCAGCGTAACGCATCTGTAATTCAATGCTGTCAAGGTTAGTAGTTTGCGCAGATAAACTCGTTGTAATAAATAATGTTGCAATTAAAAATTTAAGTTTCATTTTATTTTTTTGAACCGCAAAGGCACGAAGACACAAAGTTTTATATCACCTGGTATCTTATGCCTTCTCAGTT
>Ga0206903_10005_pt1 | contig 71965 bp, 62 predicted proteins | sample Alteio_BWOrgHeat_45_FD_152959 | JGI IMG/M metagenome (GOLD analysis project Ga0206903, IMG submission 152959) | Enriched cells from forest soil in Barre Woods Harvard Forest LTER site, Petersham, Massachusetts, United States -... | ecosystem: Environmental > Terrestrial > Soil > Temperate forest >... | reverse complement strand
GCAGGAGGATGAAAACAGGATTGTATTTCTTACTGCAGTTTTCACATCGGCTCTGCATTGAAAATCGGTTATGTTAGAAGATACGTATGAAAATTTTTAATCGCTTACACTATGCAGCACTATAAAAAACAGCGCTAAGCGATAAACAAATATTATTAAGGCAAGAACTCCGCCAGTTGCAACTGCAGCCTTAAAAATTGTTAGCAGCCAGTTTTGCCTATACACAAGCCGCATAGAAAATAACAAGTATACAAACCAAACCGGCAATACAATACCCAGTGTAGCAGATTCTGAGAAAAGAAAAGCAGTTTTTATATGTACTAATTGCAATAAAAAAACAATTATATAAAAAAGAAGCGGTGAAAGTGTAAGAAATACCAGGAAAAATGAATAAAAATGTAAAGAAAAAATAAGATGTTGGATATAGTGCTTTTTCTGAAAGATATACAACAGCTGAACAAGCGCTGCCAATAAAGGAACCATGATTATCAGGTATTCTTTTTCTTCGAACTTCATTGCAGTATTAAATCTTTCTGCAAAAAGAGCCGGTGATAAACCTGTTTTATTAAATGCGCCGGTAACAATGTTCTTATAAAACTTTTCTGATTGATATCCTTCAAGATTATAATTAAAAAGACCTTTCACCTTAAAAATAAAAAATATGAAATTAAGAAACACAAAAAGTGCTAATGGTTTTACATATTCTGATTGTTCTGCTGAAAATGCTTTACGCGTTAAATAACCTGGTTTAAATAACAATGGTTTAAGTGTTTTAATAAGTTTTGTATCAAAATGGGTAAGATCGTGCAGCGCTTCCTTTACAAAATGTTTGATGGAATAATCATGATCATCCAAAGGTTGCTTATCGGGAATGTTGCTTTTCATAAATAAGGTTTTGCGTAGCAGTTTTCAAATAACAGAATGAATAACTCCTGTCAGAAAATTCTGGTTCTTAAAAATAAATGCTTTTTGTGTGTAAACAGAAATTTAAATCTATATAATGCAATTACAATAAAAACGCAGCGCAATAATCTATTCTTACTAATTGTATTGCTTCTAAGCTCAACTATTGGCTGCAGTGCTAAAGTTTTTTTTAAGACTATTGATATGAGTACGAAAACTAATAACAACACAAACTCCTCCGACAATAAATTCCATAGATTAAACACTGATGCGCCCAATACTTTTCTTACACCGATTCTTTAGTGCGTTGTTCTGCTACATATGATGCAAGTCCGAACAAACCAAGGCAGCTGATAAATATAGCAAGCGCTGCAAATAAAGTTGCTAACGTTCCTATTCTTTCTTCTGCGGCGAACTTTGCCGCAAATTCTGTGTCAGCAAACTTGTAATCGAAAGGTGCTGACGGAATGAATTTTTTAAATGTTGCCTGAATTTTCGTAACAGATGATGCGGCGCTTTTATTAGGATTTAATTTTAATTCTATCCAGTTCACATTTTCATAATCTAAAAAATACATGGCTTGATGTACCGGCGCATAAGGTGATTCCACCAACATATCATCAACTACGCCAATTATTTTAAATGCTCTTTTCTTTGGGTCGTTTGTATTACGTACAATAGCGCCAACAGGATTTTTCAATCCCATGAATTTTACTGCCGCTTTGTTTATTACAATGCCTAAAGTATCTGTTGCAAAATCTCTTGAAAAATCCCTGCCTGCATCAAACTTCCAGCCTACTGTTTTTCCAAGATCGTGTGTTACCCAATTAGTAACAAATTCTGCATCAAGATTCGGGTCTTTGCCAGCCCATTCAAAGCCATCGTTTGTTGACCAAACCTGTGTAAGTGGACTTGATGATTCAGCCATACTTATAATAGCTCCGTTATTTTTTAGTTCTGTTGGAAGCAGTTCGTACTTACCATAAAAATCCGGAGACTTCATTTGAATCATCATTAAGCTATTTCTACTGTAACCTATCGGTCTGTTTTTTGAATATTGCACCTGGCTATAAACAACAATAGTTGCAATAATTATTGCAACGGAAATAGTGAATTGCGTTACTACTAAGGCTTTGCGTGATAGTACTGAAAGATATCCCGCTCTGTAAGCTCCTTTTCATAACTTTGTTCATCAACAGCTGCATTACTCAAAGCATTTAAATGCATTGAATATTTTAACTAACTCATTTAAAAAGTATTTATTTTTAAATAAAAAAATGGAGCTACAAATTATACTTTCAGAAACCATTCAAAAAAGCAGCTATTTATCTTAAGGATTTTGTTGAAAAGGCATCCATAGATGGATATATCGCTCTAATTGACCATAGCGTAGCGCAATAAGTTGACCACCCTGAGTAAGTGTTTTTGCAAGCGAAAAAAAGAGCTGTTGAGTAATTAAAAATAAGACTTAAAATTCATTGTCCGGTTCTGTTATTCTTTTGTTCCATTACAAACCTTTGTCCGTCATGGCCAGCTTGACTGAGCATCTTATCATACTAAAAACGCGACTTTATATTTTAATCACACAATGGGTTAAGGTTATTGTTAATGTTAGCTAAAAGCAACTACACTGAAAACTGCGTTCATCATATTAATCTTATTCTTTAATATTCCGTTTTTGGTAACCGCACAACCGAAGACATTCATATTCGATAACTATACTACAGATAATGGCCTTTCTGATAATAGTTGTAATAAAATGTTACAGGACAGCGACAGCTTTATATGGATAGCCACCAACAGTGGGCTTAACCGCTTTGACGGAAAAGATTTCGTAAAATTTTACAGTACTGGTTCTCATAACAGTTTGCCCGGAAATTATATTAAAGACATAGTTTGCCTGCCGCGGCACAGGCTTGCAGTTGCCACAAATAGCGGCCTCGGCATACTTAATACAAAAACAAGCACCTGTGAATCATTACCTATTCCTGCGGCTGATGTACTAAAAACAAAAACCAATACAATTATCAGCATTATAACGGATAAAAAAGGCAATCTTATTGCAGGCACTTACACCGGCGTTTACGTTTTTAATGCTGCCTTAAAGCTTATTTTCAGGCACGATGCTTATAAGCCCGGGGATATTGGTAAAAAAATACTGCAGTTTAGCCCTGATCTTTATTTAATGCCAGATGGCAGGGTTTTGATATTTGCTGCTGGGTTAATTTACGTTTTAAACATTGAACAGAAAAATCTTGAAAATATAAAAGATATCCGCGATCATGAATTTGATCTGTTTGAAAAATGGAATGGGATGCCGGGCGTTACGCACGGGGGTAATGCATACGGGCAATTTTTCTTTATTAACTTTAATGGACGTATTGACAGCATTTTTGCTGTTGATATACTTCATCAAAGAGCATCAGCTTCCGCACTTGGATTTTCGGTTTCTATAGCAGATCAGATTAATTGGCAAAGTAAAATTTTACCTGTAAATAACGGCCTGCTCTGTATTTCAACTGCGTCTCACGCCGGTTGTTACCTGATGCACTATAATACCCAAACTTTAAAAGCAAACCTATTAAATAATATTTTGAAGGGGACGTACTGTTTTGATATTATAAGCGATAAAAACAACCGGATATGGGTAAGCGGTGAAGAAGGCGTTTTTAAACAATCTTTTATTAAAACAGCTTTTAATAATACGCTTACGCCGGTTGAAATTTCCAATAGTTCCAGCAACGCAATTGTAAGTTTCATTCATTTCCATCATAAATATTTCATCCTGCAGTGGAACACAGGAATATTGGTTTATGATGACAGCCTGAATTTTATCAGGAATATTAGTTTTCTTAAAGCCGGTAAAGATAACTATCCATGGAATATAACTTATTATGCAAAAGATACTTTATTAGTTACCACTCAGTATGGTGCTTTATTGCTAAATACTACTGATTATTCTTTAAAAAAATTCTGGCAACCGGGTATGCCAATGGTAATTGACAGCTATGGGGGAACCTGTCCACTCATTGACAGCCATCATCAGTTATGGATGGGCGTTGGTGCAGGCAATGGAGTGCTCAGGATGAATATGCTTACACATGACTGGAAATATTTTTCGCCAAAAATTGCCAATGCGGATTTTAAACTCAGGTATCCGTTGAGCATTGCGGAAGACAGGAGCGGGAATCTTTGGATGGGCAGTCCTGAAGGAATTACCAGGTGGAACCAGCGAAAACAAACATTTGATACACTGATAGACCGTTTGCCCGGAATAGGTAGCATTTCCGGTGAGCCAAATACATTTATCATTGATACACAAAATAACCTGTGGATAATGGAGCAGGATTTTGTTTTGATAAAATGGAACCTGAACACAGGCAAATTTTTAGTGTTTCCCAGGCCTTCAAACATTCTTCCATTCAAAACAGAATTTATATATGGACCGTGGCAAAACCGGTTATGGATCACTGGAGATGAAGGCTTATTGTCTTTCGATATTAAAACAGCGCAATACCAGTTTATTAAAAAATCCGATGGCATATTTGATAATGATATTGTAGGAAATTTGTATTTTGACACAGCAACCCAGCGCTTGTTTGCAGGTTTTTTAGATGCTTTTACCTGGTTTAATCCTGATAACATGTTGAAAGCGCGCAAGCCGGTACAGCCATTGATAACTGAAATAAAACAGATAGGAGATTCGGTTTCGTTTATACAGGATTCATCACCTGTATTCTCTTATAAAGAGAACACTTTTGCAATTAGTTTTACAGGTATAAATTATGATGACGGGCAAAGCAACACGTATGCTTACCGGCTGTTTGAAAAAGCTCCGGCTGCATTTATTGATATCGGTAATCAAAAAACGGTAACATTTGCCAGCCTTAGGCCTGGTAATTATACTTTCCAGGTAAAAGCTACCTTATCTGATGGCACAACCAGCAGTCAGCCAACTTCTTTTACATTCAGCATTGCATTTCCTTATTATGAAACATGGTGGTTTTACTCACTTTGTGCTGTTGCTTTTGCAGCAGTTTTGTATATATTATACCGCTACAGGATAAACCAATTGCTTCAACTGCAAAACGTGCGTAACAGTATTGCCGATGACCTGCATGATGATATTGGTTCTACGCTCAGCAGCATTTCCATCATGAGTGAACTTGCAAAGCAGAAATCGCCGGAGGCCGCATCAATTATTAACCGCATCAGCGAAAGCGCAGCTACTATCCAGGAAAATATGGGCGATATTGTCTGGTCGGTAAATCCAAAAAATGACGGCTTTGAAAATGTAGTGCAGCGAATGAATCAATTTGCATCGGAGATACTTAATGCAAAGAATATACAGCTTGATTTCCAGGCTAACTATCCTGCTGTGCCTTTAAAGCTATCTATGAACCAGCGGAAAAATTTTTATTTATTTTTTAAAGAAGCTATTAATAATGCCGCAAAATATTCCGCATCAGAAAAATTAAGCGTACTTATTAATCAAACAGACCATCAAATTGAAATGATGATACAGGATTATGGTAAAGGATTTGACATAAATAATATAACACCTGGCAATGGCATGAACACTTTAAAGAAAAGAGTTGCGGAATTGCATGGTAATTTTAAAATTCATTCTGTAATTCATGCAGGAACCACTGTAACGCTGAAATTCAAAATCACATAAACATGTGATTGTTTGTGAACGAAACAATTGTTTTATTTGTTGAATAACTCCTATTGATTGTGGAAATTAAAGTAGCTGTATTTGAAGATAATAAGATTTTGCGCGAAAGCCTGCAACAGCTAATTAACAGCACAGCGGACATAGCCTGCGTAGGCGCATTCCCGGATGCAAACAAAATTGTAAGCAATATGGAATTAGCCAATCCTGATGTGGTGCTGATGGATATTGATATGCCCGGTATTTCAGGTATTGAAGCGGTGCAGGTCATCAAAGAAAAATTTCCCCAGGTACGTATTTTAATGCAAACTGTTTTTGATGATAACGATAAAATATTTGCAGCTATCTGCGCCGGTGCCTCAGGGTATATATTAAAAAAAACAAGCCCGCTGAATATACTGCAGGCCATCCGGGAAACGCATGAAGGCGGCGCGCCGATGACACCTTCTGTTGCATTGAAAGTATTACACATGCTCAGGCTGCAGGCATCTGGTGCTATAAAAGAGTTTATTGATCTGTCAGAACGGGAAAAAGAAATACTGGCATTACTTGTAAAAGGGAAAGCTTATAAAAACATAGCAGTAGAGTGTTTTATTTCAATTGATACGGTTAATACGCATGTCCGCCATATTTATGAAAAGCTGCAGGTACATTCAAAAGGCGAGGCAATAGCAAAGGCCATTCATCAAAAACTTATATAACGTGAGTCTCAGATTAAGAAATTTAAATTTATAACAGAGCTTCCTTTCCAGACATTACTAAGAGGCTGTTTAAAATGATTTCAAATATTTCGTATGCAAATATTTTTACCACAATAGGCACATACATAGAAAATACACAGATAGAGAGTCTATGTGTTCCCTGTGTGCCTGTGATCCTATTGTGGTTCAAATGCATATTGTATCCATTTTCTTATAAAGATGTTTGCAAACTATAAATTTAAACAGCGTCTAAGAAGTTGAGCCGTTGCTCCTTCGAAAAGACGTCATTTCTATTTTTTGCCTTGCAACTCATAGGTCTGGAATTCGACATGACGTAGCCAACCGCTCTATCCTTCCCTGAACGCTATATAGCTTTTTTTCTTTCATGACAGTTCAGGATTTGTAAAATCATGTGTTTATGCTATTGACAATGCCCTGATGCTGATTGTATTTTTAGATGAAAATTTTTAATCTAAAAATCATACCTTATGAAAGCATTTCAACGCCTGGTAAAACAGATGGCAGATAGATACCAAACAAATGATACTTACCAAATAATATTCAGTCTTCAATAATTATTCACCAAATAAAAAATACAACATAATGAAAAAGTTATTACACATCATTCCATTTTTTTTGATAACCATTTTTTCCGCAAAAATAATGAACGCACAAAACTGGCTTACTTCCGGTAACAGCGGGTTAACCACATCTAACTTTCTTGGTTCAACAGGCAACCAGGATGTTATTTTTAAAGCCAACAATACAGAACGGGGGAGGCTTGCAGCAGCAGGCTTCTGGCGTTTGGGAACTGCAACCAACTATGCCAAAATTGATTCAACTGGCAAGCTTACTTTTGGTGGCACCGGTGTTTACCAGGTGGCCGGTAATAAATATGCATTTCAATATACAGGCAATCCTAATTACGGATTATTTTTTAATTCATCCAGTGTTCAATATGAATTTAGAAATGGAAGTGCAATTCCTGTGTTTAGTATAAATGCGAACACAGGCAACAGCGTATTTAATGGAACGGTTAAAGTAGGCGCTTATACATTGCCTGCAACGGATGGTACCAATGGGCAGGTATTAAAAACAAATGGCTCCGGCGGGCTTACCTGGAGTAATGATAATGGCACAAGTTATACTGCCGGTACCGGCATTAGTATTAGTGGGACAACAATAACCAATACAGCACCGGATAAAACAGTAGTACTAACAGCAGGTACAGGAATATCTGTAACAGGAACATATCCCGGTTTTACTATTAGCAATACGGGTGTTGGTGGTTGGGCACTTACTGGTAATGCAGGCACTAACCCTTCAGTAAATTTTATTGGTACTACGGATGCCAATCCGTTGGTATTTAGAGTAAATAACGTAAGGGCTGGTTTTATAGACTATGATAATACAAAAGGCAATACAAGTTTTGGCTATCAAAATTTAATTTCTAATATAGGAACTTATAATACAGCTTTTGGATATAATTCGCTTTATTTAAATACAAGTGGCTCATATAATACAGGAAGCGGAACGTATGCTCTTTATTCTAACACAACCGGATATGATAATACAGCCAACGGGTCGCAGGCACTTTATGCTAACACAACAGGATATTATAATACCGCCAACGGATATGGCGCTCTTATATCTAACACAACAGGATATAGTAATACTGCCAACGGGGCAGACGCTCTTTATTCCAACACAACAGGATTTAATAACGCAGCTAATGGAGCGTTTGCTCTTAATTCTAACACGACAGGGATGGCTAATACAGCTAACGGACTGGAAGCGCTTACTTATAATACAATAGGAAGCTATAACACAGCCAATGGGTACGAAGCTCTTTATTCTAATACAACCGGATATGATAATACAGCCAACGGAGTAAATGCGGGATACAGTAACAGTACAGGTTTCGGAAACTTTTTTGGAGGATATGAAGCAGGCTACAATGATAACAGCAGCTACAATACCATGATAGGATTTGAAGCCGGGTATTATGGATCTGTTGTTAACGGAAGTAACAATACGTATATTGGATATTTTACCGGGCCTTTATCTTCCGGGTTTATCAATTCGGCTGCAATTGGTTCAGGAGCCACTCCCACTGCCTCTTACCAAATGAGATTTGGAGATGGTTCTGTAAGCAGTATTGGTGGTATAGTTGGATGGAGTACCTTAAGCGATGGCAGGTTTAAGAAAAATATTCATGAAAATGTGCATGGGCTTGATTTTATTAAACTGCTTCGCCCGGTAACCTATACGCTTGATATTGCAGCTTTAAACAAACAAACAGGGGCGGATAAAAAAACAGGCTCACTTGATGCATCTGAAGGTATAGCAAAGCAGGAAAAAAATATATACACCGGCTTTGTGGCGCAGGAAGTAGAAGCAGCAGCAAAAAAAGTTGGTTATAATTTCAGTGGCGTTGATAAACCAAAAAATGATAAAGATATTTATGGTTTGCGTTACAGCGATTTTGTGGTGCCACTGGTAAAAGCTGTGCAGGAACTATCAACTCAGAATGATTCACTTAAAAACGAAAATGCATCTTTAAGAAAGGATTTTAATGATTTAAAAAACCTTGTACTTCAAATTCAGCAGCAACAGCAAACCTGCGGCCCATGCAGCGCTGCAGCAACTGCAAATGCAGTTCAGCAAAATAATATAACATTTACAGATGCCGCAACGCTTGGGCAAAACGCACCCAATCCTTTTAACAGCAGTACGATCATAAAATATTACTTGCCCTCACAGGCAAATAATGCTGAACTAATTATTACCGATGCAAACGGAAATACTTTAAAATCTTTTGCTTTAAGCAATAAAGGCGCAGGACAGATAAACATTTCTGCAGGCACACTTTCTTCCGGCAGTTATTTCTATTCTTTATTGGTTGACGGGAAGAAAATTGATACCAAACAAATGATACTCACCAAATAAATACACAAAATCCTGTCATCATTCATGACAGGGTTTTATCATTATTAAAAATGATACTTCTTGCTTAAAAACATCATCAAAAAATACAGTTTTATGAAAAAGTTTTATATCATCATGCTATGTATTTATTATGTACAAAACGTACATGCGCAAAACTGGCTTACTACCGGCAACAGCGGTATAACCACCTCAAATTTTCTTGGCACCACTGACAACAAACCGTTGCTGATGAAAACAAATAATATCGAAAGGTTACGTATTACCAGCCAGGGCGCAATTGGTATGGGCACCACAACCCCCGGCGCCTTATTGGAAATAAAAGGAAAAGATTATAATTCAGCGTTGCGCATTAACTACAGCAGCGGCATTGGCGCAGGTATATATTTCAAGGGAACAAAAGACTGGTCGTTAATGTCAACAAACCCGGCTGCTTCAATCGGTACCGGTAACATTGGATTTTATGATGTACAAAAAGCAACGTATCCGTTTTATATGGATTCAGCAGATAATGCATTATTCAATTGGAACAGCAGCCAAAGAAAATACGGTAAAGTAAATGTGTACAATAACCAGGATTTTAATTCCATAGGTGTATTTGCACAAGGCGAGTTTTCCGGGCTTGCCGGCTATGCGGGAAAATATGATTCAACACATCTTATATACCTTGATTACCTGCTAAATTCACTTAAAGGTATCCCCTATGCATTTCATGCAGGTGTTTACGGAGAGGCAGACCAAAGCGTAGTTTATTCAGTAAATGATGAATATATTGGCGTTGCTGGTATTGCAACCAATCCGGCTTATTCTGAAGGTGTAATTGGTGAAGCAATATCTGATATAGGAGTCGGAGTAAGCGGAGGAAGCGCCTATTTTACATCAGTTGACCCGCCTTATATTGCTCATGGCAGGGCTTTTGGCTATTTGGCAAGCAGGTTTTCTACCACCGATCCGCAAACACATACCAGCCAGTTACTCACAACGGGTGTTTACGGGGTTGTTATAGATACAGTTGGTGAGAACCGTTATGCGGTTTATTCAGATGGCAATTTTGCGTTGATTGGTAATATGTACACGTTATCTGATGAGAAGCTAAAAACCAATATCAAGCCTTTACAAAATGCGTTAAGTATTATTACCCAGTTGCAACCAAAAACCTATCAATTTATAAAGGCAGAAAAAGGCTACACTTTTCCTACAGAAAAACAATATGGCCTGCTGGTGCAGGATGTAGAAAAGATATTACCGGAACTGGTGCAGCAAACAGCTATTCCAAAAACAAAGAATATGGGTGAACCACATCTGGATACTCATGGTAAACCTGCCGATGAAGGCAAAGCGGTAACCTTACTCAATTACCAGGCATTTATTCCTTTGCTTATTAAATCAACACAAGAACTTTCTGCACAACATGATTCAATGCAAAACCGGGTTTCAAAACAAGACAGCATAATTGCTTACTTACAAAATGCCAACGCGCAATTAAAATCAAGATTAGATGATCTCGAAAAAAATGTTCTGCAGATGAAGCAATGTAATGCATGCGTAAGTTTATCTTCCCAAATACTCAGCAACCAGTCTTCAGCAGATTTTTCTGTAGTTCAACCGGCAACGTTGGAGCAAAACACACCCAATCCCTTTAACAGCAATACAATCATAAAATATTACCTGCCCTCACAGGAAAATAGTGCCGAACTAATTATTGCCGATGCAAACGGAAATACTTTAAAATCTTTTGCTTTAAGCAATAAAGGCGCAAGGCAGGTAACAATTTCTGCAGGTACATTATCATCCGGCAGTTATTTCTATTCTTTATTGGTTGACGGCAAAAAGATAGATACCAAACAAATGATCCTTACCAAATAATATTCAGTATTCAATAATCATTCACCAAATAAAACAACATCATGAAAAAGCCATTACGCATCATACCATTTTTTTTGCTAACCATTTTTTCCGCAAAAATAATAAACGCACAAAACTGGCTTACTACCGGTAACAGCAATTTAACCAATTCCAATTTCCTGGGCACTAAAGATAATACAGACCTTATTTTTAAAGTGAACAATACAGAACGGGGCAGGCTTGCAGCAGCAGGGTTCTGGCGTTTGGGCACTGCAACCAATTATGCAAAGGTAGATTCTTCCGGAAAACTCACTTTTGGCGGCACCGGTGTTTACCAGGTGGCAGGCAATAAATATGCATTTCAATACTCCGGCAATCCTAATTACGGGTTATTCTTTAATTCATCAAGTGTTCAATATGAATTTAGAAATGGAAGTGCAATTCCTGTGTTTAGTATAAATGCAAACACTGGCAACAGCGTATTTAATGGCACGGTTAAAGTAGGCGCTTATACCTTACCTTCTGCCGATGGCAGCAGCGGGCAGGTACTCACCACCAACGGCTTAGGAACCGTGAACTGGTCAACCGTGAGCGGTGGGGGCGGCTATACCGCAGGCACCGGCATCAGCATCACCGGCAATACCATCACCAACACCGCACCGGACAAAACGGTAACCCTTACCGGCATCGGGGCAACAACCGTGAGCGGTACCTATCCCAACTTTACCATTTCTTCTACTGATAACAATACCACCTACACCGCAGGCACGGGCATCAGTATCAGCGGCACGACCATTTCATCCACCGTTACCGGTTCGCAATGGACGACCGTTGGTAATAATATTGTTTATAGTGCTGGCGATGCATTGATACATGGTTTAACTTTTGGCATTGGCGGAGGCAACAATCCCAGCAATACTGCTGTTGGCGATCATGCACTTATTTCCAACCCATCCGGCATCTTTAATACTGCTGTTGGTTATAATACACTTTATTTAAATACAACGGGGAGTAATAATACTGCAAATGGGGGTAGTTCACTTTTTTACAATACAACAGGCAGCAATAATACTGCTATAGGTGATGTCGCGCTATATTCTAATACAACGGGAAATGGTAATACCGCGCTTGGAGAACAGGCACTTGGTGACAACACAACAGGAGGTTATAATACGGCAAGTGGATATAATGTACTTCTTTACAACACAACAGGAAGTGATAATACTGCAAGTGGATATGGAGCACTTTACACCAACACAACAGGAGGTGAAAATGCAGCGTTCGGTGAGGGTGCACTATATGCTAATACATCAGGAAGCAATAATACGTCAATTGGGATTGGCTCGCTTAACAATAATTCAATAGGCAGCTTTAATACAGCAATTGGCTCAAACTCTTTACAATACAGTACAACCGGACAATACAACAGCGCTATTGGTAGCGAGGCACTTCTAAACACTACTACTGGAAACTATAACGCTGCTATTGGGAATAATGCTCTTTACTCCAACACAACAGGTGGAGAGAATAGTGCACTGGGTTATAACGCTTACCCTATAGATGGCACTGTAAATAATTATACAGGTATGGGCTATGATGTTGGCACCACAGCCAGCACAAGTAATGAAGTGGAAATTGGCAACTCCAGCGTAAGTGTAATCCGCGGCGAAGTAAATTTCAGCACTTACAGCGATAAAAGGATTAAGAATAATATTCAGCAAAATGTGCCGGGCCTTTCCTTTATCAACAAGCTTACACCCGTAACATACAAGCTGGATATTCACAAGGAAAACGACATGATGTATGCCGGTAAAACTTTTAATGGCAAGAGTGAAAAAGACGTTGATTTTGCCGGTAAGTATGACCTGGAGAAAAAACAGATGACCGGCTTTCTTGCCCAGGATGTGGAGGCAGCCGCAGAAGCCGTTCATTATGATTTCAGTGGTGTAGTTAAACCCCGTAACGAGCACGACCTGTACAGCCTTCGCTACAGCGATTTTGTGGTGCCGCTGGTAAAAGCTGTGCAGGAACTTTCTAAAATGAATGATGCAAAAGAAGCAAAGATTGATACTTTACAAAAGCAATTAAACAATTTAAGAACACTTGTTCTTTCCATTCAACAACAGCAACAAAGCTGTAGCCCATGCAGCGCCGCTGCAGCAACTAATGCAGGTGCAACCCAATCCTATGTAACAATCGCAGATGGCACTTTATTGGAACAAAATATTCCGAACCCTTTTAACAGTACAACCAGGATTAATTACACATTGCCACAAAAATTTGCCAACGCACAAATTATAATTACAGATAAAACTGGCAAAACATTAAAAGCAATAACTATTTCTGGTAGTGGTAAAGGAACCGTGAATGTTGATGCTTCAACACTTTCATCAGGAGCGTATCAATATTCATTAATTGTTGATGGAAGATTGATCGATACGAAACAAATGGTGTTGGCTAAATAATATTTAAGTTATCGAATATTAAAATCTCCGTTTATACAGGCGGGGATTTTTTTTATAAAAGGCAATTCTTCCTATTTCTGTAAAGTGTGTAAGATGAAGTGTAAGCTTCCCCAAAGTCCGCCGGCGTATTTAGAGTTAGCAAGAAGATGTATTGTTAACTTTAAAAATTTATAATCATGAAAAGGAAGTTTACAGAAGGCCAGATAGTGGCAGCAATTAAGAAACAGGAAAACGGCATGGCGGGAAAGGATATATGCCGTGAATTATCAATCAGTGATGCAACATTTTATAACTTGAAATTAAACCTGAAATTAGGCCTCAAAGTTGAAAATCTGCACCACAATCCGCACCCCCTTTTAAATAAAAATGCTGAAAAGCAATGTGGTAGTGCCTTTCAGCATTTCATTAGTCGGGAGGACAGGATTCGAACCTGCGACCCCCTGGTCCCAAACCAGGTATTCTACCGGCCTGAACTACCTCCCGAATTTCTACCGGAATCATTATTCTTCCGAAAGGGCAGCAAAAGTAAGGGTTTGACTTATATTACCCAACAGATTTGAAAATATTATGCATTTATACAGGTTTGTCTCTGAGCCCCCAAGTTTTCAACAGATAGTTCAACCACATCACCTTCTTTCAGGTATTGCGGCTCTTTCATACCCAAAGCAACGCCCGGCGGCGTGCCGGTTAAAATAACATCTCCCGCCTCAAGCGTCATGAACTGGGATAAATAATGCACTACATAATATACATTGAAGATCATTTTAGATGAATTGCCATTCTGCATCTGAACACCATTTACACTTAGCTTCATCCATAAATTTTGCGGATCGTTTATCTCATCTGCAGTAACCAGGCATGGGCCTAACGGACTAAAATTATCGCATGATTTCCCTTTCGTCCACTGGCCGCCTCTTTCAATCTGGAATTCTCTTTCAGAAACATCATTTGCAACAGTATAACCGGCAATAAAATCTTTTGCCTCATCAACGTTGTCAAGGTATCGCGTCTCTTTTTTTATAATAACTGCCAGTTCAACTTCCCAATCTGTTTTTTTACTTTTCCTGGGAATGAGAATATTATCATAAGCACCCACAACCGTATTGGCAGCCTTCATAAATACAATAGGTTCTTCCGGAATTTTTGCACCTGTTTCCGCAGCATGATCAGAATAATTAAGACCAATGCAAATAACTTTTCCCGGTCTTGCGACAGGAGCGGCCCATCGTTCATTTTCATCAATCAACGGAAAGCCTGAAATGTTCTTTAATGTGGCTTCTAAATTTTTAAGGCCATCATGTTCGAAGAAATCATTATTCCAATCTTTAAATAAATGAGATACATCACGACGATTATTCCAGTGATCTAATATTCCCGGCTTTTCATTGCCTTTTGTACCGAATCGTATCAGTTTCATGTGTAATAATTTTTGTTTCTCAATTGCCTTATGAATCGTCAATCCAGAGCTTGGCTCATTTCATATTTAACTTTTGAATTTTTGTGGAAGCATGCCTTTAACGCCGATATGCTCTACAACAAATAATTTACCGGCATCCGGTTGTTCTTTCAATGCCTGTTCATTCATACCCTGCGTTGCTGTTGTAATATACAGATCATCCAAACCGGAACCTCCAAATGTGCAGCATGTTACATTTTCTGCAGGTAACAATATTTGTTGCAATAATTTTCCGGTAGAAGGATCATACCGGTCTACGCGCCACCCACCGTAAAAAGCTATCCACAACATACCTTCTTCGTCAATCGTCATTCCATCTGCACAACCTTTTTCGTGCGTCAAATCAATCACTACACGCTGGTTAGAAATGTTGCCGGTTTGTATATCGTAATCAAAAGCGAAAATATAATTTGTCGGCGTGTTGATATAATACATTATTGAGTTGTCTGCATTCCATGCAAGGCCATTTGAAATAGTTACATTTTCTATTTTCTTTTTTATGGAAAGATCTGCATCCATCACATAAAGATTGCCTTTATTTTCTTCTTCCTGCAACGACATAGTGCCTGTCCAGAAACGTCCTGCCGCATCGCATTTGCCATCGTTAAACCTGTTGCCAATGCCTTCTTCAGGATTTATGATGTGCTGCACTGAATTATTTTCAATATCTATGAATGCGATACCGTTTTCCAGTCCTGCAATAAAGCTACCGCTGCTTCTCTGCGCAATACATCCGATCATTTCACCAACAGAAAAAGAATGATGCGTTTTGGTATCTCTATTATAAGAATGAATTCTTCCTTTCTTAATATCAAGCCAAAGTATCTGCTGGTTTTCGGCAACCCAAACCGGGCCTTCACCCAATTCGCATATACAATCCAGTACAACCTGGGGAATATATTGATGATTCACCTTTTTATTTATCAACAAATATAATAAGGCAAAATTTTGTTTTATGTATTGAAGTTATCAGCATAATCATTCAATTACAAAATGCAGTAAGCAGTAATATGAAGTAAAAACGACTGTTGAAAAATTTTATACCTGAAAATTGTAAGCTTTACAATTATTGCCCCTGTAGAAAAAGTTATTAATTTCACGTCCTTGCAAAATGTGTACAAATCACATGATGCATATCTAAAGAACTCTCATGAAAGCAATAATTCCCGTTGCTGGCGCAGGTGCAAAGCTTCGGCCACATACTTATACGCAGCCAAAAGCGCTTATACCCATTGCCGGTAAAACAATTTTAAGTTTTATTGTAGATCAATTGCATGAAGCAGGGATTCATGAATTCATTTTTGTGGTTGGTTACCTTGGAGATAAAATACAGGAATACGTTTTACAAACCTATCCCGATCTTACCTGTCATTTTGTTCAGCAAACTGAACGTCGTGGTACAGGGCATGCAGTAGAACTTACAAAAACTTTAATTGGCAATGATGAAATACTGGTAACATTAGGCGATACTATTTGCGAATACAACTTACAGGAAATCCTTTCTTCTCCGAATAATATGATAGGTGTGAAGAAGGTAGATGATCCGCGCAGTTTTGGTGTTGCAGAATTAGACGATGATGGCTTTATTGAACATGTGATTGAGAAACCTGCCATTCCTAAAAGCAATATGGCGTTGGTGGGTATTTACAAAATAAAGGATACAGAAATTTTATTCAGTTGCCTTGAACATCTCTTTATTCAGCATATAACAAGTTATGGTGAATATGTTTTAACGGATGCGCTTGATTGCATGATAAGAAGAGGAGTGAAGTTTAAATCATTTAAAGTAAAGAACTGGTTTGATTGCGGTAAAAAAGAAACCCTGCTGGAAAGCAATACTACACTCTTAAAAAAATTCGGTGGCTTTGTTGATCCGAATCTTCAATCAGAAAATTCTATTATTATTCCTCCTGTAAGTATGGGACCGGGATGCAGGTTGAAAAATTCTATTATTGGTCCTCATGTATCGGTTGGCGCCAATACCTCACTTGAATACTCTGTGGTGCGTGATAGCATCATTGGTTCTTATACCAATCTTTTTGAGGTGGTGCTCGACAATTCTCTTATTGGCAGTGATGCCAGCGTTAAAGGTTTAAGCCGCACTTTAAATATCGGCGATAATACAGAATTGGATTTTGGTTGATAAACTACGTTGCCTGGCCAATCGTTCTACAAAATATATGAGCATTGATTGATGCTAACTTTGCATCATCATGATAACTAAACAACAAATCGTTGCCAATTGGTTGCCGCGCTATACCGGCCACGCTTTAGATGATTTTGGTTCCTACATATTGCTTACCAATTTCAGTAATTATGTAAACAGTTTTGCTGACATATTTCATACAGAAGTTATAGGAAAAGACAAGCCTTTTCAATGTGCTACTGCAGAAAAAATAACTATTATTAATTTTGGAATGGGTTCGCCCGGCGCTGCGACTGTTATGGATTTATTATCTGCAATCGATCCCAAAGCTGTACTGTTTTTGGGTAAATGCGGGGGATTAAAGAAGCGCAATAAATTAGGCGATCTTATTCTGCCTATCGCCGCCATAAGAGGTGAGGGAACTTCGAACGATTATTTTCCCGCTGAAGTTCCGGCGTTGCCGGCATTCGCTTTACAAAAAGCAATCTCTACTACAATACGGGAATACAAAACCGATTACTGGACAGGCACTGTATATACAACCAACCGCCGCGTTTGGGAACATGATGAGGCGTTTAAAAAATATCTTGAGCGCATACGCGCATATGCAATAGATATGGAAACTGCAACCATATTTACAGTTGGCTTTTATAATAAAATTCCAACAGGTGCATTGTTGCTAGTAAGCGATCAACCGATGATACCTGAAGGCGTAAAAACAAGTGAGAGCGATAAAAAAATTACAGAGCAATTTGTTCAGCGGCATTTGAATATTGGTATTGATAGTTTGAAGCAGTTGATCAACAAACAGGAAACAGTAAGGCATTTGCGTTTTTAATAAACATGCATTATTTGATCTTTGAAAAAGGAACATTTGTAATGCGGTAATCTTTCCAGGCTTTATAATCAAAATGCCACCATTCATATTCATACACAGCAAAACCCTTCGCTTCCATTTTTGATCGTAACAGATCGCGCATCTTTCTTTGCTCTGCTGTACCGCCGGTATAACCCGGATATGAACGTTCCGTCATCTCATCATAATTGCCTGTCATCTCAATTTCTTTTCCTGTTGTAAGATCATATAAACTCAGGTCAACAGCGCAACCACGGTTATGCCTTGAGCCTTTTGCAGGATCAGCAACAAATTTTTTCTTATCATCTGGTGTAACATCCCAAAATAATTTTGTAACACTCCATGGCCGGTAACCATCAAACACAACCAGTCCATAACCCAAAGGTTTTAAAGATTCATTTACTTTAACCAATGCTTCTGCAGCAGGGCGTTGCAAAAAAGCTCTTGCTTCTTTATACATTGGCCGTCCAACAAAATTGTTGCTGGTTGCGTAACGGATATCTAAGTGAATAGATGTATCAAGCTTTATTAATTCAACAAGATCGGTTGGTTTAAAGCTGCCTGTTTCCTGTGGTGGTTGTGCTTTACAACTGGTTATTGCTATTGAAACAAAAACAATAAATACGATATAAATTAATTTCATTTATCCTGATGATTTTCGTTTGTATTTATCCAATCTTCAAAATTCATTTCAAATTTAATTTCTCCTTTTCCGTAAACACCAACTTCTTTCCATCCCGCTTTGCGATAAAATTTTTCTGCTCTTGTGTTCGGTGCTGTGCTTAACCAAACAGTTTCTTTTGTTTGATCGAAAAACCAGTTCAACATTATATCCTGCAATTTTTTTCCAATGCCTTTGCTTTCAAATGCAGGATGCACAAACAACGCCCATATATTTTTATCTTTCACATCAACAATTGCAAATGCAAGAATGTTGTTTTCAGTTTCACAAACCCAGCCTTTACCTTTTTGTGTAAGAAATGTTTTGCAATCATCATCCGTTACAACTGAAGGATTGCTAAGCATATTTTCTTTAACCGAATTTCTTACAACTTGTATTTGCGGAATATCTGCAATGGTTGCTTCGCGAAAGATCATTTTATTTTTTAATGCTTTTCTTTTTCGGTGGTGATTTTTTCATTGCTCTTTTTGCTGCCGATATTGATTTAACGATCGTTTCTCCTTTGTGCAATTGCTTTGGATCTTTTACTTTCCCCAGTGAATTGGCATATGCTTCCTTCACTAATTTTTTAATATAAGCTTTGGGAAATTTTTTGATATCATCCACCAATATATAACGGTACTGATGGCCTTCGCCTAATAATTTTTTTTCAGGATCTGCAATTTCATTTCCCCAATAAAAACCAAAATGAATATTATGACTTGTCCTGCCAACAGCAATCGAACAAAATGTATGACCAACTCTATCAGTAGGCGACCATCCGAATGCCAGTGCATTATAATTATCATAGATCAATTCATTGCAATGCGGGTATTGATCCCAGATGAAGTCTCTCAGCCATAAAACAGTTTTTTGTTTTTCTTCAGGATAAACAGCGAGAAATTTCAGTAACTCCTGGTTTTGTTCTTTACTCATAGTTAGCGGTTTATTTCAATTAATAGAACCCATGCATCAATAATAGATTTAACGATGCTTATAACAAATGCAGCAACAACAAAATAAAACCCTTGTTCATTATTCAGCAGTAAAAGTATGGCTGCAATAATATATGGAAATGTTGCAAGCTGATCTATCAGCATTGTTATAAAATTTGCTTTTCTATATTGTTTGTCTGTTTTACTTGTAATAGATATACCGATAATAGAAGAAGCAATCCAGCAGCAGGAGCCAACCAGTAAAACTTGAATGCCTGCAACAAAATTTTTTTGATGCGGAATCAATAAAAGCACTGAAACAATAAGTATAGTTGATAATAATATAAGTGATAACAACGCCCGGCTTGGCAATTTTGGATAAGCAAGAATGCGTGAGAGGTTTATTGAAACACCAACGAATATTAAACCGGTTAACGCAGCGGAAGCGCCTGCGGTTGCTACAAATAAATCATGCCATTCATTCATTGCATAAGATTACAAAGAATTTTGAAATGTTGGAATGGCGAAATTTTGAAATTGATCATGTGTTGGCTTACAAAGTGCTTAGGAAATCAATAAGCCTGACTGCACGTCTTTCGCACGGAAGTGGGAATCTCATGATTTAAGGTCATATACATCCTGATAATGAGATGCCCGGTCGTTGCCGGGCATGACGGACCGGTGATTGTGTTTTATTCCAGCCTTTAAAGCTTTTATCAAATCAATGATCTCACGCACGTCTTTCCTACGACCTGTTCCGCTATTCGGAAAAGTGGGAATCTCATGATTTAAGGTCATATACATCCTGATAATGAGATGCCCGGTCGTTGCCGGGCATGACGGACCGGTGATTGTGTTTTATTCCAGCCTTTAAAGCTTTTATCAAATCAATGATCTCACGCACGTCTTTCCTACGACCTGTTCCGCTATTCGGAAAAGTGGGAATCTCATGATTTAAGGTCATATACATCCTGATAATGAGATGCCCGGTCGTTGCCGGGCATGACGGACCGGTGATTGTGTTTTATTCCAGCCTTTAAAGCTTTTATCAAATCAATGATCTCACGCACGTCTTTCCTACGACCTGTTCCGCTATTCGGAAAAGTGGGAATCTCATGATTTAAGGTCATATACATCCTGATAATGAGATGCCCGGTCGTTGCCGGGCATGACGGACCGGTGATTGTGTTTTATTCCAGCCCTTAAAGCTTTTATCAAATCAATGATCTCAAGCACGCCTTTCCCACGACCTGTTCCGCCATTCGGAAAAGTGAGAATCTCATGATTAAAAGTCGTGTACATCCTGATAATGAGATGCCCGGTCGTTGCCGGGCATGACGGTAAGCTGTGGCGTTTTGTGGTATGCGTCACAAGGCGTTTTGTTGAATTAATATATTTATCAGAATAAATTCCCTTCGGGCAAAGCAAGCTGGCGTTTATACATCTGGATGATGTTTTCAAAACCATAATAAATAGCATCGCATATAAGTGCGTGGCCAATGCTTACTTCATCAATCCATGAAATATTTTTTATGAAATAATGCAGGTTCTTCAAATCAAGATCGTGTCCTGCATTTAAACCAATATTCATTTCTCTTGCAGCAACTGCCGCAGCAAGATAGGAGGCAATAGCACTTTCTTTATCTTCAGCATAATTATGTGCGTATGCTTCAGTATATAATTCAACACGGTCTGTTCCGGTTTCAGCAGCAGCTTCTATCATTTCAATTTTAGGATCAATAAAAATAGAGGTGCGTATACGTGCCTTTTTAAACACTCCAATAATACCGGTTAAATATTTTTTGTGTTCGATAGTATTCCAACCATGATTGCTGGTAACCTGGTTCAAGGTATCGGGCACCAATGTAACCTGCGTTGGCTTTGTTTGTAAGACCAGGTCAACAAATTTTTGTTCCTGCGGATTGCCTTCAATATTAAATTCTGTAGTAATGATCTTTTTTATGCGGCGAACATCATCATAACGAATATGTCTTTCATCAGGCCGCGGATGAACAGTAATACCATCCGCACCAAATTTTTGTGCATCAATAGCGGCTTGAATAATATCAGGATTGTTTCCGCCGCGGCTGTTGCGCAACGTTGCCAGTTTGTTGATGTTTACACTTAGTTTAGTCATGGTTCAAAGATATTTACATTGGAAAGTCAGAGCTATAACGGAACATTTACAAAAACAGTATTTTAACGACATTAAAAAAAAGTTTATACTGTGTGAACGGAGTAAAACGTTTGCGACCTGCATTTGTTACAGATGTTTTGATTGCTCTTTAATATTTAAGTGGATGCTTCGCATTCTTATGTTTGTTCTTTTTTTTCCCGTTCAAAAAAGAACGAAAAAAGGGCACCCGCAAATGTGTTGAATATCATTTGCGGGATGCGCCTTGATTTAACTTTTGTGCTGATGATTTTTCAACAGTTGTGCCTTGATTCTTGGTTCAGTCAGCATCACTTTTCAATCAGGATGAAAGAGTAATAATAATTTACCTTTGAGCGATGGGCATCTGGAGACAAATACAGGAATATCTTTTTTTGAAGAAACGCGACCCGAAGGAGTATACTAATACCAATATAAAACTCATGAACGGCATGAACAGAACATCGCTGTTCATTTTTATTATTTGCCTGATCATAATACTTGTGAAGCTCGTAATTATCCCGTTGTTTCATTAAAGCCCGGCATAATAATCATAGCCGCGTTCTGCCCAATAATCCGGAGGTTTTTGATTGCTGAAATACATGGTGCCGATCTGCTTTAAATGTTTTATTCCGTACTTAACAGGAATGATCAAACGCAACGGGTAACCCTGGTTCATTGGCAAGGGCTTGTTATTCGTTTCATAACAAAGAATGGTTTGCGACTGAAGCGCACTTGGCATATCAATACCAACATAATATTTTTTATCAACAGTTTGAAGGCCTACATAATTCATTCGTTCCTGGCCATTCAAATGATAATGATCCATAAAAGTTTTTAACGGAACACCCGCCCAATGTGTTACCTGGCTCCAGCCTTCAATACATTTAAAATCGAATACCACATCTTCTTTGGGAAGGCTTTCAATTTCTGCAAGCGATATCTTTAAAGTGTCGCCATCACCACGTACAACCTGCAAACGCCACGTTGCTGTGTCAATTGTTTTTTCCATGCCAATCAATCCATTTACACGCACATTTTTTACAGCATCTTTTTCATCGTATGTCTTGACTTTTTTTGCCGTGTCAAAAGTTGATGTAAGCAGCTTTTCATTTACTTCAAGTGTTTTGCGCAAAGGTTTTAATGCGCCCTGGTCATTGGGTTGATTGTTGAGCCATTTCCAGGCAAAAATTCCTGCAGTAACAAATGCAACAAATATTAAAAAAGAAAAGAGCATTCTTTTTTTGTAAGCTGAATTGCTTATTTCTTTTGTGCGTTTTGAAAAATAATCACGCCTGCTCATTTACCGGAATTTGTTTTTCAGTTTTAATTACTTCAAGCCCGCTGATCATTGCCTGGAAATTATTCCATCCTGTTTTTATCACCTGGAAAATATGAATAAGAAAAAATAAAACGTAACCGATGGTAAGTATAAAATGTTCAACTCTTGCTGCTTCATATCCGCCACATAAAAATGTTGCCCGGGAGAACTGAACCGGTTTATAAATAGCAAGTCCTGTTAACACACTTCCCATTCCCATAAAAATAATTGCAGTATAGGCTATGCGTTGTGCCGCATTATATTTTTGTTGCGGCGGTTCATATTTTTTTATATGCAGATCATGCAACAAAACCTGCCACGCTTCTTTAAATGATTTTCTGTTGGGAAAGAGGTAACGCCATTCGCCGGAAAAAATAGTATAGGCAACATACAAAATGCCGTTAATGATGAACAGCCATGCAAAAGCAAAATGAAAGCTCATGCCTTTTGCAAGATGAAAAGGAACATTTAATGCGTTATACAATCCTTTCGGAAAAAATTTGTAGATAACTGTATTACCAACTTTTATTTGATATACATCGTTAGCCCAGTAAATTAACAGGCCGCTCCAGATCATTATAGTTAACACAGGAAAATTTATCCAGTGAAACCAGCGAATAGCAAGCGGATGTTTCTTTACTATTTTTTTCATCAGTATAAATATAGAACAGGAAGTAATGGTTAGCTGCAACAAAAAATCATACATCTCGCATTATACATCTGAATTACTCCTTCTTAAAATTGAGCGCTGCTGAGTTCATGCAGTATCGCAATCCTGTTGGCGCGGGGCCATCATTAAACACATGGCCCAAATGTGCTCCGCAATTGGTGCAATAAACTTCGCTGCGCGACATACCGTAAGAATCATCTTCTCTTTCCCCAACATATTTTTTATTCAGGGGCGCGTAAAAACTTGGCCAGCCTGTGCCGCTTTCAAATTTTGTATCGCTGCTGAATAAAGGCACACCGCAACAAACACAATAGTAAGTTCCTTTTTCATGATTGTCCCAATACTTGCCGGTGAACGGGCGTTCAGTGCCTGCCTTTCTTGTTACATCAAATTGCTCAGGCGTAAGAACTTTTTTCCATTCATCATCTGTTTTTGTAACCGCAAATTTCTGTTGCGATTGCTGCTGCGCACAGGAAGAAATTGTTATAACTGAAAACAAACAGCAGTATAAAAATATTTTTTTCATAGATCTTTATTTGAACATCAATAACGTAAAACGAACATTGATAGTTTGTTAATTTTATGCTGATACAAAGTTGAAGATAATTGTTGCAGCATTAGCAGAAGCGTTGCCGCCTGCAGATAAAATATTCTTTAAATCTTCGTAATCTTTTTTTAATTGCTTTTGTCTTGATTCATCAAATAACAAAGCAGACAATTCTTCTTTTGCATTTTCAACAGTAAGATCATTTTGTATCAGCTCTTTTACAACAGGCTTATCCATTATTAAATTCACCAGTGAAATATATTTTATTTTAATGAGTCGTTTTGCGATCTGGTAACTGATATTGCTTCCCTTATAACAAACAACTTCAGGCACCTGGAATAATGCCGTTTCCAATGTGGCTGTTCCGCTTGTTACCAATGCAGCTTTTGATTGCATCAACAATTCGTATGTTTTATTTCTCACAGAAGAAACGTTTGTGTAATGCTGCATGAAACCTGCATAAAATTCATCTTCCAGCGCCGGTGCCTTTGCCAGCACAAATTGATATTGCGGAAATGATTTGCTGATCTCCAGCATGATGGGAAGTTTTTTTGATATTTCCTGTTTGCGGCTGCCTGGAAGAAGCGCAATATAATTTGCAGTTTCGGGTTTACTGTTTTCGGTTTTAGATTCTTCTGGCTGCTGATTGTTTTTAAATTCTTCAATCACCTGCACCAGCGGGTGGCCAACATAATCAACCTCCCAGTTCCATTTGTTTTTATAATATTCTTTTTCAAACGGAAGAATAACGATCATCTTATCAATCGTCTTTTTCATTTTGGGTACCCGGCTTTCTTTCCATGCCCAAACCTGTGGTGAGATATAGAAAACGATCTTAGCCCTGAGCTTTGAGCTTTGAGCTTTAAGCTTATGAAACCATTCTGCAATACGTAAATTAAACCCGGGGTAATCTATAAGCAGTAAAACATCAGGTTGAAATTTTAATATATCTTCTTTGCAGAATTTTAAGTTAGAAAGAATAGTTTTTAAATTCATCACCACTTCGGTAAAACCCATAAAAGCAAGTTCACGATAATGCTTAACAAGTGTTGCACCGGTTGCCTGCATCAAATCTCCGCCCCAGCAACGGATATTTGCATTGCTGTCGAGCTTTCTTAGTTCTTTTATAAGATTACTTCCATGCAAATCGCCGCTTGCTTCACCTGCAATGATGTAATACTTCATAGCCTTTATCTTCTAAGATGAAATTTGAGTTTGCATAAAATGATAAAGTAAAGAAAACTTTGCCAAGTGTAATGTTATAACTGTTTCCCTGGTATTAATATCAATCAAACAAAAAACCGTTGGCTTTGCAACGGTTTTTCATACAGAGTTTTTTATCCGATTAAGGAAAGATGCCGAGTTCAGCATAGCTTGTTCCTACTTTATCAATGGCAACCACATAAGCTGCGGTGCGCATATCAGGAATTTTATCATTTGCTTTCCAGCAAGCCATGATTTCGCGTGTGGCTTCAATCATAGTTTGCTCAAGGCCGCTGTACACAAGATCAACTTCATCTGGTCCATGTTCAATAAGCGTTTTCTCTCTTGTGTTAACGGTTTTTCCGGTAAGTTCTTCCATTTGACCGAGAATATGTTTATTGAGATTTTCTGTGAAGCGTTTTTCCATTCTTCCGTAACGCACGTGACTTAAATTTTTAAGCCATTCAAAATAAGAAACGGTAACCCCGCCTGCATTCAGGTACATATCAGGAATTACAAGAATTCCTCTTTTTGAAAGTATATCATCTGCTTCAGGCGTTAATGGACCATTGGCTGCTTCGCCGATAATTTTTGCTCTCACTTTATCTGCATTATCTGCATTGATAACATTTTCCAATGCTGCCGGGATAAGAATGTCACATTCCATTTCCAGTGCATCGCCGCTTTTCTCAAGACTTGTTGAGCCGGGAAAACCTAACAGGGATTTATTGACTTTTCGGTATTGAAAAACTTCTTCTTCATTTAAGCCATCGTCATTATAAATTGCTCCTTCAAATTCAGCAATGGCAATTACTTTAGCGCCATGTTCCCTGAAAAACTTAGCAGTATGGTATCCAACATTTCCAAGTCCCTGTACTATTATTCTCTTACCTTCTACACCTGTTGGTAAGCCTAGTTTTTCCATTATATCAGGCATATTGCATACTTCACGTATACCATAAAAAACGCCAAGACCTGTTGCTTCTTTTCTGCCCCTCACACCGCCTTGGGCTACAGGTTTGCCTGTAACACATCCCATAGCATCCACTTCACCCGGATGCATGGCGGTATAGGTGTCAAGAATCCAGGCCATTTCTCTTTCGCCTGTGCCATAATCAGGAGCGGGAACATCGGTGCCCGGCCCTATAAAATCTTTCTTAACTAATTCTGAAGTATAACGTCTTGTAATCTTTTGTAATTCAAATGCACTGTATTCCCTGGGATTGATTTTAATGCCGCCTTTTGCTCCGCCAAAGGGCACATTTACAATAGCACATTTGTATGTCATCAACGCGGCGAGCGCCATAACTTCATCCTGGTCAACAGCTTCGCTGAATCTTATTCCACCTTTACAAGGTGTTTTATGATGAGAATGTTGCGCGCGGTAAGCTTCTATTACTTCTACAGATCCGTCATCTCTTTTAATTGGAAATTTCATTCTGAAAACAGAATTACATTCTTTTATTTGTTCCAGTATTCCTGTTTCCCAGTTGGTAAACTTTGCTGCCTTATCAAAACTTTTTGTAACGCTTTCAAAAAAATTATAGTGTTTATCTGCCATCGTTAGGAATTTAAAATTTTATTGAATGAACTAATGAACGTTCGTTGTTTTTTATTGAAAAAAATTTATTCTTTCTTATTCCGCTCAAGTTTACTGATCTTTTTATCTAAACTAAACAGGTAGATGAAAAGACCTGATAATATTACCACCACTACTGCCATAACTACGTAGATCTTTCCGTCTGAGGTCATGAAATTCTCGTGTTGCGGATCATTGCCTGTAACCTGTGCATAAGAATGTGCAACAAGAAAAATGAAAAAACTTAAGAGGCTATATTTTTTAAACAGCTTCATATAATCGTTCTTTATAGATACGTAATCTGGTAAATAATGTTGAAATCCATATACCGAGCAAAATCCAGCCGATCACTGCAGGTAAAAAAACCATTTCCATTTCAGGGCTTGTATCGTTAGGGTTCAACCCCGGGTTCCCTTCGCTGCCCTGCCCGCCCGGATGCAGGGATTCGGTAAGCCTTGGCAATATCCATATTGTTGGAAAAAGCATAGCAAACGCAAAAATGTTATACACTGCGCCAATCTTTGCCTGCTTAACTTCATCTGTAACAGAGCCGCGTAAAACAAAATAAGCGAAGTAAATCAAAAGCGCAATGGCGGCGCCGTTTTGCTTGGGATCGCCACTCCAGGGTTGCCCCCACTGATAATTGGCCCATATAGCGCCGGTTACCAGGCCAAGAATTCCAAATACAACACCGGTTCTTGCAAATTCCCTTGAGTAGATGTCGTACAGAAAATCAGGCTTATTTAAATACCTTATTGCATAAAATACCGAGATAATAAACAGGGTTTGCATGCAAAACCACATTGGTACATGAAAAAAAAGATTCCGTACTGTTTGCTGCATCCTGTCATCCAATACAGGAACTTTTACCAAAAAACCCACGGTGCATGTGTAAAGAAGTAAAACGAGGCTTAATATTTTCCACCATGATTTTAAAAGCATCCGAAGCTGGTATTAATTTGCTGTTGCGGCGCAAAATTAGGGTAACCAGCATCAAAAGCACAATAAAAAGTTTGTCTTATCAAGACTTCCTTTATCTCTCCGATACATCTCCGGTACATGTCCGGTTGATGTCCGCCTGATCATACCGGAGATATGCCGGTTTTTTATTGCCCTGGTTATAATTAAATGGCGACGATATACAACTTACCACTAAGGTTTGATAATTAATGTTTTAAGTTTTTACTTATTCTTATTATAACTGGTTTAAATGGGAATTAGGTCAAAAATAAACAGGCTTAAAATAATCTTATTTTAAGTACTCAATACTTACAATTAAATATCAGATAGGCTATATTCTTACCTTTTAAGATTAGAGAAATTTCTTCCCATCTCTTTTGCCTTTTGAATAGCCTCGCATATAACCCGAAATCAAACCTAAACCTCCCGCAAGAAGTATAAGCCCCATAAAAGAGAATTGACTAATTGTTATCATAACAACTTTATTTTTCTTTTTTAACCTGTTTTTCTTTTTTAGGCAATGGTGTATTAAGTGCTTTCTTCATGGCTTCTGCGTAAGTCATGTTTAGCACTACTGGTTCTTGTTTTTTCTTTTTTGCTTTTGCCATAATTTATTTTAATTTCTTATTAAATATTATATTAGTTTTCAAACCTGCTTAAAATGTTTGCCAAAGCTTATAAGATTGCCCAAAATTTACTCTACCATTTGTTATTTCTACCAAAAATTACAACAACGAATGCAATACCGGAATTGGTGCTTTTGTAATAATTAATGAAGAAGGATATTTTGTAACAGCCTTCCACATTATAAATCAAATAATGCAACTTTATAACGCGATTACTAATTATCCAAAGATTATCAGCAAACCAAAACTTTATTGCTTGAAGCAACCCGTGCCATCCGTAAGCTGTGTAAACAACCGGGATATGAAAAGGATATAATTCTATTAAGAAGTATTGAGGGCATTGGAGAAATTAATGCAGCTGTAATGTTGTTTGAGTTGCAGGATGTAAACCGGTTTAAACATTTTGACAATTTATGCAGTTATGTTGGATTGGTACCCAACACCAACGACAGCGGTGAAACAAAAATAACCAAAGGCATTACCAATCGCAATAATTATTACCTGCGGACAGCGTTGGTGGAAAGCAGTTGGAGTGTTATTCGTAAAGACCCGGCCTTATTAATGAAGTATAAAACATATTGCCGCAAAATGGGATAAGCTATCTGCTTTTGCAGAAGCACTTTCCTATTTCTCTACTATCACTAATGCGTGTCCATCCCTTATCAGAAGTCGGGTTATATTACCCGTTGATAATGTTAAACAATAAGCTGTGCCTGATTTTGAATCATTTGAGGCAATGCTTTTTTAAGAGAAGCAATATGTTTGTAATAGCCGTATAACAATGAAACGTTCACCTTGCCTTTTAGCATTAATATTTTTTGCATTTCAAACTGTTTCCGTTGGGGCACAAACTTCGGAACTTGAACCAAATGACATTGCAGGCCAGGCAAGCGCTTTGCTCCTGAACAATACTGGTTATGGTTCAATAGAAAAACCCAATGATATTGACTGGTGGAAAGTAACAACCAATAGTGATGGTAAATTAGATATTACTATTCAAAACACAGGCAATGTAGGAGCAATCCATGTAGAGTTATACGATAGCAGCTTTTACACGATATTAGATAGTGTTACGGTAAATGAAAACACTGTTCAAACCATGCATGCAGATGGCCTGGGTGCAGGCACTTATTTTATTAAGATGAAAGGTGCTGCGGCTATTGACACAGCATCGTATATAATATCTAACACTTTGATAGCCGTAACAGGGCCAAATGATAAGGAGCCAAACGATATGTGGTGGTTCGGGCCGCATACTCCCATACAGTTAAGTGATACTGTATATGGCCACATCGGGTACAATCATAATGGAAAGATTGATAAAGACGACTATTTTTCTTTTACAACACCTGCTGATGGCAATCTTTACCTAACATTCAACAATGGCAGTAATATCAACTCGATGGAATTCAATCTTGGAGATTCTCTAAACAACGGTTTGCTAGCATCTTTTAATGACCCAGGACAATCCAAAACAATGGAGCAGCAGGGGCTCAGAGCTGTACCTACTTTATTTGGGTAAATTATTATCCGCCATACGAACTTTTTGGTCCCTATAGTTTTTCCATGCATTTTGTGCCGACACTGGATTCAAACGATGCTGAACCGGATGACCGGCCTTCACAGGCAATAGACTTGCCTGTAAACAGCACAACGCAAGGGCATATTCAATATTATTATGACACTAAAACCGACCGGGCAGACTGGTATAAAATAGACTTACCTGTTGATGGAATGCTTAAATTGAGATTGAGTGCTGATAACAACCTGAACCTTGTTCAATTTAAATTGTTTGATACAAGGCAAAATGTGATTAAGAAGGGTATTGTTGCTGAGCTGCGTCAAAAAGATTTCCTTATTGATGGCCTTGGCTCAGGCAAGTATTATCTCGTAATATATGGCAAAGGGTGGCACAGTTATTCTTCCTACATATTATCTGATAGCTTATTCACTTATAAATATGCATCTGATAGTAAGGAGGAAAACAATAACCTTCCTTATTTAGCCACGGAAGTAAAAAACAGGCAGCCTGTTGAAGGCCATGTAGGCTTTTTGCATAACAAAGGCCGCGACAGTGCAGACTGGTGGAAAATAAATCAAACAGATATTTACGGAAACATCCGGTTATTATTCAGCTTGCTGCCTTCCCTTGCTGACAATACATTACAGGGATTGCAGGTAGAGTTATATGATGATACATTGTTGGCACCGGTGTTCAGTAAAATTTTGAATAATGCCGCTGATACCATATCGCTTGAGGGTTTAAAACAAGGCATGTATTATCTTAAGATTACAAACGCACATCCTGATTCCGGCTGGAATGCCTACGCATTTGAACTGCGCAGTAACAGTGTCTTACCTGTTACATTTATTAAGTTTTCCGGCAGTGTCATCAACAATAAACCTATACTTGAATGGATCAGCGCTGATGAAATAAACTGCAAAGGTTTTGAGGTACAAAGAGCACAGACGGCGTGCATTTTAATACAATAAGTTTTATCAATTCAAAGGGTAACCTAAAGTCAAATAATTACAGCTATACAGACAATAATGCAAGCGATAATTCCATCATCTATTACAGGATAAAGGAATCAGACATAAGCGGCAGCTCCAACTATTCCTCTATTGTGTTAGTAAACCTGAACAGTTCAAAATGGTACGTTTCAGATGTTGCCAATAACGCCACGCTTCACCTGCAATTAGATCAATCTTCCAATGTTATTGTACAGGTTATCACAATCGATGGTGTAATACTTAACACGATAAACAAAGGAAATTTATCCAAAGGGATTTATACAATACCGCTTGGTTTAAATGATAAGCCTGCAGGTATTTATGTTGTGAAGCTTATTCTTAACCAAACATCAAACAGCATAAAAGTTTTCAAGCCCTAAAAATAATGCGATCCCAAATTATAGCCTTAAAACCAACAGATCAATGAAAGCGATTCAATCAACATTTATTCTTTTAACTTGATTAGTGAAGGACACTCTGCGGGGAAGGAAGGCATAAAGTAATCCCGAAAGGATTTAATTTGAATAACCCCGCAAGGATTGCGGGGTAAAAAATGGATGAACAACATTGAACCCTGCAAGGGTTCAATTGATTAATCACGATTTTATCCTCCGATTATATCGAAGGCTATTTATATTAAAGCCTTTCAGGCTTAACCCGAACTCATGTTAACTGTGAGCTTGTTTTTGGGTGGATAATACATCCTGTATTTGCAAACTGCTGGTGGCAGGATTCCCAATGCATGAATTCAGTTCTGTTTTAAAAATTTATCCGTTCTGCAGTCCGGGACGCTATTAAGCAATAGTAAAGTATGTGCAACTTAAGTGCCTGCATGTTTTTCTTGCCGGATGATTAGTGAAGGATACTCTGCGGGGAAGGAAATAAATACCACCTTTTTCTGCTATCGCTTTGCGTACAGACATTATGCGTTTTTATGCCAAATTACTAACCAGGGCGCTATTAAACAATAGGAATGTATGCGCAGCTTAAGTACCCTGGTGCCGCAGAGTGCCTGCATGTTTTTCTTGCCGGATGATTAGTGAAGGACACTTTGCGGAGAAGAAAAGGAATTTTTCCGGTACTGGTACCAAAACTTACCAGGACTGATACTAAAACTTCGCGGGATTGATACTAAAAATGATCCCGGGCTATTTATGCTACCTGCTATCTGCCTAAACTTGTATCACATTATCGAATCATTTGCCCATGCATAACCTGATTCATCAATATTACATGAGAAAGAATACAGCTATACCTATCATTCGTTTCCTGCTTATTTTCTTATTTGTGTACGCGGCCACCAGCAAGCTGGCAGGCCATGCTATGTTCAGGGTACAGTTAACGCGGTTTCCTGTATTAGGCGGCTATGGAAGTTTTCTTTCCTGGTGTATCCCTGCGGCCGAATATATAGTAGTTGTGCTCTTATTTATTCCGCGCTGGTTTCTTACAGGCTTATATGCATCTGCCACCCTGCTGTTCCTGTTTACCGCTTTTTTAATTGTAATGGTAAGTTTTAATACAAACCTGCCCTGTTCCTGCGGGGGCGTTATTGCGCAATTGTCGTGGAAGCAGCATATAGCGTTCAATCTCTTCTTCCTGGGGCTTTCCCTAACAGGTATTTATCTTAAAAGAAAAAATACTGATAAGGTTACCGTATTTAATAAAACCGGTAATGCTTATCCTTAAAATAATTGTTGCAACAAACAGGGGTAACCGAAAACCTGTAGGAAAGAGTAGGTGATATTTTAAGCTAAAAAATTTTTGTTATGAAAAAACATTTTGCAGGCACATTAGCGGTTGCGCTGGCTTTTGCTGCCACAGCATTTACTGTACCTCCGCGCGGGCATGCTACTTTAGACCCAACTTTCGACTGGCAGGTTTATGATGCATCGGGTAATCCGACATCCACATTCCTGACCGGTGAAACAGAAGCACAGGTACAGCATGATAATCCGGGATGTAATGGAAGCAATTTAACCTGTTTCCGTGAATGGAACCTGGGGCATACTATTCCACAGAACATTTATATTAAAAAACCCTAATCTACAATTACAGGGGTTGTCTTAAACCTTTAAGACAACCTCCTGTTTCTTAATTCCGGTCGCTTATAACCAATACATCCATTAACTTTCCCGTCTCTGTTAATTCAAGTCCGTAAGCATGTAATGCTTTTTTAAGCGTATTTACATCGTATTTAATCAGCCAGTGACTGTCTTTAATATTCAACGCTATCTTCATATCAACAGGTTCAGTAAAATTTGTTTCATCATAAACCGGCAGGTTCAGTTCAAATTGGTTCAATAATGCTACAAAAGCAGAAAACGGGCTATTCTTTAAAATAACAGTTACACTGTCTTTGTTGCCTCCCCAATCGCTATAAACAGGCAGGCCACCTGCTGACTTAATCAGATCGTTATGGTTTAATATATTTCTTATAACATAACAGGGCATCTGCTTTTTTTCAATCTTTCCCTGTATAGGTAAATACATATTTAAGTTGTTAAGCATGTACGAAAAAAAAACTGTTTTGCTTTCCGGAGGTGTTATTTGTTCATAACAAAACAGGTTGTTCATCTTCCAGGTAATATTCTTTGGTATACTGTCAGCAACCGGGAAATAATAGTTGGCAGAGTCATGTATATTAAAAATTATCCTGAAATATTGTGGGCTCGTAAAATATTGTACCCCGGTTAATTCTGAAAATGCCTCATAAAGCATATTTACCGGTTTACCATTTATAATGCAAATACGGGTTACAGAATCGGTAATATTAAAAGCAGTATCTCTCCCCGCTTTTGTATAAAAATTGCTGATGACGGACGGGTTAAAGTGCGAGAAAGACGATTTATATAGTATCAGCGAATCAGCAGGATGATAGGGATTCCTGATATCAAACTGCATATCATCTTCCTTTGTAAATAAATGCACGCTATCATTTTCTATAAAACTTTGAATGCCATCTGCGGATACTTCGTTTTCAGAGGTATAAGCAACCACTCTTCCTTTTGAGTTAATCCATACAATGTGGGGTACATAGCGATGGGGGAAGAAAGACGCAAATAGTTTGTCGTTGGTTATATAGGGCAACCGGATGTTTTGCAACGAGGGAAGCGAATTAAACAGATGCCTTACTGCAGTACTGTCTTCACTTGTTACAGACAAAACATTGAAATTCTCATTAAACTTCCGGTATAAGCTATCTATTGAAGGCAGGCTTTTTAAACAACTATTGCAATGTGTATCCCAGAAATCAATGATTAGTGGTTTGCCATTGCCCAACTCAGCTAATGTTGCAGCAGGTTTTTTATAATTGTGAATATTATGTATGGTTATAGCGGGCACCACATCTCCTATTTTCAATGCCTGTAGTTTCGTTGTGTTTTGTGCGTCTGATCTGTTTACAGCAATCAAAAAAAGCAGCCCATAAACTTTAATACTCCATTTCATAAAGTGTTATTTAGTAGCCTTGATTTTGGATTAATGAAGGATTATTATTCAATTCAATTTGCGGAACGGGCAGCAGGCTATCTGAACTTTTCCAATTGGCTTTCGCCGTTCCTAAAACCATATCCGCTTTTCCTGTTCGTTTCAGGTCAAAAAAGCGGTTCCCCCATTCTGTAAAAAGCTCCCGTTTTCGTTCTTCTTCAATAAGGTTAAGGCAGGAGTCTTTGGAAATACCGGCGCTTACCGGATCAATGGCCGCCCGGTTTCTTACAATATTTACATCTGCAACGGCATCAGCGGTTTTATCTTCATGACACCTGGCTTCGGCTCTTATAAGATATTGTTCCGCTACCCTCAGGCACATAGTATATTCAGCACTGTTAACCATATTAAAATTGCTGTTCCTGTATTTGGCAGGATAATACAATACAATACCGTTATCAATTACAGAATCTATCCATTCTTTCCTGCGCAGGTCATTGCTTTCATATGCCTGCAACAGCCCGGGTGTAATGCTGAATTCAACTGATCCGTAGAAGGGCTGAAAATAAATACCGCTCCAGCTGTAGCCATACTTCTCTTCAAATTGTAATATTGTTTCTTTGCTGTTCGCCAAAAATACATTTGCCGGTTCTTCCAATGGTGTATATATACCGCTGTTGAGTACAAGGTCAGATGCTGCTTCCGCATCTTTCCAGTTGCCTGTATAAAGGTTAACTTTTGCCAGTAAAGCCTCTGCTGCCCATTTGTTGGCCCTGACTTTTTCAGCAGACGGGTAATCAACACCGAGCTCGCCTGTTGCATCGGTAAGGTCCTGCAATATCTGCTTATATATGACGGCCTGTGTATTTCTTGCAAGTGACGCAGTAACGGTTACGTCAGTACTTAATACAAGCGGCACATCACCATAATAATTTACCAGCAGAAAATAACTGAATGCTCTTAAAAATTTAGCCTCTCCACCCGTTTTGCTGATAAAAGAACCTGTTAAGGCGGGAGAACCTGTAATGCCTTTAAGTAATGCATTGCATTCATATATTACGTAATACAAACGGCTCCAGCAAGCGGCATTGGTTGCGTTATTTATGCTTACGCTGTTGGTATAATATTCATAATCATTGCTGCCTGCAGAAGTGGGTTCCAGTTCATCTGCGTAAAGCGAAGGATAAGGCGAGTAGTATCCTTCTATGCTTCCGCCGGTAGCGCCGAACTGGCTGTAAATATTAAGTAAAGCAGCTACGGTACCTGCACTGTCTTTAAAAGCTGCTTCGCTGGTAATTTCATTCACCGGTGGCTTTGCTTCTATCATTTTTTTACAGCTTCCGGTGGCACAGCCGAGCAAAATCAGTAAAACTGTTATGGTATTTAAATGTTTCATTGTATTATTTTTTAAAAGGTTATTTCAATACCAGCCACATAACTATGCAAGGGAGGTATGCCGCCGCCTGTTGTAAGCAACTCGGGGTCGGTGCGTTCTTTACCGGAAATAGTAAACAGGTTCTCTGCCTGCACAAACACCCTTGCCTGCTTCATTCCTATTTTTTTTGATGTTGAGGGTGTTAATTGATAAGAAAAAGACACGGTTTTAAACCTGCAGTAGGAGGCATCTGTTACAATGGCGCTGGAAGTAGAAAGGTCCAGGTTGGCATTCCAGGCTTCTGTTCCGTAAACCGTAGCTGCCCTGGGCACATTTGTTATATCACCAGGGTTTTGCCAGCGGTTCAGAACAATCGCGTTATCATTAGATGCATAATCAAATCCGGGCGCGAAAGACGGTCTTAACCCTTCCTGTTTAACAAATTGTAAGAATATACTCAGCTCAAAGCCCTGATAGGTAAAACTGTTATCAATACCTCCATAAAAGGCCAGGGACTGGTTGCCTGTAACCACATAATCCGCCGGTGCAGATATTACGCCGTCTTTATTTACATCTTCATATTTTGCCACTCCGTTTGCAGGATCAATGCCTAAAAACCTGAATCCTTTTATTACATCCAGGCTTTGCCCCACAACATACCGGCTGGCATAGCTGGTTTTTTCTATACCGGGAAAAGAAACCAGTTTGTTGCCTGCAACGGTAAGGTTAACGTTTGTTGTCCAGTTTAACCGGCTTTTAATGTTATCTGAACTTAGTTCAAATTCCCATCCCTTATTTTCTATAATTGCCGGCAGGTTATATTCATAACTGTTGAAACCTGCCTGCGAAGCAAGCGGGTATTGCACCAGTTGATTGCTGCTTCGGTTACTGTACCAGCCTGCATTTATTCTCACCCGGTTATGCAACACTCCTGTCTCCAGTGCTATTTCTGTTTTTTTATTGGTTTCCCATTCATAATCAGGGTTGGCTATCCGCACAGGATAAATAGTAGTAACTCCCGCGTAACTTACACCAGGTCTGTAGCTGCTCATATACTGGTAGTCCTGTATCCCGTCATTTCCTGTTATCCCGTAACTTGCTCTCAGCTTGCCATAGTTAAGCCAGGGTAAACGGCTCTTTGCCCACTGTGTTTCCGAAAATAACCAGGCGGCACCGGCCGCACCAAAATTTCCGTACTGCCTGCCTGGCCCGAAACGCGAGGAACCATCTCTTCTGAAATCAATATTTAATATATACCGTTGCAGCAGGTTATAGTTAACCCTTCCAAAGCCAGATACATATTTATAATTGGTATAGCTGTCATTAATATAGTCTATGCCGCCTGCAGCGCCCAGGCTGTATAACAAAGCTTCATTACTATAATTAATGGCATGAATTACAGTGGCGGTACTATTACTGTTTTGCCAGCTTCCTCCTGCCAGAACAGTAAGTTTGCCTGCTCCAATCTGCTTTTCATAATTCAGTTGCGGTTCTGCTATAACAGCTTCATAAGCCGTATTGCCGGAAATAGCGCCGTTGGGTTCGCCAAATAAAGGATTCAGGCTCGCAAGAGGCTGTATTGCATATTGCTTTAGTTCAGTACTGGTATATCCGCCGCTTACTGTTAATTTAAGGGCTTTTGTAATAGCATAGTATACAACAAGATTGCTGGTAAGTGTGGTGGTTTTGCTTTCTGCAGGCTGCATCAGCGTGGCAGAGGGGTTAAGTGTAAACAGGTCCCAGTTTAATTTTCCATCAGGATTATACATGGGAAAATCGGGCGGCAGCATCGTATAGCCATCCATGGGAGGCGGTTGCACATTTTTATCGCCTGTGTAGCTTGCCGTAAAGCTTAGGCCTGTCCTGTTGTTTTTATCATGATGGCTGATGTTTATATGCGCTCCGCCGCGGCTGTAGTATTGTTCTCCGGGCAATATACTGGTTTCATGCCGGTAATTGCCTCCTATTAAAAAAGAGGTCATGTCATTGCCGCCGCTGATGCCGGCATTTATGTTTTGTACATGATCTGTTCCACCCAATATATACTGCTGCCAGTTTGTACTTTTGGCAGTATCCCATACTACAAGATCAGGAGCATTGTACACATCGGGCGGCGTACTGTCGTTGGCAAAAGCTTCCCTTCTTATCATTAAATATTGTGGCAACGTAAGCAGCTGGCTGCGATCTGTTGCTTTGCTGATGCCGTCATAAAAGTTAACCGTTGTTTTGGTTGCGCCCGCTTCTCCTTTTTTGGTGGTGATCAGCACAACCCCGTTAGCGCCCCTTGAGCCGTAAATGGCGGTTGCATCGGCATCTTTTAAAATAGTTATGCTTTCTATATCGGCAGGATTGATGCTGTTCAGCGGGCTGATGGGTCCGCTTGCAAATTCAATGTCTGCCTTCCCGTTGTTGAGCGGCACCGATATAAATGGTACGCCATCTATTACATAGAGTGGGTTATTACCCGCATCTATAGAATTTTTACCTCTTACCTGTACTGTAATATTGCCGCCCGGAAGCCCGTTTTGGGTACTTACGAATACACCGGGAGCGCGACCCTGAATAGCTGCCAGCACATTGGTAACCGGCTGCTGACTGATAATTTTACCGGTAACCGTGCTTACCGAGCCGGTGTTGAACCTTTTTGAGGTAGTGCCATAACCTATTATAACTACTTCATCCTGCTGGTGGCCCGCTTCTTCTACTTCTACCAGCAGCGGTTGAAGATGAAGCGGGTTAACCGCTATGCGTTGCGTGATAAAATTGATGTGGCTTACCACGAGGGTATCGGGTATGGGAACCGTGAGGGTAAATGCCCCATCGGCATTGGTAACAGTGCCCTGTTTTGTTGATTCAAGTGATACGGATGCACCTGCTACCGGTTCGCTGGTGATGGCATTGATCACTTTGCCTTTCAGCACCTGTTGCGCCTGCAGCCTGCCGTATGCGCATAGCAATAGCAGGGCCGCAATGCATGTTTTCATTTTCATTGCAGTTTAATTTTTAAAATGAAGAAATGGTTGCGATGCCATCGCTTATTGCGCCGCAGTTGAATGGTTTAGTGTTTCATTGCCGGCAGCAATCGTTGTTATGTAGTTGGTAGCTGATAGTTCATAGTTGATGGCTCATATTTTATAGCTTACGATTTACTATTCTCAACTCATAACCCGTGAACTTGTCAACTCGTAAACTTTAACCATGATCTATGAACCATTCCCTATGAACCCTCTCCTATACCGGGTTCTTCGGTTTTTTGGCAAACTGTGTTTTAAGCAGCATTAAGCCTTTTGCCGTTAAGCGTAAAAGAGAACCGGTTACTTGTTCTGAATATTTTTTACAATGCCATTTTATTTTACCGGTAAGGGGTAATTGTTCATACACCTTTCTGCAGGCTGCACGGTGCATAATTACTTTATGAAAAGCGCTGTGTATATCTTCTTTGGAGAAGCCTTGTGCCAACAGTTGTTCGTACAGGTTGATCCCATCTTTGCCCCCATCCCCTAAAGGGGAGTACTGGTGTTCCTGGCCACCATACCCTACAGAAGAGTACTGCCTGGAGAAATCTTTTACAGGGAGTTGCTCCTGAAGGTTGGGGTGGGGTGCAGCGACACTACTGCCGGTTGATACAGCCTGTGTTTTGTGTTTGGCTTTTAAATAGCGGTGCATGGCATTAAGGTTTTATCATGCTGCGATCCTTTATCCGCTATTAGTCTATGTAAGTTTGTTTTCTTTTTTAAAGCCATTCCGGTTGCAACCGGCAGCCTTCATTAAGAAACACTCATTTTTCAACTGCTTTCTATTTTGTTCCCTCTGCTTCAGGACACGAAAAAAGAGCGCAGATCTCAACTTACCGCATTGAGGTACTGGTATACCTGTGAACGAATAAGTGAGCCCACGCCCTTTTCAGGCGTGAGCTATTCAACTTATTGTCCCGTTCACATTTAAAAATTACCAGTTTTCAATGCGAGACTAAAGCGAATTGCTTCAAATTATTTCATGAAGAACCGCAAAATTATTGAGTAAAGGTTATTTGCTTTTCTTTATTTCAACAAAATGTAAATGTACAAAAATTATATAAATAATATACAATTTATTTAAAATTTATACACATTATGTATGTATAATTTACACATTTATGTTTATTTCTTTACAAGGTGCCGGAAAAAAAGAAAAAAATTCATCGTGGAGAAATCCTCAAACAGGTTGCTGCCGAAAGTGATCTTAGTATAACGCAAATTGTAAAACGTGCAGGTTATAAAACCCGCCGCAGTTTTTATACACATGTAGAAGACCCTGATCTTTCATTTGAAATACTTGAAAAATATGGTAAAGCCTTAAACCATAATTTCAGGGAAGATTTTCCCTCTATGCCTGAATACAGTTTGGAAGAAATGCCATCCCCGCCTTATAAATCAAAGCCTAAAACCCTGGAGGAGGCAACGGAAATAATAGAATACTGGCGCAGCCGTTTTTATGAAGAGCTTGAAAAAAATAATAAGCTGCTCGAAAAGCTAAATCAACCGGATGATGAAAATGCTTTTTAAGGATTTTCATGCCAGCATCATCGCGCTGGCGCACGAATGCGATAAGTAACCACTCATTCTTTCACGCACTGCTTTATTACCATTTTCATTACCTGCCTCTGTCTTCAGTACATAATTGCCTGTAGCATGCTTTTATCGCCAATATAACGAAACAGGAGTGTATTGAAATGGTGAGTGATTTTTAAATTATAAGGCAGGTATTGGCAACAGCCTGCGGTTTTACATTGCCATTCGCAAGGATTGCGGGGTAAAAAATGAATAAACAACATTGAACCCCGCAAGGGCTCAATTGATTAATCACGATTTTATCCTCCGATTACATCGAAGGCTATTTATATTAAAGCCTTTCAGGCTTAAGCTGAATTCATGTTAACTGTAAGCTTTGTTTTTGGTTGGATGATACATCCTGTATTTGCAAACAGCCGGTGCAGGATTCGCAATGCATGTAATCCTGTTCTGTTCTAAAAATTTATCCGTTCTGCATTCCGGGGCGCTATTAAGCAATAGTAAAGTATGGCAACTTAAGTACCCTGATGCGCAGAGTGCCTGCATGTTTTGTCTGCCTGATGATTAGTGAAGGACACTCTGCGGAGAAGGAAGTTATAAGATAGGGCATTGGCAACAGCCTGTAGCTTTACATTGCCATTCAAATCAATAAATGTAACGTGAGTTCGGGTTAAGCATAAAGTAATCCCGAAAGGATTTAATTTGAATAACCGCGCAAGGATTGCGGGGTAAAAAATGGATGAACAACATTGAACCCTGCAGGGGTTCAATTGATTAATCACGATTTTATCCTCCGATTACATCGAAGGCTATTTATATTAAAGCCTTTCAGGCTTAAGCCGAATTCATGTTAACTGTAAGCTTGTTTTGGGTGGATAATACATCCTGTATTTGCAAACTGCTGGTGGTAGGATTCGCAATGCATGTAATCCTGTTCTGTTCTAAAAATTTATCCGTTCTGCATTCCGGGACGCTATTAAGCAATAGTAAAGTATGGCAACTTAAGTACCCTGATGCGCAGAGTGCCTGCATGTTTTTCTTGCGGATGATTAGTGAAGTACACTCTGCGGGGAAGGAAATTGTATGTATGGTCAATAATCTAAATTAGTCCGGCAAATGATTACTTTTGCATTTGAAATATGAAAAGGGCAGCAATTATATTTCTCATTTTCATGTATGCATTCACCTCAACAGGTTTTGCAGTACAGGCAGATTATTGCTGTAATAATCTGAAATCGGTTAGGTTAATATTGGCAGATGGTGCAAAAGATAAAGAAGGTTGCTGCAAAGTAAAATACAAATCCTTTAAAATAAGGGATGTACACCAGGTCTCCGATACTCTTGCCATACCCGGTTTAACTTATACTTTTATTCATACGCTTAATTCATGTTTTGAAATACATTATTCAGATATCAGTAACAGCAGTCAATCCGTAAGGATTCATGCCCCTCCTTTATATTCTGCGACCCCGGTTTATATATCCAACTGCGTTTTTAAAATTTGATCTTATGTTTTATCCTGTTAACCTGTAAACACTTCTTTACGGACAATTCCCTTTATTTCTCAAAAACATAAAATCATTTAATGAAATCTCTTATTATCTGCATGTTTGCAACATTTGCAACAGTTACATCATTTGCTCAAAAAGCCCAACAAGACAAGGTCCCTGTTAATACAGACACTTCAAAAATTTTAATTTACGCCTGCACCATGCATCCTGATTACATCAGTTTCGCTGCAGGAAAATGTCCTGTTTGCGGTGAGAATTTATCAAAGAAAGAAGTAATGAAGGCAGAAGTTGTAAAACTGTATACCTGTGCCATGGACAATGTAATATGTACCAGGCCGGGTAAATGCCCTAAGTGCGGAATGGACATGGTTGCATATACGTCAAAAAAGAAGCAGTAATAAATTCCTCACAGGCACCGGGAACTTCTGTATCCGGTGCTTCAATTTTATTTAAATGAGATACATTTTTATTTCATTATTCGTATTGATGATACAGGCATCGTTTGCTGAAACCGATACAACCGTTACTTTCAAAGTGTATGGTGTTTGTGCTGCTTATTGTAAACCCCGGATTGAAACAGCATCAAAAGGGAAAGGTGTTGTTTCTGCTTCATGGAACGTAGATACTAAGATGCTCACGCTTGTTTACGACCCGTCCAAAACAACATTGGATAAGGTGCAAAAGCGTATTCTCGATGCAGGTCATGATGTAGAAAACAAAAAAGCAAAGGACATCATTTATCAATCTTTACCGGCCTGTTGTTACTATCGTGATATGAAAAGCATGGACAGTACAAACAATCAAAATATAACTGGCACAACAACAGTTAATTTATCATCGAAAGATGAGATAAAAGGCGTTGTCCTGGAAGAAGACAATAAAGGTTCATTCAAACCTTTGGCGGGTGCAACTATAATGTGGCCTGGAAAAAATTCAGGAACCGTAACGGACGATAACGGTGTATTCACTTTAAAGCCCGAAGGAGAAAGAATAATAGTAAGCTATACGGGTTTCAGGGCGGACACCATTTCAGTAACGCCGGCAAAAGAACTGAACATTGTACTGGCACCAGGCAACCAGTTAAAAGATGTAAAGGTTACATCAACTTTAAGAAGCACCTATATCAGTTCAGCAGATATTTACAGAACACAAAACATTACACAGAAAGAACTTTTCAAGGCAGCGTGTTGTAACCTCAGTGAAAGTTTTGAAACCAATCCTTCGGTTGATGTTTCTTATAATGACGCTGTAACAGGCTCAAAACAAATTCAACTGTTGGGTTTAGCGGGTATCTATACACAATTAACAGTTGAGAACCTTCCAGGCCCAAGAGGTTTGGCAACATCATTGGGTTTAAATTCAATTCCCGGCTCCTGGATTGAAAGTATACAATTGAGCAAAGGCACAGGGTCTGTGGCAAATGGATTTGAAAGTATTGCAGGACAAATAAATGTTGAACTAAAAAAACCTGCAGCAAGTGAAAGGCTGTATGCAAATGTGTACACTAATAGTTTTGGAAAAACAGATTTGAATTTAAACCTGTCTCAAAAGCTTGGCAACAAATGGTCAACTGAAGTATTACTGCACAACGATTTTTTGCACAATCAAAATTTAGATTTCAATAAAGATGGTTTCAGGGATTTACCAACAGGCAATTTATTTACTGTTGCCAATAAATGGGGATTTGATAACAACAAAGGCTTAATATCGCAGTTCGGTTTCAAAATATTAACTGATGACAGAACAGGCGGGCAAACGAATTATAATGCAGCAACGGATAAGTTTACTACCAACAGTTACGGATTAGGCATCAATACAAAGCGATATGAGGCATTTGGTAAGTTGGGTTATGTGTTTCCTGAAAAAAGATATAAGAGCATCGGCTTACAGTTGTCTGCTTTCGATCATACTCAAAACTCATACTTTGGTTTTACGAACTACGATGCGCACCAGCAGAGTTTTTATTCCAATCTTATTTATCAATCCATCATCCATACAACCATACATAAGTTTCGTACGGGCTTAAGTTTTCAATATGATAAATACAACGAAGATTTTAAAACAGATAATTACAAAAGAACAGAAGCGGTTCCCGGTGCATTCTTCGAATACACCTATACACCTTCAACAAAATTTGATTTGGTTGCAGGCATCAGGGAAGACCATAACAATTTATACGGATGGTTTACAACGCCCCGGCTGAATGTAAGGTATCAACCATTTAAAAACACAGTGATAAGATTAAGTGCAGGCAGGGGACAGAGAACAGCGGATATTTTTGCGGAGAACAACAGCGTCTTTGTCAGTTCAAGAACAGTAGAAATTATTGCTTCAACTGCAAACGGCGCCTATGGTTTAAAGCCTGAGGTTGCATGGAATAAAGGTATAACGGCCGACCAAAAGTTTCAGCTATTTGCCCGTACAGCCTCATTGGGATTAGATTTTTTCAGGAATGATTTTACGAACCAGATGGTAGTTGATCTAGAAGACCCGGGCGTAGTTAAGTTTTATAACCTTACAGGTAAATCATACTCAAACAGTTTTCAAAGTGAGGTCTCGTTTACGCCTTTGGCGAAGCTGGATGTTAAGTTAGCCTATCGTTTATTTGATGTGAAAACAACTTATGGTGATCAGCTTTTAGAAAAGCCATTACTCTCAAGGAACAGGGCATTTGGAAATATTGGTTATGAATTTAATGGCTGGAAATTTGATTATACAATTACTTACAGCGGCAGGAAAAGATTACCGTCGACAACAGCAAATCCTGCCGAATATCAACGACCTGCTTATTCACCTTCATTCGTTATGATGAATGCCCAGGTAAGCAAGACTATCGGAACAAAAGATCCGTTCGAAATATATATTGGCTGTGAGAACCTCACCAACTCTGTACAGAAAGATGCAATTATTGCGGCAGACCAGCCTTTCAGTCCATACTTTGATGCATCGCTGGTTTGGGGTTCTGTAACAGGAAGAATGTTTTACTTCGGTATGAGATTTACTATCAAATAAGGTAAGTTCGGGTTAAGCCTGAAAGGCTTTAATATAAATGGCCTTCGATGATTAATAGAGCAACCCGTTGGCGGAATTTTTTTTACCTGTAATAAAATTTTAGTAACTTTAAGTTAAGATGGCAAGGCAAATTTCAGATACTATCATAACCGGGACTTTTGACAATCTTGTATTTTACAGGATGGATGGCAAAGGTTATGTGCACAGTAAGAGCAGTCTTACCGGGAAACAATTTAAAAAACAGCAACGGTTTGCCAACAGCCGCAAAAGCGCCTCCCGTTTTGGCATGGGTAATACTCTTGCAAGTGCGGTGAACAAATCCATTCCTGCAGCTGAAAGAAAACATTCCGTGTTTATACAATTAAGATCTGCCGCTATTGCTTTATTAAAAGCAGGTACACCCGAAAATGAGGTGAAGACAAAACTTACAGCCCTTATTCCTGTTCTACATTAATCATCCTGTTTTTACCTGTTGTTATTGACCAACCACGCAGTTACTATGCCGCAGGTAGGGAGGAGACAGGGAGAAGAGTACGGGAAGAGTGGGAGTAAGGCTGGAAATGCAGGCACACTTCTGTTATAGCGTGGACAATAATGATCTTTAAGAGAAATTAACCGGGTTGATGAAGAAATTAAACGACCAATTCACGGTTTGTAAAGCAAACAGAAAAGATATATTTACTGCTTACGGTTGTTGTATCCGGGCGATGAAGTAATGTATATTTGGGCGTTATGCATTACCTACAATTTCAATTTTACTTTTAACGGGAATGGAAAAAATAAAAGCTGTTATTTTTGACCTTGACGGAACCCTGGCGAACACTTTACCCTTATGCATTCAGGCATTCAGACAATCGGTTGAACCACTCCTTAACCGGTCTCTTTCAGACGCTGAAATTATTGCAACATTCGGTCCTTCAGAAGAAGGAACGATCATGGCATTAGCGCCTGGCTATTATGATAAGGGCGTTGCCGGTTATCTTCAATTTTATGAAAACCTGCATGATATGTGTCCTGTTCCTTTTGAAGGTATTAAAGAGTTGTTGCAGACTTTAAAAGATAAAGGAATCCGTATTGCAATGGTTACAGGTAAAGGAAAGTACAGTACGGATATTTCTTTAAGATATTTTGGGCTTACTCACTTCTTTGAATGGATTGAAACGGGCTCACCAAAAGGAGCAAGAAAAGCAGAAGGCATTGAGCTTATTTTAGACCATTTAAATGGTATCAAAAAAGAGGAAATAATGTATGTCGGAGATGCTCCCAGTGACGTAACAGCAAGCAGAAAAGCTGGAATTCCTGTTATTGCGGCTGCATGGGCGAGCACTGCTGAACCGGAGAAGTTACAGGAATTAAAGCCCGATGCGCTGTTTTACACGATCAAAGATTTCTCAAATTGGTTGTTTGAGAAAATCTAAACAGGCATAATGTTGAAGAGAGCATTCATCACAAGAGGTTTGACAAAAAAACAGCTGGTTACACGCGCGCGGAACAACAGGCCATATAAAGTCTGGGGATGATATAGTAAATGAAAAAGCAGAGTTGGGAAATGCATCGGAAGATAAAGAGCTTATTTAATAAATCCCTGGTCTTTCATTTTTTGTTTTACCATTGTAATCACTCCATCCATCATTTTGTTTTTATCTGAAATATTAACTGCTGTTGTTACACCAGTCCAAAGCAATTTGTTTTCAATTAGAGAATACACATTCGTTTCAATATTCTGAATATCGTTCGATGATAAACCACCCGGTACATTATACAGTGGGAAAGTTGTACTGTAATAGCCATACCAGGTGTTGTAATATGGGGGAGGAGTGCCTGATGTGTTCATCGGATCTTTATTGATATTTATCAACCGCATAATAACAATTCCGTCAAATCCATCCTGCTTAAGCCTGTCAGAAACCAAACTCATATCAGCATTGTTAGCAGTAAGGTTGGGCAGGTAATTATACGATACAACACCTCTTGGCCTTACAAGGTTAGCAAGTTTGTCTTCCGCAACTTTTCTTGTGTAAGCGTCTTTTAATAAAGCCACAAATAAAATTTTCTGAAAGCGTTTCGTGCTGTCTTTTTTTTGATCTGGATTGCTCCAGCTTTGCTGCAGGTCTGTTGGTGTTGTACATCCAAGATATATTAAAGCAATAGCAGTAAACAAAATATATTTCAACTTCATTAAAATGTTTTTTGCATTGATGAATACATTTTATATAAACGGCTCTTGTAAAATTAAGTCAAGAAGTTGCATTGAGTAATTATATTTATCCGTGAAAAATACAGCATGGAGGAAACAGTGTTACCATATGTATTTTGATTAACTGTTTCAGGTCATCAGCCTGTTTAAATTAAAATTTCAAAATGAAGAAACTCGTAGTTGCTTTTTTATTAACAATAACAGTAAAGGTTAGCACAGCGCAGGTGCTTATTGCAATATTATTTGGTGATAAACTGAATTCAGGCAAGCTCGAGTTTGGATTAATGTTAAGCCCAACATTAACCAACATCACAAACATTGATGCCAACGTAAGACCGGGAATTGATTTTGGTTTGTATTTTAATATGAAGCTGAGCGACAGGTTTTATTTTCATCCTGAAGCTATACCCAAGCTTTCTTTTGGTGCAAAAAATATAACACCTTATCCTTTGGGCGATCCGCGTCTCGATTCATTATTTACCGGTGGTTCGGTTAACAGGGCAGTTAAAGCGATCGGGTTGCCGTTATTAATGCGCTATCGTATTGCCGGATCATTTTATGTAGAAGCAGGCCCGCAGATCGATCTTATCACTAATGGAAAAGATGTTTTCAAAACCGAAGTAAATGATAATGATCTTTCTTATGAGAATAAAACAAAAGATCAGTACACGAGGTTTGATGTAGGATATGTATTAGGCCTTGCTTATAGGATACAACCAGGTCCGCGTGGAATGACGTTAGGTGTAAGATATAACGGCGGCCTCACGGATATTATGAAAAATGAACCCGGCAACCAGTTAAACAGTGCATGGTTATTCAGTATATATGTTCCTGTAGGTTCAGGTAAGGCTGCTGAAAAGAAGGCGCATAAAGCACAATAATTTTATATGCAGGTTAAGCCCCCGCTGCGTATTAAATTTATTAATTGATGATGTAAACTATAGAGATGAAAGACTCCGGATCAAAGTTAACCATTACAATATTTTTTATTTCATTCTTTAGTGTATCGTTCGCACAACAAGAAACAAAACCGTCTTTAAAAGATTCCGTGGATAGTGCGTTTGATCTAAGTAATTATATCATCCACGCAAACGGTTTTGTTCCCGTTCCTATCATTATCACAGAGCCTGCTTTTGGCGGTTTTGGTGGCGGCCTTGTGCCGGTTTTTATTAAGAAGAGGCCACCATATATAGATTCTGTTAAAGGCAAAATAAAAGTTACTCCGGTTGCACCTGATATAACCGGCGGAGCAGCTTTCTATACGTTAAATAATAGTTGGATTGTTGCCGGCTTCAGAAGCGGAACGTTTGTAAAAGCCCGTATAAAATATATTGTCGGTGGTGGTTATGCCAATATCAATATGTCGTATTACAGAACTGTTGATGATTTAGGCGAAAAAGAATTTAAATTCAATATTAAAACTCCAACAATTTCTCTTCAGGCTATAAAAAGAATTGGTTACTCTAACTGGTATGCAGGTTTGAAATATCTTTTTTTAAAAACAGATGTAAAATATGTCGGTGATAGTGTAGCATTACCGCCGGAATGGGTAAAGCCAAATGAATATTCAAGCATTGTAAGCCAGTTGGGCGCGGTGCTTGAACTGGATAACAGGGATAATGTGTTCAGTCCGGACAGAGGCATGAAAGTGCATTTTGATGGAATAAGATCGGATAATATTTTTGGCAGCGATTACGATTATTGGCGTATGAATTATTATATGTACGCATATACGCCTCTTTCAAAAAAACTTACCGGTGGTCTGCGCATCGATGGTCAGCAGACTTTTGAAAATCCTCCTTTTTTTATGTATCCTTATATTGATATGCGGGGCATACCATCCAATCGTTATTCAGGTAAGGCTGATATACTTACAGAAGGTGAATTCCGATGGGATTTTTATAAGAGATGGAGCATTATGTTTTATGGTGGTGCAGGCAAGGCTTTTAATGATTGGAGTGATTTTGGTTCAGCGGATCTGGCGTACAGCTATGGAACCGGCTTCAGGTATTTGATTGCCCGTAAATTTAAATTGCGCATGGGAATAGATATTGCCCGCGGCCCGGAAGACTTTGCTTACTACATTGTATTTGGAAGCAAATGGCTTAAGTAGATCTATCGCAATGTTATAATCTCTTTCAGTTCATCACGCTTTACAAATTCAATTTCATTTTATAGATGAGTTCCTGTGCCGACATTGCATACTTAACTTTATAAAATGAAAGAAAAAGAGATCAATGAAATTATTGAAGAAAGATTTAAAACCATTGATAAGCTTTCCCATAAAATAACCAAAGAATTTAATGCAGATGATATTCATGATTTTCGGGTTGAAGTGAAAAAACTGAGAGCCTTTTTGCGTTTACTTGATATTAAAAAAGAAGAAGATGAATCAGTAATTCCTAAACTGCTTAAAACCTTTTATGGCTACATCGGCATCATCCGTAATATTCAATTGTATAAACACAGTTTATTTAAATACATAACAGGTCACAATATTGATAATCCTGGAGAGTACATCAAGCTGTTAAATGATGAAAAGGCATACTGGAAAAAACAGGCAGAAGAATTAATGGCCGATAATAATTTTCACGACGTAAAAGAAAAAATAATAAAAGAACTTCCTGATAGGCTTGAAAAGTGTACAATAAAAAAATTTACAGAAGGCAAACTGGGTGATCTTAAAAAGCAGCTTGAAGATACCGATGATGAAGTTGGGTTGCATACCATCCGGAAAATTTTAAAAGATTATTTATATACATGCGATTATCTAATTGATCATGCTGATTTGCCAAAAGCAATTTCAAATAAAGATGATTTAAAATCATTAACACAAATGCTTGGCGATTTTATAGATAAATATATGCAGCTTGAATTTTTACAGCCCGAACATCTTGACAGGATCGAAGATGAAAAAGAAAAAGATAATTTGTTGCAAATAAAAAATGATTTCGAAAATGAGAAGCAAGACATGAAACAGGAGCTGCAATACAGTTTGGAAAAATTACAGCAACAACTGTAATATTTTACATAGCGATTGTAAGGTTGAATATGATGCAGTAAATATTTTCTGTTTCAAATATTATTTTTGGCAATGTCTGATACAATTGCGGAAAACTTTTTTTCATTTTCAATGAGTAATTTGAGCAGTTGCGCCTGGTTGGAAGCTCTGTAAAAATTATGATCTTCATAAGTGCTGCCATAATACGCATCATTGCTTAAATAATCAGACAGAAAGCGAAGTGCCTGCATATAGATCATAAACTTTCCCGCAAATACAAAACTGTTTAATTCTTCGCTGCTTAATTCATTGCACATTTCACTTAAATATCCTTCCGCCACTGCAACAAAAATCTCTTCGCGAATGTAAATTTTGGCAATATCATTTTCTTCTTCACTAACAGCAGGAACACAGGTTCTTATCATGTCGCCTACATCGCTTATAAAATAACCTGGCATTAATGTATCAAGATCAATTACACAAATAGCTTTTTCTGCAGTGTTGAAAAGTACATTGTTGATCTTTGTGTCGTGATGCGTAACACGAAGTTTGAATGCATTTGAAGATTGTATTTTTTCAAACTCATCAACAATATTTTTTTGACTTTCTAAAAACTCTATCAATTCATTTGCTTTAGTGATCCTTTCTTTATTACCTGATTGAATAGCGTGTAAAAAATCTTTATAACGTAAGGAGATATTGTGAAAATCCGGTAAAGTAATTTTTAATTCATTCGCCGGAAACGTAGCAAGCAATTTTGTTAACTCACCAAATTTTTTTGCTGCTTCATATGTTTGAGATGTGTTTTCTGCAACATCAATCGTATGCGAATTTTCGATGAAAGGAAACATTCTGTAGTACCCTTCTTCTTTAATAAAAACCAAATCTTTACCGGAAGGTGTTTTGCGTGGTGTAAGAAAAAAATAAGCGGGATAATGATGTTCAAGAAAAATTGCAATGGCATGAATATTTTCTGAAATGAATCCAGGATGTTTAAATATTTGGGTATTTATTTTCTGCAGAATGAAATTGTTTTTTCCATCTTCAATTTTCCAGGTTCGATTGATCAAGCCATGTCCATAAGGAAATATTGAAGCATTGCTGTTAATACTATAAGCCAGCAATACATCTTCGAGCATAAATAAATTTTTAAAATAAAACGATAGTTGTTGAATCAAACATACATAAGAATATTATTTAAATCTTATGTAAACAGTTGTTGAGGTTTAAGAATTATTAATTGGATAGAAATAATTTTTAGCAGATTGCAGGCTGAATAAAAATTGCAGGTTAATAATAATGTATGTTCTGTATAAAAAAAGGGCTGTTGAGAAACAACAGTCCCTTTCTTAAATTGTATGTTCAAATATAACGGTTCACAATGTTTTCAAGATATTCCTGCCTTCCGCTTTTCATTGCAGGTTCACCGGCTTCAATCGCATAATTGCGTAAGTCATCTAACGATAATTTACCTTCTTCAAATGCTTTGCCTTTATCGTTGTCAAATGAGGCATAACGTTCTTTACGGAATTGTTTAAAGTCTGATTTATTTAAAATATTATCGGCAGTAATTAACGCTCTTGCAAATGTATCCATGCCGCCAACATGTGCATAGAACAGATCAGTAGGGTCTACCGATGAACGACGGATTTTTGCATCGAAGTTGATACCGCCGCCCTGCAGTCCGCCCGCTTCTAATAAAATCAACATTGCTTCTGTTAGCTCATTTATGTTGTTAGGAAACTGGTCCGTGTCCCAGCCATTCTGATAATCGCCACGATTGGCATCCAATGAGCCTAATACACCTGCATCTGCAGCTACCTGCAATTCATGTTGAAATGTGTGGCCGGCAAGTGTTGCATGATTTACTTCAATGTTGATCTTAAAATCATTCAACAGATCCCATTGACGCAGGAAACCAATTACTGTTTCGCAATCGTAATCGTATTGATGTTTGGTTGGTTCCATTGGTTTAGGTTCAATTAAGAAGATACCTTTGAAACCATTCTTTCTGGCATAATCTTTTGCTGCGTGTAAGAATCGCGCAAGATGTTCTTTCTCCCGTTTCATATTCGTGTTGAGCAAGGTCATATAGCCTTCACGGCCGCCCCAGAAAACATAACCATCGCCGCCTAATTCAATTGTAGCATCAATGGCTGCTTTAACCTGCGCTGCCGCATGAGCAAGTACATGAAATTCAGGATTGGTTGATGCACCATTCATATACCTGGGATTTGAAAATACATTTGCAGTACCCCATAACAATTTTACGCCACTGTCTTTTTGTTTTTGTTTTGCGTATTCAACCAATGCCTGCAAACGTTTTTCATTGTCTGCAACATCAGTTGTATAGTCTACCACATCAACATCATGAAAACAATAAAAAGGCAAATTCATTTTGGTGATGAATTCAAACGCTGCATCCATTTTATCTTTTGCTCTTGCCACTGCATCACTCTTTTGATTCCAGTCAAAAATATGTGTGCCGGGACCAAAGGGATCACTGCCTTCATTTACAAATGAATGCCAGTAAGCGCATGCAAAGCGAAAGTGCTCTTTAAGTGTTTTCCCGGCAACAACTTTGTTTTCATCGTACCACCGAAACGCAAGCGGGTTATCGCTTTCAGGCCCTTCGTATTTTACCTGGCTGATGCCTTTAAAATATTCTTTTTCTCCTAATAGAACTTGCATAGTATTATTGTTTTGAATTTTTCAATTGTCTGTAAAATATTTATTCTATGAAAAATGAAATTCATATTTCTTCTGCTTTCCTTTTCTCTGCCACTGCAGTTATTTTCTCTCTCTATTACCAAAATCAACAGCCGAAAGCAGGAGTACTTATTTTGGTGAGCATGCCACCAGCCCATGCCTTTCGGAAATAAAATCCAGGCGAGCTAATTGGTAAGTAGTGAACTTGCTATCACCTTCTTTAATTTTAATATTTGTATCAACAGGAAGATTTTCAAATACCTGTATCTTACCTGTAACCGGCCATGTTATTTCAATCTTTTCAACCGATGTTGCCTGCCCCAAACCAATATGTTGTTGCAAAGGATTAGAACCAAAACTTCCGCCTGAATTCACATCCCTGTAAACTGATCGTTCTGTATTACTATCTTTAAAAGTAACTTTTATTCTTGCACCGATTGCTACCCTGTTAGAAACAGTTCCTTCCAATGAAAGATTAACCCAGTGATTATGATTTTGACCCGGGTTCAAATACAGGGAATTTTCATAAGCATCCGCTGTATAGGCTCCGCCCATTTTGATGTAGATATCTTCGTTGCCATCATTGTCGAGATCAGCAAAAGAAACGGCATGGCCTTTTTGCAAATTGCCTACGCGTGCAGAAGTAGTAACATCTAAAAAACTGACGCCGTTCATATTTTTAAACAGCTTATTGGGTACAGCTGATTTTAGCTGTGGGTTTCCTGTACCGAGATAAAAATCCAGGTAGCCATCATTGTCAATGTCACCAAAATTTGATCCCATTGCAAAGGCAACTTTATTCAAGCCCACTTTGGCGGTTACGTCTTCAAATGTTCCATCATGTTTGTTCCTGAATAAAAAGATCTTGCCGGCATTGCCTACCGGCAACTGAACTGCTTCTGCGCCCGCATAATAGGACAGAGATTGAGTAAACTCATAACCACATACAAGAATATCGAGCCAGCCATCATTATCATAATCCCAAAACCATGTAGGAAAAGTACGGGTTAAATTATTGCTTAAACCGGCTTGTTTACTTACATCTTCAAATTTTATAGCGCCATTTTTTACCGATTCGTTTTTCAATAATATTTTATTTCCGTTCATTGTGGAAATGAAAATATCTGTCAAGCCATCATTGTTATAATCACCCGAAGTAACTCCTTTTACATATCGTGTTATTGCACAACCAGCTTTTGCTGCAACTTCAGTAAACGTCCCGTTTTTATTATTGATAAACAACTGGCACGGTTGGGCTTCTTCACCAGGAGATGTTTCATTTCCTATAAATACATCCAGCCAACCATCATTATTAAAATCTGCCCATGTAGCTGTTTGAGATGGATGAAAAGAAAGCAGCCCGCTTTTTTTAGTTACATCTGTAAATGTGCCGTCGCCATTGTTTCTTAATAAGGAGTTAGGATTTTTTCCAAATTCTCCTTTCCATCCGCCTCTCAATACGAATATATCTTTGAAGCCATCGTTGTTATAATCTGTTTGCATTATATGCAGTCCACCGGTTAAATAGCCTAACCCTGAAGAATCAGATACATCTGTAAAAGTTCCGTTTGCATTATTCCTGTAATAACGCATAGGTTCTGACAGTGACCAGCTACTTAATACTATATCAGGATAATTATCATTATTAAAATCATCAATAATACAGCCACCGGCAATGCATTTATAATTCAGGCCCATATTTGCTGCCACATCCCTGAAAGGTTTAACGAGGTGCATGCTATCATCATTCTTTATTTTTAAAAGAAATTGTGGTGGCACTTGCTGCGGGTATCCTCCGGTTGTCATATATGCAATATTCAACAGCCATTTTGATTCCAGGTCTCCGGGATCATTCGCTAATATTGCCTTATACATTTCGATAGCTTTTTCTGAGCCTGTTTTATCGTGATGTATTCCACCATTCGAAATAGGATAGATGCATGACTCGGCATTGTGGTTGTGAATGCAGTTCGTTCTTTCACCCAATCTAAAATAAGCATTGGCCATATCTTTCATGACCGATTGCCTTTGGTCGAGGTTGCCATATGGTATTTTATTAAGCAAATCCTGGTAAATGTCTATCGCTTTTTGTTCCTCACCTAATTGTAAAAGGGCATTTGCTTTCTTGTTAAGTGCTTCCGTTGCCACGTTTTCATCAGAAGAATTATGCAATATGGAATCGCAGGATTTTATCACAGCTTCGGGACAAAAAATATTGTTCGGGTTGTTATCATATTTTTCTGAAGCTTTTAATAGATCGATCATAGCCTGGTTAGGTAGTGCTTTTTCCTTACAGGAAATTACAAAGAAGGGAAGTATAAAAAATAGCATTAAGATGCAGCTATAATTTTTAGCCCGATAACATTTCTTCTCGCAAAGAAAAATAAAATTATATGAAGATAAAACACCTTTCATGCTTATTGTGACTTCCGATTACACTAATGAAAAAAAGGCACCAATAACGGGAAAATTTTAAAATAATGTGTAAATAAAATATCCGTACTGTGCTGAGTTTTATGATAACAGAACTTTGCACAGTACGGATATGTAAAATTGATTAGTCTGATGTTAATTCTAATATATTTACTGAACCATTATAGATTGAGTATTCCATTCCTGACCATCGTAAATAGAAAGTGTATATACTCCAGACTCTAAATCATTAACTGTAACTTTTACTGAATTAATAGCCGATTTATATTCGTACGTTTTTCTTACTGTGCCCATTCTATCTGTAATTTTTATAGCTTTTATTTTACCAGTATTAGTATTGTTTAAGCTTTTGTCAGAAACAACTATATAGCTTTTTGATGGATTTGGTGTAATTGTAAAACTTGGTGGGCAATATTTATAAATTCCTGCGGGAACAGATTGTACAGTTCCACATGCATCGGTATAAGTGAGCAGTACTGTTCCACCGTTGGCGTAAAGATCAACATACGTAGACGAACTATTAGGGGAATATATGATTTTGTAGTTATTAGGATCATAATCAGTCCACTTCCAGTTTGTGCCATAAGATGGTTGATCTACCTTTAAAAGCCATGTTTGGTAATTGCCGCCACTACTGCATGAACCTTGTTGTTTAGTTATAGATATTGGTGGTGATATCTGCTTAGAGGCAGTTTTGCAACCGCTAACAGCTGCTGTTAATGTAAAAGTCCCATTAGTTAACCTAGTTAAAGTAGTCGAATTGCAGTTAGTACAGCTGAGGCTAACTATCCCAGTTTGGTCGGTTGACCAGGCTGCAGAAAGGGCTGTATTCGTCGAATAGATTTTTCCAGGAGTATTACTACATAGAAAAGGTGGACCTGCAATTGTTACAATGCTATTTGGGTCTTTAACAGGAGTTGATTGATTTGTATTGACAGAAGTTCCATTATAATTCACAGTTACAAAAATATTGTTTGGAGTCTTAGTACCAGCAACATTTAAAGTTATACTGTTATTTGTGGTTGTAATAGTGGCAGGAGCAGGAGCATTATTATATAACCAGCCATTGTTTGTACCTCCCAGGTTCCATACATAATTAGTAATATTTGAAACAGCAAAGTTTGGTGTTACTGTAAAAGTTTGGGAAATAGTAGAACAAATATCTACGGTTTTGGGCGTTAGTTGAAAAGGTGGGGTTTCGGATATGTAAATTTGTCGAATATAAGCAACAAAAGTTGCAGGCACAGTATTATCTGGAAAGTAATTTGAAATCAATAGATATGTATAGTTTTGAGTCGGCATCCATCCATCAAAAACCACAGTGGCATTAGGTGTTTTCGTTGGTAACAAACAATGCCATGCATAATTATTTAATTTATCCAAACTAACCAACGGGGGATCAACACATGCGGTACTCGTATTTGTGCCATCATTTGTATTTCCCACATTTATGGCAAGATTAGGAAAATTATAGCCGTTCCCGGTTACAATCTGCATGTTGGCATCATCCAATTCTAATTTGTATCGATAATTTTTAACAAAGGGAAAGTTAATGCCATATTGTTCTGCAAAAGTTTGAGCAGTTGAATATGTGTTGGCAAGAAGCACGAGAGCGTTTCCATTAAAATTTGGATTGCCGAAGCTTGTTTGGTGAATGTAGGATCCAACTGTTGTTGGGGTTGCAAAGACATTACAAGATGAACTTGATAGACCAGCCGTTGTATAATCTATTTTATATGTGATGGTTTGAGAAAGACAATATTGAGCACAAAGAACACAAGCCATCATGATAAGCAGAGTTTTTTTCATATAAAAATTTTAGTTGTTTATTGTATTAAAAGATTTGCCGCAACCTCACTCGCTGGTATCGAGAAAAGAGCAAGCTGTCCAGGCTTAGGATCAGGCCTTATTGATGGATAATAGCCTTTGGCTCTCCATCTTAAAATATCAATATTATTAACTTCTTCACCAGCTAACTCTACAGCTCTTTCATGCATTACTGCTGCTATTGCCTGGTTTTTTGTAGCTACTTCAACCGGCGGCATATTTAAATGGAAAACGCATACTTTCTGTTGAAAGAACATAACCGTTGATTCAGTTGTTTTAAAATGCTAATAGTCATAAGAGTTGGTTTAATTAAAAGATGGCAACCTTGATTTAAAAAATTTATATAAAACAGTAAGCAAATATTTAATGGCTAAAAACAAGCAGAGAATTAATTCCATTACTATCGCGGGTATTCAGCCAATCGTCCTTTAGTTTCAAGTGTGCTTCATACCGTTTAGTGTCGTCAAGCGAAACCGATTACAATAAAAGACATGCATTTTGGTATATATGCTGCACAATTTAATCATTTAAAAAAAATATTTTCTCAATTATTTCCAAGCAATTTCCATTTAAGCAACCAAAATAATTTCTATTCAGGCAACTAAAGTAATTACTTTTTTATTATTAGCAATCGGTTGCGTAACTTTTTTTATTAGATTGTTCTTACATTTATCCCCTTAACGTTCACATGGTGAAGCCTGAGAAGGAAATTACGATCTACGATATAGCAAATAAATTAGGTGTGTCTCCGGCTACTGTTAGCCGTGCGCTTAACGATAATCCTTCAATCAATGCCCAGACCCGCAAAAAAATTAATGCTTTAGCAGAGAAATTAGGTTACAGGCATAATCTTTTCGCCAGTAGCCTCAGGTTACAAAAAACACAAACAATAGGTGTTATTTTACACGAACTAAATAGCTACTTCATTACTTCTGTGTTGGCCGGAATTGAGAAAGTTGCAAGAGAAGCAAAATACAACCTGATCATCGTGCACTCTGCTGAAAACGCAGACCTGGAGGCTATCAATGCGCGTAATCTTTTTCATAAACGTGTTGATGGTGTTATAGCCTCTCTTTCTTTTAACACGGAAGATCTTTCGCACTTTAAACAATTTCAGAACAAAAAGATACCGGTTGTTTTTTTCGACCGTGTTTTTGAAAACAGTAATGACGCCAAAGTTATCATCAATAATTTCCAGGCAGGCTATGATGCTACGACTCACCTGATAGAACAGGGTTGCAAGCGTATTGCACATATAACCTCCAGCCTTAAGAGAAATGTATATTCAGAACGAAAGCGGGGTTATAAACAGGCGCTGGAAGATCATAAGCTTAAATATGATGAGAAGCTTATCGTTATTGACGGGCTTAAAGAAGAAGATGCAACACGGTCTGCAAAGCGTATTTTGACTATGAAGCCTTTGCCTGATGGCATTTTTATTACCAATGATTTTTGTGCAGCAGTAGTGATGCAATTATTAAAAGATGCAGGCATGCGCATACCGCAGGACATTGCTATTGTTGGTTTCAACAACGATAATATTGGTAAAGTTGTAAGCCCTAAGTTAAGTACGATCAATTATCCCGGGTTTGAAATGGGGCAGGTAGCTGCACATAGTCTTATAAATCATTTAAAAGGATTATGGGACATGAGCCTGACCAATACAATGATCATCAAATCTGAACTTATTATAAGAGAGTCATCTTTGAAAAAAGGAAAAAAATAAACTGATTCAATAGCTGTTGCACGTATTACAGTTTTAAAAAACTATCTGTACTTAAACACTTTCATATAGTCATTGTTTATTGCAACAAGAATCAATTTTTCATTGTTTTTAGTTGATATCATTTTCATATCTTTTATATCACCATTCACCATAAACCCGCTTGAAGTTGAAGTAATCACTTTAAATTGTTTGTTATGCGTGCCTTTCAAAAAACATCCGTAAGAAGCATCATATCTACCTGTCATAACTTCTGTTTGATATTCATTGCCTGCAAGTAAAATATCTTCAATTCCATCGCCATCTAAATCGGCACAAATAATTGCATTCACCGGCGCAAACTGTGCTTCCATCGGCAACGCATGCATTACAAATTTTCCATTCCCTTTATTTTCAATCCAGCAGCTTCGTGTTTCATTACAGTCATATGTCTGCATATCTTTATTGGCAGGAAAAATATCTTCTTCCGTTGCTTTTGCATAATCTTTATTCAACAGAAATGTCTTTTTTATCAACGGCACTTGTGCAGATAACTGATCGCGACTGATAGAAGGATATAGTTTCCTTTCACCATCTTTATCTTTTATATAGTAAAACATCACAGGATCAATTTTGCCGTTGTTGTCAATATCTTCTGCATATAATTTCATCGGGTATTTATCCGTAACATGATAATTGCAATTCAAACCTAAATTACCGGCAACAAAATCAGTATCACCATCGCCATCAATATCTGTTGCAATAAGACTGCGCCATAAACCGCTTGTATTTTGCAAACCGGTTGATGCTGTAATTTCTGTAAATGTTGATCCGTTATTTTTAAAAAAGCGAATCGGCATGTATTCGCCGGCAATCACTAAATCAGGATGATTGTCATTATTAATATCTGCCCATTGTGCAGCAGTTATCATTCCTGCCTTTGACAGAGCGGGACAAACTTTATTCGTGACATCAGTAAATACCCCTTTATTGTTTTGCAACAGGTAACTATGTGGTGATAAAGGATATTGTTTCGATACGCGCCCTCCGATAAAAACATCCATATCTCCATCACTATCATAATCAGCTATTGCAACACATCCTGCAATGGTTCTTACATTAGATGGAATAGCATTTGCGCTCAATGTAAAATTTCCTTTACCATCATTCAGGTATAAACGAGGATGATAAAAAACTGATGTATCGCTGAAGCGCGTATCACCATAAGTTATCAAAAGATCAAGATCACCATCTCCATCTGCATCAAACAATACACTGCTTTCATCTTCCTGGAATTTTATTGTATCAGTCAAATTTTTTGATGTGAATTTTCCATTGGCAGATTGCGTGAAAACTTTTCCCGAAAAATTAAAAGCGCCTCCAATATAAAAATCCGTCAATCCATCTTTGTTAATATCGCCAGTTGAAATGAACGGACCAAGCTGCGAATATTTTTGCGGCAACAAACGTTGCTCTTCATAATCGTTGAAAACAACATCATTGTGTTTATACACTGCATCAACAGAAGTGGTAACATCAGTAAAAATTTTTTGATTGTTATTTTGTATAGATGGATACCACAATTGCGTTGCATTCTTTTGATATACTGTGTATGTTGAATCTGTTATTAAGTTTTGCAACACTTGCTTTTTATCGTTGGGCCAGATAACAACAACAGAATCTGCTTTTGTTTTTTGCCCGGTACCAAATAAAAGTTTTGTATCAACAGAAGATAAATAACCACGCACAGGATATTCTTCCTGCACCTGAGACTTTCCGTTATTATACACAAAAACTTTAACGCCAAATCCATTCCTGTTTAAACTATCGCCTTTTAATATAAAACTGATACTGTGATTAGTTTTGCGTTTGCCTTGCTGTACTTCATTATTGATTAAAATAAATGCAGGTTTATTGATGTTGTTTACAACAAGATCAAGATCGCCATCATTATCCAGGTCAACATACGCAGCACCATTAGACATGGAAGGTTGTTTAATGCCAGATGAATCTGTAATATTTGAAAAAGTATAGTTGCCGTTATTCAGATATAAATAATTCGGCAGTTCAACATGATTCAATGCAACAAGTTTATCACGCAATGTTTTTCTTACTTGATCTTCTGTTGCATTCTGCCCAGTTGTTTGACTGAACTGAATGAAATCAGCATTGATAAAATCTCTGCCAATGCCATTCGTGATGTGCAGATCTTTATAACCATCGTTATTAAAATCTGCAAATAAAATACTCCAGCTCCAATCTGTTTCGCTTATACCTGCAAGCTGGCCTATCTCACTAAAAAAGGGAATCGATGTATCACCCAGTTGATAATTGCCGTTATTCAACTGCAGCATATTGCGCGAAAATTCCGGTGAGTAACCTAAATTTCTTTCTTCATTATAACGATCATAATTCATGAAGGAAAAAGTTTGCTTCTTGCGTAGATTATCTTCAGGCATCATATCAACAGTTGCAAAATCAAACTTGTCATCATTGTTTATATCAGCGGCATCGCAACCCATGCTGCTATAACTTTGATGTTTAGTTGAACGATCAAGCACGTTCGTAAATGTTCCATTCTTATTGTTGAGCCAGAGATCATCGTTTGAAACAAAATCATTGCACACATAAATATCAGGCCATCCATCCATGTTGAAATCGCAAACAGAAACACCCAATCCATAACCATCTTCTTTTATACCGGCCTGCATTGAAACATCTGTAAACACAGGATGATCTGTGCCCGGTTTTGTTCCGTCATTTCTATATAATTTATCATTTGCAGGTGAACGCCCGCTGAGATTTTTTGGAAAAAGATAATTAGCAGAATAAGAAGCATTCAGCATGTAATTAGATAAATACATATCGAGATCGCCATCTTTATCATAATCAAAAAAAACGGCCTGTGTTGAATAACTTGTATCTGCCAATCCATACGCTGCGGCTTCTTCTTTAAATGTATTGTTGTGTTGATTAATGAATAACAAATTTGCAGAACGTTTACCTAAAGTTTTGCCATACGTACAGAGATAGATGTCATCGTATCCATCGCCGTTTATATCAACAACACTAATACCGGTGATCCAATCATTTGTTGTTAAGCCAGCAGTTTGTGTTATATCTTCAAAGTGGTTGTTGCCTTTGTTTAGGTACAACTTGCTGCTCACCTGGTTGCCACAAAAGAAAATGTCTTTCAATCCATCATTATTTACATCGATGATTCCAACGCCGCCGCCCATGTAAGCAAATTCATTCAATGCATCGCCGGGCATTTTTGTTTCATCAATTGTATTTGTAAAACCAATACCTGTTTTGTTCGATGATAAAGAAGTGAACAGTTGGTTTTGCTTCTTCTCTTTGCAACCCATTGCGAAAAAGATGAATAAACTTATAATAAGATAAAGATGTTTACGCTTCATCTGGCGTCAGTTAAATTAAGCTTGCTGAATTGGAATGACAGCGAATGTAGGGATAACTCATTTTATCATTTTAAAAATCAATCGATGCATTACGAATAAACCAGGTCATTGTTTTGCTGAAATGCCAACTTTAATTTGTGTGAATGAATGCGGCGGAAATGTAAAAGATAATTTATTATCACTCACTTTCACATCTTTTATTACAGGTGCATACTGTGACTGTTTATCGAAGGTAAATGCAGCATTAAGATCATCGCTGTTTACAATGCTCGCCGCTGCTTTTCCTGTAAAGCTTCCTTGGGTACTTGTAATGTTTGCAGTGATCGCTTTATCATGGCTTCTGTTCACCACATTTATGTAAACAATGTTTGAATCTTTTGCATGAACGGTTGTCACATCAAGGTAAGGTATACCTTTATATTTTTCTGTGTTGAAGGTATCGCAATCAACATACGTATCAACTGAATTGCCGCGACAGTTATTCGAAAACAATTTGAACGTATAGAACAGGGGTGATTTGAATGTTCCATTCTTTAGATCGTTTGACAATAATGAAGTAAGCATCGTAAAGTCAGCCATCTTCACTATATCTGCATGGCGGATAAATGAATTTAAACATTGTGCTGTTGGTAATACTGCCAAAAAATTTCTTCCGAAACTTCCATATTCATCGACTGAAATATAAATCGGGTTAGTGAAATTATTCTTTGCTTTTGCCTCTTCAATTTCAGCGGCGGTAACTTTTATCTTCTCTTCAAAATCCATTGCACCGCTGCCCATAAAAGTGTAGTAATTATTTTGAGATCCTCCTTCCCAGTAACGGTGAATAGAAATATAATTGATCATATCGCCCAATCCGTTCAATACAGTGCGGTTCCAAATCTACCCATTGGCCTGTTGGTTCGTAATAAGATGAACCTGATGCAACGAATTTAATGCTATTGTCAACAGCCTTCATTGCTTTTGCTGCTTCTCTTCCAATCTTTACATAATCATCCGCGTTCTTATGACCTAGTTCCCAAGGTGCGCCATCTACTTCATTACCTAAATCCCAAAGCTTTACATTATATGGTTCAGGATGGCCGTATGTGGCGCGCAGATCTGAATAGTAAGTCCCTTTCGGATAATTACAATATTCAACCCAATGCAGTGCATCGTTAATAGTACCGAGACCAAGATTTACACATACAACATTTTCGCTGCCTATTGATTTATTCAGTTGAATCCATTCATCTGTTCCCACATGATTATTATCTGTTCCGCCCCATGCAAGATTAATGCGTTTAGGGCGCTGGTCTTTTGGGCCAATGCCATCCTCCCAATTATATCCCATTAAATAATTTCCGCCGGGCCAACGCATATTGGTTATGCGCAATTCTTTCATGGCATCAATATAATCTTTGCGAAAACCATTTTCATCTGCAAACGGTGAGGAAGGATCATACAATGTTCCGTACAGCGTATTAAACTCTACCGAATCAGACAAACCCATTCTTCTTCCATTGAAATGAATAGGCTCCATAAATACACCATAAATTTTTGGATCTACTTCTCCAATGGTTCTGGTGACATCAATTTTTATAGTAGCCGTTTGTGCAAATAATAATAATGGTATGAAAGATGGAAAACTGATAAGTATTTTTTTCATGGCAACTGTTTTGTTAGCGATTGTATGAACATTGATTAAAAAGTGCTGTATCAAAAGATATAATTTTTATATTCTTTCCATCACATTAGTGATATGACTTTATTTACCGGCTGCTAATTGCTGCGCAGCATTTGCTAAGAAAATATAATCAGCGCAGCCGCCAACAGTTACTTCATTTTCACCCCAGAAGAAAGGCCAGTCTTCTTTGTTTTCCGGAAAATCCGGTTTTATTATTAATATACCCGGAACAATACCACCGGCAATAAAATGGAAATCTGCACGATTGTTTCCATAAGTAATTTTTTTGGAGACGGTTCCTACAGATGAAACGAATGAAATGTTTGAATATGGATGACAACCGAAAATATAATTAAGCCCTTTATAAATATATTCAGCACCGATCACATCAGGATAAAATTTATTTGCATAATAATTAGTGATTGCAAAATTTACAACGCCACCACTGCCGCCCCAGCCACCCGTTGCAATCGGAACACCATAAGGATTTTGTTTTGCGTAATCGTCGCACAGCACTTTATATTTCACCACATAATCGCGCAACTTCTTTTTATAATCATCATCCATGTAAGGTATTGCCTGCAACGCCGGCTCCATTCCAAATTGAAGAAACCTGTCGAGCGATTGCCACACAGCATTTTTAAATACAGTTGCATATTGTTCATCTTTTGTAGTAATATATAATTGCAGGGCTGCAGACATTTTAAGACTGTTGCCAAACCTTTTTGAAAATCCTGATGTATCCATTTTGCTGATGCTGTCATCTTCATTCCATAATTGTTTTGCATAGAATAAACTTTGTTCAGACAAAGTATCATCAAAGCCTTTTAGCGAACGGCTGGCAGCAGCTAATGCTGCAGCAGTAAAGTAATCGAGGAAGGTGGTACGTTCAGTAAAAGCCCATCGGTCATCCATTGTACCGCTACGATTGCCTTTTACTTCATAAGGTCTTAATGTTGAATCATACAGCAGGTTATCTGTTTCATTAATCGCATCGCCCAAATGATGATATTGATGCAGGTTTGGAACAACAATTCCACGTACAGGATGGCCAATATTTTTAACCTGCGCCACCATGTTCAACGTGCCATGTTTTATCTGTTCTAAAATATCGGGCTTGCCATCAGGGCGATGGATGTCTACGTACTTCGTTGCATAATCAACATACGTTTCATCACGCGTTGGCTGAAATTTTTCCCATGTATCAACCAGGCTCAATACAGCATCGCAATGCGAACCGGTTTGAATATCAAAATCACCTGCATCAAACCAACCACCAACAGCCAAACCGGGAATGCGTTCATAAGGTTTATATTTTGTTTGTGTGGAGGCGCCCATGCTGTAACCATCAAAATGCTGCCAGTTGGTTGGTGCCTGCAATGCGTCGTCTAAAAATGGCGCACCATGCCACACGCGGTAAGCTTCATTCACTTCCATGTGGTCCATCTGCACAGGAAACCAAACATCCATTGTCGGATGCCATATATCATCATATACATTTGAAGCGATAGAAAATGTATTTGTTTTCTGATTGCCGTATTGAATAAAATAAACTCCCGGTTCTTTAATTGAACTGAAATCAAACTTTGCATAATTATAGCGCAGGTATCTGCCCCAAACTTTTACATCTCCTTTCAGTTTTTCAACATATTTTCCGTCTTGTGTAACCTGGAATAATGATGCAGTTTTTAAAGGCGTATCATTTTTATCCAGTTCAATTACTGCTGTTTTTTCCTGTTGCGGATGATAACCTACCTGCGAAAATTCGATCACCGGTTTTCTTATCCAGTTGTGGATTGCGTTCGGTTCAACATACCATGTTAATACCTTCCCTGTTTTGTTGGCAGGCAATAAACTGCGTACAATAAACCATCCGTTTTGTGCAAGGTTGCGGCCATCAAACAACATTAAATTTTCATCAGGGGTTTCTGAAACGATCTTCACATTGCGCTCAGGATCTTCCGGCGCAAGTACTATCATTTTACCTGTTGTGATTGGAGAAGGAACAATGAATTCGCCTCTGCCTCTGTCGTCAAATGTTGTATGGCCTGCAAACTGCGGTATCTTTTTACTAATGGGTTCTATGCTTGTTGTGCTGCCCGGATATAAGGGAAATTCGCCAGGCTTTCCATCAACGAGATATGTTTTTTCAAAATAAGCTGAAGGAAGAAATTCAAGATTGAAACCAGCATTGCCAACCAGTTTTTCAGGAACAGGTCTATCGAGGTACACATTTATTTCAACGCCGTTATCTTTTGCAGTAACAACAACTTTCGAATTGAAATCAAACTGCTCATAACGCAATTCAACTTCAATACTATTGTTTTGCTTATCCACTTTCCGGCTTATCATTTTTGGTATCAGGTCCCATTGTTCCGGTGTATTCTGCAATCTTACAGCGCCGCCGGTTGCTGTTCGCACCCCATGATGTATCAATTCAATGCCTGATGTTTTTTCATCAAAAAAGAAACCGCTGTATTCATAACTGTACACGAGCACATTTACACCGCGTTTTTCAAAATAACCCGAATCGTTTATCTGTAACTTTTGAGCGAAAGAATTTGTTGTGAAGAATAAGCTAATTGCAATTACAATCCGTATTATTCTTGCTTTTCCAGTTAATGAAATCGGTTGCATATATCGTCAGATTTTTAGATGCATAAATTATTTTAAAAGCTTACCAGGATATTTTAAAAAGTGAAACGGCTTGTTCAGGCAAATCAGTATTTAATTTAAGTAAGCCATTTTTTACATTGAATGATTTTGATTTGTCAAACTCTTGTAGTTGCCCTGCTTTTTCAAGCGCATCAATTTGTTCAGCAGTTGGTTGTTGCGGAGAACCCATTTTTTTCCAGAGTATATAGGCATTGCTATGTTGCTCATCAATCCTGTACTCAATAACTTTTACTTTAGATGACCCGATGCCAGCAATATTTAATGTGATATCAACGCTTATATTTTTCTTATCAACATCATGATAATTCCAAACCATAATAGTTGCAGAAGAATCAGTTGCTGAAGCAAGTGCTCCAACATCTGTTTGTGTTTTACGAACGCCACTATCGAGCATATGTTGAAGGGTGTATTGATGATCAGAGTTTGCATTAACTGCTTCTCCTTTCATCATACCAAACATTCTAAATACATTCAGCACAGGTTTATCAATACCATTGGTTGCAAGATCGCGATAGCCATAAAACCAGGGTTGATTTTCAAATTCGAAAGCCCATGTTACAGCGCCAATAAGATTGATATTGAATTTTTTTGCAAGCTCATATTCTCTTGTAAAAACAGCCGCTTCATAGCTTGAATACATAGTGCCGTTACGATAAGCATTTTCAGGATTGGTAGCCATTCCACAGGCGGCACATCCTTCAGGATCAGACTCACCAATAATGACAGGTATATTCTTTAATTGCGGATAAGAAGATATAACTGTGAAATTGTCAACAATATTTTTTAACTGGTTACTGATGCCCATCACAACTGTGTCGTGCATCAATCTGGGAGAACCTTTCGCATGAAAAGAAACCAGGTTTAGCGGGCTGCCAATATTACCTGTTGCATAATTGGTATCATATAAACAATGATGTATAAAACTATCAAGATATTTAGCGCCGCCGCCTGTTACATCAGCGCCGCCAATGCGTGCTGACGGCAAGGCACGCTTAACAGCATCTGCAGCATAATCATACAGTTTGCAATATTCCTGCAATGTGCCTTTCCAATAAGGTATGTCTGGTTCATTCCAAACCTCCCAATACCACGACGATACTTCGTTTGCACCATAACGATCAACACAATGCTTTACCCATTGATATACCAGGTCACTCCATTTTTTATAATCTTTTGGAGGATAAGCCCAGCCCGTAAAAATGGTTGAGTATTTATCTTTTGGATTCCAGTTATGTTTATAAGGCTGCGGATGTGTTGACAATGCTTCCGGCATAAAGCCAATCTGTGCCAAAGGCTTCATACCAAGTTTTATGTAGGTATCGAAAATACTATCAACAATATGCCAGTCATAGACAGCATTACCATTTGCATCTTCAGTATAAACATTGGTTGAGCCCCATTTTAATGATGGTGTTCCATCGCCGGTAACCAGCAAACTATGCGTTCTTACATAAACAGGCACGGGGCTTAAAGCAGCAATTTCACCCAATAATTTTTTGCCGTCTTTCATATAAGTATAATTGGGTTCATCATAACCAAACCATGCCCATATTGGTTGTCTTTCATCAGCCGTTTTAGCAAGGTTAATATTTATATGTGCAGTATCGCGTTGTTGAGAAAAAGTATTCAGCGTTAAGAATAACAATACAGCAACACATACTCTTTGTTTGAACAAACAATACATACCGTTGTTATTTTTATTATTCTTCTTATGCTTATTCATCTTACATCACTAAAGCTTTTTATTATTGATTGTTATTACCCTTCAAATTTTAAAAGATTAATTTTTGGTCTTTATCCTGATCACTGTTAAAGACCTTGCAGGCGTTTTGTAATCAAAAGACTTGTTTATATTAAAAGATGTTGTTACCGGAACAATTTCTGCATTTTTACCGAAATCGTTTGATGCATCTGCATTGCCGGTGAGTTCTGTTTTCACTGCAGCAGGAATCAATTTTTTAAATGTCGACAGGTTAACATGCATTGTTGTGGAAGAATCAGAATCGTTCACCAGTTTCAGGATAATATCGCCTGTTTTCGAATCCTGTACGCAGGATGCAGCCAATGCAGAATCACCTGCATTTTTAGCGATTACATTGCTGTAAAACATATCACCACGATTACTGCAAAATAATTGCTGAACATAATAATTTACAGAAGGTGTAATGCTGGTGTTATTAAAATAGATCATATCAGGTCGCCATTGCGTAAATCCCTCTTTGGCAAGTAATGGTGCATATGACGCCATCTTCACAACATCGCCATTACGTTCAAGCGCTGTCATGTATGCTGCTTCTGCCAAAGCATTTTTCATTTTATTTCCCCACGAAGCATATTCTCCAACATATACCTGCGTTGCATTTCTTTTATATGCATCATAGCGATATTGATGTGAGATAAACCATTCAGGCGCACTGTAATAATGTTCGTCAACAACAGGCACATACAATGCGTTTGCAAACGCCCATCCTTTATTATAGTCATCACCCTCAGGCGCAGGGCCAACTGTTCCGATCACAGTTATTTCAGGATGTTTTGCTTTTACTGCTTCGTAGATCATTTAAAACGCTCTTCAAAAGCAGGCGTGATCTTATCTTCATTACCAATACCTACATATTCAAGATTAAATGGTGCAGGATGACCTGCGGCTGCACGTTTAGCGCCCCATTCAGATGTTACCGGCCCATTTGCCCATTCAATAAGATTTAAAACTTCCTGTATGTAATCGTTCATCTCGTCCATTGGTAAGGCCTGCTGGCCCGTACCACCAATGCGCCATGTACCACCTGAATTTTGGCAACTTACTCCTGCAGGCAATACCGGCAAAGGTTTTGCGCCGATGTCTTCGCAAAACCGGAAATATTCGTAATAACCTAAACCTGCGGTTTGATGATATCCCCAGATATTTTTTTGTTCAACTCTTTCTTCAACCGGACCGATAGTATTTTCCCATCTGTACATATTGCCCAAACCATCACCATGTGATAAACAACCTCCGGGAAAACGGATGAATGCTGGTTTTAATTCAGCAAGCTTTTCAGCAAGATCTGCGCGCATACCATTGGGATGATCTTTAAATGTATTTGCAGGAAACAAAGAGATCATATCCAATGCTAATTTTCCTTCTGTAATTGCCAACACTGCAAGCGAAGCGCTGTCGCATGTTTCAGTTGCTTTTATTGTGGCTGTATATTTTTGCCATTGAGGCGATGCAGCTGCAAATTTTGTTTCACCGATAATTTTCCCATCCTGATTTCGCAGGCTCACCCATAAAGAAATTGGTGCTTTGCCGAGTTGCTTTGCAAACATTGAAAGATTGTAATCTTCATCTTTTTTTATAACAATACCATTAAAACCATAATTGCTTACACCAATACCGGTATCGCCAACGTGTTCAATATTTAATACGAGGTAATGCGGGTTGTTTTTATTTAAAGGTTCACTTGTTTCTACATCAATAGAACCATAAGAAAACCCCGGCGTAATGTAATTCCAGAATGAAAAAGCATTCCAATCTCTCCTGTCTGTGGGACTATATTCGAATGAACGGTTTTGTATAAGCTCTGCATACAAACCACCATCTGCAGCATAGTTAATGTCTTCGAAGAACAAGCCGAATAGATCAGTGCTTATTTTTTTACCGGTGACAGTTTTTGATTGCGCCACCGCGTGAATTGACATCAGCATGTAACATAAAAAAATCATTGCAGTTAATGTGCAATGAATAGTCTTTTTGAATGAAAAGCTTTTGTTCATAAATTTTTGTAAATGTAGATTTAGTTAATCCTGAACCAATCAAAATCAACATAACCACCTAAATCTTTTGTAGCATAGTTGAATAAGCAGAATTTATTACCGGTGAATATTCGTAAGTTAAATTTCATTTCCAATGCATTGCCTAAATCTTTGAAATTTTTATCATCGATGCTGTATTCAAAATTTGCTTTGTTAGTTGTATTCGATGCTAACGTTCTCAAATAAATTGTTGATGTATTGATGGCAATCGAGTCGATTGTTTTACCATTGTTCACCATTACAATATATTTCGACCCATTGTTTAGTTTTATGCCGATGAAAGCATATGGATCCTGTAATACAGCAATACCCGCAATATCGCCATCTTTCATTTTGCTGACATCGATCTTTGTTGATGCAATGGTTGATTGTGTTTGATCATGTTTGGCAAACGGGCGTTGTGTTAGCGTATTGCGCGCCATCATGAAATCATTGGTAATACCTGGTGTTTTCAATCGTAAATAGCCGGGTTTTTCTGTAAGCGACCATTTCGTTGAATCAGGATTATGGTTCCAACCCCATTGCATACCTAATTTCTTCTCATTGAATTCATCTGATGTTGGAAAATCTTTGATAGGATATGTTTTACCAACATTTGGTTTTTTATAAGTTATAACCGCTTTACGATTTACACCGATCATCGGCCAGCCATCTATCCATGTTACAGGTTGCAGTGAAGGAAAACGACCGAATGGTCCACTATCGACAAACAAGATTGTCCACCATTCACCTGTTTGTATTTGAATCAATGCGCCCTGATGAATACCATAGTTTATACCCTGTGTTGTGTCATAAAGCAACAATTTTTGTTCGTAAGGCCCATAGATATTTTTTGAACGCAATGCCACCTGCATGCCATCTTTTCCACCATAAGTACAATACATATAGTAGTAACCGTTTATTTTATACACATGTGTGCCTTCAAGGCCTTTGCGAATATTGCCTGTAAACACCAATGAGTCGGGGCTAACCCCAACAAGACTGTCATTCACTTCAGTAACAGAAATTTTGCTGTAACCCTGGGCTACATAAACTTTTCCATCATCATCAAAAAATAAACCCGGGTCATAAAATCCCTTTGGTAAATGCGTGATATGCCATGGACCTTCAGCTTTCTCTGCTGTACACATAAAGCCGCCTTCATTCAATGTGATGAACAACAAATAAAATTTGCCCTTGTGATATTTTAAACTTGTCGCCCATTGCCCATGGCCGTAGCGACTGCAGGTATCAAGATTATAACAATCGCTAAAATCAAATCTGGGAACTGCGTTGCTGCAATATTCCCAATTTACCAGGTCTTGCGATTTTAAAATAGTAACACCGGGAAACACAAACATCGTTGTTGTAACCATGTAGTAAGTATCGCCTGCGCGTATAACATCAGGATCAGGAAAATCTGCAGAGATCAGCGGGTTGGTGTATGTGCCATTACCGTTATCGCTATGAACATTTTGTGCTGATACAATGTTTGAACAGAACATCCATACACAAAAACTTATTGC